>Ga0302319_10009401_pt1 | contig 18806 bp, 10 predicted proteins | sample Bog_T0_2_FD_203319 | JGI IMG/M metagenome (GOLD analysis project Ga0302319, IMG submission 203319) | Peat permafrost microbial communities from Stordalen Mire near Abisko, Sweden - Bog_T0_2 | ecosystem: Environmental > Terrestrial > Soil > Wetlands > Peat | place: Sweden: Abisko, Stordalen Mire... | reverse complement strand
CGGACGCGATACTTGCGCTGCCGTAGCCCTCGGGGCCGCACTCGTCGGCGCCCGCTCCACCACCGGCGTCATGGCGGTGTTGCCCGCCGATCACGTCATTCCCGAGCCGAAGAAGTTCCAACAGGTTTTAGCCGACGCCTTTGACGTCGCGTCCCGGGGACAGGTGATCGTCACGATCGGCATCAAGCCGACCGAACCCGCCACCGGCTACGGTTACATTCAGACGGGCGTGGAACTCCCCCCGCCCGCCGGTGTCAAAAAATACGCCACTACTTTCTACAAAGCGGAGCGCTTCGTCGAAAAGCCCGATTTGGAAAAGGCGCAGGAATATGTAAACAGCGGTCATTACCGCTGGAACGCCGGGATGTTCGTCTGGAGCTTTGTCACCATCACCAACGGTCTCGAACAGCACCAGCCCGAAATGCTCGCCGCCTGCCAGCGTTGGTTCAAGGTGGCTAACCAGCCCGCCAAATTGGCCAGAGTTCTTGCCAGGGAATATCCGGAAATCAAAAAAATCTCCATCGATTTTGCCCTCATGGAAAAGGCCCAAAACGTGATTTGTGCGGATGGCGCCTTTGCCTGGGATGATCTCGGCGCGTGGCCCGCTCTCGCCCGCCACATCAAACAGGATGCCGAAGGCAACGCCGCGGTCGCGGATTTCATCCACGTGGATGCCGCCCGCAACATCATCTTTGACGCCCGCAGCAAGGACCGGCGCACCCCCATCGCTATCGTGGGCATCCGGGATTCCATTCTCGTGCAAACCGATGACGCCGTCCTCCTGGCTCACAAATCCGAAGCGCAAAAGATCAAGGACCTCGTCAAAAAACTCGCCGCCGATCCGCGCCTAAAGAAGCTGATCTAGCAGCAATCGGTCGGGTCGTCAAAACTTGGCGTTAAGAAAAAATGCATTCAACTGATAATTCAGATTGAAATGCGGCGCGCTCTTCGTAGAATGTCTCTTCCAATGGTTCGGGGCGTAGCGTAGCCCGGCTAGCGCGCTTGCTTGGGGTGCAAGAGGTCGGGAGTTCAAATCTCCCCGCCCCGACCATTTTTAATTGGAAATCAACCACGGACACCTGCGCAACGTACCGCCGTTGCCAATTTCCCCAATCCTTCCCCGCGAAACTTTAACCCAAGTCTACGGCATCGTCCCGGTTGCCTGTCTGACCGGAGCATTGCACGCCAAGGACGAACGCGCCTATAATTCGCGTCCACTAGAAGTCCGGGTCGATCCACGAGATTTCGCGGCCAATTTTTTGAGATCCTTTGCGGAGCCGAAAACCGCCCTCATCTAACCCCCATATTGATCAATTTCCCCGTAAACATTGGAGCGTTTCAGACCCGGCATCAAATTATGCCGGCCGTTAAATTTACTTTGATTTGACTTTTAAAGACTGGTTTCACACCCGCACAAGCGTTATTTTTGAAAATGTCTGAGTGGATCTCTCATGAATAAGCCGCCTCAAGTCGCGTTGATCATCGAATCTTCCGTCAGTTACGGGCGCAGCATCTTGCAGGGGATCGCGCGTTACATTTCTTCTCATCATCAATGGTCCGTCTATTTCGACCAACACGAATTGGGGACGCCTCCACCCAAGTGGCTGAATTCGAGCCACTGGGATGGGATTCTCTGCCGCCCCACCGAGCCTGCCCTCGCGCGTCGATTGCGGCGCATGAAGGTGCCAACGGTGGACCTGAATGACCTCTACGAAAACTTGAACCTCCCGTGGGTTGGCTCAAATCACCAGGCGATTGGCCGCCTGGGTGCCAACCATTTTGTGGAACGCGGTTTTCACCACTTCGCCTTTTGCGGATTCAGCCATGAATTGTGGGCCGCGCAGCGGCGCGACGGTTTCCGCGCGGTCGTTGAGGGAAAAAATAAACCGATCCCGGTTTATGAGTCCCCTTGGCGCGGCGAAACCGTGTCCCGCTGGGACCTCGAAATCGTAAATGTCGGAAAATGGCTGGCCGGGTTGCCCAAACCAATCGGCGTCATGGCCTGCAACGATGCCCGTGCTTTACACCTGCTGGATGCCTGCCAACAGGCCGGCATCCTGGTGCCCGAGGAGGTCGCGGTCGTCGGCGTGGACAACGAAGAAATATTCTGCGAGCTCTGCAATCCCGCGCTTTCCAGCGTCGCACCGGAAGCGGAACAGATCGGCTATCAAGCGGCGGAATTGCTGGATCAGCTCATGTCGGGCCAACCCCCTTCCAACCAGCGGATCCTGGTTGAACCCATCCGCGTCGTCACGCGCCGGTCATCGGACACCCTGTCGATTCAAGATCAGATCGTCGCCCGGGCCATTCGCTTCATCCGCGAGCAGGCTCTGCACGGTTGCACCGTGGCCGAAGTGCTCCGGCATGCGCAAACCTCCCGGAGCTATTTGGAACGCCGGTTCCGTCAGCATTTGAAGCGCTCGCCGCAAGCCGAAATTAGGAGAATCCAGATCGAGCGCATTAAACAATTACTGACTGACACCGATTATACCCTCGAAAGAATCTCCGAACTTTCCGGCTTTGAACATCCGGAATATATGAGCGTGGTATTTAAACGTCTGTGCCGCCAAACCCCTGGTCACTATCGGCGACAAATGCAAAAGAAACTTTTGTATTAGAGGTTAATGGGAAGTCCCCGGTTCCATTCAGACCTGCTCACCTCCCATGGACCTGAGAGGTTGGTGTGCCGGAGGACGACGGGATAATGGTGATAGCCCATCGCGACTCCGTCTCCCCTTAAAGGGGGTAGGGATTAAGAGTGAGGCGCCAAACCGCGTGAGTCGTTGAAAATCGTAGCCGCCCGTAAGTTTCATGAAAAGAATTCAAGTCTTCGTGTGGATTTCCGATAGGTAGGCGTGTTGCATCATTTTTCGTGATTGCAGTACGGAATGGTTGAATCCAATTTTAATATAAAAGCAAGGGGCGTGGGTCGCGTGTGTTGGCACACGAACAATGACCGAAAGGTGCTTTTATTCCTATAATTGATTGGGATTAATCAAACCGGCCATCCTCTTCCGTCAACACCAATTCAACAAAAACCGACCACTCATGTATATAATCCGCACCCTGATGCCCCGGCTTTCCCGAGTCCGCCTGCTGACGTTTCTACTTTCATCCGCCTGGGTGTTGTGCTCTCAACCCGCCTCCGCTGCCACCGATACGGTCACGAGTGCGGCGGATGCCGGCGCCGGATCGCTCCGCGCCACCATTTCCAGTGCCTCCGCCGGAGACAACATCGTCTTTGCCGCCGGCTTGTCCGGGCAAACGATCACCCTGACTTCGGGTGAAATCGTCATCTCAAAAAATCTGACCATCACCGGCCCCGGTGCCAGTCAGCTCGGCGTCAGCGGCAATAATGCCAGCCGTGTGTTTCGCTTGGGCGTCGGCGTCACCGCCACGATTCAAGGTGTGACCATTACCAAGGGCTCATTGACCGGGGCGACCGGAGCGGCCGCCGCTGGCGGCGGCAGCGGCGGCGGTGGCGGAGCCATGGGAGCCGGCCTCCTCGTGGATTCCAATTCCGTGGCTTATGTGAACAACGTGATTTTTGCCACGAATTCTGTCCATGGTGGCAACGGTGGCGGTAAAGGCAGTGGCAATTCCGGTGGGTCGGGTGGGGCCGGCAAGGGTGCGGCGGTGGGTCCGACGGGTGCCGCCGGTGAAACCGGCTATTCCCCTGGCGGTGGCGCCGGCTCCGGAGTGGGCGGCGGAGGGGGCGGCGGCGGAGTTGGCGTAGGCGCTGCCGGGGCGGGCGGCTCCGGTTCCTTCGCGGGTGGCGGCGGTGGGGGTGGTGGCAACGGCGGCTATGCCGCTCCTGGTGGCACCGGGGGCGACAGCCTGGGTTTTGGCGGTTCCGGCGGGACCGGTGGTTTTCAGGTTACTGGCGCGGGCGGCGGGGGTGGGGCCGGCGTCGGCGCCGCCGTCTTTGTATGGCTGGGCGGTTCGATCACTCTTTCTAATGTCGTTTTCCAAGGCAACACCGCCACGGGCGGTTCGGGTGGCTCCAATAACGATGGCGTTGGGACTTACACCGGCTCCGCGGGCCAAGGGGTGGGCGCGGCAATTTTCGTAAATTCCGCCGCATTGGCCAAAGCCTCCCAGTTGACCTTTTCCGGCAACACCTCGCAAAACGCCGGTTCCAGCGGAGCCTTTGCCGCCAATGGCACCTTGAACAACAATAACGACGCTTATGGCGCTTTTGTAACCAACGCGCCGGCCCCCCAGGGCCAGACCAATTATTACGCCGCGAAAAATAGCTGGACGGATGGGTACAACTACTACCCATCTGGTGATGATGGCAGCTCCTTGGACGCGAATAACAACCCGCTCTATACTGGGGAAACCGTGAATCCGGTGGGCACCTCTTCGTGGAACGGTATTACCGCTTCCTCCGCCCTTTTGTTTGATTTAACCAGCCTCAGCAACAAGACCGCTACCAGCGCCCAATTACTCATTCATATTGCCGCCGCCGTGGGCGCCCCTTACCTCAACCTCTACGGCTCGACCAACTCCACCTGGGACGGCATCACCACCTTTCCCGCCACAACGAGCGTGACCTTTGTGACCAATGACACGCATGCGTTGCAAACGGGCGACTGGAAAATGGTGGACGTCACTGCTTTTGTCACGTCGCAACTCGCTTCCCCCACCCGCAAAGTCACTTTTCTCCTTTCCGGTTCCACCGACATGAACTCCGACAATTACTTTGAGTATGACTGGATGGGAGATGTGGACAGCACTTGGCGGGGACCGCAACTGATAATTATAACCGCTTCCCTCAGTTCTCCGCCCAGCGTCACCACCTGGCCCTCCGCCAGCAGCCTCACTTACGGTCAAACGTTGTCGCAATCTGTCTTGAGCGGCGGAGTTGCCACCGGCGGCGGAACGTTCGCCTTCACGCTTCCCAACACTGTGCCCACCGCAGGAAGTTACACGGCCTCCGTGACCTTCACCCCCACAAATACCAGCTATGGCGCCATCACCGGTTCGACTCCCGTCAACGTCAGCCGGGCCACACCTTCTGTGAGCGCCTGGCCGACTGCCACCGCCATCACCTACGGCCAGACCCTGGCCAATTCCACTTTGAACGGCGGCGCAGCCAGCCCGGCCGGCACCTTCACCTTCACCACTCCCTCAACCTCTCCCGGGGCTGGAACTGCCTCGCAAAGTGTCACTTTTACTCCCTCGGATACCACGGACTTTACCAGCGTCACTAGCTCGGTCACCGTGATTGTCAACAAAGCCACTCCGAACGTGACCGCGTGGCCGACTGCCACCGCCATTACCTACGGCCAGACCCTGGCCAATTCCACTTTGAACGGCGGCGCAGCCAGCCCGGCCGGCACCTTCACCTTCACGACGCCCGCAACGGCCCCCGGCGCGGGAACCACCTCACAAAGCATTACCTTCACGCCAACCGATACCGTGGATTACGCCACCGTCACCAGTTCAGCCTCCGTGACCGTCAACCAAGCAACGCCCTCCGTGACCACCTGGCCGGTTGCCACCGACATCACCTATGGCCAGACCTTGGCCGATTCCACCTTGAGCGGCGGCGCAGCCAGCCCGGTCGGCACCTTTGCCTTTTCCACGCCCACCAATGCACCTGACGCAGGAACGAATTCGCAAAGCATCACCTTTACTCCGACCGATTCCGTTGATTACGCCAGTGTCGTAGGCGCGGCTTCCGTAATTGTGAACCAGGCAATCCCTTCCGTGACTGCGTGGCCGGCTGCCACCGACATTACCTACGGTCAAACTCTGGCAGATTCCACTTTGAGCGGCGGCGCCGCGACCCCGGACGGCAGCTTTGCCTTCAGCACCCCCACTAACGCTCCCGGTGCCGGCACCGCTCTGCAAAGTGTTACGTTTACCCCCACCGACACGAATAATTACTCTCTCATCACCAACTCCGTCAACGTAAACGTCAATCAGGCAACCTCTTCTGTCACTGTCTGGCCCGACGCCTCCACGATCACCTATGGCCAAACCCTGGCTGATTCCACCTTGAGCGGCGGCGCCTCCAGCCCAGCCGGGACCTTCGCCTTCACGACGCCCGCAACGGCCCCCGGCGCGGGAACCGCCCCCCAAAGCATCACCTTCACGCCAACCGATACCATTGATTACACAACGGCCGCCGGTTCAGTGGATGTCTTGGTCAACCCTGCGACGGTTGCCGTGTCCTGGCCCACCGCCGTCCCCATCATGTTGGGACAGGCATTGTCCGACTCGCTCTTGACGAATGGTTCCGCCATGTTCCTCGGCTCCAACGTCACCGGCAGCTTTGCCTTCGCGGATGACACCGTGGTTCCGCCGGCGGGCCAGTATGCGGCCACCGTGCTGTTTGCTCCCGACAGCACCAATTATCTATCCGCCACCAACGCGGTAATCGTGCCGGTCCTCGATCCCCAGACTACCCTCTCCGTCACGGAAGATCTTGTTCTGGCTGGCTACCGTACCAATCGCGATAACGTGGTTTTGCCCTACTACTCGGTGGTGAACGTCACGGTAAGCTGGCCAGCCAGCCAGGCCGGTTGGAAACTGCAGGCGCAGACCAACGGCTTGGATGTCGGCCTCAGCAACGACTGGAGCGTACTGCCCGGGGCGGAATTCACCAACAGCATGAGCTTCCCGAACTTCACCAATCCGTGCGTATTCTTTCGCCTGTCCTATCCCTAAGACGGGAGAAGTGATCGCTTGAAATTCATCAAAGAGGTTGTGTTCATTCACAACCTCTTTCAATTTTGCCGCCGGCACAGCGCGCTGCCATCTCGAGCCCTGTCACTTACGCTATCATTTAAAAAACCATTGCGACAATTTTCCGCTTCGGCCAAACCTCGGCGAGCATGCCTTTTGATTATGGTCAGCCAATATTCTTGGTATTTAGCACTTCAGGAATGCTGTGGCATCTTTTTATCATGATGAATGCAAAAAACACCCGCGATACGGACCAGGTGAAGGCCGGGGCGGTGACCTCGCCGGCAGGGATTCAGCCCATGCAAGTTGGGATTGATAGTTTCGCCACGGCCTTCAACCATGATACCGTCGGCCTGGCCGGGAATTCCTCGGAGGCCCTCCGCCATTTGGTCGATCGCATCGTCCAGGCTGAAGACGTTGGTTTGGACGTGTTCGGCATCGGCGAACATCATCGCCGGGAATTTCTCGACTCCGCGCCCCCGGTCATCCTCGCCGCCGCAGCCGCCAGAACCCGCCGGATCCGCCTCACCAGTGCGGTCACGGTCTTAAGCGCCGCCGATCCCGTGCGAGTATTCCAACAATTCGCCACGCTCGATCTGCTGTCCCAAGGCCGAACTGAAATGGTTGTTGGCCGCGGTTCATTCATTGAGTCGTTTCCCCTATTTGGCCTGAAACTCGAGGACTACGACTCCTTGTTTGCCGAAAAACTGGATCTGCTGTTGAACATCCGGGAAAATGAACTCGTTCATTGGTCGGGCAAACACCGGCCTGCCCTCACCGGTCAAGGCGTTTATCCGCGGCCATTCCAAAATCGCCTGCCGATCTGGCTGGGCGTGGGCGGAACTCCCGAATCCTTTGCCCGCGCCGGGCTCCTGGGACTGCCTCTGATGGTCGCCATCATCGGTGGTGAAACCCGGCATTTCCGTCCGCTCGTCGATCTCTACCGAAAGGCCGGTCGGCAAGCTGGCCACCCGCCGGAACAACTTAAAGTGGGGGTTCACGCGTTGGGCTACGTCGCGGAAACATCGCAACAGGCCGTTGAGGATTTCTTTCCCGGATACGCCCGTGCCTTTACCGAAATCGGCAAGGAACGTGGTTGGCCGCCGGTGACGCGCGCCCATTTCAATGCTTTGCTCGGCCCCCAGGGCGCCCTGCTCGTCGGCAATCCCGAGGATGTCGCCCAAAAGATACTGAATCATGGCGAGGCCCTGGGCGGCATTTCGCGAATCAGCTTTCAAATGGATGTGGCGTCGCTGCCTCACGCCAAGCTGATGCGGGCCATTGAACTGCTCGGCACCAAGGTTGCGCCAACTGTGCGCGCCGCCACCAAAAAGAACGCCTGAGCTATGCCGAAAAAAATTGAGGACTCTACCGATTAAAGGCAAATACCGCGGCAGCCGGGTTATGCCGGCCCAGAATTTGGTCTCGAATAATCTCAGCGGCGATCAGACTGTACGTTATGCCATTCCCGCCATAGCCCAGCGCAAAAAATGCGTGCGGAAGCGATCGATGCGTTCCAATGTAAGCCAGGCCGTCCTTCGTGGAACTAAAAGTTCCCGCCCAACTGTAAGCCACCTCCAATTTTATGTCGGGGAATAAAGCTTTGAATTTTTTCGACAAGATGCGGGTCTTTGCCGGGATAAGCCGGTCACGAGCTGCCGGTTTCACCACGTCGATGTCTTCGCCGCCGACAATGATGCGATCCTCTCCGGTTGTCCGCAGGTACAAGTAAGGCGAGCCGGTTTCCCAGATCAGGCTCCGGCGATACCACGAGCGTAGATCCGGCACGGGTTCGCTGATCAATGCATAGGTACTCTGTAATTGGCCGAATCGCTTGGGCAAATAATTCTGGGCTTCAAAACCAGCCGCAATGACGATTCGCCGGGCCGCAATTTTGCAGCCCCTTTCCGTAATCACTTCAATGCCCTTGCGATTGGGTAAAAAGTGTTTCACGGCCGTTCGGTCGAAAACCCGCAGTCCCTTTCTCTCCGCCGCCAAAAGCAGTCCTTGAGTTAAACGATGCGGATCCACTTGCGCCCCCTTTTCGGAAAATAGCGCGGCCGGCCGCGAAAATGGATAGTGCGTCTCAATCTCCCGCGCGTCCCAAAAATCCACTTTGATTCCCATCTTTTTCCGCAGACGTTGCTCCTCCTGTAGTCCGGCGATTTCGCTCCGGGAGCGCGCGATAAACAAGCTGGGTCTGGCCTCCATCTCACAATGAATTCGATTGCCCCTGGCAATGGCTAGCAGTTTTTTTACCGCCCCCAGACATAACAAATAACTGCGATTGGCCTTGTCCGGCCCAACCTGCTTTATCAATTGGCGTAAGGAAACATCCACCTCATATTGCAGCAAACCCGTGCTCCCGCATGTGCTCCCGGTGCCGATATCCCGCTTATCCACTAGTACCGTGGTCACCCCTGCCTTGGCCAGCGTGTAGGCGGCCAAGGCTCCCGTGATGCCTCCCCCAACGATTGCCACCTCGCAGGTCAAATCTTTGTCCAACGCCGGATAGGTGTTTAAAAGACCATTCCGCACCCGCCAAAACGGTTCGCCGCCGGTCAATTTCATTCCATCAATATAAGCTGGGAACCCCTTCACCGCCCAAAAAATCTATAAAAAGCCGACGAAAACCGTAATCGTTCAATTTGAATTGACCAACGCCCCAAAGAATTGATTACCGGCCGAAACTGGGACGGCGCCGCCATCGATAAGCTCCTGGGGAGCGCCGCTAACCACCAGTCGGCGGCGGTGGTCCCGCCTTGCCGTTGCCGCAGGGTAACTCCAGCGTGAACACGGCCCCGCGTCCCGGCCCCGGACTCACCACGTTCAAGGAGCCCCCCATTTCCTTGGCGGCCAGCGCTGCATTGTGCAGGCCAAATCCGTGCCCGTTTTTGCGCGTGGTAAAACCGTGGCTGAAGATCCGGTTCAAATTTTCCGGAGCGATTCCCGCACCGTTGTCGCTGACCGACAGGGCGACCGCACCACCCCGGACATGTATCCCCAGAACGATTTGTTTATCCGCGCGCCCGGATTCGTCGCACGCTTGGCTGGCATTGGTGATCAGATTTACCAGGACCTGCAGAACTCGATGCCGGTCCGCCTCAATTTTGGGTGCCTGCGCGTCGAATTCGCGCCGGATCTGGATATCATGCCGCTCCAGCGAGCTCGCGTTCAGGCGCAGCGCGTCGTTCATCAGTTCGGCGGCTTCCAATGGTTCCGTCAAGCCGGCAAACTTCGCCGCCTGTTGCTGTACCGCCACAATCTCTTTGATGTGTTCGATGTTCTTCCGCAAGCTCCCCAGTTCTTCCAGGGCGCCGGCTTGGTGGGCCGCCTGATAGTCGGACAGCTGCTTGAGATAGGCCAGGAGTTTTCGGCCCTTCTCATGGGTCTTGAAGAAGTCCCCGAGCGCCCCTTCGTTTTGCTGCATTAAGACGACCGATTTTGCGAGTCCGTCAATTTGCGATTTCCGGAAGTGGTCGATCACCAGCGAGCAGGAAATGTTCACGCTGTTCAGCACATTGCCCACGTTATGCAAAATGCCCGTGGCCACCTCCGCCATTCCTGCCTGCCGCGCCACCACCAGCAGCTCCTTGTGCGCTTCGTTCGCGTCCGCTTGCAGCCGTTTTCGTTCCGCTACTTCCGCGGCCAGGTCGCGGGTCCGCCGGCGCACTTGGTTCCCTAAAAGCCAGATCCACGCCAGACCAATCGCCAGCATCCCCCCCGCCACCGCCATCAGTTCCAGCGTGTGCCGGGCGGTCCACCAGCTCGGCCGTTCCAAAATGGTAATATCCGCCGGTGAATTCAGGTACATTTCAAACGCCGTCGCCGCCTGCCCCACGTCCAGGGTTTTTTCCTGGATCGCCTTGAATACACCTTTGACCTTTATCCGGCTGCCCACCGGAATCAGGGTTCGCGATTCCAACCCGGTGTCCGCGGGAAGGTGGGCCGCAAAAACCTGGCGGGCTTTCTCACTGCGCAGATTCAATGCCCAGCGCGAAGCGTCCGCACTTTCATTAACGACGATGGCTTCCGTTTCCACCAGGGTCGCGTCATGCTGTTGGGCGAGATCCCCCATGTTCACCCGCGCCAAATCAATCGGCACTGCGTCCGGAATCGGCGCGCGCCCGGTCTTGCGGACCACCGCTTGGATTAATTTGGCGGATAGTCCGTCCGGTTCCGGCATCCCCACCGCTTCGATCACGTCCCCCGGCGCAATCTTCGAATCGTCGCGCAAGATAACCCGCATGCCGTCCGCGTGATCCTGTAAAAAAAGCAGGCGTCCCTGCCGGCAGGTGACCACGCCCTGGATCTTCGCGTACCGTTGGTGTGCGCCGGCCACTCCGTCATCCGTCGTCATTACCGATTTCATCCGCAGTAAGGGAAGGTTGAAAAGGTTCTGGGGCACCAGTCCCAGTAGATCGACCGATTCCAGGGATGGAACCAACAGCCGCACGCCAATCCTCTGCCGGTGCGAGTTGAGGATGGGCGCACACACTCCGTGAACACGCACCAGCGTCCCGGGCAGGGAACGAACACTGTTGCCATCCAGTTGATTGACCCGGGCGATGAGCTGGTTCCCGGCAACCCCCAGGGTGAGACGCTCGTTCTGGGCTTCCGTAATAACCCCTTCCACCGCCACCCAACGCCCGTCATCCTCCCCCGAGAGTAAATGATCCCAGGACGGTTGCGGCGGAACCGGCATGCTGCCTTTGCCCAGCACACGCACAAACGACGTCGCGTCCAGATCATCGTCCTGCACCACGCCTTGCAATTCCACATAATCTCCCTCTTCCGAAAGTTTGGGACAGAGCCCCGCGTTCATCTGGCCGCGTACAACCATGCCGTCACGGCCGTCTTGCAAATAAAATTCGCCCAGGGCGGGATCAATATACGTGATGATCCCCTTCGTCTGCACCCGCGCATGCGCGTGGGGATCCCGCTTCAGCAGCCGGCGTACCTCCGATATCCGCGTCAAGAGCGGCGTAATCACCCCCGTGGTATCCCCCGTGTCGAAGCAGGCATGGTGCAACGTCAATGTCCCGGCTTCCTCCGCCAGCCAGCCTCCCGCCTCCACCGTCGCGCCCGCCTCCGCGGGAACAATTTTATTCAAAATGGCCGTGACATGATTGGTTCCGACTCGCAGCGAAACCACCCCGGATTGATTTGTTCCCTCCACGATTCCCCGAACGCGCACCGCCGCCGGGAGCGACAGTGCCGGCGAATATTCCGGCAATTCTTGCCAGGTGGCGTCCGCTTCCGGAGCAAATGCAATCTGTTCGGGGTTTGCCACCCAGAGAACGCCGGGAACCCGCGCACCACCGGCAGTCATGAGATATTGAACGATGCCGTCCATTCGCAACGGACACGCTAATTCCGGCGGAAGCGGAAAACGTCGGCCCGGCAACCGCACCAGCAAGGTCGCCTCATTGGAAAGTGTCAGCGTGGCGCCGCAGTAGGTCGGCCCGGAAAAAATGCCGGAGATCCGGCCCACCCCGTCCCCCATGAAATAGGATTGCCCCGGCCAACTCGCCGCGTTTGCGGCTGCGGGCAGCGGCTCGAGCGATTCCACGCGAGTTTGCGAAAGAACCAGCGAACCACTTTTGGCCTCCAGTTCGCCCGCTAGCTCCACCCGTACGCCCGGCCCCAGGCCGGTCGGCCATGGCTCCAGACGGATCCAGCGAAAATCGGTCTGGTCGCCCAGTCCCGCGACGCCTGCGGCGGGATCCGCAAACAACACCGCCGCGGATAGCCGCATCCGGAGCCGCACGGGCGACAACGGCGGCGTTACTTCTTCCCGGTTCAAGCTAATCACGCCGCGGCCAAATCCGCGGATGTAATGCCATTCGATCCAACTGGCCGCCGTGGAATCAAGCCACTTGGTTTTAACATCTCCGTCGAATAGATTCTCCACCGTTTCCGCCGACGAATTTTCACCCTGGGACGAGGCCAAAATCGTCAACCCCAAGGCATCTTTTTCATCTTCAAATAAGACTTCCACTTCGGCCAGTTGAGCCCCGCCCGCATCCGCGGGAGTCCTCACCGCGTCAATTTGCAGCCGGAACATCTGGTACCCGGCCGTGTGGGGCAGCGGAAAAACCCGGCGTTGAAACCGCTCGCCGAACTCTTCGTGCTGGCGAGTGTCCAGGATGTCCCAGGTTTGCCCGCCATCATTGGATCCCAGTAATTTCCAATCGCGCGGGTCGCGACCGGGAAAATCGTTGGCGGACGTGAGCGCATAGCCGTTGATGATTGCCCTGACCATGTTGGTTTCCGCCAGAAACTTGTTCATCCGGAGCCGGCTGGCCAGCCGGTCAATCTGGCGTTGGCCGATCACCGCCAAATCACCCTCCCGCAGGGTCAACCGCCACTGCAGCCAGCTTGGGCTTTGCGGCGTGGCGTCGGCAAACGAAAGCCATTTCGTCCGGTAGTCGTCGTCAAACGCCATCTCGGCCGATTCCAATGGCGGGTTGTCTGTGCTCGCTTCCACCACCAGTGAATAATGGTTGTCCTCCTCCGGGTCGGCATAGATTGGTTCCAGGGTGGCGACTTGGCAGCCGGAGTTCGTGGCGGCGCAGGCCTCAATTTGCAACCGGAATAACTTGAACGACGCCACCTTGGCCAGCCGGAACACTCTGCGCTCGAATCGTTCCCCAAAAGTCTCCTCCCGCCTTCGGTCCGCCACCGTCCAGGTTTTCCCGTCGTCATTGGATCCGAGCAGTTCCCAGTCGAGCGGATCCCGCCCCGGTTCGTCATTGGCCGAGGTTAACGCATAGCCCGCCAGGGGCCGTGGCGGGACGACTACGGCCGTCAGGTTGGAAAGCACGTGCGCGCCCCCATCCGTCGGCCGGGCCCGGATTAGCGCACGCTGCGTTAAAATCGCTGCCTGACTTAGATTCGTCACCAGTACCATTGCATCGGTGACGTAGCCCACTTGCAACCAGCAGCCGCCCGGCCGACCGAAGCCGTAATCGCACCACGCCGTGATCGGATCGTCGTCCAAGGCCAATTCCGGGGGGCCTCGCAGGGGATCGGCACAGGAGGAGCTAATCGCGACTTGCAGCTTGCTTTCATCCGGCACATTGACCCACGGACCGGCGAGCCCAAAACCCGCGAGTTGCACACTCATGTCCAGGGTAACCTCCGTCGATTTGACCGCATCAATCTGGAGGCGATACGTGCGGTAGGGTCGGTTGTTCCGTACGAAATAGGTCACCGCTTGCGAACGCGCACCAAAACTCTGGTTGGTCTGGGTGTCGAGCGTTGTCCAAGTCCCCCCGCTGTCATTTGAGGCCAGCAACCGCCACGCGGTCGGATCATGTCCGTCGCTTTGGGGGGTGGATGTTAGAATATAACGAATGACAACCCGGGCCGGTCCGGACCCGGTGTCAACGGCTGAAATCTGCGCTATTGCCCCCAGGTGCCAGATAATTAGGGCACCCGCAATCAAGCTGGCACTGAGTTTGGCGAATCTCATGTTTACCGCACTGAACCGCAATTTTACCCTGCGCTGCCACAGCGCGACACTTTCGGCCCTCAAGGACGGCGGTTTTCCGCAGGCCAAATTTACCTCGCGAGAACCTTAAAGGTACTGGCACGTCGCCAAGCAGGTCAACGCCCTTCCTTGGCCCTATCAACCCCGCCAAAATGAGGCGCCCCTCGGTATCGGCGAACCGCTAAAATACTTGAGGTTATCTTCACAAACTTTTCTGATGCGGGCCATGGCGAACGGGTCCAGCCCGCGCGTCCCTCCTTAATAGTCCAGCGGCCGGCCGTTGGCGCCGCTCCAGAAATGAAAGGTAAATACCTGTATCGATTGGTAGGGAGAAGTTCGGGCGCCCCCATCCGCAGGCGGAGAACGGACTCTCATGGGCGAATCCCTAAGAGTCTGTCTGAAAAATCGGAACTGTTCTGTGGGGAGGGATTTTAGTTGTGCGCGAGGCGGACCGTTCCGCGCATCCCCGTCCCGCGCTGCGGGATAAGGAACGGACCAACGAAGCGCACGGCCAAAAGCGCCGCCGCAGACCGGTTCCCATTTTTCAGATAGACTCTAAAGATCCTTTCGGGAGCGGCGGCGAATCGCCACAAACCATACCCAGACCAGGAACACCACTTGCAACGGCAGGCGTCCCCACAAAAGCCAGCGAGAATACTGAAACCGTTCGGGATGTTCCGCCATATAGAAGTTCGCCGGAAAAACCGCGATCAAAAGCGCCACCAGCCCCCAGCCAGCCCACCGACGGAATGAAGGAATTAACAGCCCGATTCCCCCCGCGATTTCCGCAATGCCGCTGATAATAACCAGCAATTGCGGAGCGGGAAATTGCGGCGGGATAATTTGCCGGTATGGTTCAGGCTTCAGGAAATGAAACGTCCCCGCCACGACAAAGAAAACTGCCGCCAGGATCCGCAAGCTCGTTTGAATGATCTCCACCACCGAATGTAGCGCATCTTTTCCCATCGCAAAATGAAATCTAAACCGCCATTTCGCCAATGTGCCCGCCGGCTATCATGCCGGCGCCGGAGCGGCCACGTCTGCCGATGGCGGCCAACTACCCGGACCTGGTTTGGCTGCGCCATCACGCCAGGACGCTGGAATAGACGTTTGGGGGTGCGCGACAGATTTCTTCTGCACCTTCTCCTGGGGGAGAAGGCCGGGATGAGGGCGAGCAATTTTCCGCGCCAAAGCGCCACAATTTAAATCGGTCAAAAGAAATCTGTCGTGCGCCGAACGTTTGGCCCGGAGGTATTCTAGGCTTGTCCAACTGCCATCTCACGCCCTATTCTATTCGTGATCCGGGATGAAGAATTGCCCACATTGTGGTAGCCCGCAGAGGGATGAAGCGGTGGAATGCCGCAGCTGCGGCCGTTCATTCATTAGCCCCCCGCCCGCCAAACCCGCGCCGCCCAGGATTTTGCTCATCTCCCGTCTCTGGCTCTGGCTCTCCGCCTGGCTCGTCGCTGCCGTCGTGATGCTGATCGATGCCCCGGGAAGCTGGCGTTCCGCCTGGCAATTCCCGGTCTTTTCCCCCTCCGGCTTCGTCACCGCCTTGATCCTCCATCCCGTCATGGGCGGCCCTCACTGGCACCTCACCGTAGTCATCGGCTGGGTCTACTACGCCCTGCTGACCTTGGCCGCCTTTGCCGTGCCGCGCTATCGGGTCTTTTTCTGGCTTTTTGTGATCCTCTGCATGTCGCTGATTTTGAATTGCCTCCTCTGGCTGCTCGCGCTCTACATGGTGTTGCATAGCTAGCCAGACAAGGTCTCGATAGCGATTTCGATCCCGCGCACCATCCGTTTCAGCGGCAAACTCGGCGCCCCGCCTCCCAAGCGCCGGGCCTGCTCCGGCAGATACGGAACATGAATAAATCCACCGCGCACCTTCCGTTGCCCCTCCAACATCCACATCAAACCGTAGAAAACCTGATTGCAAACAAAAGTCCCGGCACTTTCCGATACCCCCGCCGGAATCCCTGCCTCCCGGATCGCCGCCACCACGGACTTGATTGGCAAGGTGGACCAATAAGCCGCCGGCCCACCTCGAACCACCGGTCGATCCACCGGTTGATTCCCCGCATTATCCGGCATGTTGGCGTCCTGAATGTTAAGCGCCACTCTTTCTAAACTAATTTCCGCCCGCCCGCCCGCCTGCCCCAGACATAGGACCCATTCCGGCTGAACCCGCCGGACTTCTAGCTTAAGCATCGCCAGCGATTTCCCAAAAACAACCGGTAAAACCGTGCCGATCACCAGCCGTCCACCAACGAACCTTCCATCCAGCTTCTCCACCACCCGCGCCGATGGATTTACCTCCTCCCCGCCGAACGGTTCGAATCCGGTCAAAAGTACGCTTTTCATCAGTTCATCTTTACGTTCTTTCATTGCGAAAGTAAACCAATGTCCGCCACGCCGGTTCATGGAAAACCCCCTTTCGGTTTTTCGAATGCAGCGAGACCATGAACCAAACTGGGTAGGGCGGGCAGTCCTCTGCGCGCCGTCGTAGCAATGCCGATTGCCGACGGAATAATGACGATGGCCCTGTGCGGTTCCCTCGCCCCTCAACGGCGAGAGGGATTAAGGGTGAGGGGTGACCCAAAAAGCACACATCGCCCTTTTGCGGCCCCAGCGCGAATATTTTTTATCGGAAGATTTTTGTCCTACGCCACCGCGAGCTAAGCGGATTGTGAATCGCTTGCGGATTCGGAACGGCAAAGCTAAAGTCAATCGAATCAATCACATTTTAATTATTCCCTCAAAAACCTGTTTGCATGCTATTCTGCGAGCCATGGCTCGGCATGGTATTGGACTTCTGATGGGCGTCACCGTGCTGGCGACCCAAGCCCAAGGCGCGGATTGGACCAGCCAAACCCTACCGCAATATGACCGGCTTTTCCACCAAACGAATGGCTGGATCGGAGCCGATGGCGATTTTACGGTGGCACTCACCAACGATCTGACCCTCTGGCTCTTCAGCGATACCTTCATCGGTCAAGTGCGCGACGGACACCGCCTCCACGCTGCCATGATTCATAACTCCGTCGCTTGGCAGCATGGCGTTGATCCCGCCCGTGCTCGCGTCGAGTTCTTTTACGGCCGGTCTTCCGAGGGAAAACCGGCGTCGCTCATCACGCCGGTAGATGGCCAGGGCTGGTTTTGGCTGGCCGACGGTATGATGGCACAAGGAAAAATGGTTCTGCTCCTCCCTCAATTTGAGCGCACCGACAACCAGACGGTTTTCGGCTTCCGGCAAATCGGCGCCTGGCTTGGTGAAGTGTCCAATCCCCTCGCACCGCCTGACCAATGGCAAATGACTCAAACAAAAATTCCTTTTGCCAGATTCGGGGCCGGTGAAAACCGCTCCTTCGGCTCCGCAATGCTCGCCACCAACGGCTTCCTCTACATTTACGGTACGCGTGAGCATACGAATGCCGCCAAACAAATGATTCTGGCGCGTGCGCCCGACAAGGATTTGGGGAAATTCGCTGCATGGCAGTTTCGCGTCCACGACGGCTGGCGCACGAATGTCGAGGCGGCGATCGACCTTTGCGATGGCATGGCGGCGGAGTTCTCCGTATCCTGGCTGGCGTCGGCACAACGCTACGTTTTAATCTGCACTGAGAATGGTCTTTCGGAGAAAATCATGGCGCGCACGGCGCCGGAACCGTGGGGCCCGTGGAGTTCACCGACCGTCATTTATCGGTGCCCGGAAGCAAAATGGGACAAACAGATTTTTTGTTATGCCGCCAAGGCCCATCCCATGCTGTCATCAGCAACCCACGAATTGGTTATAACCTACGCCGCCAATTCATTCGACCTCGCCCAGGTCTTGACCGACGCGCGACTTTATTGGCCGCGATTTGTCCGTGTAAAATTACCATGACCGTTGAATGACTCACGGATCTTGGGTACAATTCTATTGGTCATCGGCGTAGTCCTCCGGCAGAAAAAGTGACCTTTTCGTCCCGCGGAGGTACCCCGTCAACGATCGCCGTCCGTATGAAAATGCCGCCCAATTCATTTCTATGAGTTCTCTCCCTGTCCTCCGTAACTTTAGCGGAGGAGGATCCGTTCCTTTGCGGCGACCATCCCAATTCTCTTCCGGGTGCCCATTTTGCGGTTCCCTGCGGTAGCATTCCGATTCGTGTTCAGTCCGTGTTCAATCCGTGGCTTAAAATCAAGTTGGTGTCTGCTCTGAACTTCTCTTGGTGGCGGATTTGCCGTGCTGAGCCTCCGCGTGAAATCTCTTCGTCTTTCTGCTTTTCGCGTCTTTCGCATATTTCGCGGTTAAAATTTATCATTTTCTCCTTTGCCCGTCTATTGTGTTCTCTGCGGTCTCTGCGGTTAAATAATTTCAACAACTCTGTTTTTCCGCGCCTCCGCGTGAAATAAGCCCTCCTGTCCCCCCGCTCGTTGCCTTTTTTCATCATTCATCATTCATTTCGTGTTTCCCGCTAACGTGCACAATTCTAAACCCATGCTAGAATTCCCAGAAAAGATTCATGAAAACCAACCTTCGATTAAAATGGACCGGCATCCGCATGTGCCGCAGTCGGGAGACTGCCAATGGGTCCAGCGTCACGCGGGTCACAGCTCCTGGACCCGATTTTAA
>Ga0302319_10009397_pt1 | contig 18810 bp, 14 predicted proteins | sample Bog_T0_2_FD_203319 | JGI IMG/M metagenome (GOLD analysis project Ga0302319, IMG submission 203319) | Peat permafrost microbial communities from Stordalen Mire near Abisko, Sweden - Bog_T0_2 | ecosystem: Environmental > Terrestrial > Soil > Wetlands > Peat | place: Sweden: Abisko, Stordalen Mire... | reverse complement strand
TGACTGCAATTAGATTTTGAAAAAAGTGGAATGGCGTCGGTTTTTGGCCGAAGCTACGGCTGGCTAAGGACCAAGCGGTAACGAAAAGCGTGTCATAGGGAAGGAACATTCGAGGTCCTGGCGTCACTCGCTCACCCGCTCACCCATTCACCTTGTCACCTTGTCACCCACTCATCACGCTGGGAGTTTTCGCAGCGTGGGGCCACCCGCCCACACTCCAGGCACAAGCGTGAGCATCGGATGCGGCGGGATGCCGGGCTCATTCCGATGGATCTGGCCGACGATCAGGTCCACCGCGGTGGCTCCGACGAGGAGGGATTGCTGGTCGATGCCCGCGGGGCGGGAAGCGTCGCGGCCGGCATTGAGGCTGGCGAAGCCGATGTCCTGTGGCGCGCGAAGGCCGGCGCGCTCCAGCCAGGTGAGGACGGAATTGGTAGCGCCGACGATGGCGTCTGGCCGATGCGCCCGGATCCATTGGGGAATCCCTTTGCCGGTGGAATCCGGGCAGATGTAGGCGGGAAGCCGCTGTTTCGCCGGGAGGCTGCTTTGGAAGACGAGATAGCCGGCGAGCCAGGCGTGTTGCACGCGCACGTTCGTGCCGGCGTCGATGGCAAAGCCGATCTTGCGATAGCCGAGGCGGGTGAGGCGGCGCAAGGCGAGGCGAATGCCCTGGTAGAAATTGGCGACGGCGCGCGAGAGATCGGGGCGTTGCAAGGTGTAGCCGATGGCGATGGCGGCGAAGCGTTGCCAATCGAGCGAAAGATGTCCGAGCGGACGGGGCAGGGGCGGGATGAGCAGGCCGCGGATATTCCGTGTATAGAGCATGCGGGTGAAGCGTTCCGCGGTCATGCCGGGTTCGCGAAGCCAGAAGGTTTCCAGCGCATAGCCTTGGGACGCCGCGCGCTCTTTCGCGCCTTCAAAGTAATCGACGAAGCTGGGGTTCTGCCGCCGCCATCCCTCGCGGGAAGGATGGGCGGTGACGAAGGCGAAAGTGCTGCTGGATGAGGGCTGGCGCTTGCGCTGGAGGTCGGCCATCAGGGTGGCGACGAATGGGTTGGGCCGGTAGCCCAGTTCCGCCGCGATTTTTCGGACGTGTTCGCACGTCTCGGGTTTCAACCGAAGGTCATTGCGCAAGGCCCGGGAAACAGTGGAGCGCGAAACGCCCGCGGCCCGGGCCACGTCTTCCATGTGAGGGGAGGGAGAAATCCGCATCCATGCAACGATGTGCAAAGCGGGCGCATTGTCAGTTCTTTTCGGCGTGGCACTATGTGCGTGTTTCAAAGGCGCAAATCGTTCCCGCGAATGCGGGATCATTCGAGCTTCGTCGTTTGACACCGACTCCGCCTTTCGAAAAGATAGCGCCCTCCCTGTGACCCCCCCCAGAAGAGAACACCTCATGCACAAAGTATTGATCATCGTTGGCGACGCTACGGAAACCGTCGATACCCTCTACCCGTATTACCGTTTGCAGGAGGGCGGATTCGAGCCGGTGGTTGCCGCGCCCGAAAAGCGGAAATATCAGATGGTGATGCATGAGGTGAAGCCGGGGTGGACGATCACGAAGGAGTGGGAGGGCTACACGATCAACGCGGACGTCACCTTCGCGGAGATGCGCCCCGAGGACTATATCGGGATCTTCTTCAGCGGCGGCCGCGCGCCGGAATACATTCGCGAGGACGAGAGCCTGCTCAGCGCGACGCGCTATTTCTTCGAGAAAAACCTGCCGATCGCCAGCGTGTGCCACGGAGTCGAAATCCCGGCGCGGGCGGGATGCGTGAAAGGGCGGCGGATGGCCACGGTGCCCAAGTGCAAATTCGACCTGGAAATCTGCGGCGGGATTTTTGTGAACGAGCCGTGCGTGGTGGACGGGAACATGGTGAGCGGGCGCACGTTTCACGACCACGGCTACTATATGGGCGCGTGGATGCGGTTGCTCGAAGAGGAGCGGAAACGACGCGACGGCGTATGAGCGGCACGGTTTCGATTCCCCTGGCCATCCGGTCGTTTGCGAGCGCGGCGCATGGCGCCGGCCCGTCTGCGTTCGGCGTTTAATATTCGTTATGCCAGTCATCTCCAGCGCGCAGGCCAAGAAGGAATACGACGTGGCCATCGTGGGTTCCGGGGCAGGGGGCGGGCAGATGGCGTTCACACTGACGCTGGCGGGGCTGAAATGCGTGATGCTCGAGGCCGGGCGCGCCTATGAACCCGCCACGGAAACGGCCATGTTTCACCGGCCCGATCAATCGCCGTTGCTCGGCACGCCCACGCCTGACAAACAGATGGGTTTCGTCGATGCCACGGTGGACGGCGGCTGGGAGATCCCTGGCGAACCCTACACCCAGGCCAGCGCGAAACCCGAAGAGCAGTTCGCATGGTGGCGCCCGCGGATGCTGGGTGGACGGACGAATCACTGGGGCCGGATGTCTCTGCGCAATGGCCCCTATGATTTCAAGCCGCGCAGCCGCGATGGGCTGGGCTTTGATTGGCCGATCGGCTACGAGGACGTCGATCCGTATTACACCAAGGTCGAGATGCTCGTGGGCGTTTACGGAACCAACGAAGGGCTGGAGAATACGCCGAATTCGCCTCCGGGCGTCCTGCTGCCCGCGCCCAAGGGCCGCGCGGCGGAACTCTACATGCAGAAGCATGCGAAGAAACTCGGCATCCCGGTCATCTCGATTCACCGAGCTGTGCTCACGCGCCCGCTGGATGCGGAGGCGATTCCCGCGAAGCTCTTTCCCGGCAACGCGTGGGCGCAAGGCCTCGTGGCCGACTCCATGCGGGCGCGCGGGGCCTGCTTTTGGGCCACGGATTGTCATCGCGGCTGCAGCCTGCGCGCGAATTACCAGAGCACGACGGTGCATCTTCCGCCGGCGCTGGCCACCGGGAATCTCGACATCATTCCCAATGCGCACGCGCGTGAAGTCACCCTGGCCGCGGATGGCCGCGCCAACGGCGTGCTCTACATCGATAAAGCCACGGGACTCGAAGCGCGGGTGAAGGCGCGCGCGGTGGTGCTGGCGGCGAGCAGCGGTGAGACCGTGCGCATTCTCCTGAACTCGAAAAGCGCACAGTTTCCGCAAGGATTGGCGAACCGGAGCGGACTCGTGGGAAAATACATTATGGATTCCGTGGGGACATCGCTCGGCGGACACGTGCCGGCATTTGAGAATCTCCCGCCCCATAATGAAGACGGCGCGGGAGGCGGGCACCTCTACATCCCGTGGTGGCAATATCAGGAGCAGCTCGCGGGCAAGCTGGAATTTCCGCGAGGTTATCATGTGGAGTACGGCGGGACGCGCTCGATGCCCGGAGGCCGCAATCCGCTGGCCGACGACCTGGCGCGCGGGGCCTACGGCACGCGGTTCAAGGAAACGGCCCGCCGTTACTATGGCTCGATGGTGGGCTATACGTGCCGGGGCGAAATGATCCCGAACGAAGATTCCTTCGCGGAACTGGACCCCGAAGTGAAGGACCGCTGGGGCATCCCGGTGCTGCGCTGGCACTGGAAGTGGAGCGAGCATGAACTGCGCATGGCGGATCATGCCGCGAGCACGTTTGCCGCGATCATCGAAGCGATGGGCGGAACGGTGCGCGCCCGCAAAGGCGCGACGGGCCGAAATGGAATCGACGCCGGCGGCAAGGTGATCCATGAAGTGGGCGGCGCGCTGATGGGGGATGATCCCAAGAAATCCGTATGCAATGGCCACAACCAAACCTGGGACGTGAAGAATCTTTTGCTCTGCGACGGATCACCCTTTGCCTCGAATGCGGACAAAAACCCGACGTTGACCATTATGGCGCTGGCCTGGCGCGCCGCCGATCACCTCATTGAGCAAGCGCGGAAAGGGGAGTTATGAATCCAGGCGAAGACATCATGACGCAGACCGCCGAATCCGCGAAGAGCGAACTTTTGGCGGCGCGCCTGCCGCGCCGAACGGTCTTGAAATGGATTGCCGCGATGGCCGCGAGTTCCCAATTGCCGGAATTCGGCGCTAACTCCGCCGTGGAGGCTGCCGAGGGGCCTGCGCCTGCGGCCAATGCGCCTGCGCCAACGCCTTCCGGCTCGGTCCAGACGGCGAAAGGCTACGGGACGGACCCGCTGCTCTCGAAATTCTATGCGCCCGGCGATGTGTGGCCGCTGACGTTCTCTCCGGAGGAGCGCAAGACCGCGACTGCGCTGGCCGATCTCATCCTGCCGGCGGATCATCTTGGCCCCGCGGCCAGCGAGGTCCGGACTCCGGACTACATCGATGAATGGATCAGCGCGCCGTACCCCATTCAGCAAAAGGACCGTGAGATCATCCTGCCCGGCCTCGCGTGGCTTGGGGAGGAATCGCGAAAGCGTTTCGGAAAAGATTTCGCCGCCCTCGGCGACGAGGAAAAACGCGCCATTGCCGACGACATCTGCTGGCCCGCGGATGCGAAGCCTGAGTTCAAGAAAGCAGCCGCCTTCTTCGTGAAGTTTCGCGCGCTGGCCGCGAGCGCCTACTATGGAACCGAGGCGGGTTGGAAGGCGATCGGCTACGTGGGCAACGTCCCCCTCGCCAGCTTCGACGGCCCGCCGAAGGAAGTGCTCGAACGACTCGGCGTCGAGCAGACCGTCATCTGACCGTCCCACCGCGGATTTCTAGTGGGACTTGCGGACGGATGTCGGATGGTTGGCCGGCTCGGAGAGTTTCGCGGACTCCTCGTCGAACGCTTTGTAAAGCTGGTCGCGGACGCGGCGTTCTTCCTTGAGTTCATCCCGGAAATAAGTGTAGCGGAGGCGCGGTTCGGCGGCGGTCACGTCGTTGCGCACCATGAAGCGCAGGCTGTTCAGAAAGCCGCGCGTGGTGCTCTGGCGATCGAAGTCGCTGACGTGTTTGGTTTGCAAGGACGCCATCCACTCCGCGGCCGGGCGGCGCAGTGTGTCGGTGGCAAATTTTGGCTCCTGTTTCGCGCGCAGGCTTCCAAGAAAATCGAAGATGTCCCCGGTCAATGTCGAGATCTGCTTCATCTGCGCGGCGTCGGATCGGAATTCATTCCAGTCCACCGGTTCCCACGCTGGAACATTGTCGATCCGATAGCCAAAGCGCCGCACGACCGGCGCCTCGCTTTTTTTGCCGGAGGTTTCATCATATCGCCTTGTTAGATAAGTGGCGATTCCGATGACCTGGCCGGTTTTCACGTGGATGATCGGGCTTCCACTGTTTCCCGGGATGAATTCCGCGGAGACTTCGATCCGGTCCGGTCCGATGCCGGCGATCTTTCCATCAATTTTCGTCACCACTCCTCCTCCGCCGCTATTGCCGAGAACGACCACGGCGTCGCCGATGCGCACATTGTTATTGAAATCCGCGATGACTTCCAGGGGGTGCTCCGGCGGCCTGGGAAGTTCGAGGCGCCCGATATCCCTCCCGGCCGCCACTTCCGCGGCGCCCGGGATCACGGGCGCGCCATCCATCCGCGTGAAAGTGGTGTTTGTGAGATCGGCGATGACGTGGATGTTGGTAAAGAGCATCGCGCCTTTTCCGGTGCTGCAAATGAAGCCGCTGCCGGCGCCTTCGGCCCCTTTCGCGATCACCAGGGCATCGCCATGCTCGTGGGCAAAATCGATCTCTGGCTCCGGTCCGGGCTCCGGCGCCGGCGACAACTCCGGCGGATTGGGCTTTTCAACCACAGGATTGGGAGGAAGGCCAGCGGGGGGAGCGTCCGTGGGCGAAGCGTCCGCGGGTGGGACGGTGGCGTAGTGCGGAACCATCCTTTCGGGCGCGGCGGGCTCTGGCGCCGATGGGGAAGCGGGGGGCTGGGAGAGCGGCGCCGGTTCCACGTCCGGCGGCTGACGTTTCCCGGGCGCCAGCGCGGGCAAAGGAAGAGTCTGAATTTGCGCTACCGCTGGGGGACCGATGCTGGCTGGAGCGCTTTTGCCTGTGTCCGAAGATTCACGAACGCTGTTTTTCGGGCCGAAGATGATGAAGAGAAATGGGATGCAAACCACCCCCACCAGGAGCAGCGCTCCGGGGACTTCCCGTTTGCGGCGCAGGAGCGGAATGGCGCAAACCACCGTGGCGCCGAACCATGGCAGCCAGAAGACGAACGGCCACCGGGAGAGCGCCAACGCCAATGTGCCGATCCCAAGGCAGGTGGCGCCCGCCGTGAGCGATTGTTCGCCGATATTATAACGCAGCCGGAGCCAGCTCCACCTCAGGATGCAGGCCCAATCGGGAGCCACGGCGCCGGGCAGGTCCGCCTCATCCATCCCGAGGTATCTGCCGATCGGGCGCCAATCCTCCTGTCCTTCGATCTGGACAAAATCTCCCGGCGCGAAATGTCCTTCTTCCACGCCTTTCCGCAACTGTTCCTGATGGAAAGGCCCAAACATTTCTCCGTGTTTGAGCACATAGAGATCGGCGGGAGGTTCGATGGGGGTAGTCGCGACAGGGGGAGTCGGATTCTCAGGGGCCATGGCGGCCAGACAATGGCGAGGGGGCAGGGCCTGTCAAGGCGAAGGATTTCGAGCCAACGAGGAGTCTTGAAAGCGACTACCAACGGATGACGGTCAGGCCGTCCACACGCTGAAAATGTGCGTCAAGCGTGGCCAGCGGCATGTCGGACGATACCGTTGGCGCGATCAGCCATGCGCTTCGAGGCGGCGGGCATCATTCATTGCCTGCTCAAACGCCTCGCCATCGGCTTCGTCGAGTACGCCATGGGTGCGTCGAAGGACTTCGGCCCGCTCTTTTTGCGCTCCCGTCGCGAGGCGGTGGACGTAGCGAGCGACTTCAACCTGCTTGCGCAATGGCAAGTTTTGGACACCTCGGACGATGGTTTCGATGACGGTCATTTCGCAACCAAGTAAGCAGCTAATCAATAAAAACGCGAGCGTTGACTGCGGGCGGCGGAAGGCGGTCACCGGCTTACGGCAGCCTGAGCAGAGCCCTGCACCGGCAACTCGTAGCACGCGGCCTCCAGCGCGTTCCGGATGAGCAGGTAGCGGCCCGCCAGGGTGGGGTGGTTCCACGTCTTGCTGCTCAGCGCCGGGATCTGGCCCAGCTCTTCGTAACCTTCCGGTTTTGCGGCGGCAAGGAACACGGGGCCGGGTTCGCTCTGGACGATCACCAAGTCATCCACGAGCAGCGTCTGGCCCGACCCAAACCGGCCGTTCTTCCATTTTCGATTTCCGTTCGCCAGGTCCACGCAGGCAAGAAGGCCGTCGTCGAGGCCGTAGAGAAAACCATTGCGCGCGGCCACGCTGTTAAACTGCGTTTTCATCCGCATGCTCTTCCACACCTCGGTGGCGACGAGCTTGCCCGAGGCGTCCGCCGTGATTTGCAGAAGCACGCAGCCGAGGCCGTATCCCGCGGAGAGAAAGACGCGATCTCCCGGGAGCGCCGCGGGCTGCGCCGCTTTCGGCCATTTGGCTTCGGGCGCCCAGGGATAATTGAGCAGTTCCTCGCCCGTGCTCGTGTCATTGGCAGTCAGGGAGGGGGCATTCGCTGACAAAACCACGCGCCTCCCGGCGAGAGTGGCCAGGATGGGCGAGGCATAGCTGGCCCGGTCCTTGCCTGCCTGCCAGAGCGGCCGGCCCGTGGTCCGATCATACGCGAGCACGGTGGGGCCAGCAGTCATGCCGCCGGTGACCACGACCGTATTGTCGAAGACGAGAGGCGATGCGCTGACGCCCCAGACAAGGTTTTCGAGATGGTTTTCCTTTAGCACGTCGCGCGACCAGACGAGCTGCCCGGTTTGCGCGTCGAGGCAATCGAGGATGCCCGTGGCGCCGTAGGCAAACACGTGGCCTTGAAACACGGTGGGCGTGGCGCGCGGCCCTTCACCGCCCTGCCATTGGAAGAAGCGCACTTTGTTGGCGTGCGTCCAGAGCAGGCGGCCCGTGAGCGCTTCGTAGCACGTGGCGGCCTCGTCTTCGCCGCGCTGCTCCTGCGTATAGGCGCGTCCGCCGACGACCGCAAAAGCGGACCATGCCGAGCCGATGGGTTGCCGCCAGAGCTGCCGGGGAGGCGTGGCGTTCCAATCGCGCGCAAGTCTCGCGGCCCGGACAACGCCATCGCGATTCGGCCCGAAGAACTGCGGCGCGTCGCTCATGCCATCCGCTCGAGGCAGTGGCGTGGCGGCGGTTCCTGGCGCTGCTTTCGTATCGCTGGAATCGAAGCGGAGCTTGCGTTGGGGCGTCCATCTCCAGGCAAATTTCGGCAGGCCAATGCCGTTCATCGTCCCATCCACGCGCAAGAGTTTCGTCATTCCGAAAATGGCCACCGCCAGAGCTGCCAGGGTCAGCAGGCGCGCGGACCAGCGAAGGCGGCTCAGAAATAGAAACCAGATCAGGATCAGCAGCACCGTCAGCGCGGAGATCGCGAATGTGGAATAGGCTTTGGCGTTGCGCTCGAGTTCCGGCCGCAGTTGGGTGGCCAGGATGCCGAGCGCGGCGAGCGCGGTGATGATCCCGGGAATCCAAAGCCGATGGCATTTGGGGATGGATGCGGAGGCGGGCATGGGACGGGGCTATGGCAGCTTCGCCCGTCCGTGCGGGAGCGTGAGATCCAGCGCGGGGCCGATGGGGACGATCCGCGTGGGATTGATGTCGTCGTGGGTGAAGTAGTAGTGGCGCTTGATGTGATCGAAGTTCACCGTGGCGGCGATTCCGGGCTGCTGGTAGAGGTCCATGAGATACCCCTGGAGGTTCGGATAATCCAGGATGCGCCGGACGTTGCACTTGAAATGCCCGTGATAGACGGAATCGAAGCGCACCAGCGTGCAAAAGAGCCGCCAGTCCGCTTCCACGATGCGCCCGCCGAAAAGATAGCGCCGGGTCGCGAGACGCGCTTCGAGTTCGTCGAGGGCTTGGAAAAGCGCGCGGCAGGCGCGTTCGTAGGCTTCCTGGCGCGAGGCAAAGCCCGCTTTGTAAACGCCGTTGTTCACGAGGTTGTAAATGAAGGAGGCCAGTTCCGCGTGTTCGGCTTCGATGTCCTTGGGAAAAAGATCGGTCTGGCCGTTGCCCAGCGCCCGGAACGGGCCGTTGAACATCCGGCAAAGATCGTCCTCGGAGTTATTGACGATTTTCCCGGTCTGCTTGTCCCAGAGCACCGGAACCGTGACGCGCCCATGAAACCCAGGCTCGGTGGCCGCGTACGCTTCGCTCAGGTAAGCGAAGCCATTGATCGGGTCGTGGCTGTAGCCGGGTCCGTCTCGAAAGGCCCAGCCCCGCTCGTCCCGGATAGGGTCCACCACGGTGACCCCGATGGCGTCCTGAAGGCCCAGCAGATTCCGCGCGATGAGCGTGCGGCTCGCCCACGGGCAGGCGAGGCAGACGTAGAGGTGGTAACGCCCGGAGACCGCCGGATAGGGCGTCGATCCATCGTTGGAAACCCAATCTCGAAACGCGTCGTCCTGGCGCTCGAACTCGCCTTCCTCGGATTGCTCGGTAGGAAATTGGGCTTTTGTGGGCATGGGGGAAGGGTAATGGAAAATGGAAAATGGAAAATGGAAAATGAGGACCCGTGGACGCGCTCGTTATCTGCGGGGGGCTGCGGCATTTTTCACTTTTCATTTCTCATTTTTCATTAGCAGTCGATCATCTGCCAAGGCCCCCCGGCCCTTCTTTTACCGGACCGCCGAAGAAACGATCAATCCACCTGATTATGTCCAAAACAAATATTGCGGAGTTAATCGTAAAAAGTCTCTTAAGCGCGGGAGTGCGCCGCATTTATGGCGTTGTCGGAGACTCCCTCAACGCCTTTACGGAAGCCATGCGCCAGAGCGGCAAGATCGAGTGGATTCCCGTCCGCCACGAGGAGGTCGCCGCCTTCGCCGCGGGCGCCGAGGCGCATCTCACCGGCTCCCTCGCAGTCTGCGCGGGGAGCTGCGGACCCGGCAACATGCATCTGATCAACGGTCTCTACGATTGCCAGCGCAGCCGTGTTCCCGTCCTGGCGATCGCCGCCCAGGTTCCGAGCGGCGAATTGGGCAGCAACTACTTCCAGGAGACGCGCCCGGAGATTCTCTTCAAGGATTGCAGCCACTATTGCGAACTCGTCTCCCAGCCCTCGCAGATGCCCCGGGTCCTCGAAATCGCGATGCAAACCGCCATCGGCCGGCGCGGCGTTTCGGTGATCGCCATTCCGGGCGATATCGCCCTGAAGGAAGCGCCGATCAGCGAACCCCGCATGGCCTTCGACTTGATGTCGTTTCCCTCGGTTGTGCCCTCGGATTCCGACCTCGCCAGATTGGCGGCGCTGCTGAACAAGGGAAGGAAAGTCACGATTCTCGCCGGGGCCGGTTGCGCCGGGGCTCACGCGGAACTCCTGGCGATCGCCGAAGCCCTGAAAGCCCCGATCGTTCACGCCCTGCGCGGAAAGGAGTTCGTCGAGTACGATAACCCCTTCGATGTCGGAATGACCGGTCTCCTGGGTTTCGCCTCCGGATATTACGCGATGATGGATTGCGACGCCCTGCTGATGCTCGGCACGGATTTCCCCTACCAGCAATTCTTCCCGCGAGATGCAGCCATCGCCCAGATCGATCTCCGCCCGGAGAACCTCGGGCGCCGGACCCGCCTTGAGATCGGCCTGGTCGGCGGAGTGCGCGAAACCCTCGGCGCCCTCATCTCCAAGCTGGAGGTGAAGCAGGATCGCAACCACCTGGACACCGCGCTGGCCCATTACCGGCGCACGCGAAAAGGCCTTGACGAGCTGGCCTCCGGCGTGCCGGGCCGCATGCCCATGCACCCCCAGTACGTCACGCGCCTGGTGGACGAGCTGGCGTCCGAGGACGCGATCTTCACCTGCGACGTGGGCTCTCCCACCATGTGGGCCGCCCGCTACCTCCGGATGAATGGAAAACGGCGCCTGCTCGGCTCCTTTAATCACGGTTCCATGGCCAACGCCATGCCGCAGGCCATCGGCGCCCAGCTTGCATTTCCCGGCCGCCAGGTCGTCTCCCTTTCCGGCGATGGCGGTTTCGCGATGCTCATGGGCGATCTCCTCACCATCCGCCAGCTCAAGCTCCCCGTGAAGATCGTGATCTTTAACAACGGCTCGCTGGGCTTCGTCGAACTGGAGATGAAAGCCGGCGGCTACCTGCCGTTCGGGACCGACCTGGATAACCCCGACTTATCCGAATTGGCGAAAGCCGTGGGCATCCATGGAATCCGCGTCGAAGACCCGGCCGATCTCTCGTCCGCGATCAAGGACGCGCTGGCGCACGACGGCCCCGCCTTGATCGACGCCGTCGTCAACCGCCAGGAACTCTCCATGCCGCCCACGATCGCCATCGAGCAGGCGAAAGGCTTCACCCTTTACATGATCAAAGCCGTGCTCAGCGGTCGCGGCGACGAAGTGCTCGAACTGGCGAAGACGAACCTGTGGCGGTGAGCCGATCGAACACGCCTTGATAAGACCTCAGACATGGCGTAAATGAGCCGCTGCAAAAGGCCCGTTCATATCGGATTGGCGCCGCTGAATGACTGAGGATCCAAAAATACAACCGGTTTCAGAACCTGTTCCCGATCATGCGAAGCAGATCGAAGCGAGCACGGAGGCGCTCCGGCTCGCGGAGCAGAAATACCGCAGCATTTTCGAGCATGCGACGGAGGGCATCTTCCAAACGACCCCGGATGGGCAATACCTCAGCGCCAATCCCACCCTGGCCCGCATTTATGGCTACGAGTCGCCCGACTCGCTGATCGCCAGTTTGACGAACATCAGCCGGCAGCTCTACATCCTGCCGGGCCGGCGTGATGAATTCGTTCGCTTGATGCGAACCGATGGCGTCGTCAGCGAGTTCGAGTCCCAGGTTTACCGGCGGGATGGCAGCATCATCTGGATATTGGAAAACGCCCGCGCCGTGCGTGATGAGCTCAGCGGCGAGTTGCTTTACTTTGAAGGCATGGTGCAGGATATCACGGCGCGCAAGAATGCGGAAGAAGCGCGGGCGCAAGCCGATGCGCGCAAGCTGGCGCAATACGAAGTCACGCGTGTGCTGGCGCAGTCGAACCGGCTCGGGGAGGCCGCGCGGAAAATCATGCAGTCAATCTGCGGCTGCATCGGCTGGGATTTCGGCGGTCTCTGGTGCGTCGATCCGGCGGCGAACGTGCTGCGTTGCGTCGATATCTGGCATGCGCCAAATCTCGAAATCCAGGAATTCGTCGCGATCAGCCGCCGCATCACCTTCGCGTCGGGCGTCGGCCTGCCGGGACGCGTTTGGTCGAGCCGCAAAGCGTTTTGGATTCCCAATGTCGTCGAAGACAGCAATTTCCCGCGCGCGGCCATCGCGGCCAGGTGCGCTTTGCACGGCGGTTTTGCGTTTCCCATTTTCCTCGGCAGTGAAGTCATCGGCGCGATGGAGTTTTTCAGCGGCGGCATCAATCCGCCCGATGAAGATCTGCTCTCGATGTTTTCCGCGCTTGGGACACAGATTGGGCAATTCATCGAGCGCGAACGGATCGCGGATCAGCTCGCGCGTTATGCCGAGGACTTGCGCGCAAAGAACGCGCAACTCGAAGCCGATCTCGATATGGCGCGCGATGTGCAGCAGGTGTTCCTCACCCAAAAACATCCGACCTTTCCGCGCGATGTGGAGCCGGGCGAAAGCTGGTTGCGTTTTTGCCAATGCTACAAGCCCGCGCAACAGGTCGGCGGTGATTTCTTTTCCGTGCTGCCTTTGTCGGACACCGAGGCGGGTGTCTTCATCTGCGATGTCGTCGGCCACGGGCTGCGGGCAGCCCTGGTGACGGCGATCGTCCGCGGTCTCGTGGAAGAGCTGACTCCGATCGCTGCCGATCCAGGCCGTGTTCTCACCGAAATCAATCGCGGATTGCTGGCCATATTCCGCCAGACCGAGACCCCGATGATGGCCTCGGCCTTTTACGCCGTTGTGGACGTCGCCGTGGGCGAGTTGCGTTACGCGCACGCTGGCCACCCGAGCCCGCTCCATGTCCGGCGACACGCGGGAACTGTGGAGCCTTTCCGATCCATAGAGCCTCACGGGCCAGTGCTCGGTGTATTCGAACACGCCGAATATCGCGGTGCAAGCTGCGCCGTCGCGCCGGGAGATCTGATCGTCCTGTTCACCGATGGTTTGTTTGAAGTCGATGTCGCCGCCGACGACTACTACGGCGAGGCGCGGCTCGCGGCTGCGGTTCGCCAGCGCATCGGGCTTCCCGCGGAGGAGTTGTTCGCGCAGGTCATCGGCGAAATTCAGCAGGCGAGCGTGGACAAGGAATTCAGCGACGACGTTTGTCTGCTCGGAGTGGAGATCGTGCGCACCGGCGCCGCCGATCGCGCTCGCGAAGTGGCTTGAAAACTCGGGTGGATTCTTCAGTTGGCGCGCATCACATCCTCGATTGCCCGCCGGAGACCTTCCAGCCTCACCGGCTTGGAAATCACCAGATTCACGTGCTTCGATCGGCTTCCGGGTTCATTCATCAAATCCGCAAACCCGGTCAGCATGATGATCGGCTCGCCCGGGTCGATTTCTTTGATCATCGCTGCCAGCTTGTCCCCGTTCATCTCGGGCATGGCTCGATCCGTAATCACCAGGTCAAATCGATCGCGGCGAAATTTCTCCCACGCTTCCTGCCCATCCGCCGCCGTCTCGACCCTGTGATGGTCTTCCGCGAGGTATGCGCCAACGGTCTCCCGGATTCCCGGGTGATCGTCCACTACCAGCACGCGAAGGGGTGACACTGGCCTCTTGAACTCGGGCGCCACCTCCAGTTCGATCGGTTCGTCCGGGGCCGGCAGGTCGATCGTGAATTTTGTGCCCTCTTTAAGCCGGCTTTTAATCCCCAGCTTGCCCCCATGGCGTTGGATGATTCCGTGGCTCATTGCCAGTCCGAGCCCGCTACCGCCGTCGCCTTTGGTGGTGTAAAACGGCTCCAGGCAATGGAGCAGCGTCTGGTCGCTCATTCCTGAACCGGTATCAGTTACCTCGAGGCGCACACGCCGGCCTTTCTGCCGCGTTCGGAAACAGAGTTGGCCGCCGCGGGGCATCGCGTCCACTGCATTGAAGATCATATTCGTCAGGACCTCGCGCAATTCCGACACCGCTCCCAGTATGGACGCCAGCGGCTGCAAATCTTTCTTAATGCGAATGGTGACGCCGTTCGCCTCCGCCCCCGTCTTCCATCGCGGCGCTGTAAGCGCGATTGCCTCTTCAACCACATCGTTGAGATTAAGCGCCCGCCGGTCTTCACGTTCCGCGGACGGCCGATGAAATTCACGCAGGCGTCTCACCATTTGCGCGGCGTCCCGTCCTGCCCGCACGATTTCCTCGAGACTATCGCGCTCTTTCGATGCGTCTGGAAACTTACCGGAATGAGTGAGCAGCATGTCGCCGTAACCGAGGATCAGCGATAAGCCATTGTTCAAATCATGCGCAATACCGCTGGCCATCATTCCCAGCGCTTGCAATCGCTCTTGTTGGATGACCTGAAGTTGCGTTTCCTTCAACTCTGCCAGCGCCCGCTCCAGATCGCGGGTTTGCTTTTGCAAATCCGCTGTCCGCTGGTCCACCAGTTCCTCCAGCTTTTCGCTGTGCTGCTGGCATCGCCGAAAGAGCGCGTGCGCTTCGAGTAGATGCTTGATCCGGAGCAGCACCTCAATGTGGTCAAAGGGTTTGGAAAGAAAATCCGTGGCCCCGGCCGCCAGCGCCTCGCGTTTGGTTTCCACTGTGTCGTCCCCGGTCATAACCAGCACCGGGGGCCGCGCCTGCGGTGTGACTTTGGCATTGATCATTCCCAGCACCTCAATGCCCGAAATGGGTTCCATGTGCAAATCGAGCAGCACGATGTCCGGATTGATCTGTGTAAAGCGCTCCACGGCCACCAGAGGATTGGTGATGGTGATGCAAATCGCATATCCGGCATTTTCAATCAGCCGGGCCAAAAGGCAGGCGCTCAATTCGTCGTCATCGATAATCAGAATCCGTGCGTTTCTGTTCACCGGCTTTGGAGATGTCATCCTTAAATACTGCGCAGTTCTCATGCCCCTGGCCGCCCGGACGAAATTAGGTCGCAAATAAATGCGCCGGAAAACCCATCCGGCAGCCGCGCGAGGTCCGATCGCGCATCCCGGTTCCGGCGCGGACACCGGAGGAAACCGATGGGACTCACTCAAACAGGAAAAACTGATTGACACTTGACAGATTGGATTTCGTAATCTCACCGCCGCCGCAATGAGATCTTTCGAACGCCTCCCCCTTCGCGTCTTCGGAATCGAGGTCTCCCGTTCGCATCTCCGGTCAGGCATCAAAACGCTCCCGGCATTGAAATGAAGGCCATTAAGTTCATATGTCCGCATTGCGGCCAGCGCATTTCCGGAACGAAGGACCTCGTGGGAAAATCCGGCAAGTGCCCGCGCTGCCTTTCCCGGTTCGTGCTGGAGGCTCCGCTCTTGATTTCGTCCTCCTCAGCGCAAGACGGCGAAAGCTCGCCGCCCGAACGGAATCGCCTTCTTGTTCCGCTCATTGGCACTTCGACGTGTCTCCTCCTGACGTCCATTGCCGCGGTGGTTTACTTTTTCCATCGCAATAGTCCCGCCGGTTCCACGACCAGCGCCGGCGACTTATCAGCGACACCAGTTCCGCTTCCGCTCGTTCAGGCGACACCCGTTCCGGCTGCTCCGCCGCCGGAGCCGGCAATTCCAAAGATCGCAGACAGGGCGCCCGCGCCGCCCACGCCGGTTCACGCCGCCGATGGTGGCGGCGCAATCGCCCTCGCGCCTTCGCTTCCGCCGCTGCCACCACCGAAACCGGTGAGTCCAAAGATCGCGGCCAGCGCACCTGCGACACCCGCGCCAGCGCCGCCCGCCCCCGCGACACCGACGCCGACTCACGGCTCCGGCGATGCCGGCGCTATTCTCCTGGCGCAGACGCCTCCGGCCGTCCAAAGAACCGTCCTGGCAAATGTTGGAAATGGAAAGGTGACCTCGATTTCAATGACCGATGAAGACAGCGTGGCGATCTATGAAGTGGCTTTCACGAAAGACGGACAACCCCGTGATCTCCATGTGGGGAAGGACGGCAGATTGCTGAGCATCCTGATCGCCCTCGCCGACACTCCCCCTGCGGTCAGGAAATCAATCCAGTCGGAACTGGAAGGAGATACACTTGTCGCGATTGAGAAAACCTTCGAGGTCGATGAAACCAGTTATCTCGTGGAAATCACCGCCAGGGATGGGCGCGCCAGGCGTTTTACCATCGGCGACGACGGCGTCCTCTCTGAAAGGGAGATCGGGCTCAGCGAAGCGCCCGCGCCGGTTCAAAAGACCGTGGCGGCTCAAGTGGGAGATGGAACGCTGAAGATATTGACAAAGATCTTTGCTGAAAAAGTCACGTATGACGCCGACTTTACGAAGGATGGAAAAGACGGCGCCGTCTCGGTCGCGGGCAACGGCCAACTGCTCAGTGTCAAAATCACCCTTGCGGAAGCCACCGCCGCCGCGCAACAGACCATTCTGGCGAAGGTCGGCGCCGGGAGGATCCGCTCTGTCTGGAAGTCCTTCGAGAAACGCGAAAACGTCTTTCCCTTCAAGGTGGAGAGCGTGAAGGACGGGAAGCTCTTCAACTTCAGCGTGGGCCCGAATGGCCGCTTTCTCGGCGTTGACGACTAAAAGGATTTAAGGGGCGCCATGGCCGTCCCTGTGAGACCGTCTTCAGAGATCGGATTTGACGATTCTCCGGCAAAAGAGCGCGCCGAACAAGAGGAGGTAAGCCAAGGCGGCAAGCCCGACTTCGGAATGGGAAAGCGGCGCCGTGGCCGCGCCGGACTCCACGATGGATTGGCGAATCTGCTTTTCCAACTCCAGAACTGGACGCGGTGTCAAGGCTCCGAAGACGGTATTCGGAAGATACAAGAGCAGGGGAGTCCTGGCCACGGTATAGTAAAAAATCCAGCGGCCCACGGGCTCCAGGAACGCCACATAAGCCAGATAGGCGAGCTCAGCCAGGGGTGTCTTGCGAATCAAAAGCCCCACCAAATTTCCAAGCAGGAGATATCCCAGCGCCTGCGCGAAAAAACCCAGGACGGAGCCCACTGGCGGAAGCCCCAGTCCCGCTCGATCCAGAATTTCCTCAATAAAACCCAGGAGGAGATAGAATCCGGTCGCGGCCAAGGCCAGCGCCAAAGCCCAGACCAGCTTGGAAACGGCCAGTTCCAGACGGGTCATGCCGAAAATGACGCTTTGCCGAAGGGTCCGGTTGCTGAACTCGATGGTGATAATTAGCACACCCAGAAATCCCAGCAGGAACATATTCATCCAGCTTCCGATATTGGCCAGCAGTTCCCAATTGTGCGGGTAAGTAAAAATGCCGGACAGGGGAGCCAGGGTGGCGGCGCCATTGACATCGATGGTCATGTTCTGGCTGAGCTGACGGGCCAGAAATAGAATCAAAGCAAATGAAATGAAGTAGAGCGCGGCAATCACGCGGAAGGTGCCGCTCGGAGAATACTTTCTCCACTCGAGTGTTAGAAAATGCATCGGGTTCATCGCCGGGTGATCTCCAGAAATTCAGTTTCCAGGCTTTGGCGCTTTATGACGAGATGGTCGAGGGTGACTCCGTGCTCGAAGGCCAGCCGGTTCACTTCGGTGGGATGCCGGCCCGGTTCCAGCTCCAGGATGAGCAGTTTGTCGTGGCGCGTGATCTTTTTTACCAGCGGGGTTTCGGACAGGATTTGGAAGAGTTTCTCGATGTCCGCGGCCCCGGCTTCCACTGTTGGCTGATCGCTCAGTATCGAACCGACCGCGCCCACCGCCAGAAGTTTTCCCTTTTTAATGATGGCCACATGGGAGCAGATTTTTTCCACTTCATCGAGCATGTGGCTGGCCAGGATGATGGTTTTGCCCTGGGCGGCGATCTTCTGGATGATGCGGCGCACTTCGACCATGCCCTCGGGATCCAGGCCATTGGTCGGCTCGTCGAGAATCAGAACATCCGGGTCGCCGATGAGGCAGGCCGCCAGCGCGAGGCGCTGTTTCATTCCCAGCGAATAAGTTCTGAAGGCGGATCGTCGGCGCTCCTTCAACTGCACCAACTCGAGCAGCGCGTCGAGCGGCGGATCCGGCACGCGTTTGACCGAGGCGACGATCGAAAGATTCTGATCGGCGTTGAGGTAAGGATAAAAGTTCGGCGTCTCCAGCAGGCCGCCGATGCGCTTTCTGGCATGCTCGTTTTCCCGCCCGTCAAACCATGCGAAGCTGCCGCCCGAGGGATGGAGGACATCCAGCAGGAGGGCCAGCAGGGTGGTCTTGCCGCTGGCATTGGGACCCAGCAAACCAAACACCTGCCCGGCTTCAATGGTAAGATCCACGCCGGCCAGCGCCACCAGCGAGCCATATTTCTTGGCCAGATTGTTGACTGTGAGAACGGGCATTGGCGAAGAGTAGGGAGTCGCCCGACATGATCAAACCCAATTGAAATGAACTCACGCAGTTGCCGGGGAGGAAGCGCAATCTCGCTCGCGCCCAGCTACGGATTTGGAGGCGGCCCCGGCCTCGAGGCGGGCGTGGGGGTGGTGCTTTCGGTCAGCAGCGCTTCGGGGGCGCCCCGCGCCAGGTCTTTGGCTTTCAGATTTTTGTCAAAGAACCCGCTGACCATGTCGGCGATATTCCTTCCTCCGAAGCCCTGGCCGTGCCCGGAGCCGTGAATAGTGTGGAAGTGGACGCTCACGCCGGCTTTTTTCAACGCCTCGAAGAGTAATTGGCTCTGATGAATCGGCACGAGCGGGTCCTGATCGCCGTGGACGATGAGAAATGGCGGATCGTCCGCCGTGATGTAGGGAATCGGGTTCGCCCGCGCCGCTTTGTCCGGGTTTTC
>Ga0302319_10009396_pt1 | contig 18810 bp, 16 predicted proteins | sample Bog_T0_2_FD_203319 | JGI IMG/M metagenome (GOLD analysis project Ga0302319, IMG submission 203319) | Peat permafrost microbial communities from Stordalen Mire near Abisko, Sweden - Bog_T0_2 | ecosystem: Environmental > Terrestrial > Soil > Wetlands > Peat | place: Sweden: Abisko, Stordalen Mire... | reverse complement strand
GATAATGGCGCTTCGTACCTGGTCGGGAGTCTGGTGGTGGCCAATAAGATCACGCTGGTTCCCGCGCCTTCGGTGCGGCTCGATTCGGTGCTGAACTATGCAAGCCACATCGGGGGTGCGCTGGCGCCGGGGGAGCCCGTCAGGGTGCTCGGTGCGGGATTCGTGAGCGGGGCGCAGGTGCTGGTGGATGGGTCGCCGATCGCTACATTGACGAGTACGGCAAATTTGCTGGTGGGGGTGATGCCGGATTCGGCGATCGCGTCGGGAGTCCATACGGTGCAGGTTTCGAGTAACGGGGTGTCCAACTCCGTGTATGTGCCTGCCGCGGCGGCAGCGCCGGGGATCTACTCGGTGGATGGCAGCGGGGAAGGGCAGGGCTACATTCTCAACAACGACGGCTCGGTGAATTCGCCTTCGAATCCGGCCGCGCCCGGGTCGGCGATCACGATCTTCATGGCGGGGGCCGGGCAGTATACGCTGTCGAACGGATATGCGGTGGCGGCGGAGACTCCGGCGGTGTTTGTGTATGGGATCTACTGCGATGGAATTGCCGCGACGATCGGGCCGGTTCAGGGATTGCCGGGGAATGTTTATCGACTGAGCGTGTACATTCCTAACCCGGCCGTGAAGTTTCCGGCGCAATCGAGTTTGCAGGTGGTGATGGGGTCGTCGAATTCCTTAAATTTTGCGAATTCGCCGATGGTGAGCCAGAGCGGCGTTTTTGTGAGCATTCACTAAGGTCGCGGAAGCCTGCCGTACGGCGATGATGAAGAGCCGAGGGAAGCGCAGCAGGACCTGGCCGTCGGCTCGGGGCTTGTACGCGCCCGCGATCCTTTGGGTATAAGCGGCGAGAAATTCTTCCGCGGCGTTATCCTCCATTCCCGCCAGGATTGGGCGCAAGGCCGATCCTCGAAACCACTCGACGATCGCTTCCGGACCTGCGAGGACGTGGTTGTAAATCGTGTGCCAGATCTCTACTCTGCGGCAGAGAGGTTTGAGCAGATCGTAGTAGATCTCGGGAGCGGGCAGATGGTCGCGCGGGGCCACCTCTCCCATGAGCAGATGCGACGGCTCGCGAGTATTATCCGGCATCTGCGCGGCGAACACTCCACCCTCGGGCAGACCCTCGACGGCACGCTTCATGACCGCGAGGTGATTTGGCACCCACTGGAAAACCGCATTGGCAAACAGCAGATCGGCGGGCTCGGGCGAAGTCCAGGACGATAGATCGGCCTCGATAAATTCGCATTTCGGCAACCGGTTGCGCGCCTGTTGGAGCATGTCGTTTGAGGAGTCGAGTCCGATGACACGCGCGTCGGGATATCGCGCCGCGACGAGTTCAGTCGAATTGCCGGGACCGCAGCCGAGGTCGATGGCCAGGCGGGCTTGTTGCAGCGGCACTTGAGCCAGCAGGTCGCGGGCGGCACGGGTGCGGTCGTCTTCAAACTTCAGGTATTGTTCCGCGTTCCAGTTGCTCAGCCCAGAATCCTCACTTTGCCGGTATCGTCCCGCAGCAGGCAGGTTCCGAGGTACTGCTGTTTCGAGCGCGATGCCGCGAGGTCGTGATAGACGAAGGCGTTCTTTACGAAGAAATGGCAGACCACAGACTTGCGCGAGAGCGCGAGGTTCCTGCGCGCGGACCCGCCGTGAATCAGGTTCGCATGCCATATGAGTACGTCGCCCTTCTTCGCGTGAAAGTAATGCGGTTGCAGACTATGTTGTTTCACCAGCGCTGTTATGTAAGGCTCATAGCGAGCCTGATAGGGTTCATAGCCATGGCGCTTCAGGTCGTCCGGCGCGATCCCGACTTCTTTGCTGAACACATAGGGCAGGCGATGACTTCCCGGATAATAAACCAGCGGACCGCAGTCGGGATCGATATCTTCAAAGGCGATCCAGGCGGCGGTCAGATAGCCCAGCGGATAGGTAGTCATGTGAATCGAATCCGAGTGCAGACCCTGCTGCGAGCCTTTATGGGCGGCGATGGTCTGTAAAGGCCGGGGCTCGCGTTCCATCAAAAGCTGAATCGCACGCAGGAGGCGGGCATGCTTCAGGATGCGGCAGAATGCGCCTACCTTCTTATGAGGATTCAGACAGCGTCCGGGATAAGGATCGCCCTCGGCCGCCGGTTCGGCAGGCAAGGCAATTCGGTCCTTTCGCACGGCGTTCTCGTAAGCAATCCAGACTTCATCGAGAACATCGTTTTCGATCAGCCCGTCGATGACGACATAACCATGGGCGACCCACTTCCGGCAGAGCGCGGCGTCGTCTTCGCCGATCTCACGGCGTTGCAGCTTCAGGTCGATTCGGTCGAGAGCGTCGTCGCGGTCGAGCCACGGATATGGACCCGAGGAAGGAAAATGCTCTGCGCGAAAGGCGGGCAATCGCGACGTCTTGACCGGCTTGTCCGCGAAGGAGTTCCAGATCGCCATGCTGAAACCTCAACGATACAACCAGGCAATTGCCGCTCACGCCGAAACAGATCCGTAATGCAACGGACAAGGTAAGCGCCGCGGAAAGGAGGCCCACCGGCACTGAAGTGGATCACGATTTTTCCAGATCGGCACCTGGTGCAACTGGGCGCAAATGGAGCCGCGGCTCGAAACGTCCGATGGCGTTAAGGCGGTAGAAGAAACTCGGCTTTGCGGTTCCGTCCGATTACGCGGCGAAGCTCAACTCGCTGCGCGAAGTGGCGCTGATGCAGGTGATCCATCGCGTTGCGGGCGCGAACAGAGCCCGAAAACCACCCCGAAGGTGGGCGACCGGTGGAAATCTACTATCTCAAGACGGATCCGGAAAAAGGACGGGCAAATCCTTTCCGAGAGTCTTTGGGCGGTAGGGGAGCGGGCGAAGGCTCGACATATAACTACGTCCCCTTCGTGCGCTTCGCGGCGTTCAAAGACATCGGCGATCGAATTACTCGGTCCCGGCGACCGCGGAGAAAGTGTTTCCCGGCAAGGCGCGAAGATGCAGGCCGAATTTGCCGCCAGGCGGCACCTGGTGAAATCGGAAATCGTCCGCATTATGGAACGGGTGCAGTAATAAGCCACCGACGCGGCGTGACGAAGATTTTCGTTGACAATGACGGAAGTCTTCGTCATCATGGCTGCGTTACTACGCCTCTGTACGACTCCCCGTTGCCGTCCATGAGGGTCTTATGGCCATCTTGTGGCGACGGATGGCAACCGGGTCTCTCGGTTCTCGTGCGTGAAGTTTCCATGCATGCCTGGGGTCTACGACTCCGCAAACCCGGCCGCGCACTCGCGCTTTCGCGCGCCGCCGTGTTGCCTTCCGGTCAGTGTGACACCTTCGGCACTCTGGTCTTCACTATCTCGGATCTCATCAACTTCAGGGATACCCAGGCTGCATATGCCCTTGTCCAACGCTTCAAGTGCAGCCTTACACCGCCCTCACCAGGGCTCGGGGTCAAGCGGTTCGCTCCCGACGCTATCCACACTGAGAGTGTGCCGCGTCGAGACCCTCTCGACGCCTTTCTTCGGCTACTTCGAAATCCGAATCTCAGCCCGGCCTTCCCCCACCATAAAAACCGTCAATTCCAGCCGCTGATCGAACACGCTCACAACCGAATAACTATCGCGCAACGCCTTACCCGAAAGCCGGTCGCCCACCTGCACCGGCAGCCGCGCACGCAGATTCGCCTCCGCCGCGGCCGACAGTCCCGAGAACACAATCCCACTCTCCTCCGGTGCGTCGGACGCACCCGCTGCGGACTGAGCCCGCTGTCTCAGGTATTGCCTCTCGAGTTCCATAAGCTGCGCCTGCATTTGTGCCTCCAGCCGGCGCATCTCGTATCGGGCCTGGGCATCCGGCGCGGAATCCGATTGCTTCTGACCGGACAGGTTGCTGCGAAGGTCCTCAATCTCTTTCTTTAAGAACTGCTCAGCCTCAGCGGTGTGCGGATCGCTGAGTGCTTCATCGACCCTCGCCTGCGATTGCCGAACGAGAAGGTCATCGGATTGCGCGAGGCCGTGCAGGTTGTTCCGGAGGATCATTTCGTCCTGCGAATCTGGCTGCTGAGCTGCAACCGCGTATCGTCGTCCGCCGCCTGTTCCAGTTGGTTTCGCAACATCGCCAGCACCGGCTCGTATAACATCAGTGCCGTGGCAACAGGCATCAGAGTCATCGCCGCCAGTGCCACGCAGCACAAGGCGTATCGCTCCTCGGCCGACCGCTTTCGCATCGGCATCAACGCGGCCCATAACAAAGGCTCGGACACCAGCTCCCGGAAGTTGCCATCCCGCACCCATACCCAGAAGTGCGCTTTGCGCTCAAACACCCGAACTTTGGGAGAACATCCGAGGCAGGAACCCGTGCGTCAGCAGCGCCGGCACGGATCTGTGCGAGGGGCGATCGGTAATGGTTGTCCCTGCCGCGACCGCTACATCTGCGTGACGATGATGTTCACAGGTGGGCTGGCCACTCCTCCGATGGTCACGACAACGGGCTGAGTACCCGGCGAGACGGTTGTGGGCACAATCAGATTGATCTGCATCAGACCTACCACTCCGGGAGTGACTCCGGCGAACTGGATCAGCGCGGGCTGCCCTGCGACGGTGACGCTCAACGGGAGCAGCGCCAGCGGAAGCGATGCCACCGGGGTTCCGTTGGGCACCTGAACTCCGTCGGGAATCGACTGGTCCGTGTCGCCATACCCCGTGACGTATATAGTCGCGAAGGCTCCCGGCTTCGACGTGATCACGGTGCTCATGATGCCCGGGGCGGAGGGCGAAACATTGAACTGATAGCCACCAATCTGCCCGTTATTGTTGATTCCCAGCGTGGCGGGACCCGCGCCGGCTTCGTAGGGCACCTGGAGGTTAACCTGACCCGGCGACACGTAGAGCAGAGGCGCGGGCCAGCCGTTCACCGTCGCGCTCACCCCAGCCAGGGAGTTGGCCAGAGGAAGTCCCGAGGCCTGTTGCGTGGACGTGGAGAGCTGGGATCCGAACACCGTCATGAGCATTCCGGGGCTGGCGCTCTGCATGAACGAAAGAGCATTGCCAACGGCCGTGATCTGAGGTCCCGGCGACGTCGAGTTGACGAACATCACCGGAATAGAAACAGGTGCGGCAAGTGGGGACTGGATCACGATCGTGGCGCGGTAAACACCGGGCTCGAAACCCGCTGACGACGCGGTGAGATTGGTAATGCCGGAGCCGGTTCCCGAATACTGAGACAACTGCAGCCACGCGGTGGCGGCGGTTGCGGGGTAGATGGTTGCGGTCCACGGCTGTGTTTTGTCGGAGAGATTAATGGCCACCGTGGTGGTTGTGGGGAACGAGGGCGCGGTGGCGGATTTCAGCGTGACGGCGCCCGGCGCAGCCGAGAGCGTCACCGGCGACGGAGGCGGTCCGGCGAAGCTGACATTAATCTCGTTGAAGATGACGTCGCCGAAATCGTCATTCGTCTGGATGAAGACGGTATCGGTGGATGGCGGCGTTACGCTGCTCCAGCACAGCGTGCCCTGGAGAGAGCCGAAGGGCGCGAGCCGCGTGGTTCCGAAGACGGCGGGGATGGTGGTTGATATATCGACCGAGCCGCGCATCATCAGCACGATTCGCTGGGCGTAACCGGTGGTTTCATCGAGCGTGATTTGCTGAGACCACTGGCAACCGGCGGGCGCGGACGTATTCTGCGGCATGGTGAGCGGATTGGCCCACAGGTTGAAGTTCACCTGCTCTTCGAGGAGGGCCCCGAGGAACTGAACGGAGACCTGGCGCGACCACTGGTTGCCGCCCGCATCGGTTCCCGTAAAGCCGAAGACCTGGATCACGGGAACGGCGAGGTTGCGGAAAACAAAGTTCGCCGTAAGAGTTCCGTTCGCGGGAATATTGACCGAGGGGAAAGTGGGAGCCAGCGGCTGGGCAACGCCATTGATGGTGAAGCCGGTAAGAAGAGCGGGAACGCCGGCGATTTCGGAAAGCTGGATGGTCGCCTGCCATGTGGGCTGCGCGGTGCCGGTCCTCGAAGAATAGACGGGACCTGGAACCTGTGCCGTGACGGCGGCGGTGTTAGCGACGGTGGGCAGAGTTACCTGAATGCGGGCGGTTCCGCCGGAGCCGGTGAATGCGGCATCGCCCGCGTACGCGGCATAGACCGGGCTGGTGCCCCGACCCAGCATCCAGGCGGGGAAGGCGACCGAAGCGGTCTGCACTCCACTTACGGGCGCAAGCACAGCAGACCCGAGCGGCGTGCCAAAAGCCTCAAAGCTGACGGTTCCGGTGGGTGTGCCTTTGCCGGTAGCGGAGGCCACCGTCGCGGTAACGGTCACGGTGTCATTCAGAGTGACCTTCGCAGCGCTGGATGTCAGAGTAAGCTGCGAAGCGCTCGCGGCGGTATTCCAGGACGTGAAAAGCGCATTGGCGTCGAGGCTGCCGAGGCCGGTGGCCTGATCGTAGCCGGCGCCGGCATTGAAGCCGATGGAGCCGGTGAGGCAGTCCTGGGTGCCCTGTTCACACGGGACCATGTTACTGCCGGAGGTGACGTCGTGGAAGGCTGAGGGTGCGGCCTGAGCCAGGCGATAGAGCTGCGGATTGATGTTGCCCAGTCCCGCTGTTTTCTGATAGCCCTGCTTCACGACATATTGATTCAGCAGCGCGGCGATTCCCGCCATGGAGGGTGTGCCGGCTGAGGTGCCTCCCACCGGGTACAGGCTGTTGGCGCCGTTGTAGGTGATGAGATAAGCATCATGGCCGGCGGCGGCACTGAATGCTAAGTCCGGGGTATCGCGCGCGCCGTCGTTGGGAACGCCCGGTCCGGTTTGCCAGTCGGGTTTCGATAGCTGGCGGCTGGCGCCGCCGCCGGAGGCGCCGAGCCCGAACGCAACGCTCGTTTCGTTCCATGCCACTTCGGGAATATAAGACAGCGCGGTGCCGGCTGCGGAGTTCGTCGTGCTCCAGTAAGTGCCAGAGCCCTCGTTGAACAGTGTGCCGCCAACGGATGTGACCTCAGGCATGTTTTCCGGAAACTGGATGCCTCGTCCATGGGTGGCCACCACGAGATCGCCCTGAATGTCGCAGCCCGCGCCGCCGGCGTCCCCCGAAGAGACAAGGGTCGTGATTCCCTGGGCGTTGCCCTGCTGGAAGATCGCGCGCCACACCGCGACCGGCGCATCGTTCTCACAGAGACCATAGCTGGCGCTGATCACCGGCGCAACGTTGAGGCTTACCGCGTAAGAAATCGCCGTGAAGGCGTCCTGCCCATAGACGTAGTAAATGGTGGCTTTGGGGGCGATTGCGCCGGACCATTCGAGGTCAAGATTTCCTTCCACCTGGGCGCCGTTAAAGCCGGGGTCGGTACCGTAGAGAATGAACTTCGGATTATTGGCGGGAAGGCCGAAAGCGTTGCGGAAACCGCTGATGTCGCTGGTGAGAATATCGGACTCGCCTACGATGGCGATGGTTTGGCCGGTCCCGTCGATGCCTGCCGCGTAGAGGGGTTTAAGGTCGTAGATAGTCGAGAAGTCGCCGGGGCTGAGGTAGTGGCTTGTGCCGGCGTTGTAGTCGGGGGCGGGGCCGAGGCGGGCGTTGGATTTGGGGTAGAAGTTATCGAGACCGGCGAACCCCGCGACCAGATCGGCAACGGCCTCGGGGACGGAGGGTTCGGTGGCATTGGCGAAGTGCTTTTCGCCGCTAACGTTGTAATTATGAATCGAGGTGTGGAGGGCTTTCGAGACCTGAGCGGCGGAGCCTGCGAAGGCGATCCAGTTGCGGCCTGAGGAAGACTCCTGGACGTTAAGGCCCTCGGACTTGAGCCAGGCGACGATCTTCACGTGGTCGCGTACGCTGAGGCCGAAACGATCGGCGAACTGGGCGGGCGTGAGCCACTGGCGATAGTTCGGGGACGATGGGTTTTGCTGGTCGCGAAGGAGGCCATCGAGATCCGCCTGCTGAGCGGCCGTGGTCTTGAAGAAGATCTGGATATGGTCGAGAGCGAGGTCGGGCGTGGCGGGGCCCTGGTCAAATTGTGGCTGAGCCAGGCGAGCGACCGCGCCTGCTACGGGACGAAGCCGGGTGGAATCGATGTCGCCTTCGATCCGGTCCGGCGTGGCGGCTTGCGCCGCGGAAACTGCAAGGAAGAGCACTGCGGTAGTTACGGCGGCGAAACGCATAGATTTAGGTTCTCTCCGGAAATTCAGACCGAATGAATCAGGGTATCGGGCTGACTACCATTGCGTCAAGCGGTATCGGGTTTGGGAACCACGCGGCCGAAGCCGAGATTACATATAATTTCGATGAGACTTCCGTTGAGATTTCGGAATAAACGCTTTTTCAGGCCGATATAGGGCTGGGTGCCAGCGAAGAGGTCCTGCATGACGGAGCGGAATTTGGGGCTGAGCCGCGTAAACTGAACCATACGGCTGGTGACCGCGCCGCAGAGGAAGCGGCCATGGAAGACGCGGCCGGCAAGGCGTGAGCCGAATTCCAGGTCGCCCATGAATTCGCGCCGAAGGAGTTTGCGGTAGGCGGAAGCGGTATTTTCGACGCCCTTGTTTTCACAGGCGGAAAGGATCGCCTGGGCCGCAAGATCGCCTGAACGGAGCGCGTAGTAAATGCCCTCGCCGGTGATCGGGTCGACAAGCCCGGCGGCGTCACCCGTAGCCATCCAGCCTTCGCCGGCAACGCGGTTTTGCTTCCAGGCGGGCGTGCCCAGCGCCGGCAGGAGATGGCTGTAAAAAGTCGCGCCCTCCTTTGAAAGGCCCTGCTCTTCCATGTATCGCTCAAGGCGCACCCGAAGCGCGGAGGCAGGCTCGCCCTTGCCGCAAATTCCCACCGACATGTGGCCGCAGCGCGGAAATACCCAGATATATCCTTCGAGTTTCGGCAGAAATTGTATGTCGATTCTTTCGCGATTTCCCGGGATATAGTAGCCGAGAGCGGACATGGTGTCGCCGGCTTTGAGTTCTGTGCCGAAGTCGCGCAGGGGGTTCCGCGCGCCCGTGGCAACAATGCAGTGGTCGGCATCGAGCGTGCCGGATTTGGTGCGGAGCCGCCAGCCGGAACCGTTGCGCTCGGCGCCCAGGACGCGCGTCTTTTCGATTTCGGCGCCGGCCTTTTGCGCCCGGTCCAGAAGCATGCCGTTGAGGTCGTAACGGGAAAAAATCAGCAGAGGGCGGTCGAGCATGAGCTTGACAGGAGTGCTTTTGGGAGCGGCGAGGACGGTTTCGGTGACGGTTTTACGGGGAGTCGGAGACTCAAGCAGGAACGGATACTGAGACCATGCTTTCCACGTGAGTCCGCCGCCGCACGGCTTCTCCCACGCGAGCTTTTCATCGAACAGCACAGCGCGGACACCCGCCGACGCGAGGCGTTCAGCAGCCAGAGCGCCGGAAGGGCCGCCGCCGAGGATCGCAACCTTCATGGTTTATCGAGGGGCGGATGGTCGGGCGGCAGTTGTTTGCCCGAACCTGCACTTGCGGATCCCATCATGCCGCCATCGCCCATCGCCGGGTGACCGGGGGGCATCTGGTTTTGGCCGTGAGTGCTGTCCATCGGGGCCGCGCCCATCGAGCCTGGAGGGGCCTGCGCCGCATGCTTCTGCAGGTCAGACTGGGCCCGCGATTTGATGTGCCACTCGCTGCCCTGGCGCTCCATCGTGTAATTCATGGTCATCCCCTGGGCGGCGGGAGCGCCCTTAGCGGAGAAGGACACCACTGCATCTGCTTCCTTATCGCGGAAAGAGACGGAGACCACGTTCACGTCCATGGCCCCCATGTTGAGGTTGTTCTTAGACAGGTCTTTAATCACGCCCTGTTTAACGGCGTCGAGCGTATCGATATTGCGATTCGCGCAACCGAGCAGGGTAAGCAGGGATAACGCCGGAATGACAGCGGATTTCACTTTTCGATTATAGCCATCGCCCCGCTGCTACTTCTTGGGAGCGGGCGTGGCGAGCGTTCCCACCACCAGGCCCCATGACTTGGCCGCTTTGGCCGCGGTAGGGGAATTGGCATACTGCAGCGTCGCCTCCTGGTTGGCAGCCGGAGCGATGCTCAGGTCCACCTGGTAAACCATGACGTCGATTCCGTCTTTGACCGGGGCGCCGGTCAATTTCACGTTCAGTCCGGCGGAGCCTGCCAACTGGCCTGAGAGCAGCGCCGGGGCCTTCGGGAAGAATTCTTCGAACCAGACCTTCTTCTCCTGATCGTAGTCCGCGATCCACCAGCCCAAAGACGTCACCTTGGTGTTGGTCAGCGTCGCCTGCTGCATAGCTTTAAGCTGTGTGGCGTTCGCCTGCGATACAAACATGGTTATATTGATGGGGTCGCCAACTCCGCCTTTCCAGGTAAGGCTGGAAATAGCCCCGACCACCGGCGCCAATGCTACCGGCGTTTGCGCCGTCGGGGACTGCAGAACTGAGCTGAAGGGAGCATAAGTAATCAATGCCTTATTCGCCAGGGGTGCGAATACGTGAAGATCCGCGTTCATTTTGCCGCCCTGAGTCGAGCCCAGGCTTAAACTCGTCACGTAACCTACCCGCTTGTGTTGGTTCGGATCCATTATGAAACCCGTTTCTTTAGCGCAAACGATGTTGACGGGGACATCGGCGAAGGCGTTCGCCTTCGTCATGGTGAACAAAAGCGCGCCCGCGGTCAGGCAAATGGCGGGTATCAGGCATGCGGCGAGTTTCATGAATCGGGTTCCCTTTCGGTCGTAGCGATTTGATCGACTGGGAGGGATGTTATCACGTCCGCCGGACTTCGATTGAGGGTTTAATGAGAATTAATGCGCGACCGAGGCCGCGCCCTTGCGCGATTTGACTTTCTTCATCAGAAGAACAACGAAGGCGCAGCCGAAGCACGCAAATGCCAGATCTCGGAACACATCGACATAAGAAAATGCGGCGGACTGCATGTCCAGCGTTCCCTGCAGCAATCCGTATGCCCGCTGGGTCGCAATGTTGGGAGGGGCGAACGCCGCCATCGCGCCTTTAGTGGCCCTCAGCGCGCTATCGAACGCCGGTGTTCCCGTGGACAGGTTGCCGGCCAGTTCCGCGCGATGGATCTGAGAGTGGCGGGCGACCAGGGTGTTGACGATCGAGATGCCGATGCCTCCTCCGACATTGCGCATCAGATTAAACAAGCCGCTGGCGTTGCCGATTTGTTCGTTCCTCAGGGTACCGACGGAAATGGTGGCGAGCGGCACGAAGATCATGCCGGAACCCATCCCGCTGATGACGATAGGCCAGAGCAGAGATGAGGGCGAGATATCGAGCGTCAGTCCGCCCATCCAGATGCTCGTGAAGCCGAAGACCGCGAAACCGGCGACGATCAGCCAGCGATTATCCAGCCGTCCCGTAAGAACGCCGATGACAGGCATGATGCAGACTGCCCCGATCCCTCGCGGACTGACCGCCCATCCCGCCGACGCCGCTGAATACCCAAGAAGTGTCTGGTAGAAAAGCGGAAGAAGCGTGACAATGCCGTAGATGACGCCCCCGAAGAGGCCGATCAGGATCGAGCCAATGGCGAAGTTGCGGTCGAGGAAAATCCTGAGGTTAACGAGCGGCGCTTTCGCGGTGAGTTCGCGCCAGAGGAAGGCGACAAAGGTGGTGGCGAGAACAATTGCCGTCCAGCGAATCCAGGGCGCGCCGAACCAGTCGTCCTCCTGCCCTTTATCGAGAATGATCTGCAGCGCGCCCAGCCACAGCGCCAGAAGGCCAAGCCCGATGCCATCGATGCGTCCCGGTTTGGCGTTCTTAATATAGTCGGGGTCGCGCACGAAACGCGAGATCATGAAGATGGCGAAGATGCCAATGGGAATGTTGATGTAGAACGCCCAGCGCCATGAATATTCGTCGGTCAGCCAGCCGCCGAGCGTAGGTCCCAGTACGGGCGCCACGACAACGCCGAGCCCATAAACCGCCATTGCAGCGCCGCGTTTTTCGGGCGGGAAACTTTCGAGCAGAATGGACTGCGCCAGAGGCTGCAGCGCGCCTCCCCCCGCGCCCTGCACTGCGCGCGCGATCAGGATCATGGGCAGCGTCGTGGCCGCGCCGCACATAAAGGACGAAATCGTGAAAATGACAATGCAGGTAACCAGAAACCGTTTCCGTCCGAACCGCAGCGACATCCAGCCGCTCGCGGGCAGCACTATCGCGTTCGCCACCAGATAACTCGTCAGCACCCAGGTTGCTTCGTCGGTGGTGGCGGAGAGGCTGCCGGCGATGTGCGGCAGCGCCACGCTGGCGATGGAAGTATCGATCACTTCCATGAATGTGGCGAGCATAACCGAGACAGCGATGAGCCAGGGGTTGATCGCCAGGGGTTCGTCTGCCATGCCTTGTCTGGTTTGATGCGGATTCGCCGGAGCGAGTCGCGGGCTTTTTGCTAAGCTCGGATTTCGTCCTTTAAAACACCATGCCAAAACTGTCTGTCAAAGATCTGGATCTGAAGGGAAAGCGCGTTTTCATACGCGTGGATTTCAATGTTCCGCTCGCCAATGCGGGCAAAGAGATTACCAGCGATAAGCGGATTCGCGCCTCGCTGCCGACCATTCAATATGTGCTCGATCACGGCGCGGGCGTGATTCTGGCATCGCATCTGGGGCGCCCCAAAGGCAAGCCCAACGCCGAGATGAGCATGAAGCCGGTCGCCGCGAAGCTGCAGGAACTGCTGGGTAAACCGGTGGCTTTGGCGCCGGATTGCGTCGGTCCCGAAGTAGAGGCGATGCTCCCGAAGCCGGGCGAGGTTCTGCTGCTTGAGAACCTGCGCTTTCACGCCGAGGAAGAAGCCAACGATCCCGCGTTTTCTGAAAAGCTGGCGAAGCTCTGCGATGTCTATGTGAATGACGCCTTCGGATCCGCGCATCGCGCGCATGCTTCCACCGTAGGCATGATCAAGTTCGTAGTCCAGGCCGCAGCCGGCCTTTTGATGGACCAGGAACTGAAGTATCTGGGGATGGCGACCACCCATCCCGAGCGGCCTTGCGTGGCCATTCTGGGCGGCGCCAAGGTCTCCGACAAGATCGAAGTGATTGAGAATCTCTCTAAGGTTGTCGATAAGGTTCTGATCGGCGGCGCGATGGCTTATACGTTTCTGAAGTCGCAGGGCCACCCTACGGGCAAGTCTCTGGTTGAGGACGATAAGCTCGACCTCGCGAAGAAGCTGCTTCTTGAGCACGCCGACAAACTGGTGCTGCCGGTGGACCATGTGGTCGCCACCGAGTTCAAAGCCGGCGCCGAGCATGAGACCGTAACCGAGATTCCTGAAGGCAAGATGGCCCTCGATATCGGCGACAGGACCATTGCCGAGTACGAAGGCATTATCGCGGGCGCGAAGACCATCATCTGGAACGGCCCCATGGGCGTTTTCGAGATGCCCCCCTTCGATAAAGGGACCGTTGCCCTCGCGAAAGCGGTGGCGAATTCGGGCGCCATATCGGTCGTGGGCGGCGGCGATTCTGAGAAGGCGATTAAGAGCGCCGGGGTCACCAGTAAGATTACCCACGTTTCCACCGGCGGCGGAGCTTCCCTCGAATTTCTGTCGGGGATCGAACTGCCGGGCGTGGCCGCTTTGACGGATAAGTAAGGCAGTCCCGCGAAAGTGAGATATGATCTTCGTTTATGAATCGCAGAAACTTCTTCTATAGTTCGGCCGCGCTGGCCGCTCCCCTCGCTCTGAACAGTTCGGCTGCCGAGGCTGCTGCTTCTGACGATGCAGCTTCCGACGATATCAAGCTCGGCGTGGCCACCTACTCGTTCCGCGAGTTCCAGCGCGACCTTTGCATCAAGCACGTGAAGCAACTCGGCATTCAGTACGTCGATGTCAAAGAATTCCATCTGCCGCAGACCGATCCGCCCGAACTCATGAAAGCAGGCCGCGCCGCTTTCGACAAAGCCGGCCTCAAGGTAATCGGTGGTGGTAACGTCACCCTTGCGGAGCCCGACGAAGCGGGCCTGCGCAAGCACTTCGAGTACGCAAAGAACGTCGGCTTCCCGATGATGATCTGCGCGCCCCGCCACGAGAACCTCAGCGCAATCGAGAAACTCGCCATCGAGTACGACATAAAAATGGCCATCCACAATCACGGCCCGGAAGACAAGAACTTCCCGACCCCGCAAAGCGTCCTCGATGCCATCAAAGGCATGGACGCCCGCATGGGCCTATGCATGGATATCGGCCACTCCTGCCGCGCCGGTGCCGATCCGGTGGAGTGGATCGATAAGGCCGGTCCGCGCCTCTTCGAAATTCATTCCAAAGACCTGAAAGACTTCACGTGGAAGCAAGGCCAGTCGGCCGCCCTCTATCAATGCCCGGTGGGCGACGGTATCATTCCCTACGCGGCGATTTTCAAACATCTTAAGAAAATCGGTTATAAAGGTGTTTGCTCGCTCGAGTACGAAATCGAAGGCGACGATCCCATGCCCGGCATGCAGAAGTCATTCTCCTACCTGCGCGGCGTGCTGGCCGGTCTGAAAGCCTAGTCCATGGCCGATTTTGAGATCGGCGCGTCGCGCGAAGAAACGATTGTGGTGGGTAGCGATTACGCCACCACGTTTCTCGGTCCCGAAGGACCCCGCGTACTAACTACGCCGCGCATGATCGGTTTCATGGAAGGCACCTCCCGCAATTTGGTCCTGAAGATGCTGGACCCCGGCATGGACACGGTAGGGACGCACGTAAACGTATACCATCGCAAGGCCGCACCCATGGGCTCTGCTGTAATTTTTTCAGCTCGGCTTACCGCGGTCAACAACAAACGCCTTGAGTTCGCCGTAAAATGCACGATGGGTGACGCAGTGATCGGGGAAGGCACGCACGAGCGCGCCATGGTCGATGTGAAGCAGTTCAAACAGCGGGTCGAAGGTTGAATTACGGGGCCGGGATGGCGGCCGAATCCGGCGATGCCCTGGCGGTTCTGATCCTCCGCATGGCCTCGGGCGATCAGGAAGCCCTGGCGCATCTCTACGACGAAACGTCGCCGCTGATTAACGGCCTTCTGTTGCGTATGCTGCGCGACGCGTCCGATGCGGAGGAAGCTCTGCTCGACGTTTATATGAAGGCGTGGAAGTACGCGCCCACCTACAGCGCCGAGCGCGGCAGCGTAAAGCCTTGGCTGGTCATGATGGCTCGCGGAATCGCGATCGATCGCATCCGGCGCAGGCGCGCGCAATTGCCGCCGGATGTCGGTGAGGGGCGCGAAGAAGCCTCCCGCAACGCCTCTCCTGAACAGCAAACCATCGAATCGGAAAGGCGCGGCGCAGTCGGGCGCGTCCTGCAGGAACTGCCTGGCGATCAGAGAGAAGTGCTCCTGATGGCGTTCTTCTCCGGCTATACCCACACCGAACTCGCCTCAAGGCTGGGACAACCCCTGGGGACGATCAAGACTCGCATCAGAACCGCTTTGATCCGTTTGAGAGACATCATGGCAACACCCGCATGAGCCGGACGGCGGACAGGGACGAGCTTTTGCCGCTCTGCGAAGAATCCGGGCTCAACCCCGCGGCCGCGGCCGCGATCCTGGCTGATACGATAGCCCCCGCACAACCGAAACCCGAGTTGCGCGACCGTCTTACGGCTCGTATCGCCGCCTACGAAGAGCTCAAACCTCTGGCAGAGTTGAGGACGCATGAGGGCGCGTGGTCGAGCGCCGGCGCGCCCGGCGTCGAAATGCGCCGCCTGTTTCGCGATCCCGACAGCGGACGAACCACTCTGCTCCTTCGTATGGAGCCAGGCGCCCGTTTGCCCGCCCATCGCCACGGCGACCACGAACAGTGCCTCGTGCTGAGCGGCGATATCGGCTGGGGCGAGCTGATCTACCGTGAAGGCGATTTCGTCACGATGGGAAAAGGTACCAGCCACCCCGAGATTCGCAGCGAGCAAGGCAATCTGCTCCTCCTCGTAGCCGGTCGCAACGAATTCGTTTAGTCACCCCCATCGTCCCGCCTCAGGTCCCGAAAACTATTGGCGTTCGCGTCTTAACCCCCAAAAACTTGCCAGACTGTTAACGGAATGCCAGCCTCTTCTGCCTGAACTTCTGCAGCGGGACGCTGGCGTGCGCTTCCGAAGCGCTCATCCCCAACTCTCCGGCGAGTTCGGAGTACGGAGCGCGCCGCGAGTCATTGGCAACGATTTTTAGGCCTAAAGGACAGGAAGGTAGCGCGCACCACTTTTCGGGAAAGGGCGGTCCACGCCGTGTATGATGCGGCGACTTAGCCGCTCCAGCGGCGGTGAGGTTTGAGCAAAGCATCTTGCATGGAAGAGGGGGGCAAAGGCCCGAACTTCCGCTTCGACGCGTCGCCTCTGCACTCTTATTCGCGATATGAACTGCCTGGCTTCGTGAGGAAAGACGATACTAAGAGAGCCCATCGAAAACAAAGCACTTATGTGCTTTGTCCCGCAGGACCGTCCGTAAGTCCACACGACAGCCCGAAATGACCCTAGGAAACCCAGGTCCCGGTGCGCGCGTTTCGCCGAATCCCGTACGTGCGATGCACGTTCTGAACAGAGAACAGACTTTAAATGTTCCGAGACAAACCGGCGCCTCGACAGAGCGCCGCACCGGCTGCCGATCACCAGCCCGGGCACACCCTCAGTTCTGCCTGTCTGGGCGCGGAGTCCCGACAGAAGCCGGCGTTGTAGCGCCGGCCTTGTCGGCGGTGGTTACCTGTTGTACATCGCGCGTTTGAAGCTCACGATCAAACAGATCGTGGTTGAAATCAGTCTGACGTTCCGTAAGGTCCGTCAAGACTGACGGGCCGGATCTTCCCTATCCGGCCCCACAACCGCAAATCATAGCATCGAGGAATCCAGGCAGGAGAGATCAGGACGGAGTTCGGATTCGAACGCGGCTGCCGGGAGTATCAGACTGAACTGCCGGAATATGCCCGGCTTTCTCATCCCCGTCAGAGCTGACGCGGGTGAATACTGAATGGAGCCGGCGGAATAGAGCCACGGTGCACGCACGAATCCCGGGCGCAAGTTCGGCACGTGGTCGGCTCGATTACTCTCTTGGTATTCTGCCGGAGCTTACGGTTTCGTGTCCTCTTTCGGCCCAGTTCAAACAGCACCGCAACTTTCTCGTCGGCCGCCAGGAATACGTATCGAAGAAGGCCGCTTACAACACGCTGCTGAACATCCTGGGGCTTTCGGCGGTCCGAGGGTCGAAGACGCTCGGCAACTTCTCTGTGGCGCGCCAGGACGGCAAAGGCAACGAGTCCGCGGCGAACAAGACGAGCGAGCTCAAAGCCGAGTTCCTGCAGTGGAAGATCGTTATCCAGTCCGCCGGCAGAATAGGAATGGGAGGCACCGCTCGTTCTGGTTTCGCCGCCAAAGGAATGTTCGATCCGGCTTCGCCGCCTCCCGGCCGTCTCTGGGTCACAACCGGCATGGCGCCAACCATAAGTCGATCCCGGGCTTCGGCTCCGAAGGCGCTCCCGTGAAGTACTCCTCGAGCCCGAATCGTTCAGTGGGAATCTGAGTTCGAGGTACACCTCTTCACGTATTACCTGTGACATACTAAAGCAGATAGTGATCCAGTCATTCAAAGACGACCGGGCGAGGAAGTTGCTGGCTTCTGAGCGCGTCATTGAACTGGTGAACATTGAGCAACAGGCGCGAACCCGATTGATTCGCCTCGATTCCGCAACGTCTCTCGAAGATCTGCGCGCACTTCGCGGAAACCGCCTCGAAGCTCTGAGTGGCGACCGCCAAGGCGAATTCAGCATTCGCATCAACGATCAGTACCGTATCTGTTTTAAATGGGAAGAGAAAGGACCGACTGATGTCGAAATCGTCGATTATCACTAAAACCCTTCCGCCGATTCACCCCGGCGCAATTCTGATGGAAGATCTCAGAGACGAAGAGATCAGCATCAACGGCCTGGCACAGGCAATCCGCGTCCCGGCCAACCGAATCAGTCTGATTGTCAACGGCAGGCGCGCGATTACGGCAGACACGGCCGTACGGCTGGCTCGCTACTTTGGAACTTCCCCGCAGTACTGGCTGAACATTCAGAATCGCTTCGATCTCGAATCGCTCGACTGCGCCGCGATCGAACGCGACGTCATCCCGAGAAAAGCGGCATAATATGAATCCTTACTTCACCGGCGCCGTTTAAACCGGCGGCAACACCAGCGGCGTCAACGACCGGCTCTATTATCCCCGGCTCCAGAGTTTCGATCTGCGCACCGAGTTCCACGAGCTGCTGTTCGGCAACTACGATCAGGCGCCCGCTTCGCGTCAGACGCCTCAAAGATCAAAAGTGCGTCTGCTGGGTCGCTGTCTCGGGCGGCTCCGATCCGAACTGTAAGTTCTGCGGCGGCGAAGGATATCTCTGGACCGAAACGCTCGAAACCGGCTATGTCGTTCGAAACTTCGGCAGCGTGCATAACCCCGCGGCGGTCATCAGCCAGCAGAACAAACTCGACGAACAGGGCTACGGCGATGAAAACCGCGCCCTCGTCTTATTCGAGTATTCGGTATTCCCCAACTACGAACGGTACCTGCGCCCCGACCATCCCAGTTACGATTCGCTATACGAGCTGAAAGTGGATGCCGACGGCACGATGAGCCGGCCCGTGATCCGCTGCGCCAAATGGAATATCAAATCCGCGACACCCCACCAGGGAGACAATGGCCGGGTCGAGTTCTTCGAGTGCGGCCTCGACAAATCCAGTTTCTGAAAAGCTGAGAGTGCCTCAACTCGCTATACTAATTACTTGGTGCGTCCTGAACGAAGACGCGATGTTCTAACGGGTGGAAGACCCGTCCGGGTAAGCGCCGGAGCGCCCGGTAGCAGACTCCCGACAGGAGGAGAGATCCGACTGTGCGAAGCGGAGTGTCAAAC
>Ga0302319_10009395_pt1 | contig 18811 bp, 12 predicted proteins | sample Bog_T0_2_FD_203319 | JGI IMG/M metagenome (GOLD analysis project Ga0302319, IMG submission 203319) | Peat permafrost microbial communities from Stordalen Mire near Abisko, Sweden - Bog_T0_2 | ecosystem: Environmental > Terrestrial > Soil > Wetlands > Peat | place: Sweden: Abisko, Stordalen Mire... | reverse complement strand
CAATAGTGCCATTCGTTTGATTTCCGACGTGGGAAGCCAGGCGAACAGCGTGACCAGCACCTATATCACCTCCAACTACGTCAACGGTGTCGGCGGCATCAACCATCCGCTCGCGGTGGCGGTGGACGGTGCCACCAACATTTTTGTGCAGAACCACGGTAACGGCACCAATGGTGCCATCCTCCAGTTCAGTGGCGTCTTGATGAATTATAACCTCGTTGCCGGCGGTGGCCCCAGCCTGGTTTCCAATCTCGTCAATGCCACGGCCATGACCATGGATGTTAATGATAACCTGTATGTGACCGTCAACAGCAATACCGTCATCCGCGTCGCTCCCAGCACCAACGGCCCGGTGGTCACTACGGTCGGCACCATCGCCACCAACAGCGTCTCCCTGCAAGGCATCGCCTTGCTGGCTAACGGAAACCTTGCCCTGACAGATGCCGGAAACAATGGCGTTTGGATCATGACCCCTGCTGGCACCTACACTGTTCTAGCCGGCTTTAACGGTCGGGGCGATGTCCTCGGCCGACCGGCCACCTTTTTCGCGCCGAAAGGAATCTCCGCCGCCGGGAATGGCGCCCTCGTCGTTGCCGACAATGGCAATCACAAGGTCAAAGTCATTGACCAGTACGGCATCGTCACGCTGCTCTATGGCGTCAGTTCAAATCTTTGGATTAGCGGGACCGGTGAATATCCCGGCTATTATGATGGCCCAGGTACCGCCACGCAAGGCAGCGCCGAGGCCCGCCTGCCAGTGGGCGTTCTCGTTGCACCGGACACTTCCATTTATACCACGGAAGACTATTACCATGTGCTTCGTCATGTCACCACCACGGGCCTGTCGGCTCCGGCCACACCAATACCGCCACCCCCGTCTGGCCTCGCCGCCAACGACCAGTATGGTGCGGTGACTTTGACTTGGTCCCCGTCCCTTGGAGCTACCAATTACTATGTGGAGCGTTCGCTGTACATTGGCGGCCCTTACGCCATCATTGCCGTGACCGACAACAACACTTATACCGACTTTCTCCTTGGCGGATCGACCAACTACTATGAGATCGTTGCCGTAAATACCTCTGGCGTCAGCAGCAGCTCCTTGCCAGTCCTTGGGGCCTCGCTTGTTCCCCCGCCGCCGGCCCCGGTCATCGGTTGGTTTGATTATGAGGGCAACGCTGCAGACGGTTTTTTTAGTGTGCTCCACGCTATCGTTGAAAGTACCTATAACAATCTTCAGTCGCTCGCCATCAATCCGGGGACCAACGGGGTCACCACCTATTATACCTATGGTACCGCCAATCCCCCCTCCGCCACCAATGGCACCACCCCTCCGTTTTATCAGAATGGCATGGGTTATGGTTCCGTCACGCCCCTGCCAAATTTCGGCATTTCCAATCTCGTGATCAATGCGGTCAATATTGATTCGTACGGCCAGGTCAGCCCCGTCACCACTGCGGACATCATTTATCAGGTTGCCGCTCCTACCATTCTTGGCAACGATGCGGCCCAGTTCCAGCTCACCGACATTACCACCAACGCGCAATTGTGGTACACCATCGACGGCTCTGACCCCACCCTCAACGGCCCCACCAGCTTATCCGTGAATTTGAACAGCAGCAATTCTGCCTCCCTCTCGCTCGTGATTACGAGCAACGTGCTTTTCAAGGTACGCGGCTATGCCCCCGGCTTTCTCCCCAGTGCCGTCGCCCAGCAATCGTTCTCCGTATCAAATTTTGTGGCCAATATCATTAGCTTCGGCTTCGACTCCGGGGAAGCTTCCAGCACTTTTGTGGCGTCGCCCGGACAGACGTTCTATGCCCCAGTCACCCTGAGCCCCCTGCCCGGTACTACCATGTACAGCCTGCAATTTAACATCGTCGCCACCAACGCCGGCCCGAATCCAGGCCCCGCCATCGCCCCGGGAGCATTTAGTTTCCAAACCATGCTGGTGCAGCCCGACCCGAACGATCCAGGCGCTTTTCTTCCCATTTACCCATTCATGTTCGTTGGTCTGGCCAGCGGCCCGGTGGATCCCGCCCAGTTGGTGACGTTAAATGGCAACTCTTTCGTCAATCTTGAGACGGTCGACCCCGCCATTAACTTGATGGCGGTGGGCTGGGTGGAGCGGGCGGGAGCCACCAATCTCTACAACGCCAAAAACCAGGACCTCATTCAGTATTCCCTGGCTCATGATGATTTATTCCTCCAGCCGGCCAACAAGATCATCGTTGGTGGTTATGGGCTGCAGGTGCCCGGCGCCGCCACCATCGGCCAAACCTACCAGATTCAAATCGGCCGTCCATCCGCCACCTCCGATGGCATCGGTGCGCCTGGTTCCGCGGTCTATATCGCGGCACCCACGAATGGCGCCACGGCCGGCGGCGACCCCATCAACGCCCTAAAGTATATCACCGTCGGCCAGATCAAGTATCTCGTCGGCAGCGTTTATCCTTTCCGCTGGTTTAACGCCGGCGACTTCGGCTCCAGCAACCTCGTCAATGCTGACGTGCAGCAGGTCTTCGAGAGCGCCATCTACGATGTGAATACCCCGCCCCCCGGCAGCGACTTGTTCGATGCCATGGATTCCTGCGGTTACACCTATGTGGATAGTGGGAACGGTTACCTGGTACCGAATACCCTCGCGGCCACCCAGCCTCTGTTCGATGGCGGTGACACCACCATCAACACGGTTGCGTTTGGCGATGGAACCTTGGATGTCAGTGACGTGTATGTCACGTACCGTCGGTCCCTCGACCCCAGCCTGGTTTGGTTCCAGCGCTATTGGAACAACGGCGTGCGCGTGGCGCAAGTCGTCCCCAATGTCATCACGGCAGGCGCCGCCAGCCCTGCCGCCAGGACGAGTTCCCCCAAGGTCAAGTCCCCAACGGTCGCCACCAACAATAATGCCCAGGTCAACTTCGCGGCCACGGATGTGTCCGGCTCCGCCGGTCAGACCGTTCAGGTTCCCATCACTGCCACCGTTTTGGGCAGCTATCCGTTGCGAGTGCTGATGCTCAATCTGACCGTCACCCCGTTGGACGGCTCCCCCGCATTGACCGCTCCCGTGAGCTTTACGCAATCTGCCTCCGTGCTGGGCACGCCTGTGATCACGGATTCCAAGGGCAATAACAATTATGCCGCCGTGTGGCTGAACAGTACCAATGCCGGACTCACCGGCACATCCACCATTGGCTATCTATCCATCACCATCCCGGCCGGTGCTACCACCAAGGCCGCCTACGCCATCCATTTCGATCATGCCTCCGCTTCGCCCAATGGTATCGCGTCCTTCCCCAAGCAGACCCTGACTGGTCTGATTACTCTGTCCAGCCGCACCAATTCTTCTTACGGCGATGGCATCCCCGACGCCTGGCGATTGCGCTGGTTCGGCACCGTTTATAATGTCCTTTCCTCTTCCAACGCCTGCCCTTCGGGTGATGGCGTCAATAACTGGTCCAAATTCGTCGCTGGCGTCGATCCGAACGTCGCCAACGACTTTCCCAGCACCAAAGCCGCGTCGCCCTCATCCGGCTCCACCACCGCCATACAATGGCCCAGCACCAGCGGCACGCAATATGTCATCGAGCGCTCCCCCACCCTGTTTAACAGCGGTTGGACCGCTATCGCCACCAACACCGGGACCGGCGCCACCATGCAATTCAACGATACCAACACCAGCAAGGTGCTGTTCTATCGCGTTCTCATTGTCCCTCCCGCACCTTGATGTTCAAGTCCCGGGTATGCCCGCTTTTCGCGGGCCGCCCGTGCTTGGCGAACACTATGACTTCGGTGGGAACTTCACGGTTCCCACCGTTGCCATTTTGGCAGTCAGCGTCGCAACGCTGTTTGCTGGCTGAGGTTGCTGCGGATGAAACGTGCCGGTTTTCGGTCGCCGTCGGTTTCAACGCATCCGGCCCAGATAGTCGAAGGAATAAATCCCGGTGTTGTGGCCATCCGCCCACAACGGCTGGACGGCATACCCGCCCACGCTGGAGATCTTCACCAGTTCAAATGCCTTTGCCGTCAGCGTTTGGTCCGGCTGTTTGTAAAGATTCCCCAGAATGTCCATCTCACCCTTGCAGCCCGCGCAGGGGCAGGCCCGGCGAAGTTTTTCCAAAGGAATGTAACTTTCACCGCCATCGTCCCATTTGATGGCCAGTTCATTGCCGATGGACTGGATGTCCCGTGGTCGCATGATTGTAAAAGGAGTTTAACCTGACTATTCTGGCTATAGTCGCGCCAGCAGCGCCGCCTTGCTTTGGGCAAAAATTTCCGCGTGCAATGACCGCCCATGCGAATCAATCGTCACCACGGATGGAAAGTCCTCAACCTCAAACTCCCAGATCGCCTCGGGCGCACCAAATTTTTCCATCATATAGACGTTGCGCACCTGCTTGATCCGCTCCGCCAGCACCTGTGCAGCGCCGCCTATTGCGTGCAAGTATACACAGCCATGTTCCCGGCAGGCCGCCAGCGTCCGCTCCCCCATGCCGCCCTTTCCTATCACGCCCCGCAATCCAAAGTCGCGGATGACCTGCCATTGATACGGCTCCTCGCGGATGGACGTCGTCGGGCCGGCCGCCGTGACCTTCCATGACCCATCCGCCTGCTTCATCACCACTGGTCCGCAATGATACAATATCCCGTTGCGCAAGCTTACTTCTGGCGGCAGTTCGCCACCTTCATGCAGATACTTGTGGACCGCATCCCGGCCCGTGTAAATGACGCCAGAAATCAGCACTTCATCGCCGACCTTCAAGGCCCGGATTTTTTCTTCCGTGAATGGGAAGGTCAATGTCGTCATGACCGCAACCTAATCGAATTGCCCCTGCATATCCACCGCGAAATGTCCGGTGCCAACGATCAACTCCAGAGCTTTTCCGGGTAGTCACCTTTCGTAATCAGTTGGCGAATGCTCTCCACCACTTGTGGCCGGTCTTCCCGGTAGGTTACGCCAAACCATGAATCCGGCGACCGCAGCACCTTCACCCTGGCCTGCCCGCCGGTCACAAGATCATTCACCGTGCTGGGAATGTAACACTCCGATTTCTGCTCCCGGCCGCTCTGCTTTAGGAATTTTTCAAATGCCGCCTTGATTTGCGGGAATAATGCCGGTGTAAAACCCCAAAAATTCATCGAAACCGCCTCCTCCCCGGTAAGCTTGGTAACCTTGCCGGCGGCATCAGTATTTTTCGCGCTGTTCCCGTCCCGCTCGATCTTCATCATTTCCACCACCGACGTTAAATACTGGTTCGCATCCGTGCGCGACACTCCCCGGGCCACGCTGCCGTTATCGGACAGCGTGTTTTTCAATATGAATCCCGCCATCGCATAATCCGGCGAACCGGAGGTCAGATGCTGCGCAATCAATTTGTACGCGTTCTGCCCGTAAAAATCATCGGCATTGATGGCCGCAAACGGCTCCCGGATCGCCTCTTCCGCCATCAAAATCGCATGCGTCGTGCCCCAGGGCTTGGTCCGGCCGGCGGGCAGGGCATGGCCCACGGGCAATTTGTCCAATTCTTGAAACACGTATTCCACCGCAATGCGTTTTTCAAACCGTGACCCGACCACTTCACGGAATTGCTGTTCGATATCGTGCCGGATGACAAAGACCAGTTTGCCAAAGCCGGCGCGCATCGCGTCAAAAATCGAGTAGTCAATGATGGTCTCGCCCGCGGGGCCCACCGGGTCAATCTGCTTAAGTCCGCCATAGCGGCTGCCCATGCCGGCGGCGAGTACGAGCAAAGTCGGTCTTGTCATGCCCGAAATTTAATTTTGTTCGGCCAGAATGTCTAGGTCGCGTTTGCATAATCGCGTGTTGACGCGCTGCGCTTCCCCAACGAAAATCCCCCCATGGCAAACGCTCAATTGAAAATGGATAGGCTTGCGACCGGGAATGGCGCGACCCCCAGGCACGGCGACACCGTCATCGTTCATTATACCGGCACCTTTACCGACGGTCAGAAGTTCGACAGTTCCGTGGATCGCGACGAGCCCTTTAGTTTTAAACTCGGCGCGGGCGAGGTCATCGCCGGCTGGGATTTGGGCGTCGCCAACATGCGAATTGGCGACAAGGTCAGGCTGACCATCCCGCCCGAACTGGCCTACGGCCCGGCCGGTTATCCCGGGGCGATCCCGCCCAATGCCACCCTCGTTTTCGAGTTGGAACTACTTGGCATTGGCTGAAGCCATCAATTTTGCCTCCCCGCAATCACAATTCGCGCCTGATTGCCATCCGACCGGTTGCGTTCTGGACCGGGCTCGTTGTTCTGGCCCTCCTTTTCGCCGCCGGAGCGGTGCTGACCTGGCGAAAATGGCCCGATCTCATCGTGGATTTTGGCCAGCAGCTGTACATCCCCTGGCGGATATCCGCCGGCGCCGTGCTCTATCGTGACCTCTTTTACATGGCGGGTGGCCCGCTTTCACAATATTATCACGCACTCCTCTTCTACCTTTTCGGACCCTCGTTCCTCGTCATCATCATTTCCAATTTGACCGTCACTGCTCTGATGCTGCTGGTCTGCTACCGGCAGTTTGGCCGCCACGCCGGACTGCTTTGTGGTTTTACCATCACGCTGGCGATCGTATGCGTCTTTTGTTTTGCCCAGTATAGCGGGGTTGGCAATTATAATTATGCCACGCCCTACTCTCACGAAATGCTCCATGGATTGTTCCTTTCGATCCTGGCGCTCGCAGCGCTCGCCCGTTGGCGCGATCAACAGCAGGTTTTCGTGGTGGCCATCGCCGGGGTCTGCCTCGGCTCGGTCGCGCTCACCAAACCCGACATGTTTCTGGCCCTGACCGCCGCCACCTTCTCGGCGTTTATTGTGGCGGCCCAACTGGGGCGCACTTTTCTCCTCCGTTCCGCCGCCGTGCTGTTGACCGCCGCCGCCGTGCCGCTTTTGGCTTTCTTTATTTTCTTCCTCCCCTTCGGCGGTTGGCGGGAAAGCCTGCGCCTCGAGTTTTTTGGCTGGCGGCCGTTGTTTGTTGGCGCCGTCATCCACAGCCCGTTTTACCAGGCTTGCCTGGGCTTGGATGACCCTGCTGGCCACCTCCAGACCATCGCCCTGCACACGCTCATCATCGGTGCCACTGTGGCGGCCTGTGCCTGGTCCGTGCGCTACCTAAAGACATTCGCCCCGCTGACCCGGTGGTCCATCCAGGCCGTCCTTGCCTGGCTGGTGATCGTGGCGGCACAACAGATCCACTGGACTGATTCCGCCGCGTCCTTGCCCGTCCTGTGCGTGCTGACGCTGACCTTGCTGTGGCGCCGATGGCGAACCAGTCCGTCTGACCAAACCGTGTTTTTTCCTCTCTTCTGGTGCGTGTTCGCGTTCTTCCTCCTGGCCAAGCAGGGACTTTTTCCACGCCTCGCCCTGACGGGTTTTGCCCTTGCCATGCCCGCGTTTGTCTGCGCCATTTTTTTGCTGGGCTGGGAATTGCCAGCTTTTCTGGAGCAAAAACACTCCGTTCCCCCCGGACCCATGCGTTTCTTGCTGCTGCTTGTTTTATTCGTTGGCCTGGTCAGCCTCGTCCAAACTTCCCTCGGATTTTATCGAACCAAACATCTGACCGTCGGCCATGGGCCGGATGTCATCATTGCCACCGGTCCCGTCCATGGGGTCGAGGCCCGCAGCATGAGTCAGGCGGTGGACTGGATCCAAACGAATCTGCCCCCCGCTGCCACCCTCGCCGCCTTCCCGGAGGGCGCCTTGCTCAACTACCTGTCCCGGCACGTCAATTCCACCCCGTGTCTGGACTGGAATCCCACCATTCTGGCCGTCTTCGGCGAAACCAACATGAACGCCACTCTCAAAAATCGTCCTCCTGACTACATCGCTCTCGTGGAGTGGGAACCCTATGACTTTAACGAAAACACTTTCGGTTCGACCAACTATGCGTTCAAAACCGTGGGTTGGATTCAAAACAATTACCTCCCCGTGGCGCTCTTTGGCAGCGAGCCGCTGAACAATGGATTGTTTGGAATCAAAATTCTTAAACACCAAGATCCGCCGCCCCGCTCCCGACCGGCCGGGACTGAATAAACCGTCACTATCTTTTTACCACGCCCAGCGGCCACACCACCCTGCCCCACAACTCGTTGAGTATCTGCGCCAGTCCGGTGTAAATCGCCGCCAACCCGCAGATCACCCCTTCCCAACCCGTTGCCTGCTTGAAACTGGGGCCGGCTTCGCTGAAATCACCATAGGCGAGCAGAAAAAACAAAACCGTCAGCGTGCCAAACACAAGCTGCAGTGCCCGGCTCAGCCGGAAGGTGCCGGCAAACATCACCGCGGTAAACAGCCCCCACGTCGCCAGATAACAAGCCAGCGCCTTTTCATCAGTCGCTGCCACCGTGGGAATGATCTTCGGCAGCACCACCAAGACCACGAGTGAAATCCAGAAAAATCCGTAGGAAACAAACGCCGTCGTGGCAAAAGTGTTGCCCTTTTTCCATTCCATCAGCCCCGCCAGGATCTGTGCCGCGCCGCCATAACAGAGGCCCATCGCCAGAATCATGCTGTTGAGCTCGTAACACCCGGCGTTATGCAGGTTGAGCAATACCGTGGTCATCCCAAATCCCAGCAACCCCAGCGGCGCAGGATTGGCGCTCGTATCCTTGATTTGTGTCAAAGCGGAATCGTTCATGGACGGATTTGGTTTTGGTGGTGGCCGGGAATCGCCACGATAATGACAGGTTTCCGTCAGCGGTCAAGCGCGCCGATGCCGTTGTAACCCGCGCCCTCCCCTGCCCGTCTGCCTCCACAGCCCAGCGCCCTTACCCCAACATGAAATTTGTAAAACTGGCCGTCTTCGCGGCCATCCTGTGGTCGCCATTCCTCCTCCGGGCCGATAACCCGCCGCCCGTCTCGGTCGCCACTGACGATGCTTCGTTCACCCTCGACAACGGCATCGTCAGCGCGCAAATCGCCAGGCGTTCCGGTGATTTGCTTTCCCTGAAATATCATCAGCTCGAACTGCTGGACACCCATAGTCGCCAGGCTGGCTACTGGTCCCATGACGCCGCGCGCGGCCGGCCGGAATCCCGCACCACCATTGATCCCCTTGCCAATGGCGGCGACCGCGCTGAAGTCTCCGTGAAAGGCGTGGCCAATGGCAGCCCCCTCGGCAGCGGACCCGGTGGTGGCGTTTATGCCGACGTCGAAATCCGCTACGCCCTGGGCCGCGGCGACTCCGGCGTTTATACTTACTCCATCTTCACCCATCCCACCAACTATCCCGCCACCTCCGTTGGCGAGGCGCGCTTTTGCCTCAAACTCAACGATGACCTGTTCGATTGGATGTCCGTGGATGCCAACCGGAACATGGAAATGATCACGACCTATGATTGGAATCACGGCACCCAGATGAACTTCAAGGAGGCCCGCCGGATAAACACCGGCCGCTATCAAGGCCTGGTCGAACATAAATATGATTATTCTGCCAACCAGTTCACCGTCCGTGCCTGGGGCTGGTCCAGTTCCACCCGGCAGGTCGGCATCTGGTTCGTGAATCCCAGCGTGGAATACCTGAGCGGCGGCCCCACCAAGTTCGAACTTTCTTCCCATCGCGACGCCACCTTCAATACCAGCGCCACCAACGCGCCCGCCCCGCCCACCCTCCTCAATTACTGGCGCAGCAGCCATTACGGCGGCAGCATCTGCAATCTGGCCGCCACCGACGCCTGGACCAAGGTCATCGGTCCCTTTCTGATCTATTGCAACTCCGCCAAAGATCACGACGCCCTGTGGCATGACGCCCTCGCCAAAGCCGGCACTGAAGCCAGTGCCTGGCCTTTCGACTGGGTCAACGGCGTGGATTATCCGCACCAGGCACAGCGCGCCACGGTTACCGGTAAAATCGTGCTGGACGATCCCCAGGCCCCCGGCGTGAAGTTGAAGCATCTCCTCGTGGGACTGACTGCGCCTGCCTATGCCCCGGCCAGCATTCCGCGCGCTGGCCGCGGTGCCGGGCGCTTCCCAGGATTCGGCCTGACCGGCGGCGGCGACGACGAGGCCGCCCTTACCAACTTGAACAACTTGAACAATTCCGCCGCTGGCTCGAACGATTTCACCGGCCGTTTTGCCCGTGCCAACGCGAACGAACCGGCCACCAACCGGTTCGGCCGCTTCGACCGCTCCGACCGCTCCGGCACCAACGGATTCCGTGGCCGCAGCGGTGGCGGCGGCGGCTTTAACGGCATCCCCCGCATCGTGGACTGGCAGATCGACGCCAAAAATTACCAGTTTTGGGTGGCGGCCGACGACTCGGGTGACTTCAAAATTCCCAACGTCCGCCCCGGCACTTACTCGCTCCACGCCATTGCCGATGGCGTGCTCGGCGATTTGACCCTGTCCAACATCACCGTCGCCCCTGCTCAAAAGCTTGCGCTCGGCCGGGTCGACTGGCAACCCGTGCGCTTCGGGCGACAGCTCTGGGACATCGGCATTCCCAACCGCAGCGGCTCCGAATTTTTCAAGGGCGACGACTATTTTCACTGGGGCTGGTATCTGCAATACCCCGGGCTCTTTCCCTACGATGTGAAATATGTCATCGGCAAAAGCGATTTCCGCAAAGACTGGTTTTTTGAACAGGTCCCCCACAACGAAGACACCAACAATAATACCGGCCGCGGCAACGGCAGTGCCACTACTTGGACCGTGACCTTTGACCTCCCGGAAGCGCCGCATGGCCGGGCGACTCTGCGGCTGGCCATCTGCGGCGTCGGTACGCGCACCCTGTTGGCCAGCGTGAACGACCAGCCCATCGGCAATCTCACCAATCTCGTTTACAACGCCACCATCAACCGCGACGGCATCGGCGGGTATTGGAGCGAACACGACCTCACGTTCAATGCCGCGCTCATGAAGCAGGGACCGAATGTCCTCGCTCTCACCGTGCCCGCCGGCCCGCTCATGAATGGGATCATCTACGACTACTTGCGCTTGGAACTGGACGAAAACGCCAAGCCCTGGCCCAATCCGTGACGCTCCGGCCATGGTCGCTCCTCCCTCTCCTCGCCAAACGAGGACGAGGGCCGGGAAGGGAAACGCTCCCGACTTAACTCGGCATTGTCCATGCTCTGTTTATGGTGTATCCTGTTCATATAATCAATCTATGAAAAACAAAGCCTTTATGTTGCTTGGTTTGCTGGTCCTTGCCGCCTGCGGTTGCCAGAGCACCAACCCGCAAGTTGCCTCGGCCAATTCGCCCGCCTGCTGCGCCAATCCCGCGGCTGCCACCAAGCCCCCGTGGCCGCCGCCCTCACCCAATACGATGAATTATCCGCCGCCATCAGCCCAGATGCTCCCCGCTGGCCCGCCCTCTGTCTTACACTAGCGCGTTGAAATCAATGACGTGGCGACGCGTCGTTACCGCATTGATGGAAACGCTAAGCCACAAAATTCTTGCGCACAATGACATATGTGACACCACCCGCCATCGCCGCAAGTGAAAAAGTTTGATCGAGGAAATGCCAGGACGCGCCCAACCAGGGTGTCCGTGCTGCTGACTCCGTAATAACCGCTGGACCACCAACCCTCCGCACCTTTCGTTGAATTTTTTGATCATGGGGAAAAGTAGGACTATAAATGAATGATGCCGCGCTGAAGTGCCACCGTGACCGCTTCTGTCCGGTCGGCGACGCGTAGCTTGGCGCGGATGTTTTTCAGATGATCTCGCGCCGTATATTCGGTGATGTCCAGCGCGTCGGCGATTTGCTTGTCCCCCAGTCCCTTGGCAAGTTCTTTCAAAACTTCCATTTCGCGAAAAGTCAGTTGCTCAAAAGACCTTTTGGCGTCCAGCTTGGTGGTGAGCTCTTTTGAAATCCAAATTTCTCCCCGTGCGACCGCGCGGATCGCGGGGATGAGCACTTCGCTGGTTGACCTTTTTAATACATAGCCGCGTGCCCCGGCGTCCAAAGCCCGGCGGATATCGACATCGCCGTCGAAAGCGGTGAGCATCAGGATGCGGGCATTTCCAAACTTCTTCCGAATTTGGATCGTGGCCTCGATCCCATCTTTGATCGGCATCCGGGTGTCCATCAATACCAGGTCCGGATGGTGTGCTTCGTAAAGCACGATGGCCTGGGCTCCATCGCAGGCTTCCGCCGCCACCTCCATATCAGCTTTGGTATGGATTAATGCCACCAATCCAAAGCGCACCAGATAGTGATCATCGGCAACCAGTACGCGTGTTTTACCTTTATCGGTCATGTTGAGGTCTCAAGGTTGGGTGGCGCAACCGTATCGGCGTCCATCTCGATTCGGATCGGCACCTTTACCTCAAGGCGCGTTCCCCCGCCAGTGACGCTGATAATCTCAAAACTTCCATCCAGCCGCTTTACCCGCTCGGACAGGCCCAACAACCCGAAATGACCTTCGGAAGCGCCCGAACAATTTGTGGGATCGAAGCCTTGCCCATTATCCGCGATGTGCAAGGACAAATACCCCTCGTTATAGTGAAGGCTGATCTTCAATTCATTGGCGACAGCATGCTTGATGACATTGGTAACCGCCGCCTGACTAATTCGCAGAATGTTTTCCTCCGTCACTTCCGGCAAAGGACGGACTGCGCCGATGGTTTCCATCTCAAACTTGAGGCCGGCACCCTCGATGATGTGTTGTGCGTTTACCCGCAATGCATCAGGAAAATCAAACTGCTCCAGTTCACGGGATCGCAAATCCCAGATGGAGCGTCTCAGGTCCAGTTGGGTCTCGGCCATCAGGTTGCGAACCAGGCGGATGTGGCGTTTGCCGGCCACGGGATCGGTATCGATTAGTTCCGCCGCCGTGTCCACTTGAAGGCCGATGCCGGTGAGTACCTGTTCGAGGGTGTCATGGAGTTCGCGGGCCAGGCGCGTTCGCTCCGCAAGGATGGCCTTGAATTGAACCTCCGCTACTTTGCGCGCGCCCATCTCAAATTTCAACTGCTTGGTCCGTTCAACCACTCGCCATTCGAGAAGCTCGTGGGATTCCTGCAATTCCTGCTGCGCTTTCGTTTTGTCCCGCACGAGCGCTTTCAGCGCCTGATTGCGCTTTTGCACCATCACTGTCCAGGTCAAAGCAACCACAAGTACAATGAAGAGTATGGCCAGTCCGCCAAGCAGCCGGATTGGGGTTAACCAGTCAGGCTTTTGAAGGACGCGGATATCTCCCACCAGGGGGAGGAGGACCTGCAGGGACTGCAGACTCCCATTTTCCGAGATGTGCATAAAGCAGACGCCATCCGCTTCAACTTTGCTGCCAATGGGGATCTGTGTCAGCCGCTGGTTCACCTCCGGAGAAAATCCTTCGGCGGTAAATACCAAGCCTTCGTTTTGTAACGTAAGGGCGACCCGCCGTTGAATTTGGTTGTCGTCGCCGGCTTCGCCGGGTGGTGCATTCCGGTTTAAAACCATTCCCTGAAGCCGGATCAAACTGCCCTGCCGAAAACCGCCCTGTAATTCCTTTATGGCCGCGGTCACTGGCTTCATCATCCTCCGCGGTCCCGGTGTTACTTGATACGTGGAGTCTTCAAGAACGGGTAAAAAGTGGTCGAATCCCGGGAAGCCAATGACGTCAACCACCTCGCCAGGTGTCACTGGAGTTATTTGCCGGCTTTTGATCTGCATGCCGCTCGTCGCGTCTTGGATGAACAGATCCTCTCCCGGCCGCTGGCAAGTCACCACCCCCCGGACGTGGACCCGCTTCCCCAGATCGCGATTCCGTTGATACTGTCCCAGACTGTTTAACGCCAACACCGGCGCATCGAAGAGATCGCCGGTTTGTGTGCGTTCAATGATGAAGTCGGACGCAAAGGGAACGTGCAACTCGGCAGTGATCAGTTGTCGTAATTGACCGCTGTAAAATGTGCTGGCCGTTCCCCGGACCCGCGCCCGGGCGCCAATCAACGTTTCCAGATCAGTTTCTTTCAGCGGCGGAGCATAAACCGCCAAACGATAGCCACCGGACACAATTTCATATTTTACCACTGGATCTTCTCTTTGAGCGGTGCGGATGATGCCCGTGATTTCGATGCGCTGGCTGTCTTCGATGCCCGCCATCAATTGTTCCATGCTGACGGGTTTTGCGTCCGGCAGGTGGGCTGTCCCCAGTTTTTTCCAGCTCGCGTAACTGATGAAAGGCGCAAATCCGCCGGGATGGCTCGTTCCCGTGACTTCCACATAATCACCGGGGGCCGGATGGTTCTGGTTGCTGTCTTCTGCGAAAATGCCGGCGGTCGGATCCTGCACAAAAAACTTTCTATCCCAGGCCGGTCTTGCGGCGGTATCCGGCTCCGCGGCTGTCACGACACCCCGGATGGTCACCGGCTTTCCCCAGGCGCTTTCGCCGGGCAAGGATAGAACGCCGGCGGCGGTGGTGATCAACCCGTTTGTTGTGGTCTGCGCGACAACTGTTGCGACGAAACCCGCGGATGGCAGAAGAAAAATCAGGCAAAGCACCTTTTTCATTTTTTCCGGCAAAACCCACTCATTCGGCAAGCCGAGACCGGCCGATGGCAGTGAATGTGGAAAATTGCCATTCAACAGGCTTGGACTGAAAGTTGTGAATTTTCACCACATTGCATCGCGTAAATCGAAATGTCAAACCAGTTTGATCAGTCCCTAATATTAGGGATGTAAATCGCATCACGCGATGCTATGGTCGGTTCATACCCTTTGGAGAGCCATGAGTAAATTGAGTGAATCATTCTAGCCGCCCCTGCTTTGGCGGACCTCCAATCGACGTTGGAACCATATGCAACTGAAACCTCAAAACTGAATAAACGCACTATGACTGCCAGGAAAATGGAAAAGCATCCGCCGGGCCGGCGACCTAAACTAGCCGCAGCCGTCTGTATGCTGTTGGCGGTTTGTTCGGCCGGGGCGCAGACCAACAATTTACTGTCCAATGGCAATTTCAATGCCGGTTCATCCGGCTGGAGCACGTTCACCTATGGCGGCGGGTATGTCAGTTTTGAGATACCTGCCACTCTTGCTGGAACCACGCCGACGACCTGGCCCGCGGCCTGGCCGGGCGGCGCGGGCACCAATGCCGCCGGGACGGGCCCGCTTTATGACGGCAGTTTGCAATTGACCTGTGGGGCCGCAAGCGGCAGCGCCGGCGGCTTTGCCTGGCAAATCGTCGCCGGGGCGCCAAACGTCCAATACACCCTCACCTGTCAGGGAGGAGCTCAGAACTGGTGGTTGCCCACCGGCCAGATCCGGCTGTGGTTCCTCGATACCAACAGCGCCGCCATTTCCTCAAATTTTGTCGAGACCACTTACCTGCTTCACAACAGCTCCAATGGCGGCTTGGGAGACCAGTATGACGTCGGGGTTCCCTATCAAAACTGGACGAATACCGCCGTCTCGCCTCCGGGCACGACCTTTGTCAAAGTGGAGCTTTGCAATCCCAATGGCACGGGTTCCGCCTGGTTCGACAACGCCAAACTAACTGCCCCCATCAGTCCTCCCGTGATTGCCAATCTTTATCCGGATGGTTCAGTGCTCTTGCAGGGCACCAATCAATTTTCCTTCCAGGTGACTTCCGCCGCGCCGCTCAACCGCAGCGGCATCGTTGTGACGATTAACGGAACGAATGTGTCGGGCAGCCTCGTCGTCACCGGTTCGGGCACGACAAATGTGAACGTCAGCTATTCCGGCTTGAAGCCGAACCAGTCCTATACCGCCGTCATTTCCGTCACGGATACGGTGAATCCGAGTTCCTTCAAAAACATCACCTTCGATACTTTCACCCCCTCTTATGTATGGGAGTCTGAGGATTACGACTTTTCAGGCGGACAGTTTATTAACAACCCCGTTTTGTCAAATACCGCCAACGCCAACAGCTATTTTGGTGTCAGTGGAACAGCAGGAATCGACTTCTATGACTGGTCGGCCAGTGGTCCGCAAAGCTACCGCCCGGATGCGATGTCTACCTCCGTCTCCGGCGATACGCCGCGGCAGAACTTCGTCGATGCCGGCGTATTGGATTATGTGGTCGGATATTTCAATGGCGCCGGTTTCACCTCAGGCGGCAATGTCGGTCTGGATTCCTACGTGCCGCAGGAATGGGTCAATTATACCCGTAATTTCACGCCGGGGACGTACAACATTTATGCCCGCATTGCCGGCGGCAATGGCGGCACGGCCACGGTGCCCCTATCCTTGGTGGTCAGCGGCCAGCGAACGTCCAGTCAAACGGTGACCAACCTGGGAAACTTCAGTTTTCCTGCCGATGACTGGGGCGCTTTTCATTACGTTCCCCTCACCGACCAGCTCGGCAACAAGGTTCAGGTCGCCCTCTCGGGAACCGAGACCTTGCGGGTCTCGGCGGGTTCGGGCGCAAACCTGAATTTCTTCATGCTCATCCCGCCAGACACAGATACGCCCACCATCACCGGGGTTTACCCGGATGGCACCACGTTGGTTCAAGGCACTAACGAACTGGCATTCACGGTCGGCAGCGCCAGCCATGTAATCCCGCAGACCAATGTCATGGTCGTCTTGAATGGAGTAACCAACAATAACCTGGCCTTCAGTGGTTCCAACAGCAGTTGGAATGTGAGCGTTCCCCTATCGCTCAATGTGGCCAGTTACACCGCTGTCATCTCCGTGAGGGATAATGCGGGCAACAGTCAGGCCACCACCGTATTCTTCGATACCTTCGATTCGGCGAGCTATGACCTCGAAGCCGAGGACTTCGACTTTAACGGCGGCCAGTACATTGATAATCCCGTCATCACCTCCACCCCTTCCCCCAACAGTTATTTTGACACCCAGGGTACGGCTGCGGACGAATATCCCGGTGATGTGCTCACGCCGCCGACGGCTGATTATCACTTCCGCTCCCTGGACGGGATCGCCACCTCGCTTTGTGGCGATACGCCGACCCGCCAGGTGCTCGCCGCTCAGGCGACCAATTCGCTGGCCTTCAACTATAATGTCGCGTGGTGGTCCACCAACGGCTGGTTGAACTATACCCACAACTATCCCGCGGGCAGTTACAATGTCTATGCCAGGGTGGCTGGAAATGCGGGCTCTACCAATGTGATCAGCCTCGACATCCTCGGGGCCTCGAACAACCACCTGGGGGCGTTTGTGGAAGTGGGTCGCGGCTATAACCTGTTCCATTGGGTTCCCCTCGTGAATACGAACACCAGTCAGCGCGTGACGATTTCGCTGAATGGTCTCGCCACCCTCCGCACCACCAGTGTGACCGGCAACATCAATCCAAATAGTTACCTCCTGGTGCCCGCCTCCGTGACGGCTCCCACGCTGTACTTTGGCTATGCCGCCGGAGCGATAACGTTTAGCTGGTCCGGTTCCGGTTTCCATCTGCAGTCTCAAACCGGCAATGGTAGCCCTGGGTTGGGAGCGGGTTGGTCGGATTATTCGGGTGGCTCCAGCAGCCCGGTGACCATCCCGCTGGACAAGTCGAAAGGCTCGGTCTTCTTCCGGCTGTCCCAATAAATTGATAAATGAAGCGCCGGCCGGGATGCCTTCAAGTGCATCCCTGCCTGTTTCAAGATCATTGACGAATTAAGATGCCAAGGTTGTAGAATATGAGAAACATCAATTCAAATGGTTTGCGGGCACCTGCGCAAGCGAATGCTTTCACCCTGATCGAGCTGCTGGTGGTCATCGCCATCATCGCCATCCTGGCGGCCATGCTGCTGCCCGCGTTGAGTCGCGCCAGGCAGAAGGCGGTGGGCATCCATTGCATGAACAACTTGAAACAATTGGAATTGAGCTACGTCATGTATGCCGATGACAATGGCGATCGGTTGGTTCCAGTGGGCGGCGTGGCTGACCTCTGGGTGCAGGCGGTCACACCCCCGGCGCAATACCAGCAATGGACCTATGGCCGGGTGGACGCGGGAGCTTCAGCCACGAACACCTGGTTTATCGAGAACGCCCTGCTTTTTCAGTACGTCAGGAATGATGGCATCTACAAGTGTCCTGCCGATCAGCGGATGGTGAATAACGGACCCACCATCCGGAGCATGTCCATGAATTGCTGGCTGAATCCCCTGACCCCTTGGAATCCCACCACGGAGACCATTTATCGCAAGTCGGCCCAGTTTGCGATCCCCGGCCCAGCCAATCTTTTTGTGTTCATCGACGAGTCGGGTTGCAGCATCGACGACGGTTTTTTCGTCTGTTCTCCAAACTTCAACTCTTGGATCAACAGTCCGGCGACCTATCACGGGTCAAGTGGCGGATTGGCCTTTGCCGATGGCCACGCGGAGGTTAAGCGGTGGCGAGATGGTCACCTGCTGGCCGAAGGCAAACTTTCGAGCATTGCCCCGGCTTACGCCCCGGATTCTTCAGGCGACCTGGCATGGTTGCAGGAGCGAAGCACCGCCTTGCATTAAATCCAAAACCATTTCCCCTCCACGAATGCTTCTGTCGTTCCTACTTGTATCCCTCGGATTTCCCGCTGGTTTGAAGTCGTGTTGCAAAATCTTGGCCCTGCGCGCGGTTGTCATCGTTACGGTTTCGTGGTCAGCCCATGCCTCTCCGCTCACTTTACTCCAGGCCAACGGCACCAATATCTGCAATGCCTGCGGGCACGGTGACGTGGTGCCTTTGCGGGGCGTCAATCTGGGTGGTTGGCTGCTCATGGAATCATGGATGAGTCCCATGGATTCATCCGGGTTGTCTGACTGTCATGCCGTTTTGCAAACGCTGAATTCGCGGTTTGGCGTGTCTACGCAGGAAAGTCTGGTGAAGGCCTATCAAGCCGCCTGGCTTACCACCAACGACCTGGACAACATCAAGGCGCTGGGGATGAACTGTGTGCGCCTGCCGTTCTGGTGGGGA
>Ga0302319_10009394_pt1 | contig 18813 bp, 15 predicted proteins | sample Bog_T0_2_FD_203319 | JGI IMG/M metagenome (GOLD analysis project Ga0302319, IMG submission 203319) | Peat permafrost microbial communities from Stordalen Mire near Abisko, Sweden - Bog_T0_2 | ecosystem: Environmental > Terrestrial > Soil > Wetlands > Peat | place: Sweden: Abisko, Stordalen Mire... | reverse complement strand
GATGGCGAATCCGTGTTTTGATGGAAATCGGTCTTGTGCCGGAAATCTCGGACAAACTCATCGAAGGCGCCGCCTTCTGGGATTGCCCGAATAGTTTGGCGATCGGCGGGAGCGCTCGCTCGCGCGCCGAAGGCCGTTCGGGGTAGGGCGTAGAGCGCTTGATTTCGACCGCGGACGGCGGCTCCGCGGCGCTTTCTCATATCGAGAAACTGACGTCCGGAAATGCAAACGTCTGGGAGAGCCGACAGGGGCGACGGTGTTCCCTGCCAATTATAGCCAAAAGCGCTATGCTTGTGAGACTTCGTCGTGAGACACCGAACCGCAACAAGACTCCAAAGCTCGTCCTTCGAATCGCTGGGACTGACCAGCCCAATCAGCGCCGCCTTCCCTCAAACAAGAAGGTACGCTCCGGGATCGGCGATTGAAGGCGGTTTAAGCAATCTTGGGCAACAGGACCCGAATCTCGGCGGTCAGGCGAGCCGCCGCCTGCGTGTCGCCCGCCAAGAACAACAGCAGGTGGCGCTGGAAGAGCCCGTCGAACAGCGCGTAGAGCGCAGCCTTTGACACGGCGATCTGCTTGTCCGCGAGTTCCGCGTAGCGCGACGCTACCCGCCAAACCATGTTCTCGAGGCTTTGGTCTATCGCATCGATATCGGCGCGGAACGCCTCTTCGTAAAGCGCCTGCGAACGCAAATCGTACCAGAGACGATGCATTTTGGCCTCTTGCGTCAGCGTCTCCTCGAGCTTCGCGCAAAATCCGTCGAGCAGCGATTGCCGGCTAGACGCGTTTGCGACCACGCCGTCGTACCGTGTAACGCACTGGGCCTTGTAGTATCGTACGCCGCAACAGATCAGATCGACTTTGTCGCTGAAATAATAGTGCAGAACACCGTGCGAGAATTCGGAATTCTGCGCGATCTCACGCAAACTCGTACGGGCATAGCCGAGCTCGGCCAGCGTCTCCAGTGTGGCGTTGGCCAATTCCACCCGCCTGGATTCGAGTTTGTCCGCGCGCGCCCGCGCCCCCTTGACGGCGGGCGACGCGCCGCGCCGCGAAGCTAGCGATGTGACCTGCGGCATCAATCCTCGTTCCTCATCCATTTGAAGTTTTTCGATTTCGGATGATGACACGGCGGGTCACCAAAATCACTACCCTTAACACACGTCACAGAAAATCTTGACAGATGTCCAGGAATGAGGGACGCTTCAGCACCGGACAGGCAAAGCCGACGGGTGAGACAGGGAGAGGAACGTCATGAGTGGACAATTATCGGGTCATCACGCCCTCGTCACCGGGGGCGCGCGCGGTATCGGCGCCGCCACCGCGGCGGCGCTCGCCAATGCCGGAGCATCGGTGATGATCGCCGACATCCTCGAAGGACGCGGCAGGGAGACGGCGGCCGCCCTGTCTCGGTCCGGCGCCAAAAGCGAATTCGTGAAGCTTGATGTGACCGACGACGAGCAATGGGCCGCGGCGGTCGAGGCCACGGTCGTCAAGCTCGGCGGCTTCGACATTCTCATCAACAACGCGGGCGTCGAAGTTACTTCGCTCGTCGTGGACCTCAAGCCGTCGGACATCCGCAAGATGTGCGACGTCAACATTCTCGGCACGGCGCTCGGCATGAAACACGCCTTCCGCGCCATGCGCCCGGGCGGCGCTTCGGGCAAAGGCGGAGCCGTCGTCAACGTCGCCTCGGTCGCCGCGACAATCGCGTTTCCGGCAATCTCCGTCTATTCTGGAACGAAGTCCGCGGTCGACCGTCTGACGCGTGTGGCGGCGATGGAGGCCGGCAAGCTCGGCTACGGCGTGCGCGTCAATTGCATCTATCCCGGATTGATAGCGACCGACATGGGCCTGCAACTCGCCAATGACATCGTGGCGGTCGGCCTTGCCCCCGATATGGGCGCCGCCGTGCAGTCCGTCGTCGACCAAACGCCGCTCGGCCGCCTCGCGGAAGTGTCCGACGTGGCGGACGCGATCGTATTTCTCTGCTCGAAGGACGCTCGCTTTGTCACCGGCGCTGGCCTGCCGGTCGACGGCGGCATGGGCATGTGAGGGGGGGGGAACGAAAATGTCCAAGAAGCGCCCTGTCGTCGTCTACGGCGTCTCCGGCTACACCGGACGCCTCGTCTGCGAATATTTACGGGAATACAACGTGCCCTTCATCGCCGCGGGCCGCGACGGAAAACGCGTGCGCGACGTGGTCGAGAAAATCCCCGGCATTGAAACGGCGGACTACGAGGTCGTCGAAGTCGCCCACGACGTTCATGCGCTGACGGAACTGTTCCGAGGTTCGAAAGTCGTATGCAACGTCGTCGGGCCCTTCATCAAATATGGCGGCCCGGTCGTCGAGGCCTGCCTCGCCGCGGGGTGTCACTACACGGACACGACCGGCGAGCAGGACTGGGTGCTCAAATGCGCTGATGAATGGGGTGAGAACTTCGCCAAGAAGGGTCTGCTGCTCTCGCCTAATTTGGCGCAGATGTACACGACCGGCGAGATCGCCGCGAACATCGCGCTGGAGACGCCAGGCCTCGATACGCTCGACATTCTCGTGTTCTGGAAGGGGTTCCCAACCTACGCGTCGACGCAGACTATTTTCACGATCCTGAAGGCGAACTGGTATTATATGGAGCAGAAGAAGTTCGTCGAATGGGACGTCACGGCGAGCGCCGATGTCGTCGTGCCCGGGCAGCATGAGACGGCCATCGCCGTGCCGTGGGGAGGCACCGCGCATCCCGTCTGGTTCCGCAACGATCCCCGCGTCGCCAATTGCAAGGCGATGGGCGGCGTGCTGTCGCGCCCGGTGATGGAAGGTGTCGTGCAGACCACGCAGATGGTGAAGGAAAACATCAAGCCGTTGCCGGCGGATCAGCAGGAAGTGGAGTTGGGCAAGATCGCGGCGAGCCTGCAAGCCTCCATGCCGCCACGCGAAAATCCGCGCGTCAACACCTCGCTGGATTCGGTGTACGCGTCGGGGCCGCTGGGACGCAAGCACGTCGTCATCCATGGCAATTGCAACTACAAACAGACAGGGATGCTGCAGGCCTACGGCGCCTATCATCTGCTGCAGCAGCCGCCGCAAAGGGTCGGATTCGCTTCGGGGTGCCAGGCTTTCGGCCACCACGCCTTGCTCGGCCAGTTGCGGAGCTTCGGGCTGGTCATGAACCCGATCGTCACGGCCTACGAATAGGCGACGTGATCGCCAGCTCGGCGGCGCGTCATGCGCCGCCGAGCTCCCTCAATCCGAGGACGCTACCCGTGCTGTTGACCGATTATCTGGATAAGGGGGCTTCGCTAGGCCCCGAGAAACCGTGTCTGGCGACGGACGGGGTCGCGCTCTCCTACACTCAGACGCAGGCTTTCAGTTACCGCTTCGCCCAGGGCGTCGCGGCGGCGGGCGTCTTGCCGGGCGCCAAAATCGCGGTGCTCTCAGGCAACGATCCCGTCGCCTTCGCCTGTGTGTTCGGCATTTCTCGCGCGGGCTGCGTCTGGTGCCCCATCAACCCGCGCAACGAAGCCGCGGAAACGCAATTCATCCTCGACAACTTCGATGCCGAAGTGCTCGTCTTCTCGTCCGAATTCGCGACGATGGTCGCGAAAATGCGCCCCGACCTCCCGAAGTTGCGCCTGGTCATTTGTCTGGACGCGGAAGCCGAAGGCGCGCCGTCGCTCGATTGTTGGCTGCGAGGGGTGCCTGAGGATCTTTTCGAGCGCGCGCCGGTCGACGACGTCGTCATGATTCCGGGCACCGGGGGCACGACGGGCAAGCCCAAAGGGGTGATGCTGACGGGCTCCAGTCTAGAGGCGATGACCGCCATCACCCTCATGAGCTATCCGTTCGAGGGGGCCCCCACATATCTCGCGTTCGCGCCTCTGACCCACGCGGCCGGCGTGTTGTGCTTCCCCATTTTGACGCTTGGCGGACGCGTCGAAATCATGCGGAAGCCTGATGTCGGCGAATTTCTACGGCTCATTTCCGCCCGCCGCGTGACCCATGCGTTCTTGCCCCCGACCGTGATTTATATGGCGCTCGATCATCCCGCGCTCGTTGAAGCGGATCTGTCAACGTTGCAATGCCTCTGGTACGGCGCCGCGCCGATGGCGCCGGCGCGACTCGAGGAAGCGTTGCTGCGGATAGGGCCGATGGCGCAGTTGTTCGGTCAAACCGAGGCGCCGATGATGATCTCGACTTTGGCGCCCAAGGATCACTATCTTGCCGACGGATCGATTGATCGAGCGCGACTGGCTTCCGCGGGCCGCCCGAGCCCGCTCGTGCGCGTCGCCATTGTCGGCGACGACGGCGAATTCCGTAAAACCGGCGAGCGCGGCGAGATCGTGGTGCGCGGCTCGCTATGCATGAAGGGTTATTACAAGAACCCCGAGGCGACGGCGGAAGCGACGATCAAAGGCTGGCGTCGCACTGGCGATATCGGGTTCCTCGACAAGGACAATTATCTATTCATCGTCGACCGCGCCAAGGACATGATCATCACGGGCGGCTTCAATGTATATTCGATCGAAGTGGAGAACGTGTTGCGTCTTCACGAAGACATTGAGGATTGCGCGGTCATCGGACTCCCAGATGCGAAATGGGGCGAACGCGTCGTCGCGGTGGTCCAACCACGCGCTGGCCGAAGCGTAGACGCGGCAGAATTGAAAAAATTTGTCAGGGCGCGCGCGGGATCCGTCAAGACGCCCAAACAGATCGAGGTTTGGCCTGACCTCCCACGCTCGCGCGTTGGCAAGGTCGTTAAGCCCGACATCAAGACAATACTCGCGTCTCGAGGGTCGTCTACCGACGGCGATCAGAGTTGATGGCGACTCTCGTCGCTGTAATTTTCGCCTTGGTAGCGCGGATCTATCCGCCGAATATCCCTTCCGGATCGTCTTCCGCGCGCTTGACCTCACCCGTCGAAAAAACGCTGTCCGGCGGCCGGAATGGCGCCAGGCCAATACCCAACTCGCGCAAGACCGGGATGATTTCGAGCTCCAGATTGCGTTCCCACAGCCGGAGGAAGAGTGTTTGGCCCGAGGGTGCGCACACGTTGGAAGCGCCTCCTTTTAGGAAGGGCCTTTTGGCGGATTGTAATTCGGCGTCCAATGTTGACCCGTTTCCAGCCGCCGCCGGAGACGCCTAGGCGAACGGCGGGCAGATGACCACGGCCGGGGGATCGGTATGGGCGAGATCGAACGCATCGGTCTTATCGACGATCATCCGTCCTTGCGTCGCCGCTCGAGCGCCACGGACAACGCCGCGGACGCGGGGCCGACGTCGAGATAGCGGTGGACATCCGCTACCAAGCGGCCTCTCGCAGAGCTGCGGCGTGAATCGTCAATGAATCGCCGCGTACATGATCTTCTCCTCGGTCGCCTCCAGCGCGGAGAACTCCTCCACCACCTTGCCCGCCCGAGAAACCAGGATACGGTCCGAGAGCGCCATGATCTCAGGCAAGTACGAGGAGATGACGACGACCGCCTTGCCTTCGTCGGCGAGACGGTTGATCAAATCATGGATTTCCACGATCGCCCCGACGTCGACGCCGCGCGTCGGCTCGTCGAAGATGATGAGTTCCGGTTCTTGCACGAGGGACTTGGCGATCACGACCTTTTGTTGATTGCCGCCCGACAATTCGACGACCTTGGCGTCGTCGCCGATCGCGCGCACCTTCAATTGCTCAATCCAGCTCTTTCCCACTTTGTTGGCCTCGCGCTTCGACAACAACATGCGGCCGCGCGGGAACTTCGCGAGCAGACCGAGATAGATGTTACGCGCGATCGAGGAGGTTTCGAAAAAGCCTTCGATCTTGCGATCCTCGGTGACATAGGCGATGCCGTCGCGCACCGCCGGCGCTGGCACGAGATAGCGCACCGGCTTTTCGTGCAGCACGATCTCGCCGCCGTGGAAGAAGTCGCGTTTCAGGACGCCGGCGACGACCTTGAACGTCTCGGTCCGCCCCGAACCGACGAGGCCGAAGACGCCGGTGATCTGGCCGCCGAACACGGACAGCGAATTGTTCTTCACCATCGGCGCCATCTTGAGATTCTTGACGGTGAGAACGCGCGGTCCCATCGGCCGCACCATCGTCTTGCGCGCCCCGTACAGCGTGTTGGAAAGATCGCGGCCGACCATCGCCTGCACGATTCGCGCGCGATCGAATTTCGACGCGTCGTCCGTCACGACCCGCTTGCCGTCGCGCAGGATCGTGATCCGATCCGCGAGATAAAGCGCCTCCTCCAACGCATGTGATATGAAGACGATCGAGACGCCGCGTGATTTGAGGTCGCGCACGAGGTCGAAGAAATATTTCTTCTCCTCCGGCGTCAGCGTCGCGGTCGGTTCGTCGAAGATGATCACCTTAGCCTGATGCAGAACCGCGCGGGCGATCTCGACCATCTGCTTCTTGGCGGCGCCGAGCGCGCCGACCGTCATGGTCGGCGTGACGTCGAAATTCAATGACTGCAGGAATTGTTGCGCGGCGATATAAATCCCGCGCGTACGATTGTAGAACTTCTCCTGTCCGAGGAAGAGGTTCTGCGCGACCGTCATCGTCGGCACAAGACTGTTCTCCTGGAACACCATGCCGATGCCGAGATTGCGCGCCTCCAGCGGGGTCTTCGGCGCGACATCGGCGCCGTTCACGGTCATCGTTCCCGATGTCAACGCCACGACGCCCGCCATCACCTTGGTGAGCGTCGATTTGCCCGCGCCGTTCTCGCCGACGAGCGCGTGAATCTCGCCGCGCGCGAGTTCGAAATCGACATCCTCGATGGCGGGCACGCCCGCGTAGAGCTTCGTGGCCTTGCTCAAGGTCAGTATCATGTCGTTCACGCGCCGACCCCCTTCTCGATCCCTGCGATCGGCAGTTTCAGCACACGGCCAGGGCCCTTGGCGAGCACATAGAGATCGCCGGCGAGTTCGATCGCCGAGACGACGCCATGATGGATCCCGTCGACGCGGCTGTGCAGCGAATAGAGCGGAAGCCCTTCGGCGCTCAGTCGAATGACGAGGCCGTAGGATCTCGGCGGCGCCCAGGGTTTCACGACGCCCATGGTCTTCAGATGCGCGCCCTGCATCGGCTCCATGAAGGATTGGCCCGAGCGCAGGCGTGGGGCGATCCAAAGCGCGGGGTCGATCTCGGCCATCATGCGGCGCCTGTAGGCGGGCTCGCGCAATACGAATTCGACCAATTGCGTTCGCGCGGCGAACGCGGTCAACCAATAGCCGCCCGCGCTCGCTGGCGAAAGGCGCGAAGGATATACCGGCAGATGGTCGAGCACGGCGTGTGTCGCGCCATCGGGCGCGATCGAAATCACGCGATGGCGCCAACTCTCGCTGACGAGAATGGAATCGCCCGGCGCGCTAGCGCCGAACGCATATCGCAACTTGGACGCGAGGACCCGCGTTTCGCGAGTCTTGAGATCGAGGCGCAGCACCCGGCCCGAACGTCCGCGCTCCAGGAGATCGCGCGCCCAGTCGCCGACATCGAGATTCGAAGACCCATCGGTGGCGATCAGCGCGCCGTCGGGGGTCGGCGCGAGCGCGTTCACCGCGCGCATCCCGGAATCCGCGAACAAAACGCGTGGCTCGGCGTCGCCGATTTGCGCGTAGACGCGGACCTCGCGTCCCGCCAGTGCTACGGCGAACCCGCCGCCGGGCAGACAGGCGAGCGCCGTGATCGGCTTGTCGAAAGTCTTGACGGCCGTCGCCGCGGAGCCGTCGAGCCTCAATATCCGCTGACCATCGGCCAGGAACAGGCTTTGCCCGTCGGTGGCCATATCCTCGGCGGTCGCGCTCTCGAGGACGACGGACGCCTCCTCGAGCCGCTGGTCGGGTTTCAGCGCGCCGTCGAACGACGGCACCGCGATCGTGGCCTCGCCGCGCCCCAACACGCGGTCCACGAATTCCCTGACGGCGCCGATCACGATCTTCTTCCCCAGCGTTTGTCGTATTGAACGAAGTTCGGATCGGCGCCCGTCAACTTGTATCTGCCGATGCGATTGTTGCGCAGGCCGCCGAGGTAGAGAAACCCACGATGTTCGCGCATCGACGTGATCATCGGATGATTGGCGGAGCGCATGTCCCACAGGGATTCGAGGATTTCGCCTTTTTCGTTGAATTTGACGACGCAGCCGGTGTTGATGTTGGGGAAGAGCCATTCGTCGATCGGCACCAGTTTCGCCATGCGTTTGCGGAAGCCCGGCATTTTCCAGGCGAGGTCGAGCGTTGGGGTTCGCATGCCGACCAGCGCGAGCCAATAGTTGCCATCCGAGGCGAGATTGATGTTGTCGGGAAAGCCCGGCAGATTGTCGATCACGGTCTCGACCTTCCCCTTCTTCGGGCCGTCGAACCAATAGCGGCGAATCGCGCAGCCGAAGGTCTCGGCGAACAGGATCGATTGACCGTCGCTCGCGACGCAAATCCCGTTGGGAAACTTCAGCCCGCGCAGCGCGGTGTGGGTCGTCTTGGTCTTGGGATCGTAACAGATGATGCGGCCGTTGCCGCGCGCCTCGAGCCCGTCGACCGGCCACTCGTGCATCTCGTAGCGCACGGTCGCTTCGGAGAAGAAAATGCGCCCGTCCTCGGTGATGTCGAGATCGTCGGCCAGTCGCAATCGACTGTCGTCGTTGACCGAGGAAAAGCTGCGGTTGGTTTCGTCCGTCACCTTCTCGACCTTGCCGTCGGGCGCGACGCTATAGAGCCCCATGCCGCCGATGCAGACGAGCAGGTTGTCCTCACGATCGAACGCCATGCCGAGCGGCGTCCCGCCGATATGCGCGAACACTTCCATCTTCTCGTAGTCGGGCGCGAGAAAGCGCATGATGTCGCCATGACGCGATCCCGCGTAGAGATTGTCATTTCGATCGAGAATGACGTCCTCGGGGCCTTCGATGCGGCCGAGGCCGATCAAGGTCACGTCGCGCAACTTGTCGTTCAGTTCGAAGGCGCCGCCGCCGCCGATCGCCGTCGAGGGCGGCGGCGGAAGCTCGTGATAAGTTGGGCTGACATAGACCTTGCTGATGATGCGGCTGCGGTTCTTCTGCCAACGAATGTCGACCATCGCCGCGACCAGCAAAATCGCGGCGAGCGCGAGACGGTTGACGCCGCCGCGCGCGTTGAGCGTCGTCAAACCGTTGGTGATCAGCAGCACGATCAACGTGCCCACCATCGACCTGGTGACCGATCCTCTGCCGCCGCCAAGCGTGATGCCGCCGAGCACCGTCGCCGTCAGCACGATCACTTCCATGCCGACGCCGATGTCGCCGCCGACGGTGCCGAGCCGCGCGGCGAAGAACACCGCGCCGACGCCCGTCAGCGCGCCGCACGCGACGTAGCAGAGGGCGATCGTGCGCCGCACCGCGACGCCGGAATTGTAAGCCGAGCGACGCGAACCGCCGATCGCCATGATATGCCAGCCTGGGCGCAATCGGGTCAGGAAGATATGGCCGAAGATCGCGACCACGGCATAGACGATCGCGACGCTCGGCACGCCGAGCACATCGCCGCCGCCGATGAAGTTCCATGAGGGAAAATCAGGGAACGCGGCGGCGATCTCATTCGAATGGTCCTGGATCAGCAGATCGAAAGCGGAGCGATAGATGATGAGGGTGATCAGCGTCGTGATGAACGCGCGCAGGCGAAGATAGCCGATCAGGATTCCGTTGACGGCGCCGAGCAGCGCGCCGCAAACGATTGTCGCGACGACGACCGCCGGGGTCGGCCAGCCCAAGACATCGAGGCAATACAACGCGCAGAAGTCGGTGAGCGCGAACATCGAGCCGACCGACAGATCGATGCCGCCGACGATGACGACCAGCGCCATGCCGAGGCCGATGAAGCCAATCTCACCGGCTTGGCGAGCGGTGTCCGCGAGCGCGGCCGGCGATAGGAAGTTGTTGATGGTGCGGCTCAGCGCGAAGCCAACGATCAACAGCACGATGACGGGAATCGCCGTTTCTGTCCATCGTTTGGACAGGATCTCGCCAAGGAGATGATCGGGCCAGTAGCGGTATCTCAGGCGAGTGATCGTGTCGCGCATCGGCGTCCCGGCGAATGGTCGAGCAAATAAGAGAGATTCGGGCGCGGGAAATCCCTCGGGCGAAACGCGCCCGAGGGACCGGCCCGGCGACGAGGCGAATTACTTCTTCAGATCGCTCAGGTTCCAGCACGTCGTCTCGATGTCGGCGTTCTCCTTGGTCACCGGAATCAACGTCGTGTATTCGGAGCCCTTGACTGAGCCCGCTTTGACGCCGGACGACAGCAGCCATTTGATCGTCGCCGCCATGTCGGCCGCTTGGGTCGGCACGTCATAGCTCATGTCGAGATCGAAGCCGCCGCTCTTCACGAGTTCGCAAGCGCCTCGGCGCTCGCCGCCGCCCGATGTCGCGACGAAGACCTTGCCGGTCAGTCCCGCTTCTTTCACGGCCGCGGCCGTGCCGATGTCCATGCCGTCCCAGAAGCCGACGATGCCGCAGAGGTCCGGGTTCTGCTTCAACACGGTCTGCGTGATCGCCTTGGCCTTGGCCGCGTCCCAATCGGCCGCCTGACTGGAGACAACCTTGATGTCGGGGTGCTTGGCCAGAACGTTCTCGACGCCCTTCAACGTGTAGGCGCTCGCAGCGGCGGACAGCGCGCCTTGCACGATCGCGATCTTGTTGGATTTCCCCTCGCAGGCCTTGACGACCGCCTCGGCGTCCTTTTCGCCGATCTCGATCCAATTGGCGCCGACGAAGGCCGAGCTACGATACGCCGAGCCCATGTTGATCTGAACGACGAAGATTCCCTCATTCTCGGCGCGTTGCAGCAGCTTGGCGTAGGTCTGCACGTCGGGATTGTGCACGACGATCACCGCCGGCTTCTCGGAGATCAATGACGTGACCGCTTGCGCGCCCGCATTGGTGTTCCAGTTGGGATCGCGAATCTCGAACTTGACGCCATAGGGCTCAAGTTCTTTCTTCAACCCGGCCCACCAGCCTTCCGTGAGATCGAAATTCATCGCCACCGGGACGTAGGCGACCACCTTGCCGGCGAGCGCGTCCTTGAACGGCCCCTGAAACGGCTCGTCGAGGCCCTTCTGCGCGAGCGCGGGCGCGCTCGCCGCCATTGTCAATCCGAGCGCGAACAGCGCGACCTTGAACATTCCACCCATTCTCATATGCGTATCCTCCGTTATGAACGCTTGTTTTCAAGCTGTTTAGATATCGCCTTGCTGCGCCGTCTCCTCGTTGCGCGGATTCAGGAACGAGTCCGTGATGACGGCGATCAGCAACACCACGCCCTTGACGAGGTTCTGGCCGGAATAGGAGACGTTCATGATCGTCATGCCGTTCAGCATGGTGCCGATGAGCAACGTGCCGATGATGACGTTCAACACGCCGCCGCGGCCGCCCGACAGCCCGATGCCGCCGAGCACGACCACGAGGATCACGTCGTAGATGAGCGTGGAGTTGAAGATGCGCGTCGGCATCGAATTGACCGAGGCCGCCATCACAAGGCCGGCGAAACACCCGATCAGCGCCGCCAGCACATATTGCAACACGATGATCGGGCGCGTTGGAATACCGGTCACGCGCGCGGCGTAGGGATTGTCGCCGATCGCGTAGATATAGGCGCCCCATCGCGTGCCGCGCAGAAACAACACCACGACGGCGCAGGCGATAGCGAACATGACGATCGCCGTGGGAATGCCCAGAATGGTTCCTTGGCCCAATCGTTCGAACCCGTCGAGGCCCGCGCTCCACTGCACGACGTCCACCTGAAAGAATACGGCCTGACCGAGGCCGGCGACGAATATGCCGGTGGCGAGCGTGGTGAACAACGACGGCACTTCCGCGTAGGCGATCAGCCAGCCGTTGACCAATCCGAACAGAATCGCGAACACGATCGCCGTGGCGAGCGAGGCCGGCAGCGAATGCCCATTCTGCACCATCTGCAGCACCAAGCCTGGCGGCACGGCCAGCGCGGCGATCAACGAAATATCGATGCCCCGGCCGATCACGACGATCGCCATCGCGAGCCCGAGAATCCCCAGGACGGCCACATTTTGCAGCAGCGTCAGCATATTGTCCGTGGAGGCGAAGCCGGGCAAGATCGCGGCGAACAGCGCGAACAGCGCCGCGAACAACGCGAACACGATTCCCTGCTGCCCAAAGCTTCGGAGCTTCATCCCTATGTCCATTCTTGATTTTTGCTTTTGGTTCTTCGGATAGTCACGCCGAAGTCGCTCTTTTGTCAACCGCGTGTTTGGGACTTTTGTCGCGACGTTCGCGGCTCGCAAGCCCGCGATAAACAACCGACCGTTCAACGATCGGTCCTTCTCCCTTTGAAGCGTTTTTTAACTTGTAAGTGAGGTTACCAACTCTCGCGTAGGTTCGTCAACGGCGAAGTTGACACGATCTCCCCGCCTTGGAATAAATGGCTGAACGCCGCCGAGCGGCGTATCACGGTGAGGAAGCGCATGTCCGAGGCTTCGGGAACTCCACGCGCGCCGATTCTGACGATGTCTGGCGTGACCGAAAAGCTTCAAGAGATGATCGTGCGCGAATGCGGGGCCGGGCGCCGCATCGTGAATTTCGGCGCCATGGAGGAAGGCCACGCCGGACAGACTTTCGGCTTCGATGTCGTCGGATCAACGGAGCATCTCCTGGGCCGGTATGTCCTCAAGGTCGCACCGATCGGCGTCGCGCGGCGCGGCAACACCGACGTTTACCGGCAAGCGCCTCTGCTTAGGGCGCTGAAGTCCGTCGGTCTCCCGGTCCCGGACGTCCCGTGGGCATCGCCCGACGAGGAACAATTGGGGACGCCGTTCATCGTCATGGAGCGTATGCCCGGTCGCATGTTCCTGGTCTGGGGTCCTCACGAATCGTTTTCGCGCGAAGCCGGCGCGCTTCGCGCGATTTGGCTGCAATCGGCGCGTTTGCTGGCGCGGCTGCATGGCGTCGACTGGACGACATGCCTGTCCGAGTGGGAGGCGCCGCGGCCGCTGGCGGAAGAATTCGAGCGCTGGCCGCTCGTGCTGCGTCATGCGCAGGATCCGGATTGGTTGGCCGGTGGAACGGAACTGGGGGCTTTGCTCGCATCGGCCATGCCGGACGGGGCGCCGATCGGCGTGGTGCACGGCGACTTTCAACCCGGCAACATTCTCTATGTGAATGGCGAGGCGGGCGGATTGATCGACTGGGAGCTCGCGTCGATCGGGTCGCAGGGCCTGGATCTGGGCTGGTTGTTGATGATGTCCGATCCTCGGGCATGGCATGAGGACTGGCGGCCGCTGGCCGGGGTTCCGGCGGAGGATCTGATCGCCGCCTATCGTGAAGCGGGAGGTCCCGCTTACCACGACCTCGCATGGCACCAGGCGCTGGCGCATTATCGTCTCGGCTCCATCGCCTGCCTCAACGTGAAGCTTCACCGCACGGGCAAGCGCGTCGACGCGCTGTGGGAAAGGTTCGCGCCCTCTATTCCTTATCTGTTCGCGCGCGGAGCCGAACTCGCGCGACAATCGTCGCAAGGAACCCGGCCATGATCGATTTCGAACTTCCCTCGGAGCTCGTCGCGCTGCGCGACCGCTTCGACGCCTTCATCCTGGAGAAGATCGTGCCTTACGAGGACGATCCGCGCCAGAGCGCTCACGGCGCCTCGGAGCCGCTACGGCGCGAGTTGGTGGGCTTGGCGCGCGCGGCGGGACTGTTGTCACCGCACGGACCAAAGGAATATGGCGGCTTGGGCCTCGATCACCGCGGCATGGCGGTGGCGTTCGAGGCCGCCGGCTGGTCGACGCTGGGGCCGCTCGCGTTGAACATTCAGGCGCCCGACGAGGGCAATGTCAACCTAATCAACGTCGTCGGCACGCCGGAGCAGAAAGCGCGCTGGTTGGCGCCGCTGGTGCGCGGCGAAATTCGCACCGTGTTCACGATGACGGAGACCGCGACCGACGGCGCGGGATCCGATCCTTCTTTGTTGAAGACGACCGCGCGGCAGGACGACGAGGGCTTTCTGATCACCGGGCGCAAATACATGATCACCGGGGTGCAAGGCGCCGACATCAACATCGTCATGGCGCGCACCTTCGATCGCGGCGGCGCGGATGTCGGCGCGACGATGTTCTTCGTCGACATGGACGCGCCGGGTTTTCGTGTCGACCGTATCCTCGAGACGATCGACACCAACTCGCCCGGCGGTCACGCCGAGGTTTCGTTCGACAACGTACGCGTGACGCCCGACCGTGTGCTCGGCCATATCGGGCAGGGGTTCCGCAACGCCCAGGTCCGTCTTGGGCCCGCCCGATTGACCCATTGCATGCGCTGGCTCGGCGCCGCGCGCCGATGCCACGCCATCGCAGTGGAGCACGCGGGCCGACGGCATTCGTTCGGTAAGACCATTGGCGAACATCAGGGCGTCGGCTTCATGCTCGCCGACAACGAAATCGATCTGCATCTCTCGCGGCTGTCCATCTGGCACGCGGCCTGGCTGCTCGACAAGCACGAACAGGCGCGCGACGAGACGAGCATGACCAAGGTGTTCTGCTCCGAGGCCCTCAGCCGCGTCGTCGATCGCTGTGTGCAAATCCTCGGCTCGATCGGGATCACCCGCGACACCGTGGTCGAGCGCTACTATCGCGATATCCGGCCGTTCCGGATTTACGACGGCCCGTCGGAAGTGCATCGCCACGCGCTGGCGCGACGGATACTCGCGCGCGGCCGCAATTCGAAGGGGTGACGCCGATGGCCGACAGACCCGACTACGAGCAACTCTACGCGGCGTTTCGGTGGCGCATTCCCGCGCGCTACAACATTGCGGCGGACGTTTGCGATCGTCACGCCTCGGACCCTAGCAAGATCGCGCTGATCGGCGAGGACTCCAACGGAGAGACTTGGCGCATGACCTTCGCGGAAGTCCAGCGCCGCGCAAACAAACTCGCGAACTTGCTTGTTTCTCTTGGGCTGCGAAGAGGCGACCGGGTGATGCTGCTGCTGGGTCAGCATCCCTGGACGGCGATCGGTCATGTCGCCTGCTGGAAAGCCGGGCTGGTTTCCGCGCCCGCCTCGACCTTGTTCGCGCCCGACGCGCTCGCCTATCGGCTCAACACCGCCGGCATTCGCGTCGTGATCACCGAACTAGCGCACGTGCCCAATATCGCCCAGGCGCGCAACCTCGCGGCCGTCGTCGACCATGTCTACGCTGTCGATGGCCGCGCGCCGGAGGCGCATTGGCTCGAGGAGGCGATCGCGCCGGCGCGCGACAGCTTCAAAAACGTCGACACCGCCGCCGACGATCCCGCCTTTCTCAATTTCACCTCCGGCACGACCGGCAATCCGAAGGGCGCCTTGCAAGCGCATCGATCCATGTTGGGGCATCTGCCCGGCGTCGAGATGGGGTTGGATTTCTTCCCCCAGCCGGGCGATTGCATGTGGTCGCCCGCCGATTGGGCGTGGCTTGCCGGGTTGATGGATGTGCTGATGCCGGCCTGGTTTCACGGCGTGCCGGTGCTGACGTTCCGCGCGCCGCGATTCGATCCCGAACAGGCCTTCGCGATGCTCGGGCGCCATCGCGTGCGCACCGCGCTGCTGACGCCGACGATGCTGCGGATGATGCGCGGCGTTCCCGATCCCGCAGGCCGCTACGGCCTGAAGCTTCGCACCGTCATGTCGGGCGGTGAAGCCGTCGGCAAGGAACTGCACGAATGGGCGGCCGAGGCGCTGCGGACGCCGATCAATGAGGTCTTCGGCCAGACCGAATGCAATATGGTGACCGGGTCGAGCGCGGCGATCATGCCGGTGAAGTTCGGCTCCATCGGACGCGCGGCGCCGGGGCATGTGGTCGGCGTCGTCGACGATTCCGGCCAGAGGCTGCCCGCAGGCGCCGTCGGCAACATCGCGGTGAAGAGTCCCGACCCGGTGATGATGCTCGAGTATTGGAACAACCCGGAAGCAACGCGAAACAAATACGCCGGCGGCTGGCTGCTCACCGGCGATCTCGGCCATTGCGACGAGGACGGCTATCTATGGTTCCACGGACGCGCCGACGACGTGATCACGAGCTCTGGCTATCGCATCGGCCCGTCCGAGATCGAGGACGCGTTGACGCGGCATCCCGCGGTCGTACTCGCCGCGGTCGTCGGCGTGCCCGATCCGCTGCGCACGGAATCCATCAAGGCCTTCGTCGTCTTGCGCGCGGGCTTCGCGCCGGGCCCTGAACTGGTTGAAGACGTCCGCGATTTCGTTCGTGAGCATCTGGCCAAACACGAAGTGCCGCGCGACATCGCCTTCGTGCCGAGCTTGCCGATGACGACCACAGGCAAGATCTTACGCCGCGTGCTGCGCGACGCCGAACGCGCCAAGGCGCCGGAAGCGCGCGGTTGAGCGCCGCAGCGGAGCGGGCCGCGCGCGCGAGGAAAGGGCGCAAAGCGGCACCGACCAAATCCGCGAAACGTAGGATTCACGCCGCCTTTGATCGCGAGGATCTGTTCGAGCGACGCAAGCTCGCCTTGGCGCAAGCCGCGATCCGAGCTTTCAACCGGCACGGTTTTCACGCGACGTCGATGGACGCGATCGCGGCCGAACTCGGGCTCACGAAGGGCACGCTGTATCACTACTACAAAAGCAAGACCGACCTATTGTTCGATTGCTTGCTGCAAGGCGTCGAGGATGGCCGCGCGATGGCGGAGAGGGCCGCCGTGGGCGGAGGTCGCGGCGCGGAAAAGCTGGAGCGGTTCCTGCGGCTGCAATTTCAGACGCTCGCCGGCAGCAGCGGGTCATCTTGGTTGAACGCCGATATGTCGGCGCTTCCCGAAGGCCAGCGGAGCGAGATTCGCAAGCGATCGCGCGTCGTTGACGCGATGGTGCAGAAGTTCATCTCGGATGGGATCGCCGACGGTAGCGTCGTCTCGACCGAGCCGAAGATCGCGGAATTCTTCCTGATCGGCGCCCTCAACTGGCTCCCTCGGTGGTACTCGCCCGACGGGCGCGTCACCAGCGACGAACTCGCCTCGATCTTCGTGCGCATCGTGCTGGATGGCCTGAGAAGCAAGTGAGCGCGACCGCCCTACGTCGTCAAAACCCGATCACGTCGGTCCGCGTCAGCGTCGTCTTCGCGGCGACGCCGGGCGCGTGGGTCAGATGCCAGGCGACATATTGCTCGGCGTAGAGTTCGGTCGAGGAAAACCGAGCGGGACTGAAGCAGCAGGTCGTCGTGCTGACCTGCAGGACGCGAGCCTTTGCGCTGCTGGGCGAGCGACAGCTATCGATCGCGACGAAGCCGGAATGACGGCAAAATGGCGTGGCAATGTATCGGCCTTGTCGCAACGTTCGTCGCATCAGGTGGTGAAGGTCTCTTTTGTCAGAAACTTACGGCATATTTCTGACGATAGGTCGCTTGGAGTTTTCGTCAGAATAACGTATACATATTTCTGACGAAAGCCGGAGCCAACGTGGATCTCAAGTCTGAAATTCGAAGTCGGATGGCGGAGCAAGCCCCCTTCGGCGTGTGGACACCGACGGACTTCCTGGACCTTGGCTCACGGGATGCCGTGGACCAAGCCCTCTCGCGCATGACCGTCGCCGGCGGCATCCGCCGGGTCACGCGCGGGCTGTACGACCTGCCGCGCCTCAATACCCTGACCGGCAAGCCGACGAATCCCGATCCTCGCCGGGTCATCGACGCGCTTGCCCGGCGCGACCAGGCGCGCATGTTGGTGGACGGCCTGACCGCCGCCAACGATCTGGGTCTCTCCGACGCCGTCCCCGCCAAGATCGCCGTACATACAGATGCGCGTCTGCGCCCGGTCAAGTTGGGCGCGCAAACTATCACCTTCAAACCGACCGCCCCCAGCCGGTTGTATTGGGCCGGCCGCCCCGGCATGCGCGTCGTCCAGGCGCTTCACTGGCTGCGCGACATGCTGAGCAGCGATCATGAGCGGATCGCGCGCCGTTTGGCGTCCATCCTGGCTGATCCCGAACATGGCCCCGCTATCGCGGCGGATTTGCGGGAGGGCCTTACTAGCCTCCCGGACTGGATGCAGAGCTTTCTGCGGTCGGTGTTGGATCAATCAGATCGCGGCGTCTCCCAAGAAAAGCGCTCCAAGCACCAAGCGGAGACGCGCCCATGAATCCAGCCTTCCTGACCTTCCTCTCGGCGGTGGCCGAGGACCGCCGCGACGCCTTCCTCGGCGCCGCGCGGCGACTGGGTACCGCCGAGCAATACATCGAGAAGGATTTCTGGGTCTGTTGGACCCTCGACGCGTTGTTCAATGGCGCCGACGCCGTTGGTCCCAGGCTGCTATTCAAGGGCGGGACGTCGCTCTCGAAAGCGTTCGGCCTGATCTCCCGGTTTTCCGAAGACATCGACATCACGATTTTCCGTGATGATCTCGGCCAGGGCGCGGGTGTCGAGGAACTCGAGGCGCTCAGCGGGAAAAAGCGCCGCGCACGGCTCGATGCGATCAAGGCGGCGAGCCAAGCCTACGTGAGTGAACCGATGCGCAGTCAAGTTGCCGCTCGACTGCGTGAAGCGTTGCAGGCCGCCGGCCTGCAACCGGCGGCGGCCCGCATCGAGCTGGACCCGGACGTTCAGGATCAGCAAAGTCTGCTCATCTGGTATCCGCAGGTCACGTCGGTCGCGGATGCCTACATCAGGCCTGCGGTGAAGATCGAGTCGGGTGCGAAATCCGCGCTCGATCCGAATCGCCCGGCCGTCATCCGTCCCTCACATACGGTCGCCGTTCGAGACGGCTGCACCAACATCCCGCTTCCGGCGGGCAGGGGCTCAGGAGGACGAAACCATTCTATTGCTCGGCACTTCAGGCCATGGCCGGTAT
>Ga0302319_10009391_pt1 | contig 18814 bp, 19 predicted proteins | sample Bog_T0_2_FD_203319 | JGI IMG/M metagenome (GOLD analysis project Ga0302319, IMG submission 203319) | Peat permafrost microbial communities from Stordalen Mire near Abisko, Sweden - Bog_T0_2 | ecosystem: Environmental > Terrestrial > Soil > Wetlands > Peat | place: Sweden: Abisko, Stordalen Mire... | reverse complement strand
AACGTTTTGGCAGAATTGGTGGGTTTCAATGCCGGTCGCGTGGTACGCGATCGTCAGCTTACTATTCGTCGCCGCGTCACTCATCGCGGTCCCGGCTTCTATTCTCCAGCTCTCCTCGGCCCCTACCACTTTAGTTGGGGCAAATGAAAAGAATGCTCGTCAACGCAATTCAAGAAGAAGAATTGCGAGTCGCACTCGTCGATGGTCAGAAACTTTACGACTTATCGATTGAGATCCCGTCTCGGGAACAAAAAAAATCCAATATTTATAAAGGCCGGATAACGCGCGTCGAGCCAAGTCTCGAAGCCGCGTTTGTCGAGTACGGCGCACAACGCCACGGCTTTCTGCCGCTGAAGGAAGTCTCCAAGGAGTACTTCCGCCCGCAGCCCGCCGGTCAAAGCCGGCAGAACATCAAGGATCTGCTGCAGGAAGGTCAAGAGCTCATCGTGCAAGTCGAGAAGGAAGAGCGCGGCAACAAAGGCGCCGCTCTGACCACCTTCATCAGTCTGGCCGGCCGGTTCTTGGTGTTGATGCCGAACAATCCGCGTGCCGGCGGCGTGTCGCGCCGCATCGAAGGCGAAGACCGCGATCAAATGCGCGAGGCGATGAACGGCTTGCAGATCCCGGACGGCATGGGCGCCATCGTGCGCACTGCCGGGGTGGGCCGCTCCACCGAAGAGCTGCAATGGGATCTCAACAACCTGAAGACCGCCTGGGACGCCATCGTCGCGGCGAATGATGGCCGGCCGGCACCGTTTCTGATTTTTCAAGAAAGCGATGCGGTGACCCGCGGCCTTCGCGATTACTTCTCGGATGATGTCGGCGAGTGCCTGATCGATCAGCCGGAGGCCTTTCAGAAAGCGCAAGAATACATGCAGCGCTTCATGCCGCCGGATGCGCAGCGCAAACTCAAGCTGTATCAGGACCCGGTGCCGCTGTTCACGCGGTATCAGATCGAAAGTCAGATCGAGTCTGCGTACTCGCACAAGGTGACCCTGCCTTCGGGCGGCAGCTTGGTGATCGACCACACCGAGGCATTGGTATCGATCGACATCAATTCCGCGCGCAGCACCCGTGGCGGCGATATCGAAGCGACCGCCCGCAACACCAATCTGGAAGCGGCCGAGGAAATCGCCAGGCAACTGCGCTTGCGCGATATCGGCGGCTTGATCGTGATCGACTTCATCGACATGGAGTCGCAGGCCAACCAGCGGGCCGTCGAAGATATGCTGCGCGATGCGGTCAAGATGGATCGCGCGCGCATTCAACTGGGACGCCTGTCGCGCTTCGGCTTGCTCGAGCTGTCGCGCCAGCGCCTGCGTCCGGCCTTAAGCGAGACCACGCACATCAATTGTCCGCGCTGCGGCGGCATGGGCACGATCCGCGGGGTGGAATCGATGTCGCTCGCGCTACTGCGCTTGATCGGTGAAGAGGCCCGCAAGGAGCGCACCGGCCGCGTGATCACGCAAGTGCCGGTGGACGTTGCGACCTACCTCATGAATGAGAAGCGCGACTGGCTCAATCAAATCGAATCCCGCGACAAGGTGTCGTTGGTCATCGTACCGAACCCGCACATGCAGACGCCGGCCTATTCGCTGCGCCGAATTCGCGACGACGAAAAGGAGCTGCCGGAAAATACCACCGCCAGTTATCAGCTGCCCGATCAGCCTGTCGTCGACGATTCGAATATCGGCAATCGCGACAAGAAACCGCAAGGCGATGTGCCACTGGTGCCGAGCATTTTGCCGGCGTCCGCGGCGCCCATCATTCCCATGCCGGTGCCGGAGCCCACGCCGGTAGCGGCAGCGGCGCCGGTGGCTCCCCAAGTCGGGGTGTTCGTGCGCCTGTGGCGCTGGCTGTTCGGTCGTGGCGCCGACGCGCCGACCGCCACGCCCGCTGCCACTCAGAGCCCGCGTGAGCGTCCGGCGCATCGCGATGCGCGTCATGATCGATTTCGCAGCGCCGGCGGCGACCGTGATCGAAGTCGCGACCGCCCCGACCGCGACCGCAACCGCGACGTGCGGCGCGACGGACCCCGCGAACCGAGACGCGACGGCCGCCCCCGCAGCGAGCCCATGCCGCGCCGGCCCGACAGCACTCCTGCGGATCGCGCCGCAGCGCCTCGATCCGACGGCCCGCGCCCCGACGGCCCGCGCCCCGACGGTCCACGGCCAGAGGCAGCTCGGCCCGAGGCAGCAGCGCAACCGCCGCGGGGCGGCGGCGAGGCGGGCGCCGAGCGTTCCAGTGAGCGCGGCGGCCGCAGCCGCCGGCGGCGCGGACGCGGCCGGCGCGATGGCACGGAAAATTCCACCAACGGTGCGGCCCCCGGGCCGAACCCGGGCTCAAACCCGGCTGCCGCTGGCGGCGGCGACTCGCCGCCCACCTTTGAAGCGCCTCGAGAGCAGCCGCCGGCGATCACCTCGGCACCACCTCCCCCGCCGCGGGATCCTGCGCCAGCCACTCCGGCCGCCAACACCGGCACCGACAGCAGCAAGTATGTGGTGTGGTCATCGGCCCCGAGCGACGTTCCTCGCAGCGGGCCTGACGAGCGCTAGTCCGGCGATCAAGGCGCGCTGCGCGCGCGCGCGGCGCGCAGCGCGCGCAGCCGCCATCCCAACGCCACGCTGGTCACGAGCAGCGACATGGCGAGGCCGCGCAGCGCCGCTACCGCAATGCCGGTGGCCACCGCCTTGACCGAATGCCCAACCGGTTCACCGAGCCGCGCCAATAGCCACCAGCCCCCGCTTAAGATCGGCGCGGCAGTGATATAGGCGAGGTCCCATCCCCAGCGCTGCGGCGGCTGCAACAGGCGGCCAGGCACCGGTGCCGCCCGCCCTCGCCGCAGAGCATAAAGCACCAAAACGCCCACGATCACCAAGCCAATCAATGAGCTGCCGTCCTGCAGCAAGCGAACCCCGCCCATCCGATGACTGCCGATGTCGACCGGTTCCTCGAGCCAGGGAATCATGCGCACGCCGCGCGCGTTCTCGTGGGTGAAAGCGTCCCACACGAGGTGGGTCACTGCGCCCGCGAGCACGCCGACCGCCGCCAGAACCCACTGCTTAAGGCTGCCGATGTTGGCGACCGAGGCGAATGGCCGCCACCGGGCGTACGGGCCCTCTGGCAGCGCCTCGATCAGCGGGGTTTTAATCACGTATTGAAACAGCCAATAGCAGACGAGGCCCACCGGCAAACAAAAGCTGAACAGGCCCAAGGTGCTATGGGTCTCGAAGCGCTGGACGCGCCACGGGAAGAAAAGCCCGAAATCAGGAACCATGGCCCCGAGCACCACCGCGGAAAGCACCCGCCAGCGCGCGAGCAAGCGGGCGAAAGGAAGCACGATGGCGGCATGGGAAATGGTGTAGGGCATTAAAAAACCTTGGCTGTCATCTCGCTGTCACATTACAGGACTATAAATTACGGGTTTCGTCACACTCTTTCCCCCGGGGTCTCCATGTCGAATATAGACGCGATCAATCCAGCTGCCCCGGGGATCGTCAAAGCGCCGTCGGCGGCGTCGCGGATCGGACAAAAACCCAATCCCTGGTTCAACGTCCTGGCAGGCGTAGTGGTCATCGTCGGCATCATATACGCGGGCATTCACTTGGCGAATGACCTGTCAGTGGTTCGCGATACCCATGCCTACCCCTACATTCTGCTCGGCATCGCGCTCCTGATCGCCCTCGGATTCGAATTCGTCAACGGCTTCCACGATACCGCCAACGCCGTTGCCACCGTGATTTACACCAATTCCTTGTCACCCAATCTTGCCGTCGTCTGGTCGGGCTTTTTCAACTTCTTGGGAGTGTTGACCTCGACCGGGGCGGTCGCGTTCGGCATCGTGTCGCTGTTGCCGGTGGAACTGATACTGCAAGTCGGCAGCGGCGCCGGCTTCGCGATGGTGTTCGCGTTGCTGATCGCAGCCATTCTGTGGAATTTGGGGACCTGGTACTTCGGTCTGCCCTCCTCGAGTTCGCATACGTTGATCGGCTCCATCATCGGCGTCGGCCTCATGAATCAGCTGATGGCGGCGAATCCCTCCGGGACCAGCGGCGTCGATTGGAGCCAAGCGACCAAGATCGGCGAAACGTTGCTGGTCTCCCCGTTGATTGGTTTCAGCGCTGCCTGGCTGCTGCTGTCGATCCTCAAGGCGACGATCAAAATTCCGGCCCTGTACAAGGAACCCGAGGGCGACAAGCCGCCGCCGCTTTGGATTCGCGGCCTGCTGATTTTGACTTGCACCGGCGTGAGTTTTTTCCACGGCGGCAACGATGGCCAGAAAGGCATGGGTCTCATCATGCTGATTCTGATCGGTACGGTGCCTGCGGCCTACGCGCTCAATCGCACCATGCACGAGGAAGACGTCGCGAATTTCGTGACCGTCTCGGCGCAGGCGCAAACCGCGTTGTCGCGCTACGCCAGCGGCGGGGCGCCGGCGGATCCGCGTGCCGCCGCCATGAACGTGGTGCGCGCCCGCAGCGTGTCCTCTGACGGTGTATCGGCGCTGGCGGCGCTCGCCGGCACGATTTCGACGCAGGTCAACCAGTATCATTCGATGGACAAGGTGCCCGCCGGCTCCATGATCAACATTCGCAACGACATGTACTTGGTCAGCGAAGGCTTGCGTTTCATGAGCAAGGCCAAGGCGCTGCACGTTTCGGATGCCGACAAGACCACCCTCGACGCCTACAAGAAGCAGCTCGATCATTCGACCAAGTTCATCCCGACCTGGGTGAAGGTCGCGGTGGCGATTGCCCTAGGGTTGGGCACGATGATCGGCTGGAAGCGCATCGTGGTAACGGTCGGCGAACGAATCGGCAAGACGCACCTGACGTACGCACAAGGTGCCTCGGCGGAAATCGTCGCGATGGCGACGATCGGTGCCGCCGAAATGTACGGCCTGCCGGTCAGCACGACGCACGTTCTGTCGTCGGGCGTGGCGGGAACCATGGTCGCGAATCACTCGGGCCTGCAATGGGCAACGGTTCGCAACCTGTTGATGGCTTGGGTGCTGACGCTGCCGGTATCAATCACCCTTGCCGGCGCCTTGTACTGGCTGCTGCGCAACGTTCTGTAGGGCGCTGAGCAGGCCGCGCGAAGCGGCCTCGGAGAGATCCAAGACCGCCTCGAAGCCGCTCGGGCCCGTGTAATACGGGTCCGGCACTTCGAGGACTCCTAGACCCGGCGCGTACTCCAAAAATAGCCGCAACTGCGCGCTTGAGTTGCGCGGCCGCATGGCTTGAAGCTCGCGCAAATTGCTTCGATCCATCGCCAGGATGAAATCGAAGTGGGCGAAATCCTCGGGCGTGACTTGGCGCGCACGCAGCCCGCTCAGGTCGATGCCGCGCTGCTGCGCAGCCCGTTGACTGCGCAGGTCGGGCGGATCGCCGATGTGATAGTCCGCGGTTCCCGCGGAGTCAACCTCCACTGCAAGCTTAGGTGCCTCGCGTTCGAGCAGCTGTCGAAACACGCCTTCAGCCGTCGGGCTGCGGCAAATGTTCCCCAGGCAGACGAACAGCACTCTCGCTGTCGGCGTCAAGAACGCGCCGTGTCGGCGGCGACGCCGGCACGCACCCGCGCCAAGTCTTCAGGCGTATCGATGCCGGCCGGCGGTGCTTCCGATAGCGCCACCAAGTGAAGCCGCATCCCCTGTTCCAGTGCCCGCAGCTGCTCGAGCCTCTCCGCCTGCTCGAGCGGTGTCGGCGCCCACGCGGCGAATTTAAGCAGACTGCGCACACGGTAGGCATAGATGCCGATGTGGCGCCAAGCACCGGCGTACTGCGTGGGACGTCCGGCGGCGACGTGCTCTCGCGGCCACGGCACCGGAGCGCGGCTGAAGTACAGCGCTGCGCCGTCCTGCGCACGCAATGCCTTGACGCAATTAGGATCTAAAAACTCCTCCAGCGACAGGATCGGCGCGACCGCCGTGGCGATATCCATCTGCGGGTGCTGCTCAAGCGCCTGCGCCACGGCGTCGATCACCGTCGACGGCATCATCGGCTCATCGCCCTGCAGATTCACGACAATCTCATTGGCGCCGAATCCCTTTGCTTGGGCCGCCTCGGCCAGCCGATCGGTACCGGAGGCATGCTGCCGCGAGGTCATCACACAGTTGGCGCCGAAGCCAATTGCCGCATCCAGGATGCGCACATCATCCGTGGCGATGGTCACGCTGGCCGCACCGCTGGCGCGTGCGCGCCGCCACACCCATTGAATCAGCGGCTCCTCGCCGATCACGAGCAACGGCTTGCCCGGCAGGCGCGACGCGCTGAAGCGCGCCGGAATGATGACGTGGAACACCGCGCTCACTTCAACGCTCCAACAACGGATCGTCGGCACTTAAACTACGGGCCTCCTCCGGCATCATCACCGGAATATCGTCGCGCACCGCGTACGCCAGCCGATCCGGCCTGCAGATGAGTTCGAGCGCGCCGCCGGCGCCCGCGCTGCGCAACGGCCCCTTGCAGATCGGGCAGACCAACAACTCGAGCAAACGCTTGTCCATTACACCCTCACCTCAATCGCGCGCCTTGCAATGGCCTGCATAACGATATCGATCAATCGCTCGGAATCGGCAGCGTCGAAGCTCGCCGTGACGGGAACGTACCAATGCTTGGGACCGGCGATCCCGGCGCATTTTACGGCATCTTTCTCCGTCATGAGCACGGCGCGCTCATCGCCAAACGTAATATCCCCGGCCTGCAACCGCGCGTGATCCGGTAGCGCGTGTGCAATCACGTCGAGGCCATGCGCACGCAGCATACTGAAGAAACGCTCCGGGTTACCGATGCCGGCGACTGCGTGCACGGTGCTGCCGGCAAATTCAGCCAGTGCTTTGCCGAGATTGCCGATCACACTCAGCACGCGCTCTGCATCGAGCCGCATGCGCAACGCCCCGTCAGAGGTCACCTCACCGCCGTTCATGACCACGGCATCCGCGCTCGCCAATCGGGCCGGCGCTTCGCGCAGCGGCCCGGCGGGCAACAACCAACCATTGCCGAAGCGCCGCTCGCCGTCGATGACGACGATCTCGCAATCCCGCGCCAGCGCGTAGTGCTGCAGTCCGTCGTCGCTCAGCACGACGTTGCACCCGGCATTCACCAGCAGCTGTGAGGCGGCCGGCCGATCACGACCGACGGCCACCGGCGCGCCGGTGCGGCGCGCGAGCAGCAGCGGCTCATCGCCGACCACCGCAGGATCATCAGAGCGCCCGACGAGACGCACGTCGGGCAGCCTACCGCCGTAGCCTCGCGTGACGACTCCCGGATGAAAGCCGCGCTCCGTCAAGCGTGCGCAGAGCCAGCACACCAGCGGGGTCTTGCCGGTGCCACCGACGCTGAGATTGCCGATGACGACCACCGGCACGGGCATCCGCGCCGACCTCTGCAGGCGCTTGGCGTAAAGCAAGCGGCGCGACCCGGCAAGCGCTCCATAGGTGAGCGCCAGCGGCTTGAGCCACCACGGCGGCGCCGCGCGCTCGTACCACATGCGATTGAACCAGGTTTGAACCGACATCTATGCGGGCGCCGGCGGTCAAGCGCTCAGCAGCATCCCGTGCAATGCCGCGTACAGGCCGCCGCCCGCCAGCAGCTCGCGATGCGTGCCGCTCTCGACGATCCGGCCGTGTTCCAAAACGATGATCCGATCGGCGCCTTCGACCGTCGATAGCCGGTGCGCAATCACCAACGTCGTGCGGCCCTGCATCAGCACCCCCAGCTCCTGTTGCACGCGCCGTTCCGATTCATTGTCGAGCGCCGCAGTGGCCTCGTCCAAGATCAAGATCGGCGAATCCTTGAGTAGCGCGCGTGCGATCGAAATTCGCTGCCGCTGCCCGCCCGAAAAGTTTTGACCGCGGTCGGTCAGGAGTGTGTCGAAACCCCGCGGCTGCTGCGCGACGAATTCCATCACGTTGGCGGCACGCGCCGCCGCCTCGACTTGCGCGTCGCTCTTGTCGAGCGCGTTGAATGCGATGTTGTTGCGGATGGTATCGTTGAACAGCACCACATCCTGGCTGACGAAACTCACCTGCGAACGCAGATCGGCGAGCCGATACTCGCGTACATCGACTCCGTCCAACAGCACGCTGCCCGCCTGCGCATCGTAGAAGCGCGGTATCAGCCCTACCAACGTGGTCTTGCCGCCGCCGGATGGTCCGACGATTGCCACGGTCTCGCCCGGACGCACATGAAACGACACGTCGTGCAGCACCTCGCCCTTATCGCCGCCATAGGAAAACGATACGTTGCGAAACTCGATATCGCCGCGCGCGCGCGTCAATTCCCGGGGGCCGCCGCTGCCTTCGGCGGGTTGATCCAAGATCTCGAATACGCTGTTGCCCGCCGCAATTCCTTGCTGCAACGGTCCGCTCATGTTGACCAGGCTGCGCAGCGGCGCCGGAATCAGCATCAATGCGGTCAAGAATCCGAAAAATTCGTCGGATTGCATGTGATGGGTAAACACCTGCCGTATCGCCACGTAAAGCACGCTGCCGAGCGCCAGTGAAGCAATGCATTGCACCACCGGATTGCTGACCGCTCGCGCCCGGATCAGCTTCATATTGGAAGCGCGGTTGTGCTCGTTGGCCTGTTCGAAGCGCTCGGCCTGATGCTCTTCCGCGTTGAAGATCTTGATCAGGCGCTGCGCATCGATCGCCTCCTTGGCAACCCGGGTGATATCGCCCATGGAATTTTGAATGCGCTCGCTGTAGCGGCGGAAACTGCTGTTGGCGATTTTCATCAACCACGCGATCACCGGCGCCGCCAGTTCATATAGAACAGCGTGATCAGCAGCGCCACCAGAGTCAGGCTGTCGCTGATGAGAGAAATCGCCGCGCTGGTGGCGGCGGCCGCGACCAATTCGATGTTGTTGGTGAGTTTCGAGAGCAAGTGCCCGGATTGTTGGCGGTCTAGATAGGCCGTCGGCAGCCGCAGATAGTGGGCGAACACGTCGCGCCGCAGGCCCTTGATGACCTGCCGCCCCACCGAGCTTGGAAAATAGGTCTGCACGTAATCGCCCAGGCCGCGCAGCGTGAACAACCCCACCACGCCGACCGGGACTTCCCACAAAATCGCGGGGTTTTGCACCAGAAAGGCGCCCTTGATGAAGTTCCGCACCAAGTACGCGAGCGCGGCGTTCGAGGCGGCAAACAGTGCCGCACCGAGGACGCCGATCATAAACACGCCGACATAGGGTCTTGCGTATTTCAACAGCCGCCGATAGATCGACCAGGAATCGCCGCCAGGTTTTGCTCCCGCAGCGCCTGCCGTACTCAAGGCGAGGCTTCCTCGTGCACGGTCGCGATGTTGAGCTGGGAGAACCCCATGCGCCCGGCCACATCCATGGCAGTGACCACCGCCTGATGGGTGCTGCGTGCATCGGCACGAATCGTGATGGGACCGCGGTCGGTGCCGGCCTCCTTCAGCAGGGCCGCCCGCAGGGTGTCCGGGCTGGCGTTGATCAAACTGCGCTCATTGATTCGATAGCCGCCCTCCGCGGTCACCGTGATCACCAGAGGTTCATGCGAGCCGCGCGGCACCGGCACTTCGCTCGCCTGCGGCAACTGCACCCGCACCCGTCCCTCTTGATTGAAGGTGGTCGAGACCATGAAAAAGACCAACAGCACCAACAGCACGTCGATCATCGAAATCAAGTTGATTTCGGGGTCTTCGCGATTTCGCGGACGCAGGTTCACCTCAATCGACTCCGCTCGTCATGCCGCGCTCATCCAAGGCGTCTACCAACTTCATCGCTTCCTTTTCCATCCGCACCACCAGACGCTCCACCTTGCCGCGCAGGAAGCGGTAGGCGATCAGCGAGGGAATCGCCACCGTCAATCCGGCCGCCGTGGTGATCAGCGCCTCGCCGATCCCGCCGGACAAAATCCGCGGGTCGCCGATGCCGTTGGCGGTGATCGCGTTGAACGCATGAATAATTCCGGCCACCGTGCCCAACAGGCCGAGCAGCGGCGCCACCGCGGCGATGGTGCCGAGCGTATTGAGAAAGCGCTCCAGCTCGTGCACCACATGCCGGCCGCCGTCCTCGAGCCGTTCGACGATGAGCGCGCGCGGCTTGTTGCGGTTGGCGAGGCCGATGGCCTAGAGCTTGCCGAGCGGCGAGTTCTGCTCCAAGGCGGCTACCAATTTGTCGCTGAGCTGATCAGCTTCGATCCAATTCCAGACTTTTTGTGCCAGATCGCGCGGGATGACGCGGCTGCTTTGCAGAGTCCAAAGGCGCTCCAATATGATGGCCACCGACGCGATGGAACATATGATGATCGGCCACATGAAGCCACCGCCCGCGCGGATGATCTCCCACATTGCGTCCTCATTGCTGTATGTAAAACTGCGGGCATGATACTTGACCGCCGACGGTTGAGGTACCCACTTCTGGGACTAAGGCGTTGATTTGCGAGACGATCGTGGTTCAACGATCGCGGTTCACTGTCGCTGATCCGCGAAAACGGCATAATGGCCGCAGGTGGGAGTTGATCAAGATCCATGCGACGCTGGCTGAAAAGCATTACCCCGGACCGGCACACGCTGGAGAAACTCTGGTGTTTGAAGCCTTTTAGGGCGATTGTCCTCGATCGCGCTTATTGGACGTTTCATCGGCACGGCGTGACGCGCGCGTTCGCATTGGGCCTGTTCATTGCCTTCATTCCGCCCATCCCCCTGCCGGTGCATCTTGTGACGTGCGTCATACTTGGCGTGCTTCTGCGGCTGAACCTGCCGGTGCTGTTCGCCACCGTATTCGTCAGCAACCCTTTGACCTGGGTGCCGCAGGTGGCGGGCTCGATTTGGGTCGGTGCGAAACTCATGGGGCTGGATCTGATGCCGATGCTGCATGCGCTGAAGCATGAGAACCTCGCGGCCAAAATCCATCATTTGTGGGAGCCATTGCTGCTGGGCTCGGTTTGCCTGGGATTGGCCGCCGCCGGCTTGGGCTATGTGCTCGCGCAAATGGCGTGGCGCTTTCGCGTGCTCTATCAACTGCGCCGCAGGCGCGCCCGTTTAAACGCCCGCGACGCCGCGCTCGGCTAAAGCGCCGTCGCTCAGCACCAGCACGCGATCGAGACGTGCGGCCAGCCGTTCATCGTGCGTGACGATGACCAGGCTGGTTCCCAATTCTCGATTGAGTTCCAGCATCAGGTCGAACACCTGCGCCGCGTTCGCGCCATCGAGGTTGCCGGTCGGCTCGTCCGCCAGCACCAGCTTCGGTTTGGTGACGAGCGCGCGCGCCACCGCCGCGCGCTGCCTTTCGCCGCCCGACAGCTGCGACGGACGATGCGCCAGACGCTCGCCCAAGCCGACCCGAGTCAGTAGGGCGCCCGCCTGCTCCCGGGCTGCGCGCGGCTCGACGCGACGCACCAGCAGCGGCATGGCGACGTTTTCGAGCGCAGTGAACTCCGGCAACAGATGATGAAATTGATACACGAAGCCCACGGCGCGATTGCGTAGATAGCCGCGCTGCGCATCGTTCAATTCATTCATTTGCGAGCCGGCGATTTCCACGCTGCCGCCGGTCGGCAGATCGAGGCCGCCGAGCACCTGCAGCAGCGTCGTTTTTCCCGACCCGGACGCACCGACGATGGCAATGCGCTCGCCGGCACGCACGCTGATATAGGCCGACTTCAGCACTCGAATTTTGACGTCGCCCTGTACGAAGTCCTTCGACAGATTCTCGCCCTTCAGTATCACCTCGCCGGAATTCGACATCGTATTTTTCAAACCTCAATCGTTGCGCAGCGATTCCGCAGGCAGCAAGCGCGCAGCGCGCACCGCCGGATAAAAAGTCGACAGACAGGCGAGCACGAATGCAAACCCGCAGATGCGGGCGACGTCCGCGGCGTGCACCCGCGCCGGCAGGTCGCTCATGAAGTACACCCGCGCATCGAGAAACTTGAATCCGACGATGCTCTCCAAGCCATGCACCAAAGACTGCAGATTCACCGCAAGGGCAACGCCAAGCACAACGCCGACGCCGATGCCGAGCACGCCGATCAAGCTTCCTTGCACGACAAATATCGTCAATATACTGCGTGGCGAGCTGCCGAAGGTGCGCAAGATGGCGATGTCGCGGCGTTTGTCTTTGACCACCATCACCATGGTCGACACGACGTTGAACGCGGCAACCGCCACCATCAACGACAAGATGAAAAACAAGATGCGCTTGGTGATCGAGATGGAGCGGAAAAAATTGGCATGCTCGTTGGTCCAATCTTGCACCAAAAGATCTCCGCCGAGTGCAACGGCGGCGGCGCGGGAGAGACGCGGCGCGGCGTACAGGTCGGCGAGGTTCAGGCGAATGCCGCTCACTTCATCGCCCATGCGCAGCAGCTTGGCGGCGTCTTTAATTGAGACGATGGCGATCCGCCGGTCATATTCATACATCCCGATGTCGAGGATGCCGGCCACCGCGAAGGCACGCATTCGCGGGATGACGCCGACCGGCGTGACATCGCCCAATGCGACCAGCAGCACCACGCGATCGCCGACTTTGACGCCGAGCTCTTCGGCGAGCGCTTGACCCAAGATTATCCGGTACGACCCCTCGGCAAGATCGCTCATGCGGCCGCTCAACAGATGCGGCTGTAAGTCGACGACGCGCCGCTCCGCCGCGGGCGCGACGCCGCGCAACAGCACGCCCGATGACTTGTCGCCATGAATCAACATGCCCTGTTCTTCGATGTACGGTGCCGCCGCCTGCACGCCGGGGACGTGCTGCAGCTTCTCGAGGTCCACGCGCCAATTCGCAATCCGCCCCTCGAGACCTGAAATCGTGGCGTGCGCCGTGAGGCTCAAGATGCGGGTGCGCAAAACCTCTTCGAAGCCGTTCATCACCGACAGCACCACGATCAACACGGCGACCCCGAGGCTCAGGCCGAGGATGGCGATGCCCGCGATCAACGACAGCGAGCCGCGCTTCGGCGACGCCCGCAAGTAGCGTAAACCAATGAAGCCCTCGTACCAGGAGCGCATCATTCGTAGCGCAGCGCTTCAGCGGGTTGGGTCCGCGCCGCTTGCCGTGCAGGGTATATCGTTGCCACCAGAGTCAAGAGCAACGCCGCGGCGCCGATTCTCAGCACATCGCCAGGATGTACTTCGCTCGGCAGTCCGGAGATGTAGTACACATCCGGATCCATAAAGTGAAAGCCGAGCGTCTGCTCGAGGAAGGGCACGATCACATCCACATTGCAGGCGAGCGCCAAACCGAGCGCGACGCCGGCGGCCGCGCCGATCCATCCGATGAGCACTCCTTGGGTCATGAACACCGCGATGACGCCGCGCGGACTCAAGCCTAAAGTGCGCAGGATGGCAATGTCCGTGCGCTTGTCGTTGACCACCATGATCAGGGTTGCGACGATGTTGAACACGGCGACCGCGACGATGAGCATCAGGATCAGCCCCATCATGGTTTTTTCGATGCGGATGGCGCGAAAGTACGCCTCGTTGTCCTGCGTCCAGTCGCGCACTTGAAGTCCCGGCGCGAGCCGCGAGGCGGCGCTTTGCGCGAGTTCGGGAGCCTTAAGCACGTCGTAAAATTTCAAGCGTATCCCGGTTGCGCCGTCGATGCCGCGCAATGCCTCGGCGTCCTGCAAGTTGACCAGCGCCAACACGCTGTCGTGCTCCTGCAGGCCCACCTCGAAAACACCCGCTACCTGGAAATCGCGCAGCCGCGGCACGATGCCATCGCTCGCGCCGCCGGCGGAGGCCGTGTTGCCGGGAATCATGACCGTGACCGAGTCGCCAACGCCGACCTGCAGCTGATAAGCCAGCATCCGGCCGAGAATGATGCGATTGCTGCCCGGCTCGAGATCGCTCAATTTGCCTTCGCGCATCGCATCACCGATGGACGACACTTGAGTCTCGGACTTTGGATCAATGCCGCGGACGATCGCGCCGCTCATCGACGGCGGCCGGCTCAACATCGCATCGGTATCGAGGAACGGCGCGGCGCCCACCAGCCCCGGCGCTCCCTGCAGCTGCCGGATCAGCGCCGGCCAATCGCGAAGCGGCGCCCCCTTGGCGTTCAAAGTGGCATGCGCGGTCAGGCTCAACAGCCGGGTTCTGAGTTCCGACTCGAGCCCGTTCATCACCGACAGCACGGTGATCAATGCGGCGACGCCGAGCGCCACGCCGGCGAGCGAGACCCAAGTGATGAAAGACACGAAAAAGCTGTGCTCGCGGGCCAGCGAATAGCGCAGGCCCACGAAAACTGGAAGGGGCTGGAACATGCGCGGCGATTAAACCACAAATAACAATATAATCAGAGTGTTAATTGAGTCAAAGTATTGCCTCCCGCGGGTGGTGTTATAGTTTCAGATGAACTTCGGTTTGATCGATCAGGGGAAATTAATGAGGTGCGCCATGAAGTATCCCATCCTAGTGCTGGCCGCGGTGCTCGCTGGCGGCGCAGCCTGCGCCGAAACGATCGCCGTGGATAACGGAATCGCGGTCAAGGAATCCGATGTCGCGACGCCGACGCGAGGCATGAGCATGGAGCAAGTGACCAGCAAATTCGGCGCACCGGCAAACAAAGTGCCGGCAGTCGGTAAACCGCCGATTTCGCGCTGGGAATATCCCGGCTTCATCGTCTATTTCGAAGCCGATCATGTAATTCACGCCGTGATCGCAAACTCATAGCGCGAAATCGCGTAACATCCCAAATTCTGTAAGCCCACCGCGACCTGATCGCGGCGGGCGTTATTTGTTTGCGTTCCGCGTGTGCCGATGCCCCTACTCGACAATATTCTGCCCGACACCGATTTCCCCGTCGTTAAGTGGGGCAAGCTGTACGGAGCCGCTGCAGCCCTCGCGATAGCCGAGGCCGCGGCGGGCGGCCATGCGCCGCTCATCGTGGTCGCGCAGAATTCGCGCGAGGCGGAGGCGCTTGGCGACGAAATTCGGTTTTTCTCCGGCGCCGATTTTCCGGTAAGGGTCTTCCCGGATTTGGAGACCCTACCCTACGACGCCTTTTCCGCGCATCCCGATATCACTTCCGCGCGCCTCGCCACGCTCGCCGAATTGCCGCGGGCGCGTCGCGGCGTGTGGCTGGTGGCGGTCGACACTCTGCTGCAGCGCTTGGCGCCGCGCAGCTACATCGAGGCCTATTCCCTCAAAGTGCACGTCGGCGAGACCCTGGATTTGGAGGCGCTGCGCGCCCAATTGACGCTCGCCGGCTACGCCGCAGTGACGCAGGTAGTGGCGCACGGCGAGTTCGCGGTGCGCGGCTCCCTGATCGATGTCTTTCCCATGGGCTCGGAGACTCCGTATCGAATCGACTTGCTGGATCGCGATGTCGACAGTATCCGCCGCTTCGATCCGGACACGCAGCGCTCGATGGAGAAACTCGATCGCATCCAGCTCCTGCCGGCGCGCGAAACGCCGTTGAACCCCGACGCGGTGCGCGAATTTCGCCGCCGCTACCGGCTGCGCTTTACCGGCGATCTGTCGGAACAGCTGATCTACCGCGATGTGAGCGGCGGCATCGCGCCGGGCGGCATCGAGTTCTTTCTGCCGTTATTCTTCGATCGCACGTCTCACCTGTTCGAATATCTACCGCCGGACTGTACGCTGATCGACGTCAACGACGCCGCATCCACCGTAGACGGACTTTGGGCCGGTATCGTCGAGCGGCATGAGCAGCTGCGCCACGACCGGCACCGGCCGATCTTGGATCCCGCCGAAGTGTACGTTACGCCTGCCGAATTTCAGCAGGCCTACGCCGAGCGCCGGCAGGTTCTGCTGCGCACATTCGAATGGCCTCCGGAAACGCCTGGCCGGTTCCACAATTTTCCGAGCGTCGCGCCGGCCGCAGTGCGCATAGACGCGCGTGCCGCGCAACCGGCGGACGAGTTGCTCGCGCACATCGAGGCGAGCCCCGCGCGCATTCTGTTGGCTGCGGAATCGGCCGGGCGCCGCGAGCTGCTGCTCGATCTGCTGCGCGCCCGCGACGTTCAAGTGAAGATTTTCGATAATTTCTCGAGCTTCGTCGCAAGCTCCGCGCGTCTCGGCATCGCTGTCTCGCCGGCGGTATCGGGGCTGCGGCTCGAAAAGCCCGCGCTTGAAATCCTCACCGAAACGCAATTGTTCGGCGATCGCGCGCGGCAGGAACGCAGGCGCCGTCGCGCGGAACGCGATCCAGCGAAGATACTCAAGGAGCTGTCGGACCTGCGCATCGGCGCACCCGTGGTGCACGAATCCTACGGTGTCGGCCGCTACGTCGGGCTGCAGACCATGGATGTGGCCGGCTACACCGGAGAATTCTTGGTCCTTGAATATGCCGATGGCGACAAGCTGTATGTCCCGGTGCAGGCGTTGCACTTGGTATCGCGCTACACCGGCGCCCCGGCCGAGACCGCACCGCTGCACAAACTCGGCGGCGAGCAGTGGCAAAAGGCGCGGCGCAAGGCGGCGCAGCGCATCCGCGATGTCGCCGCCGAACTGCTCGACCTCTATTCGCGCCGCGCCGCGCGCCAAGGCACGCGCATGCTGGCGGGCGACGCCGAATATCGCGCCTTTCAGGCCGGTTTTCCGTTCGAGGAAACCGCCGACCAGGCCGCGGCGATCGAGCAGGTGCTGGCCGATCTTAAATCCGACAAGCCCATGGACAGGGTGATTTGCGGTGACGTCGGCTTCGGCAAGACCGAGGTCGCATTGCGTGCCGCGTTTGTTGCCGTTCAGGCGGGCAAGCAAGCTGCGGTGCTGGTGCCGACGACCTTGCTGGCGCAGCAGCACTACACCACGTTCGTCGATCGATTCGCTGACTGGCCGGTACGAATCGAGAGCCTGTCGCGCTTTCGCAGCAATAAGGAGTCGGACGGCATCATCGCCGGCGTCGCCGCCGGCACCGTGGATATCGTCATCGCGACTCAGAAATTGCTGCAAGGAAAGGTGCGCTTCAAGGATTTGGGCCTGGTGGTGATCGACGAGGAACACCGCTTCGGCGTGCGCGACAAAGAGAAGCTCAAGGCGCTGCGTACCGAGGTGGACGTGTTGACGCTGACCGCGACGCCGATTCCGCGCACGCTGAACATGGCGATGGGCGGCTTGCGCGATTTGTCGTTGATCACGACTCCGCCAGCCGAGCGCCTCGCGGTGAAGACCTTTGTCCTCGAGTGGAACGACACCGTGGTGCGCGAGGCGAGCCTGCGCGAGATTCGGCGTGGCGGGCAAATCTACTTCGTCCACAACAGCATCGAAACCATCGAAAAAACGGCGCAGGCGATCCGCGAACTTGTTCCCGAAGCGACCGTCGCGGTCGGCCACGGCCAGATGCGCGAGCGCGATCTCGAGCAGTTGATGCTCGATTTCTATCACCGTCGCTTCAACGTCTTGGTGTGCACCACCATCATCGAGAGCGGGATCGACGTGCCGACCGCCAACACCATCGTTATCGACCGTGCGGACCGATTCGGCCTCGCGCAAATCCACCAGCTGCGAGGACGCGTCGGACGCTCGCATCACCGCGCCTATGCCTACCTGATTACGCCACCGCGCAAGGCCATGACCGCCGATGCCATCAAACGTCTCGAAGCCTTGGAATCGCTCGAAGAGCTCGGCGCCGGATTCACCTTGGCGACCCATGACCTTGAGATTCGCGGCGCCGGCGAACTGCTGGGCGATGAACAAAGCGGCCAGATCCAGGAGATCGGCTACAACCTCTATATGGAGTTGCTGGAACGCGCCGTGGCGGCTTTGAAATCCGGCAAGCAGCCCGACCTCGAAAAGCCGCTGCACGCGGGTCCCGAGGTTGAACTGCACGTGCCGATGCTGATTCCCGAGGATTATGTGCCGGACGTGCACCTACGCCTGGTGCTCTACAAGCGCATTGCCGGCGCCGCGGCGCGCGAGGAACTCGACGAATTGCAGGTCGAAATGGTCGACCGCTTCGGACCGCTGCCGGCGTACGCGCAGTCGCTATTTCGCGCGACGCGCCTGAAGTTGCGCGCGGCCGACCTTGGAATTCGCAAAATCGACGCCGGCGCAGGCAGCGGTTACCTCGTGTTCGAGGAAAGCAACAAGGTCGATCCAAAACGCGTCCTCAAGATGATTCAAGGCAAGCCGAAGGAATATCGTCTCGACGGCCCCTTGAAGCTGCGCTTTACGCACGATGCCCGCAGCGAGGAGAAACTGTTCGCGCGCATCGAACAGTTGGTCGAGCAGCTCGCCTGATCGCGGCGCTTTGGGGTAGGGCAGCCGGCGGGGAATCTCGCCGGCATTGGCCGTGGCCTTACTTCGTCGGTTCGCCGAGAAAGTCTTTCTTGCCGATCTCCACGCCGGCCTTACGCAGCAGCGCGTACACCATGCTGATGTGGAAATAGAAATTCGGCAGCACGAATCCGGTCAGGTAGTCGATGCCGGTGAATTTCATGCTGCCGTTCGGGAATTTGAGCTCGACGCTGCGCGTCTCTGCGTCCTGCATCTGCGCGGCATTGACCGACTTGAGAAAATCTACCGTCTTGCCGATACGCACCTTGAGTTCCGCGAAGCTCGCTTCAGTGTCCTCATGCTTCGGAATGTCGACCCCCGCCAAACGCCCGGCGGCACCCTTGGCGGTGTCGCAGGCGATCTGCACTTGGCGCGTCAGCGGATGCATATCGGGAAACAGTCGTAGCTGCGCGAGCACGGTCGAATCGAACTTCTTGGTGGTGGCGTGCTCCGCGGCCTTGTCGAGCAACGTGGACGCGTTGGTCAACCCGCGAATCAGCACCGGAACCGAAATTTCATACATCGAAATCGCCATGGTCGTCTCCTTTGCCATCAACAGGGCCGTCACTTTAGCGTAAAATCGCAATCCTGATGCTGCCGTTCTC
>Ga0302319_10009390_pt1 | contig 18815 bp, 17 predicted proteins | sample Bog_T0_2_FD_203319 | JGI IMG/M metagenome (GOLD analysis project Ga0302319, IMG submission 203319) | Peat permafrost microbial communities from Stordalen Mire near Abisko, Sweden - Bog_T0_2 | ecosystem: Environmental > Terrestrial > Soil > Wetlands > Peat | place: Sweden: Abisko, Stordalen Mire... | reverse complement strand
CTCAAGAACACCATCCTCACCGACTACGACGAGAGCGGCATGCCGAGTCTGCGGATTGCGGCGGATCGGATCGACCAGATCGACCACGGCAGCGAGGTGGTGCTGTTCGGCGTGCACGTCGACTACCAGCCGCCCACCGGCCAGGCTTGGGTGCTCACCGGCGACGTCGCCCATGTGGCGCCAGGGGGCGGAGCAATCGACGTCACCGGCAACGTCCGCCTGCAAGGACAGGCGGAAGGGCGCGCCGGTGACGCGCGCGCGCGGGATGCACGCCAGGCCGAGGGGCGCGCCGCCGCCCCGCTCATTCGCACCGATGCGCTCCGCTACGACGTGCCGCTCGCGCTCGCGACGACACAGAGCGAAGTGCACATCGATTTCGGGAGCCAGACTGTGAGCGCGCGCGGGCTGGTCGCGCACCTGAAGGAACGCACGCTGCTACTGCAAAGCCGGGTCAATGGCCGCTTCCATCCATAAGCGGCTGCTCGCGGCTATCATCGCGATCGCGGCCGGTGCCGCCCATCCCGCCGTGCCCAAGCTCTCCTCCGACCTGCCGATTTCGCTCGAGGCGCAATCGTCCGAGGTGAGCCCGCACAACATGGTTTTCCGCAAGGTGAAGATCACCCAGGGCACGATGTCGGTCTCGGCCGACCAGGCGCAGGCCACCGGGCTCGACTTCGAGAACAGCCAGTGGGTGTTCCGCGGCAACGTCAGGATCGCCATGGAGGGCGGCGAACTCACCTCGGACCAGGCCGACATCACCTTTGCCAAGAAGCTGCTCTCGACGGCGCTCATCACCGGCAAACCGGCGTCTTTCGAGCAGCGCATCGTCAAGACCGGACGCCTCGCCCAGGGACGGGCCGATGTCATCGATTACGACGTGACCCGCGGCGTGGTGCGACTGTCGAAGAACGCATGGTTGTCCGACGGGCAGCGCGAAATCAGCGGAGAGTCGCTCACCTACAGCGTCGCCGAGCAGCGCGTGATGGCATCCTCGGCCGAGCAGGGTTCGCAGCGCGTCCACATCACGATCACCCCGCCGCCGCAGAAGCCATGAGCCTGCTGCGGGCGGCGCATCTCGCGAAGAGCTACAAATCGCGTCATATCGTGCGCGATCTGTCGCTCGAGGTGGCGAGCGGCGAGGTGGTGGGCCTGCTCGGCCCGAACGGCGCCGGCAAGACGACTGCGTTCTACATGATCGTCGGCCTCACCGCATGCGAACAGGGGCGGATCGAGCTCGACGGGCGCGACATCACGCGCCTGCCGATGCACCGGCGCGCGCAGTTGGGGCTCGGCTACCTGCCGCAGGAGCCGTCGGTGTTCCGCAAACTCTCTGTCAGCGACAACATCATGGCAATCCTCGAAACCCGCCCGCAGATGGATGATGCGGGGCGTCGCGCACGTCTCGAGGAGCTGATCGAGGAACTGCACGTCGACCATGTGCGGGACAGTCTCGGAATTTCCCTGTCGGGGGGTGAGCGGCGTCGCGTCGAAATCGCCCGCGCCTTGGCCGCGGATCCGAGCTTCGTCCTCCTCGATGAGCCGTTCGCCGGCGTCGATCCGCTCTCGGTAGCCGATATACAGCGCATAATCAACCACTTGTCGGACAAAGGCATCGGAGTTCTGATTACGGATCATAATGTCCGCGAGACGCTCGGTATATGCGGACGCGCCTATATCGTGAATCAGGGTACGGTGATCGCAGCCGGAACTGCGGAACAGATTCTTGCCAATGCGCAGGTCCGTGAGGTGTACTTGGGCCAGGATTTCAAACTGTAGGCTTGGGATCGCAGAAACCATGATGAAGCCTAGTCTGCAGCTGCGGATCGGTCAGCAGCTCACCATGACGCCGCAGTTGCAGCAGGCCATCCGACTGTTGCAGCTGCCGGCCCTGGATTTGCAGGCCCACGTGCGCGAGACGCTCGAGACGAACGTGATGCTCGAGGCGGACGAGGACACCGGTGCGGAGCCGGTCATGGAGGCGGAGCAAGCCGTGGAGGAAGCGGCGCCGGCCGCCGAGGAGTACGCCGAACTCGACGGCAACGCCGCCGGCGCGAACCAGCGTGAGGAGCCCGAGGTCGAGATCGCCGACGAGGCCTGGGGCGAGCAGACCACCGGGCCGTCGGACACGTCATGGTCCGGCGACGATGACCGCAACGGCGATTTCAGCGACCAGCACGGCCAGACGCTGCAGGAACAGCTCATCGAGCAGCTCGATCTCGCCAACCTGTCGGCGATCGACCTGGCGATCGCGCGCGTGATCACCGATGCGATCACCGACGACGGCTATCTCGAGGACGACCTCGAGGACATTCGCGCGAGCCTGCTGCCCGAGATCGAGGCGTCGGCGCACGACGTCGAGCGCGTGCTCGCCGCGGTGCAATCGCTCGAGCCCGCGGGCGTCGGGGCGCGAAATCTCGGCGAATGCATCGCCCTGCAGCTGCGCCAGCTGGACCCTTCGACTCCCGGCCGCGAGACGGCGATCCGGGTCGCGCTCGAGCATCTCGACCTCGTGGCCGCCCAGCAGTTCGCTCTGTTGCGCCGGCATCTGCGCTGCAGCGAGTCGGACCTCGAGATGGCCCTCGCGCTGCTGCGATCCTGCCATCCACGGCCCGGCGCCGCGGTGAGCAGCGGCCAGGCCGAATATGTCATTCCGGACGTCTTCGTGAGGCGCACCGAACACGGTTGGATCGTCGAGGTGAACCAGGCGACGGTGCCGCGCGTGCGGGTGAACCAGAGCTATGCCAACCTCATCTCGCGCTCCGCCGATCACGCCATGCTGCGCACGCAGCTGCAGGAGGCGCGCTGGCTGATGCGCAGCCTCGAGATCCGCAGCGAAACGCTCGTCAAGGTCGCCCGCTGCATCGTGCAGCGCCAGACGCGGTTCTTCGAACTGGGTGAGGAGGCGATGGAGCCGCTGATCCTGAAGGACGTGGCCGAGGCCGTGGAGATGCACGAATCGACGATATCGCGGGTGACGACGGCGAAGTACATGCACACGCCCCGGGGCGTGTTCGAATTCCGCTATTTTTTCTCGAGTCACGTCGAGGCCGCCGACGGCAAGGAACTCTCCTCCACGGCGATTCGCGCGAAAATCCGCAAATTGATAACCCAGGAAAATCCCGACAATCCGTTGAGCGACAGCAAGCTCGCGGAAATCCTCTCGCACGAAGGCATACCAGTGGCCCGGCGCACGGTGGCCAAGTACCGCGAAGGCATGCAGATCGCCCCGTCGAACGAACGGAAGCGCGCTGCCGCCCGAGCATCGTAACAACCATGCACTTAGGAGGCTCCTCATGCAGCTCGATCTCAGCGGCCACCATGTGGAAATAACGCCCGCGCTCCGCGGCTACGTCACGAAGAAATTCGAAAGGATCTCCCGCCATTTCGAGCAGCTCATCGACGTCCACTGCGTGCTGACCGTGGAAAAGCTGCGCCACAAGGCGGAGGCGACGCTGATGCTGCGGGGGAACAAGATCTATGCCGACGCCACCGAGGCGGACATGTATGCCGCCATCGACGCCCTTGCCGACAAGCTCGACCGCTGCGTCAAGAAGCACAAGGAGAAGACCTCCGACCACCATGCCGAGGAAGTGATCAAAGCGCGGCTCTCGTAGCGGGCGGAGCGCCGCCATCGATGCGCCTGGTCATCGTCAGCGGGTTGTCCGGCTCCGGCAAGAGCGTGGCGCTGCACATGCTGGAGGATCTCGACTATTACTGCGTCGACAACATTCCCGCGGCCCTGCTGAAGCCGCTCATCTCCCACACGGTCCGCGGGCCCGAGGACACCTACCCGCGCACCGCCGTGGGGCTCGATGCCCGCAACCGGCCGCGCGACATCGAGATGGTGCCGGACCTCGTCGCCGAGCTGCGCAGCGGCGGCATCGGCTGCGAGGTGCTGTACCTGCACGCGAGCGACGAGGTGCTGCTCAAGCGCTACGCCGAGACGCGGCGCAAGCATCCCCTGCTCGCCGCCGGCGTGAGCCTGCGCGAGGCCATCGCCTCGGAGCGCCGGCTGCTCGAGCCGATCACGATTGCCGCGGACCTCGTCATCGACACGTCGAACATGGGTGTGCATGCGCTGCGCGAACTGATCCGCGAGCGCATCGACCGGCGGCTCACCGGACGTCTGTCGCTCATGTTCGAGTCGTTCGGCTTCAAGCACGGCATACCGGGGGACGCCGATTTCGTGTTCGACGTGCGCAGCCTGCCGAACCCGTACTGGGAGCACACGCTGCGCGGTCTCACGGGCCGCGACGACGCCGTCGCCGCCTACCTCGCCGGCCACGCGGCCGTCGGCGAGATGCTCGAGGATCTCACCGGCTTTCTCACCAAGCGCATCGCCGAGTTCGCGCGCACGAATCGCGGCTACCTCACCATCGCGATCGGCTGCACCGGCGGGCGGCACCGCTCGGTCTACATCGCGGAAAAGCTCGCGGAGCATTTTCGCCGGATCCACCCGCAGGTTCTCACGCGACATGCGTCCCTGGGTCTGTCATGAAGGGTCTGTCCTCTTGACCCGTCAGCCGAGGGCGTCAATCGCGTCGTCCAGCCCGGCGAGGGTCAGCGGATACATGCGCCCTTCCAGCAGTTCGCGCGTCATCTGCAACGATTGGATGTGGCCCCAACGCCCGCGGGGCTGCGGGTTGATCCAGACGTGCTTCGGATAGGCATTGAGCAGCCGCTTGAGCCACGCCTCGCCCGACTCTGGATTCCAATGCTCGACGCTGCCGCCGGGCTGGGTGATTTCGTAGGGACTCATCGTGGCATCACCGACCAGGATCAGCTTGTAGTCGCGGCCGTAGGTGCGCAGGATTTCCGCCGTGGCCGCCGGCTCGCTGTGGCGCCGCCGGTTGTCGCGCCACAGCCGCTCGTAGACGAAGTTGTGGAAGTAGTACTGCTCGAGGTGCTTGAACTCGCTGCGCGCCGCGGAAAAGAGCTCCTCGCAGATGCGCACGTGATCGTCCATGGAACCGCCGACATCGAGCAGCAGCAGCACCTTCACGACGTTGTGCCGCTCCGGGACCCATTTGATGTCGAGCAGTCCGCCGGACCGGGCCGTCGCGTCGATGGTGTCGCCCAGGGCCAGTTCGGTCGGCGCACCGCGCCGCGCGAAGCGCCGCAAACGTCTGAGCGCGAGCTTGATGTTGCGCGTGCCGAGCTCCACCGAGTCGTCGAGATTGGCGAATTCGCGGCGGTCCCACACCTTGGCGGCCGAGCGGTTGCGTGAGCGATCCTGGCCGATGCGCACGCCCTCGGGGTTGTACCCGTAGGCGCCGAACGGCGAGGTGCCCCCGGTGCCGATCCACTTGCTGCCGCCTTCGTGCCGCTCCTTCTGCTCCTCGAGCCGCTTCTTCAGCGTCTCCATGAGCTTGTCCCAGCCGCCGAGCGCCTCGATCGCGGCCTTCTCCTCCGCGGTGAGGAGTTTTTCGGCGTTCTTCGCGAGCCAGTCGTCGGGAAGCTTGCGGGCGATCACCGCGAAGGCGTCCATGGCACCCTGGAAATGCGCCGCGAAGGCGCGGTCGAAGCGGTCGTAGTGGCGCTCGTCCTTGACGAGACAGGTCCGCGAAAGATGGTAGAACCTTTCCGGTCCGCCCACACCGAGTCCCGACGCGAGCGCTTCGAGCAGGGTCAGCAATTCGGTGATCGTCACCGGCACGCCGGCTTCGCGCAGCAGAAAAAAGAACTTAACGAGCATTCCGGCGGTTCAGGAACAGCAGCTGTTCGAACAGGTGCACGTCCTGCTCGTTTTTGAGGAGAGCGCCGTACAGCGGCGGGATGAGCTTGCGGGCATCGTCGCTGCGCAGCGCCTCGGGCGGTATGTCCTCGGCGACCAGCAGCTTGATCCAGTCGAGCAGCTCCGAGGTGGTCGGTTTCTTCTTCAGGCCGGGCGTCTCCCGCACGTTGAAGAACGACTTCAACGCCTCGGAGAGCAGATCGCGTTTCAGGCCGGGAAAGTGCACGTCGATGATCTGCGTCATCGTGGCGGCGTCGGGAAAGCGGATGTAGTGGAAGAAACAGCGGCGCAGGAACGCATCCGGCAGCTCTTTCTCGTTGTTGCTCGTGATGATGATGAGCGGCCGATGCCGGGCACGCACGGTTTCGCGCGTTTCGTACACCGAGAACTCCATGCGGTCGAGTTCGCGCAGCAGATCGTTCGGAAACTCGATGTCCGCCTTGTCGATCTCGTCGATCAGCAGCACCGGCTGCACGTCGCACTCGAACGCCTCCCACAGCGTGCCCTTCATGATGTAGTTGCGGATGTCCTTGACGCGCGGATCGCCGAGCTGCGAATCGCGCAGGCGCGACACGGCGTCGTATTCGTACAGCCCCTGCTGCGCCTTGGTGGTCGACTTGATGTGCCATTCGTAGAGCGGCTTCGAGAGCGCCGTGGCGATCTCGGTCGCCAGCATCGTCTTGCCGGTCCCGGGCTCGCCCTTGATCAACAGCGGCCGCGACAGGACCAGCGCCGCATTCACGGCCGACATCAGCTCTTCGGTTGCGATGTAGCGTTCGGTGCCGCGGAATTCGCCGCTCATGCTACGAGCCTGCCTGGGACACGGGCTCCTGGTGCCGCACGACCTGCAGTATCTGCATCGAATTGGTGCCGCCCGATACGCCGCTGAGTTCGCCCTTGGTGAGTATCACGGAATCCCCCTCCTCCACGAGTTTCAGCTCGAGGAGCTGATTGAAGACCGAGTAATAGAAGGCATTGGGATCCGGATCCGCATGCGTGACGTCGTAGGCGACCGGATAGACGCCGCGATACAGCGTGACGCGGCAGAGCGTGCTCGCCTGGCGCGTGAAGGCGTAGATCGGGATGTCCGAGCGCACCCGGGACATCCACAGGGTCGTCGACCCCGATTCCGTGAGGGCGACGATCGCCTTGACGTGCAGGTGATTGGCCGTGTACATGACCGCCGCCGCGATCGCCTCGTCGGAGCGCTCGAAGTAGCCGCTGTTGCGCTGGCGGATCCGCACGTGCGCACCCTGGTATTTTTCGGCGCCGAGGATGATCTGCGACATGGCCTCGATCACCTTCGCCGGGTGCTTGCCGGAGGCCGTCTCGGCCGAAAGCATGACGGCGTCGCTGCCGTCCATCACCGCGTTGGCGACGTCCGAGACCTCCGCGCGGGTCGGAATCGTGCTGACGATCATCGATTCCATCATCTGGGTCGCGGTGATGACGACCCGGTTCTGGTGCCGCGCCTCTTGAATGATCTGCTTCTGCAGGCCGGCGAGTTCGGCGTAACCCATCTCGACGCCGAGATCGCCGCGGGCCACCATCACCGCATCGCTCGCGTGCACGACGTTTGCCAGGTTTTTGATCGCCTCGGCGCGCTCGATCTTCGCGACGAGCAGGGCATGGCCGCCCGCCTCGCGCAGCAGCGCGCGGGCCTCGTTCATGTCGGCGGCGTCGCGGGCGAACGAGACCGCGAGATAGTCCACGCGCAGCAGCGCCGCCGTGCGGATGTCGCCGCGATCCTTGTCGGTGAGCGCGCCCGCCGACAGGCCGCCACCCTGGCGGTTGATGCCCTTGTTGTTGCCGAGCTCGCCGCCAACCAGCACGCGTGTGCGGATGCGCGGGCCCTCGATCCCCTCGACCTGCAGGCTGATCTGTCCGTCGTTGAGCAGCAGCACATCGCCGGCGACGACGTCGTCCGGCAGCCGCTTGTAAGCGATGCCGACCGCGTGTTCGTCGCCCGCGTCGACGTCGAGGGACGCATCGAGCGTGAATGCGGCGCCATCGGCCAGCACCACCTTGCCGTGGACGAAACGGTCGATGCGGATCTTCGGACCCTGCAGGTCGCCGAGCACTCCGATGTAGCGGCGGGCCTTGGCGGCGGCGGCCCGCACCAGTTCGACGCGCCGCGCGTGATCGGCAACGACCCCGTGGGAAAAATTCAGCCGCACCACGTCAACGCCGGCGTGCACCACGTCGGCGAGAACCTTCGGATCGTCGGTGGCGGGGCCGAGTGTGGCGACGATTTTAGTGCGGCGCAGCGGCTGGGTCATCGGGCGTCGGTCATGCGGCGTGGGTCATGGGAGCGTGGGCCATGGGGGCGTGACCTGCGGCGCCTCATGCGGCGCGCTTTTCGAGAATTGCGACGGCGGGCAGCGTCTTGCCTTCGACGAATTCCAGAAATGCGCCGCCGCCGGTCGAGATGTACGAGATCTGGTCCTCGATCCCGTATTTCTCGATGGCCGCGAGGGTGTCGCCGCCGCCCGCCAGCGAAAATGCCTTGCTGCGCGCGATGGCGTTGGCAATCGTGCGCGTGCCCTCGCCGAACTGTGGAAACTCGAATACGCCGACCGGCCCGTTCCAGAGAATGGTGCCAGCGGAGCCCAGGATTTTGCCGAGGTGCTCGGCCGAATCGGGGCCGATGTCCAGGATCATTTCATCGGCCGCCACGGCGTCCGCCCGCTTGACGTCGGCTTCGGCCTTTGCCGAGAACTCCCGGGCGACCACGACGTCCGTGGGCATCGGAATCTCGATGCCGCGGCTGCGCGACTGCTCGATCAGGCGCCTGCAGATGTCGAGCATCTGCGGCTCGTACAGCGATTTGCCGACATTCATGCCGATGGCGGCGAGAAAGGTGTTGGTGATGCCGCCGCCGACGATCAGCTGATCCACCTTGCCGAGCAGCGATTCGAGCACGGTGAGCTTGGTGGACACCTTGGAGCCGGCGACGATCGCCACCAGCGGCCGTGCCGGCTTCTCGAGCGCCGTCTCGAGCGCCGTCAGCTCGCTCACCAGCAGCGGCCCGGCGCAGGCGACCGGCGCGTAGCGTGCCACGCCCTCGGTGCTCGCTTCGGCGCGATGCGCGGTGCCGAAAGCGTCCATCACGAACACGTCGCAGAGCGACGCCATCTTGCGGGCGAGTTCCTCGGAGTTCTTCTTCTCCCCCTTGTTGAATCGTACGTTCTCGAGCAGGACCACTTCGCCCGCCCCCGCCTCGACGCCCTCGAGCCAGTCCCGCTTCAGGGCCACCTTCACGCCCAGCAGCTGCGAGAGCCGCTTCGCCACCGGCGCGAGCGAGAACTCCTCGGTGAATTTCCCCTCCTCGGGCCGGCCGAGATGCGACATCACCAGGACCCGCGCCTGCTTCTCGAGGGCGGACTGGATGGTGGGCACCGCGGCACGAATGCGTGCATCGCTGCTGACCTCACCGTTCTGGATCGGCACGTTCAGATCCTCGCGGATGAGAACACGCTTCCCGGAGAGTGCGAGACCGGCCATTTTTAGTATTTTCATGATTCACACGACCTTTGACCAGGCAACCGTGGTGTCCAGCATCCGATTGGAGAACCCCCACTCGTTGTCATACCAGGCGCAGGCCTTCACCAGCGTGCCCTGGATGACCTTGGTGAGGGTTGCATCATAGGTCGAGGAGGCCGGATCGTGGTTGAAATCCACCGACACCAGCGGTTGGTCGTTATAGGCGAGAATGCCCTTGAGCGCGCCGCCCGCGGCCGCCTTGACGGCGCCGTGGATCTCCTCGACGCTGGTCTTGCGCGCCGCCGTGAAGGAGAGATCGACGAGCGACACGTTGATCGTCGGGACCCGGATTGCGAATCCATCGAGCTTGCCCTTCAGCTCCGGCAGCACCAGGCCCACCGCCGCGGCGGCGCCGGTCTTGGTCGGTATCATGGACATCGTGGCCGAACGCGCCCGGCGCAGGTCGCTGTGATATACGTCGGTGAGGACCTGATCGTTCGTGTAGGAGTGGATGGTGGTCATGACCCCGGCGAGAATGCCGATCTCGTCGTGCAGCACCTTGGCGAGCGGCGCCAGACAGTTGGTCGTGCACGAGGCGTTCGAAATGACGGTGTCGGTAGCCTTCAGCACGCCGTGATTCACCCCGTAGACGATGGTCGCATCGACATCGTCCCCGCCCGGCGCCGAGATCACGACCTTTTTCGCGCCCGCGGTGAGATGCGCGGCCGCCTTCGCCTTGCTGGTGAAGAGCCCCGTGCATTCCATGACGAAATCCACGCCGAGCTCGCCCCACGGTAGCTTCGACGGATCGCGCTGGGCGACGACACGGATCCGGTCGCCGTTGACCACCATCGAGTCGCCGTCCACACGGATGTCGCCGCCGAAACGGCCGTGGGCCGTGTCGAAGCGCGTCAGGTGCGCATTGGTGTTCGCATCGCCGAGATCGTTGATCGCGACGATTTGAATTTCACCGGTGCGTTTGCCCTCGTAGAGCGCCCGCAGGATGTTGCGGCCGATGCGTCCATACCCATTGATCCCCACCTTGATAGCCATGATGCCTCTCTTTTGATTAAACCGCGTACAAGCCGTCGATCGTCCCGCCCACGTTCTCCGCCGTGAATCCAAAACGCGCGAACAGCGCCTTTGCCGGGCCCGAAGCGCCGAAATGGTCGATGCCGACCACCCGGCCCGCGAGCCCCACATAGCGCCACCAAGGATCGGCCGAACCGGCCTCGACGGCGACGCGGCGGGTCACCGACGGTGGCAGAACGGTGCGCTTGTAGTCCTCGTCCTGTTGCTCGAATCGGTGCAGGCTCGGCATCGAAACGAGCCGCACCCGGCGTCCCTTGGCGTTCTGGGCCCGAACCGCCTCGGCGGCGATCCCGACCTCGGAACCGGTGGCGATCACCAGGCATTCGGGCGGTCCGCCGGCATCGATCAGCACGTACCCGCCCCGCGCAATCGCTGCGACCTGCGCCGCATCGCGCGCTTGGTGCGTGAGCGCCTGGCGCGAGAAAATGAGACAGGTGGGACCGTCGCGATTTTCGAGCGCCGCCTCCCACGCCGCCGCAGTCTCGACCGAATCGCACGGACGCCACAGGTCGAGATGCGGGATCACACGCAGGCTCGCGAGCTGCTCGATCGGCTGATGCGTCGGTCCGTCCTCGCCAAGGCCGATGGAATCGTGGGTATAGACGAACAGCACGCGCAGGTGCATGAGGGCCGCCATGCGCACCGCGTTGCGGGCGTAGTCGGAGAAGGTGAGAAACGTCCCGCCGTAGGGGATGAATCCGCCGTGGCCGGCGAGGCCGTTCATGATCGCCGACATGCCGAATTCGCGCACGCCGTAGTGCACGTAGTTGCCCCCCGGCGAAGCCGGCGTGAGCGTCACGGAATCCTTGCGCCACGTGCTGTTCGACGGTGTGAGATCGGCCGAGCCGCCGAGCAGTTCCGGAAGATGCGGACCGAGGGCGTTCAGCGCCGCCTGCGATGACTGGCGCGTCGCAACCGCCGCGGCATCCGCCTGGGTCCGGCCGCGGAAGGCACTCGCGAGATCGGCGAAACCCGTGGGGAGCGTGCCATTCATGCGCCGCTCGAGTTCCGCGGCCAACGCCGGAAATTCTGCCTGGTATGCCGCCCACCCGGTGCGCCAGCGCTGCTCGAGCTGGGCGCCCGCCTCGCGCATGTCCCAGGCCTCGCGGATCGGCAGCGGAATCTCGAACGGCGGCGAGGTCCATCCCAGGTTCTTGCGCGCGGCCGCGATTTCCTCGACGCCTACCGCTTCGCCGTGCATGGCCGCTGTGCCCTGCTTGTTCGGCGCGCCCCACCCGATCACGGTCTTGCAGCAGATGAGCGACGGCTTGTCGGTGACGGCTCGCGCCGCAGCAAGCGCCGCTTCGACCGCATCGCTGTCGTGGCCGTCGACGTTCGGCACCACATGCCAGCCGTAGGCCTCGAATCGCTTCGGCGTATCGTCGCGGAACCAGCCGACCACCTTGCCGTCGATGGAGATGCCATTGTCGTCATAGAGGGCGATGAGCTTGCCGAGCTGCTGCGTTCCGGCGAACGAGGCGACCTCGTGGGAAATTCCCTCCATGAGGCACCCGTCGCCGAGCAGCACGTACGTGTGATGATCGATGATGGCGTGGCCGGGGCGGTTGAAGGTCGCGCCGAGCGCCCGTTCCGCGAGAGCCATGCCGACCGCGTTCGATATGCCCTGCCCCAGCGGCCCGGTGGTGGTTTCTATGCCGAGATGCAGCTCGCGCTCGGGATGACCGGCCGTCTTTGAACCGAACTGGCGGAAATTGCGCAGTTCGTCCATCGAGAGCGGGTAACCGGTCAAATGCAGCACAGAATAGAGCAGCATCGAGGCGTGGCCGTTCGAAAGCACGAACCGGTCCCGGTTCCACCACAGCGGATTGCCGGGGTTGAATTTCATGACCCGGCGCCAAAGCACCTCCGCAATGTCCGCCATGCCCATGGGCGCGCCCGGATGGCCGGAATTGGCCTTCTGTACGGCGTCCATCGACAGCGCCCGGATGGCGTTTGCAAGCTCTCGGCGTGTAGGCATTTTTTTGCTTCTATGAATGGGGAATAACAGGGGCTATTCTCCTGTATGCGACCGTCGCCAGCAACGGCCCCTTCGAGACGCCCACCGCGTCGGTCGCGGCGGCGTGGAGAAAGCGCGACCAAAGCGCGACTTATGTCCGCTTTGGCGACGGCCTGCGAGAAGCAGCTGCCGAGAGCGTGCGCCAGGCCCGTGGCCGCCATGATGGAGTTCACCGTTAAAGCCCGGGCGGTTTGTTACGATTCCAACGATGCAAATTCTTCACATCACCGACCCCCATCTTTACGGGCGGGCAGACGGCAAGCTGCGCGGCGTCGAAACCGATTCGAGCCTGCGTGCGGTGCTCGACGATGCCTTCCAGCACATGCCCGAGTACGCCGCAATCCTCGTCACCGGCGACCTGGTTCAGGACGATCCTGACGGCTACCTGCGATTTCGGAGCATTTTCGGCAGCATGCGCCAGCCGGTGCTGTGCATCCCGGGCAACCACGACGAACCCGAGGCCATGCAGCGGGAACTCGCCGGCGCGCCGTTTCAAATCGGCGGCACGCATGCGATCGGCGGCTGGCAGTTCATCATGCTCGACAGTTACGAGGCGGGCGAGGTGGGAGGCCGGTTGACGGAGGGCGAACTCGCCCGACTGGACGCCGCGCTGTCAGTCACGGATGCACCCGCCCTGGTGTGCCTGCACCACCACCCGGTTGTCATGGGCAGCCTGTGGCTGGACACCGTCGGTCTCGCCAATCCGGCGGAATTCTGGCGGATCATCGATGCGCACCCGGCGGTCCGCGCGGTGGTGTGGGGCCACGTGCACCAGGTGTACGACGGCCATCGCGGCCGCGTCCGACTGTTGGCGACGCCGTCGACGGGCGCGCAGTTTCTGCCCGGCAGCGACCGCTACGCCGTCGATCCACGGCCGCCGGCCTACCGGCGACTCGAATTGTTTGCGGACGGCCGGATCGAGACCGCGGTGAACTGGATCGACGCCAAGACCCTGCCGCAGGCCGCGGCCCGCTGAGGCCGGCAATGGGCGTGGGACGGCCCGCAATGCGCAAGCGCCTCGCGGCGCTCGGGCGAGCCGCGTTCCTGTGCGCCGCGGCCGTGTTTGCCAGCGCCACGGCGCGCGCCGATGCCACGCTGCACCCGCTGTGGGAGGTGCACGGCAAGCACAACACGGTGTATCTGCTCGGGTCCATTCACGTGCTGCGCCCGGCTGATTATCCGCTCGCGCCGGCGGTGCTCGACGCCTACGGACACGCCAAGGCGCTGGTCATGGAAATCGACATGGGCGAGATGGACCAGGAGTCCGTGCAGGCCGAAATGGTCGCGAGCGCACAGTTGCCGGAGGGCAAGACACTCCCGCAAGTGCTCGGAACCGTCCGCTACGCTCATGCCCGGCAACTCGCCTCGCAGCTGGGCGTGGAGCTGTCGACCTTCGATGGGTTCGCGCCGTGGTTCGTCGCCGAGGCCATCTCCCAGCTGCAGCTGGCGCAGCTCGGTTTTCAGCCCGAATCCGGCGTCGAGATGTACTTCCTCGGCAGGGCGCGGACCGACGGCAAACCGGTGACCGGCCTCGAGACCGCGCATGATCAAATCGCGGTGTTCGAGTCCCTGTCCATGGACACCCAGGCGGAATATCTCGTATCCAGCCTGGAGGAGGCAGGCGAGCTGCCCAAAGAGGTCGATGCCATGGTCCACGCCTGGCAGCGCGGCGACACGCAATGGTTCGCCGGCCAGCTGCGCCGCGAACTCGGGCGCGACCCGGCGATCTACCAGTCGCTGCTCGCCGGACGCAACCGCCGATGGATTCCCAGGATCGAGGCGCTGCTCGGGGAGAACGAGGATTACCTCGTGATCGTCGGCACCGGCCACCTCGCCGGCAGCGACAGCGTCATCGAACTCCTGAGGAAGGACGGCTTCGGTGTCGTGCAGCGCTGACGTGCAAAGTAATGTGAATGGCGGTCTTCGGCCGCCCTAACCTGTGCGAAAGTAGCGCCGAGGCATCATGAACACACCAGATCCGAGTCCGGCGCGCGACGCAAGGGTGCTGCTCGTCGACGACGACCGCGAGCTGTGTCAAATGTTGACCGAGTACCTGATCGCCGAGCACTTCGAGGTGCAGAGCGTGCACGACGGCGCCGAAGCCCTCGCCGCGATACGGGCGAAAAAGTACGAGATCGTGATCCTCGACGTGATGCTGCCGAACGTCAGCGGCTTCGACGTGCTGCGCGAGCTCGGCGCCGCGCATGCGACGCCCATCCTCATGCTCACCGCGCGGGGCGACGACATCGACCGCATCGTCGGCCTGGAGCTCGGTGCCGACGATTACCTCAGCAAGCCGTTCAACCCGCGGGAACTGGTGGCGCGCATGCGCGCCATCCTGCGGCGCGCGACCAACCGCCCGGCGCGCAGCGCCACCCCGGAGGTGCTCACCGTGGGTCCGATCCACCTGAACCTCGGGCTGCACCAGGCGCGCTTCGCCGACCGGCCCGTGGCGCTCACCGGCGCCGAACTGCGTGTGCTGGAACTGTTGATGCGCTCGGCGGGCCAGGTGATCTCGCGCGAGTCGATGACCGAACTGGCGCTCGGGCGCAAGCTCGCGCTCTACGACCGCAGCATCGATACGCACATCAGCAATCTGCGCCGCAAGCTCGACCTGGAGGCCGGGAGGAATCCAGAGATCAAGAACGTTCGCGGCTCGGGATACACCCTTACCTGGTCCGATGCATAGCCTCTTTCTGCGGATTTTCACGCGGTTCTGGGCCGCGATGGCCCTGATCGTCGGCGCCAGCATCGCGGTCACCTATTTCGCGGCGTCGCGCGAGTACGAAGCCCAGGAGACCGAGTCGCGGCCCTCGCTCGCCATCCGTGCCTCGGAGGTGCTCGCCACCGGCGGCGTCGGCGCGCTGAAGACGTGGCTCAAGGGCAACGAGGATCCGATCACGGATCGTGAGCTCTATATTGTCGGTCCGGACGGCCGCGACATCCTCGGGCGGCATCTGCCCGACGGGGCGCGGCGGCGGCTGGAATTCGTCAATCGCAGCCGCTTCGGCAGCGTCGAGGCGCCGCCGCGCGAGACGCCCGGGCCCGATCCCGGGTCAGGCGGCGGGAGCCTGCGGGCGGGTCCGCCGCGCCTGGGACCGGAGGCGCCGGAGGGTCCGCCACCGCGGAATTTCCGGCCGCCGCGATTCCTGCCGCAGATCGTCGGCAGCGACGGATCCGCCTATACCGTGCTGCTCGTGCCCAAGCGGCCGAACATCTTCGGCGCGCTCTCCCTGCCCGGCATCGCGCTCGCCGTGCTGGCGATCGCCCTGGTCGTGACGGCGCTCACGAGCTGGTGGCTCGCGCAGCATTTCAGCGCGCCGATCCGGCGCATGCAGGCCGGCGCCCGCGCCCTCGCCTCCGAGCGCCTCGATGTGCGCGTCAGCGCGGGTCTCGAGGAGCGCCGCGACGAACTGGCCGTGCTCGCCCGCGATTTCGACGCCATGGCGGAGCAGCTGCGCTCCACGCGGGCGGCACGCACGCAGCTGCTGCGGGACATCTCGCACGAACTGCGATCGCCGCTCGCGCGCATGCGGGTGGCGCTCGGACTCGCACGACAGCCGCAGGGCGACCCGGCCCGGCAGCTCGACCGGCTCGAGCGGGAGATCGAGCGGCTCGACTCGCTGATCAGCCAGGTGCTCAAACTCGCACGCCTACACGGTGACGCGTCGCACGTCAAGCGCGAGCCGGTCGATCTCGGCGAGATCATCGAAGAGGTGGTCCGCGACGCGAATTTCGAGGGCGCCGTCAAACACTGCGAAGTCCGCGTCCGCGGGCAGCACAATCCCAGCCTGCTCGGCCACCGCGATTTTCTCCACAGCGCCATCGAGAACGTCCTGCGCAACGCCGTGCGCTACAGCCCCGAGGGCGCGCCGGTGGACCTGACCGTGGCCACCACGGGAAACGGGGTCGCCATCACCGTGGCCGATCGCGGGCCCGGCGTGCCCGCCGCGGAACTCGAGCGGATCTTCGAGCCGTTCCACCGGGTCGCCGAATCGCGCGACCGCGACAGCGGCGGCGAAGGGATCGGCCTCGCCATCACCTCGCAAGTGATGCGGGCGCACGGCGGTACGGCACGCGCACGCAACCGTCCGGAGGGCGGCCTCGAAGTGCGCCTCGAGCTGCCGGCGCGGCTCCCGGCTCCGTCCCGCGCCGCAGCGGTCGACGCCCCGCGAACTCCCGCTTAGACTGACCGCCGATCATCCGAGGAGAAGCCCGTGAGCCTGTACACCGAGGCGTGCAAATACATTCCTGGCGGCGTCAATTCACCGGTGCGCGCCTTTCGCAGCGTCGGCGGCGAACCGATCTTCTTCAAGAAGGCCTTCGGCTCGCAGGTCGTCGCCGCCGATGGGCGGCAATTCATTGATTACGTCGGCTCCTGGGGGCCGATGATCCTCGGCCATGCCCATCCGGAGGTGATAGCGGCCGTGCAGCGGGTGGCGGCGGACGGCTTGTCTTTCGGTGCCCCGACCGAGCTGGAAACGGCGCTCGCCCGGCGGGTGATCGACCTGGTCCCATCCATCGAACTGGTGCGCTTCGTCAGCTCAGGCACCGAGGCCACCATGAGCGCGATCCGCCTGGCACGCGGCTTCACCGGTCGCGACACGATCGTGAAGTTCGAGGGTTGTTATCACGGCCACTCCGATTCGCTGCTGATCAAGGCGGGATCGGGCGCACTCACCCTGGGCGTTCCAACCTCGCCGGGCGTGCCGCAAGCGCTCGCGCGCCACACCGTGACGCTCACGTACAACGACGCCGACCAGGTGCGCGACGCGTTTCGCGAGATTGGGGCCGGTATCGCCTGCGTCATCGTCGAGCCTGTGGCGGGCAACATGAACTGCGTGCCGCCGGCGCCGGGCTTTCTCGACACGCTGCGCAGCGAGTGCGACCGGTCGGGCGCGCTCTTGATCTTCGATGAGGTCATGACCGGTTTCCGCGTTGCCCGCGGCGGAGCGCAGGCGCTCTACGGCGTGCGCCCCGATCTCACCACGCTCGGCAAGATCATCGGCGGCGGCATGCCGGTCGGCGCGTTCGGCGGCCGGCGCGACATCATGCAATCGCTCGCCCCACTCGGCCCGGTCTACCAAGCCGGTACGCTGTCGGGCAATCCGGTCGCCATGGCGGCGGGCATCGCCACGCTCGATCTTCTCGGTGCCCCCGGCTTTCACGAGCGCCTCGCGTCGCTCACCGACTCCCTGGTGCTCGGCTTGGCGGGCGCCGCAAAAGCGGCGGACATCCCCCTCGCCACCAACCGCGTGTGCGGCATGTTCGGGCTGTTCTTCACCGACGCGCCGCGCGTCGGGCGCTATGCCGAGGTCATGGCCTGTGACACCACGCGCTTCAAGCGGTTCTTCCACGCCATGCTGGGCGAAGGTATTTATCTGGCGCCGTCCGCTTTCGAGGCGGGCTTCGTCTCGGTGGCGCATACGGCGGCCGACATCGACGCCACCGTGACGGCCGCGACACGCGCATTCGCCGCGCTCGGCCGCTGACGGCCGGTGCGCGCCTTTGCCTGGTTCGTGGCGGCGCTGTTGCTCGCGGCGGCGGCGCTGGCGGTGTTCGCGTACCCCGGATATCTGCTCGCCGCGCACCTCGGAGCTTGGCCGTTCCACCGGGTGGCCGGCCGCATTGCGATGCTGATCCTGGCATTGGAACTCGTCTGGCTCGCACGCCATCTCGGGATTCGCTCCAAGCGTGACTTTGGTTATGGCCTGCCGCGGCGCCGATTCGTGGTGCAGGCCGCGCTGTGGGCGCTGGCCGGCACGGCGACGGCGGCCGCGGGCGCAGCATTCCTGCTCGATGCGCGCCTGCGCGTCGCCGCGCCGGGCTTCGTGCCCGCGCCGGCCACCCTGGCGCACCTGCTGGCGGGTGGCCTCGCCTCGGGTATCGCCGTTGCGCTGATCGAGGAGACGGTGTTTCGCGGCGCATTGCATGCCGCGATCGCGCGCGAATCGGGCACCGCCGCCGCCGTGCTGCTCACCGCGCCTTTGTTTGCAGTCCTGCATTTCTTCGCCAAGGCAAGCATTCCGCCCGCCGAACTCGGCTGGCACAGCGGCACTGACCTGCTGGTGCGCTCATTCGCGCCGCTAGGGGCTCCATCGGTCGTGGGCGATGCGTTCCTCGCATGGCTCGCGGTCGCCCTCGTGCTGTCCCTCACGCGGGTGCTCACGGGCAACATCGCGGTGGCAATCGGCCTGCACAGCGGCTGGGTGCTGGTGCTGCGCGTGCTGCAGGAAAGCACCGTGCGCGGCTCCTCGCCAGCCCACGCCGTCTGGGTGGGCCGTTTCGACGGCTTGTTGGGCTACTGGCTCGTGCCGTGGGCGGCGGCGATCGGCGCTGCGCTGTGGTTCACCCGCAGAGGCTGGGTACCGGCGGCGCGCAGCACGCACTGAATGGCCCCGGAGGCAGCCCGACACGCTAATTCGGCTGTTCGCCCGCGATTTCGATGAGCGGCGCGAGCACGTCGAGCCGGGCGACCGGATCTTCCAT
>Ga0302319_10009388_pt1 | contig 18817 bp, 19 predicted proteins | sample Bog_T0_2_FD_203319 | JGI IMG/M metagenome (GOLD analysis project Ga0302319, IMG submission 203319) | Peat permafrost microbial communities from Stordalen Mire near Abisko, Sweden - Bog_T0_2 | ecosystem: Environmental > Terrestrial > Soil > Wetlands > Peat | place: Sweden: Abisko, Stordalen Mire... | reverse complement strand
GCTCGCGCGAGTGATGGTCCAAAACGAGTAACTGCGACTTGAAAAGCAATTTCGGCCTCGTCCGCGTCCGGATGATCGCGACGGATTGCCGCCCATTGCAGAGAGTTGGCTGCTTCCCAGAGGGCTGCGCCCAGGCGGGTGCGTTCGGCCGGAGACAGGGCGGCGAGTGTTTGGAAATAGACTTGGCTTGCTTTCGGTGATGTGTCGCTCAAGGCCATTACAGTCAGAGTATCTCTCATTGCTGAGGCGGTCAGTGAGCCGAGGCCGGGACCCTACGAGCTGTTGTGGCTGGAAGTTCGGGTCAGAGCCCAAGCTCAGTGTGAGATCCAAGGCGCACTCACTCCAGGTTCAGTTCGTCGGGCTTTCGATAAATGAACGGGATCGGGTCGGATGTTGTAGTCGCGATGATCGTTCCATTCGCCGGAGAGTAGGTGATCAAAATTCCGAAGAGGCAAAGGAGCGTCGGGCGCGAACGCAGGTTCTCGGCCATAGATCCCCTTGTCATGTACTAACATTTGCCGTACACTAAATCTTTAGGAATGGAGCCGTTTATGAATGCCGAGTACTAAACACAACAAGCGGGAAGAACGGCTAGAAGCACGGGTCAGCCGCGAAGCTAAAGCACTCTGCCAAAAAGCCGCAAAGCTACAAGGGCGGACCATGACGGATTTCGTCGTCCACACCGTTGTCGAGGCCGCAAAGCGCACGATTTACGAAAGTGAATTTATTGCCCTGACACAGCGAGACAGAGCGGCTTTTGTGGAAGCCTTGCTGCATCCGCCGGCCCCTAACGCCAAGCTACGCGAAGCCATGGCGCGGCACGCACAAACAGTTGTGAGTTAAGGCTATTTATTTCCACCTCACTGTTTCACAGGGAAGCGCTTGGTCCTCAGCAGGACAGTCTGCGCGCTGGATTTTCATGCGGTGTTGCGGCGCTTGACCGCTATCTCCAACAGCAAGCGGGGCAGGATGCCCGTAAGCGCGTGGCAGCGCCTTATTTATTGTTGTCCATGGATGGTCGCATTGCGGGTTTTTACACGCTGTCCGCCGACAATATACGAAGTGAGGACCTTTCCCCTGAGTTGGTCAAGAAACTCAAACTGCCTCACTACAGCGCTTTTCCTGCAACGCTCATTGGGCGGTTAGCGCGTGACCAATCCTTTAAGGGGCAAGGTCTTGGAGAATTGTTGCTGGCGGATGCGTTGCGAGTTGCTTTGCAAACAAGCAAAACTATTGCCTCGCTGGCCGTGCTGGTGGATGCCAAAGACGAAAAAGCACGCCGGTTTTATAGCGGCTTTGGATTTCTTTCATTTCCTGAAACAGTGAACCGGCTTTTTATTCCTATGAAGACGGTTCAAGAAACGCTCAATCCTTCGGGAATTTCACATAAACAGAACGTTACAGAAATCGGGAAAACTGCGCAAAAATAACGCCCGGCCTGTTCCGGTGCAGCCCGTAAAGCGTCGAAAGCGGCGGCGGCGTGCATCGCGCTTTTCTATTAATAAGCCGCTCGCGCGAGTGGTCGAAAGGGCGGCGTGACTGGAAGTTGGGGTCAGAGCCAAAGCTCACTGTGAGATCCGCGGCGATGTGGCAGTCGCGATGATCGTTCCATCTCGCCGGAGAGCCCGCTTTGATAAGATCGCCACGGCGTGCGGCTTTCATGGCCGTCACGGTTTCGGCGTTGGGGTTGAGAGGCTCGAACGGCAATGCCTTTTCCGCGGCGACGCGCACGGGCAGAAGAGACTTTCTTCAGGGCGGCGGCGGCTTGTTTTTTGGTACGTTCGTCGATGCGGGCGCGCGCTACGGTGTTGGCAGCCATGGAAGTCTCTGCGCTACATTGGAGCTCAAAATGTGGAACGGCGTGGCCGCGCATGGCGCCGCCCCACAAGCAATTGAAAGGCTCAGGCTTGCTCTGACGGCTCCGACGCGATGCTGACTAATGGACGAAGCCGCAGGTGAGTTAAGTTAGCGACCGCGGGAGGCGGTTTTGGGCACAACGGTGTCGATCGGGGTTGGCGGCGGGGCGGGGGTTTCGGCTTCGCCGGCGGTTTTGGTCAGGCCGAGCGCTTTGCGCAATTCGGTATCGATTTTGGCGCGAATGTCGGGATTGTCTTTTAAGAACTGGCGGGCGTTTTCGCGGCCTTGGCCGATGCGTTCGCCCTTATAACTGAACCACGAGCCGCTCTTCTCAATCACGTTGTGGGTAGCGCCGAGATCGAGCAAATCGCCCTCACGGGAAACGCCTTCGCCATAGATAATGTCGAATTCGGCCTCGCGGAAGGGCGGGGCTACTTTGTTCTTCACCACCTTGACCTTGGTGCGGTTGCCGGTAACCGTTTCACCGTCTTTGATGGCCGCAATGCGGCGGATATCGAGGCGTACCGACGAATAGAACTTCAAGGCGCGGCCGCCGGTGGTGGTTTCGGGATTGCCAAACATGACGCCGATTTTTTCGCGGATCTGGTTGATGAAAATCAAGCAAGTATTGGATTTCGAAACGGTGCCGGTGAGCTTGCGCATGGCCTGCGACATGAGGCGCGCTTGCACACCCATATGGGAATCGCCCATTTCGCCATCGAGTTCAGCCTTGGGCACGAGCGCGGCGACAGAATCGAGAACCAACACATCAATGGAACCGGAGGCGATCAAGGCGGCGGTAATCTCGAGCGCCTGTTCGGCGTAATCGGGCTGCGAGACGAGCAGATTGTCGACGTCCACGCCGAGCGCTTTGGCGTAGATGGGGTCGAGAGCGTGTTCGACGTCGATGAAGGCGGCGGTGCCACCCATTTTTTGCGCTTCGGCCACGACCTGTAGGGCGATGGTCGTTTTGCCGGAAGATTCAGGGCCGAAGATTTCGCAGATACGGCCGCGCGGCAGGCCGCCGACGCCGAGCGCGTAATCCACCGAAATCGAGCCGGTGGGAATAGAGGAAACGGGAACAATGGCTTCTTTAGCGCCTAGGCGAAGGATGGAACCTTTTCCAAATTGTTTTTCGATCTGGCCCAGCGTGAGGGTCAATGTGCGGCTGCGCTCTTTTTCGTCCATGGAGGTCCTTTCAGGAGATCTCAGCGGGGGAAGCAGTTTCCAGTATAACTCGAAACAAGAAGGGCAGAAGATGTTTTATGGTACGGCCGGGGATGGTCGTGTGAGGCGGCAACTCGTGGATAGTTTGGAAGACCGCTCCCTTTGGTCACGGCTCAGATCCGGTTTGTACGTTTGGCGAGACGGGTGAGCTACGTTGCCCTGCGAGCGTAGTAACCCTTGCGGGCGCGCACGACTAGATCTTTGCGGTTTTTTACCTTGATCAAGACGTGGTGATACTGCCCGTCATTCACCAACGGCTCGGGCGCGTAAAACAAGTTGTATTGGTGGCGCAATTCATTCGCGATGTTTTCAAAAGATTGATTCAGATCGTTGGCCTGGAAAGGAAAAAACGAAGCACCGCCGGTTTGATCGGCGAAATAGCGCATCACTTTGTCGCCTTCGGTTTCGATGCGGCTAGTGTTGGTGGAAATGGTGTAGATGACGGTGTCGGCGCGCTGCGCCATTTCGAGAGCCTGGTCGCGGCTGTGGGTGCTTTGGTTGTCGTCGCCATCGCTGAGCACGACCATGGCGCGGCGGAATTTGTACATCGGCTGATCGACGATCAGCTTTTCCTTGCAGGCAAAGAAGATGGCGTCGTAGAGGGCGGTGCCGCCGCCGGGGCGCAAGTTTTTCACGGCTTTTTCCAACACTTCGGTATTGCCGGTTAAATCGGCCGCGAGTTCGGCGGCAGTATCGAAACTAACGACAATGGCTTTATCCTGATCGCGGACCACGCTGGTGATGAAATTGCCGGCGGCTTCCTGTTGAAAGCGGAAGCGGTCGGTGACGCTGGCGCTGGTATCGATGAGAATGGCGAGGCGAAGAGGGAGATCGGTTTCGGCGGTGAACTCTTTGATGATCTGCGGCTTTTTGTTTTCGAAGATGGTGAAATCGTTACGCGTCAGATCGGTGACAAAGCGGCCGCGCTTGTCGGTGACGGTAAACAGCATGTTCACGCGCGTCACCTCGCCGCGGAAGATGTTATCGTCTTCGGCGCCGGCAGCGGCGGGCGGTGGCTGTTGCTGCTGTGCGCGGAGAAGGATGGCGAGGGTAACCAACGTCAACAGAGAACGGGCGTGGGACTTCATTGCAATACATCCATAGTAACGGTGTTGTTTCGTAAAGTTTCGAGAAGCCCGGCGAGTTCGGGAGGCAGCGGACTTTCGATGGTCAGGCGTTGGCCGGTGGAAGGCGAAGCAAAACTGAGGCGGTGGGCGTGCAGGAAGAAGCGCTGGAGCAGTGCGCTGGGTGCGCCATAAACGGTATCGCCATAAATAGGATGGCGCAGACTGGCGAGGTGGACGCGGATCTGATGGGTACGGCCGGTGCCGATGCGCACTTCGAGATAAGAATAGCGATCAAACGTTTCGAGCGTTTGGTATTCGGTGAGGGCCGAACGGCCAGTCGCCAATTTCGTGGTCATGCGAATGCGGCGCACGGGGTCGCGGGCGATGGGAGCGGTGATGCGGCCTTGCGGCGGTTGCAAATGGCCGTGCGCGAGGGCGAGATAGATCTTTTCCACCTTGCGGGAATGAAATTGCGCGGCCAGAGACTGGTGCGCCTGGTCGGTGCGCGCGACCACTATGACGCCGCTGGTTTCGCGGTCGAGCCGGTGCACGATGCCGGGGCGAAGGTCGTCGCCGCTAATGGTGGAGAGCGTTCCGAAATGATGAAGGAGCGCATTGACGAGCGTGCCATGCGAGTTGCCGGCGCCCGCGTGCACAACCATGCCGGCGGGTTTATCCACTACCACCACGTCGTCATCCTGATAAAGGATTTTGAGCGGAAGTTTTTCCGGCTCGGCGTGCAAGGGCGCAAGATCGGCGGGGGAAACCGAAACGGAGTCGCCGGAGCGCAACAGATGAGAGGCGCGGGCCGGTGCAGTATTGACTAGCACGCGATCCTGTTTGATCCAGGTTTGCAGCCGCGAGCGGCTGTATTGAGGCAAGCGTTCATGCAGAAAAGAATCGAGACGCTTGCCGGCATCGCTGGGTTCCGCCGTTAAGGCGATGGCATTACCTTGAGGCTGTTTCGTAGGGGTGGCCGTCTTTGTAGCGTAACTCGCCGGCGTTCACAACGAACGGCAGGTGATTTTCCTTAGGAGGGAGCGGGCACGTAGCGTACGGAGTGAAGGTACACGGCGGATTGTAGGCGCGGTTGAAATCGAGATCCACCTTGCCGTTCACGGCCAGCGGCACATTCAGCATGCGGCCGGCAGGATAGGTTTGCGCTTTGTTGCTTAGATCTTTGAATAAGAAGTACAGCGTTTTGCCGTTGGCCGTTTCCTCATAAATGGGACGCAGCCGGTAAGCATGGCCTTGATAGTGGAACTCCACCCAGCCGGGACTCTCTTCCATCTCGGTTTGGCCCAGCATGTTGAGAATGGGAATTTTCCGCACATCGGGAATTAAATTGGCTTCGAAGCGCATAGCCGGGTTAATGGGGAAATAGCTCATGCCTGCGAAGTTCTTGAGCACCGGACTGGCGCTATCTTTCGCGCGAATGCCCATACGTTCGCCGCGCTTTATGACGAAGAACGAGACGGTGCCGAATTTGAGGACATCGGGATTCTTGTCGTCAAAGGAAAGATTGCGCTGCGCGCCGGAAGGTTCGATGAGCGTCACCTTGCCATCGGCCCAGTGCAGGCGGCCAATCTGCGCGGGAACAGACTTGGGAAGGACAAAATCATTCGTGGCAGCCGAGCCGATGGTGTTATCGCCGGGCTTGAGCCAGAACAGGCCCACCAGCGTGAGCCAACTGTTTTCCGCACGCAGGCCGACGTCTCGATGCTTCTGCCAGGCCCGAATGGAATCTGAATACGAGGTTGCCGTTTCGGCGGCTGTCATGAGAAGGGTGGAAAGTATGCCTATGCCGATCAAGATTCGGGACATGGTTGGATTTTAGCAGTTTTTGGGTTAGCCGATCAGCCACTTGGGTTGGATAAGGCCCAGAGAAACGGCGGTCATGACGATTCCAATAATGAGGACGATGGCTGGAGACGCGATGGACGCCCAGCGAATCAAGGGGTGACTGCTGGAGCGCTTGTTCTCGGGCAGCAGATTCTTGGCGTAGAGCACCAGGATGCCGATGCCCATCAGCACGATGGCTAAGCCAAGACTGAAAGAAAGCAACAAAAAGAGGCCGAGGCCGACGCGGCCGAGGGCGATGGCACCGAGCAGCAGAACGAGAGCGGATTCACAGGGGACGATACCGCCGCTGGCGCCGAGCGCCGCCAAGCCTTTCCAGGACATTTCGGTGGGTACGTGTGAGTGGGAGTGCGCGCCGTGGCTATGGTTGTGGTCATGCTGATGAGCGTGATCATGCGAGTGAGGGTGATGGTGATGATGATCAGCGTGAGAGTGGGTATGAGCAGAAGCTTTGCGGGCACGGAGGCGTTTATAGAGCATCCAACCGCCAATCACCGCGATTGACAAGCCGGAGAGTGCGCCCAGGAATTGCGTTATTTTTTCCGGAACTACGTAGTTGAACAAAAAGAGAGTGACCAAGCCGAGAACAAACACGACGATGGTGTGAGTGAAGGTGACCATCGCGCCGAGGAACGCGGCGTGCTTCAACGTGCCGCGCGAGCCGACCAGGTAAGCCGCGACAATGGTCTTGCCATGACCGGGCGTGAAGGCGTGCGCCGATCCTAATACAAAGGCCGCGCCGAGAGCGAGAAAGATCATCCAGGGAGTCAGTTCGCGTTCATGCAGAAAGCGCGACAGATAATCACCGCGCGTGACGGAGCCGGCTGGAGCGCCTTGGGCCGTCAGCGTGGCGGGAGCGGGCGCCGGGGGCGCAAGCTGCGGCTGCGCGATTTGCTGAATTACAGGCGCAACCGCCGGCGGGGGTGGTGTCTTAGCGACGGCGACTAAAGGCTGCGGCACGCTCCAAACCAATTCTGCGCGTAGATCTTGCGGCGGCGCCAAGGTGGGATCGGCGGGGTAGTGCGTGAGCCCTTGACTGACATCTTGGTTCGATTGGCTCGCTTGCCGTAAGGTGACGCCGGCGGCGTGATCAATCACAATCTCTTTCCAACCGGCGCGCTCCGCATAATTCTTGTCTTCGTAGGTGAGTTTGCCGCCATGCCCGTCAATATGGGCGCGCGTGGTGATGCGCAGAATGGGGAGGTTGCCGGCACCATCGGCAATGACGGCGTTCGCGGATTCAAATTTTGGATGAACCTGCGTGCCATCTACCTTCACGTCAATGTTTTTCAGCCAGACGCGGGCTTGCGCGGCCGCGTGGCTCTGGAGTTCGGCGGGCGATGCGGTGCGCTCGATTTTCCAATCGCGCAACATTTCGAAGGTGGGAATTTCGGCGAGATCGAGCACGTATTCCAATTCCACACCGTTGGCGCCTGGCTGTAGCTTGGCGTAGTGGCTGACGCTAAAATTGCCCATGGGATGAGCCAGCAGCGCGGCGGCCGCAACGAAGAACAGAGAAATGTTTTTCCTCATTGGGCGGTCCCTTTTTGGATCTGGCTGGCGTGCGCGTAGAAAATGGGCTCAGGTGTGTGCAAGCGCAGAGCTTTTTCCGAAGCCTGTTTCGCTTCTTCGAGGCGCCCGGATTTATAGAGAACCCAGGAATAGGCGTCCCAGGTATAAACGTCGCCGCGCACGGGCAATTCGGCGCGCATCAATTCCAGGGCGATGGGAAGATCGCGGTTGTGATCGGCGAGCAGCAACGCTAAATTGCGATTGGTTTTTTCGTTGGTCACTTTGCCGAGTTTCTCAATGGTGGCGATGAGATCACGCTGTCCGCGCGCCTTATCGGGCATGCCGGCGGCGGTGTAGAGATCTTCGAGCGTACCGGCATATTGCGCTAGGGGAACAACGGACTGGGCGTGTTCGAAGTAATGAATAGCGGGCAAGGTATGGCCGCGAGCGGCTTCCACTTGCCCGAGACCGGCGAGTGCTCGATGAAGCGATGGAAACAGATCTAACGCGGAACCGTAGGCCTGTTCCGCCTCCGGAAGCTTGCCGGTCTTAAAATACATATCTCCCAATTCGGCGTAACACCAGGCGGTGTTTTCGGGCGCCGGATCTCCCGCTTCCACGGCTTCGTGCATGAGAGCGATGGCGGAGACGGCATCACCGGTAACGAAACGGTGCCAAGCCAAACGGTTGTAGCTGCTCAAGCCGGGACGCAGCGCGAACATTTTGAGATAGGCGTCCCCGGCGCGCTGATATTCGCCGAGTTCCATGAGAGCGTCGCCCAAGTTGCCCCAAGTGCCTGCGTCGGAGGGTTCGTACTTAACCATATCTTGCGCGCGGGCGGCGACTGTTTTGAAATCGTGGCGCTGCAAATCGATTTCGTTTTCAAAGCGTAGCGCGGTGAAATTGCCGCCGTCTTTTTCCAGGATGCGATCGACAATTTTGGAAGCGCGATTGAGGTAATCGAAGTCCGCCGTTTCGCGAACTTTTTGCAGATAGGCCGAGATGAGACCGGCTTCGAGCTTGAGATCGTTGGGCGAGGCTGCTAATAGCTTTTCGAAAGTCTTGATGCGAACGTCGGTTTTTTCGTGGGCCAGAGGCGCTTCCATCGGCCGGCTCTGCGCGAGGAGCAGCAGCCCTGCCGCGAAAAATGCGGCGAGCAACTTCACTTGGAGCCCCCCAACGAGGAGGAGATGCGCGCGGCATGGCTGAGATAAACGGGCTCGCGAATGCCAATCGATAAAGCTTTGTCCATTGCGGTTTTGGCGTCGGCGTATTTACCGTTCTGATAGAGCGCCCAGGCTAAAGCGGCCAAGGTATGGCAATCCTGGCGTTTGGCGCTTTCCAAAGTGGCGATGCGCAATGCCTCGGCCGGATCGTTTTTGTAGTCGGCATAAAAAGCAACCAGCAAGAGGTTGTCGTTATAGGGTTGCGAAATTTCGGCGCGCGCTTTCTTTTCGAAAGCCGCGAACTGTTCGGTGGCTTTGTCTTTCTGGCCGGCTTGCTCCAGGGCGGTGGCCCACTTGTAGAGATTGGCGGCGGAAGGCACAGCGCGATAACACTTTTCAAAAAGGGCAGCCGCTTCGGTGAAGTTGCCGTTCGCCGCTTGAATATCGGCCATCACCAGCGCAGCGGCTTGCGAAGTGGGGAAGAGGCGCAGCACCTCAGCGAGGGTGGCAGTGGCCGATTTGGCGTTGCCGGAGGCGATCTCGAGACGGGCTTTTTGCGTCAACAACCAGGCACACTGGTCCAGATCGCTTTGCGCGGTGCGAGTTAAGGCCTCACCGTAGAATTCAATCGCGCCTTCGTTATCGCCGAACAATTCACGCAAGGCGGCGGCTTTTTCAAAACCGAGCGCGCTGCCGCGGCGCAGATCGAGAACCCATTGTGCATCGCGTTCGGCATCATTATAGTTGCCCAAAGCAGAGTTCGCATCGGCCAACATGGCCCAGACGGCGATATCGTCGGGGACTTTTTTATTCAATTCTTGCGCCAGTTTGAGCGCCTGCGGAAATTCGTGTTTACCGAGAAAGACAGCCACACGCAGCTTCATGCCGTCATAGTTGCCGGGAGAGATAGCAAGGGAGCGGTCGACGGCAACGCCGGCCTCGTTGTAGAGAGCAACATCGGAGGTGTCGCGCGCTTTGCGGCAGAGCGCTATGGCTAAGTCGTTATAAGTTTGAAAACCCTTCGCGTCGGCGGCCACTTGTTGGCGCGCTAGTGCAATACGCTGGTCGGGCGGCGACTGTTGCCAGCCGAAAAGGCAGGAGATCGAGCAAATCGTCAATAAGGTTAAACGCATAGGGAGAAACTCTTGAAAAAATGGCCACTCTGTTTCGGGGAGACGAATGAGAAACAGAGTGGCCCGGAGGGATCAAAAGCTAGTTAGTAGGACAGGCAGCACCGGCGCCCATGGTGCAGCCCGCTTCACCTGGATCAATGTGACGACGTTGACGGCCGCTCTGTGCCCAGGCAACATAGGGGAATGTTTCCTGGTAGGGAACGTCGTTGGTGTTGACGCCATCGCCGATTGGATAGTTATATTGAGGGCCAGCCAAGATGCCGGCCACGGCGCGCGCGGCGATATCGGTGACGTCGTCGGAAACGCGGCGGCCATTGGGGAAGCCGGCGGCGTCGCCCGCGAGCAGACCGAGGCGCTTGCGGCTCCCTTCGGGCGTAGGTGCTACACCCGTATTGAGGCGAAGCAGATCGGCAATCGGGCCGGCCGTTGTGCCTGGCGCCGCGATGGGCGGAGCGTAGGTCACGAGCGGTAACAGGTCAGTGCGCGGCGGAGTGGGAATCGCGATGCCATAGATCGCGTTCAGTACGCGAGCAAACAGCGGATCGAGATCGAACGAAGCAAATTGCGAATCGTTGACGGGCTGGGACATGCTCCACATATCCTTGGAGCCGGTGCCGATGATCAATTCGTTGATCAAAGGATTGCCCATGCGTTGCACTTGCGACCAACCGCCGGAAGCAGCGCCCGGCAGCGGAGCGCGGCGAACGTAGATGCGCGGACGGGAGGTGGTTCCCCAAGCGCCGATGGTGGCTGCCTTGCTGGTGGCTTTTTCCAGGTTGCCGGTGCTGGTGAGCATAGTGATGGGCACTTGGATGGCGATGGTGTTCACGTTATAGCCGGAAACGTAATCGGGGGCAGTGTTGGTGTGATCGTCAGCGTCGGCGGCGGCGGAAAGCACGCCACCACCCGCTGCCGTGCGGAAGTTTAAGGAATCGAAAGCAGCGCCCAGGTCGATATAAAAGGGATCATCCACCGTACCCGCGAAAATTTTGATTCCGTTGCTAAGTGTATAAATGCCTTGTTCGGCGAGAGCAGGATAGTTGGGCATCGTGCGCGGACCAACGTTGCTGGGCACGGCATAGAGCGGAGCGCCCGTGGAGTTGGTGAGTTGCGTGGAGCCGTTAGGCGTGACCATGGTGACGGTATAGGTCTGGCTCAAGCTGAGGCCGGCCGCGCCCGCTCCGGAAAGAGCGGTGATGGCAGGCGGAACAATGGGCGTACCCGGCGACACAGGAGCCGGCGAGTTGGCGGGTGCATTGATGCCCGCGCCCGCACCGACATAGCCCGTAAAGACACCCGGCGCGTTTATTTTTGTAGTGAACTGAACCTGGAAAGAAACTTCCGGCAACGCGTCATTGTTGTTGTCAATCAAGATCTGGTATAGGACGTTGTCGTCGAACGGGAAATAGTTCGGGCCGTTGCCGGGTTCGAGGAAGGGGTCGACATTGAGCAGGAACGTCACGGTATTCGGGTTTTCGTAACTGACAAACGCGAAAAAGTCTGTGATGTCGGCCTTGTGATCGAGCGCCGTGATGGGTGCTTCTCTATGGCTAGCCGCAAAGCTGGGCGGCGGCGTGACAATCAGCGCCGCCAGCACGGCGCAGATAATTGATTTGATTTGCTTCATTGAGTTTTTGCTCCTTGGTTATTTGCTTTCTTGCTTCGCACGCGTCGAGCGAACTTTGAGGGCTCCCGCCAGCACCAAGCCGAGGCCGGCAAGAGCAGTGTTAACAGGTTCCGGCACGGCAGTGAAACTGTTGGTTAACGTTCCACCACTGGCGGTTCCGCCACCGGAATCGAGCATGAAATCATCCGTGACATTGACAAAACCCTGTTTCCCGATGGAAGCCATGTCGCTGTTCTGATTCAGGGTAGGGTCGAATGCGCTGAGAGTTAGGAGTGAGCCGTTGGGATGGGTACACCCGTCAACGCCGTCAGGCCCAAAACTGCCACCTTCGCAGAAGTTCACGATGCCCGTAACACCGTCATTTATTGTCGTTTCCGACGAACCACCGAGTACGCTCGAAATGCCGGTGTATTGCAGCGGCCCCGAGATGTCATAGGTGAACATCGTTTCGAGGGCATTGCCGCCAGTGGCCGATTGACTGATGCTAATGGTCAAGCCAGGGTTATAAACGCCGCCCATGGTAGAAATGTTCACCAAGCCGCCGGCGAGTTCAGTGACGGTTCCTGGCAAAATTTGAAAATTAGAGAGAGTATCTGCGCCGATGGTACAGCCAGTTGCGCCCAGTGCGACGTAACTTGTCAAGGTTCCCGGGGTGCAGGCACCGGCGACGGCGAGTTGAGCCGCCGAAAAAGCTGCCACTGCTAGCAGCAGAATTTGCTTCATTATAAAAATCCTCCAGTCGAATCGATCAGCCTGGAAAAAATTGCCGACCTTGGTATAGGATACGTCCATTGGCTACCGCCGGATTAAGGGAACGGTACTAATGTGGGCAGGTACTTATTCTGATTTTGTACCGTAGCTGGTGGGCGCGCTCATCACCAGGCGTCCGTGGTGGACACCTTTAATGCTGATCATGAGGTCGGCAAGCTGGCGCACGCGGTTGGATTTGCCTTTAACAACAATCACTTCCAGACAGGTGTGATGATCAAGATGGGCGTGCGTGGTAGCGATGATCAGATCGTGGTGATCGTGCTGCAATTCCATCAATTTATCGGGCAGAAGGCGCGAGTGGTGGTCATAAATCAAGGTGATGGTGCCAACCACGGGAGAGTCGGGCGACTCCACCGCCGCAGTCACCAAACGCTCGCGAATCAGATCGCGAAACGCTTCTGACCGGTTTTCGTACCCTTGGCTATTAATGAAGCGGTCGAATTGCCCCAAGAGGTCGGAATCGATCGCCACGCCGATGCGGCTGAGCTCACTCATGCAGGTACCAGCATAAACTTTTTCCGGCGTAACACGATCCGAACTTTAGTGTTACTCGTATGATGAAATAACGGTTGCAGGTTTATGCACATTCCAGACGGATATTTGAGCCCTTCCACCTGCGCGACATTTTACGCGGCAGCGACGCCGTTTTGGTACGTGGCGCTCCGCCGTGTGAAGGCGGCGCTGAGCGGGCAGACGGTTCCGCTGTTGGCAACATTTTCGGCGTTTTCTTTTGTAGTGATGATGTTCAACCTGCCGCTGCCCGGCGGAACCACCGGACACGCGGTGGGCATGGCGATGGGCGCGATTGTGTTGGGACCGGAAGTGGCGATATTGGCGGTCTCGATGGCGCTGCTGATCCAAGCGCTGTTTTTCGGCGATGGCGGCATCACGGCGTACGGCGCGAATTGTTTCAACATGGCGATTGTGGGGTCGGTGGTGGCTTACGTGGTTTACCGGCTGGTGGCTGGACAATCGGCTTTGCGGTCGAAACGGCGAGTGGTGGCTGGCGCGTTGGCCGGATATACGGCGATCAACGCGGCGGCGTTGTGCGCGGCGATTGAATTTGGTGTGCAACCGCGGTGGTTTCACGATGCGGCGGGAGCGCCGTTGTATGCGCCGTATCCTTTGCATATCGCGATTCCGGCGATGATGATTGGGCATTTGACAATTGCCGGATTGGCGGAACTGGTGATTACGGCGGGCATGGTGAGCTATCTGCAAAGCGCGAATGTGAATATGTTGCGGCGAACCGCGCCTTCGGCCCTGCTGGACACAGCGGCTTCCGGCGGCCGGGGCTTGCGCAGTTTATGGGTGGCGCTTGGCGGTTTGGTGGTGCTGACACCGGTGGGTATTTTGGCGGCTGGGAAAGCTTGGGGGGAATGGAAGCCGGAAGAATTGAGCGTTCCGCCGCCAGGGTTGACTTACCTTTCCAGATTGTGGCAAGCGCCGCTGGCTGAGTATGCGCCGAGGTTCATACACAACGCTGCAGCGGGTTACTTGCTTTCGGCCGCCGCGGGCGTTGGGCTTATTCTTGCGGCGGTTTGGGCCGCGAGGTGGGTACTGGCACGCGCCGGCAGCAAGAAGCGCGGCGCGTTTATTGAAAAAACGATTCGCGGCTTGTTAACCGCGGGCCAAGAAGCGTTGTTCGCCGAAAACAGCGCGCAACTCAATGGATTTTTGCAGCGGCTTGACCCACGAGTGAAGATCGCTGGATTGGGCGCTTTGATTGTGGCGGCTGTCAGCGTGCGGCGGCTTCCGGTGTTGCTGGGGCTTTTTGTTGTGAGTGTCGTGTGCGCGCTGGCTTCGCGCATTTCGCTGCGGCTGCTGGCGACGCGCGTGTGGATCGCAGTATTGGGATTCACGGGGATGATTGCGCTGCCCGCGATCTTTATGGGATCGCACGGCAGTGGTTTGCGTAGCGCCGCCTTTCTCGTTCTTCGTGGCGAGACCACGGCTACCTTTTCGCTGCTGCTCATTTTGACGACGGTTTGGAGCCATCTACTACGCTCGCTGCGCTTCCTGGGCCTTCCAACGGCGGCGGTCGCGATTGTGAGTATGACCTATCGATACATTTTCGTGTTTCTAGAAAGCGCGCAACAAACACTGGAAGCGCGCCAAACGCGCTTGGTGGGCCATTTGGAACCGGCCTTGGAACGGCGTTTTGCGGCGGCGAGTGTGGGCGCGCTGCTGGATAAGACCGTGCATCTCAGCGGCGACGTTTATACGGCCATGCAAGCGCGCGGTTTTCGCGGAGAGATTCGTTTGTTGCAAGATCTGGCTATGCGTGGCCGCGATTGGTGGCAGCTTTCGGCATTGCTCGCCGTGGCGGTACTGGCGTTCGGGTTGGGGCGATAATGAGCAGCGCGTTTCAAGTAGAAGACGTTCATTATTCGTACGGCCAGATCGCCGCCCTAAATGGCGTAAGCCTGACCATTCCGCAAGGGCGGCGCGTGGCGCTTTTGGGCGCGAACGGAAGCGGCAAATCCACGTTGCTGCGGCTGCTGGCCGGGTTGAATTTTCCGGCCAGCGGCACGGTGCGCTTTTTAGGGGATGCGCTGAGCAAGGAGCGGCTGGAAGAAGAGGAGTTCTTCTACGCTTTTCGCCGAAAAGTGGGGGTTGTTTTTCAGAATCCCGACGTGCAGTTGTTCAATGCCAGCGTTTTCGACGAGCTGGCGTTTGGACCGTTGCAGATGGGCTGGCCGGCGCAGCAGGTGCGGGCGCGCGTGAGGGAAGCGTTGAGCGAGATGCGCATTGAAGACTTGCAGGATCGGGCCCCGCACCGCTTGTCCGGCGGCGAGAAGAAGCGCGTAGCGATTGCGTCGGTGCTGGTGCTGGATCCGCAGGTTCTGCTGTTGGATGAACCGACGGCGGCGCTGGACCCGGCGAGTCAAACGCAGATTGTGGAGTTGCTGGCGTCGTGGCAAGGCACGGGACGCACGGTGGTGATTGCCACGCATGATCTGGACACGTTGGAAGATATCGCCGATAGTTGCTACTTGTTGAAGGAAGGGCAACTGGCGGGTGAGGGCGATCCGCTCGCGGTGTTGCACGATGTGGGGTTGCTGGAGCGGGCCGGTTTGATCAGGCCGCATAAGCATTCGCACGGACATGTGCATGTTGGGATGGGGTAGCGCCGTTCCCCATATTCTGCGGAAATTGCCATTGTCAATGGCATATGGCATTGTAAATGGTATGGAAGTCAGGATCGGCGAGCGGCTCGGCTTTAAGCCGGATACGGAACTGGTGGCTATTGAGCGTGTCGAGCGACGGCCTTCCATGGCAAAGGTCGATGGTCTGTGGGTGCATCAGGGCTGCGCGGAGCAAGGGGCAAACTGGGACCACATCGTGGAGGACGTGCGCGCGGGTCGGATTGAGTCCGTTCTGAAAGCGTAGCCAAATGGATATTTTCTTCGACACGGAGACGGGTGGCCGTTCTTGGCGTCTTCAGAGAAAGCCACCCATCGCAACGACGCTGGTTAGATTTTGGTTTAGTAAACCGCGAGGCCTTCCACGCCGATTTGCGGAGCATAAGGGCTGACGCTCGTCACTTGTGTCAATGCGCCACTTGGCGCTACGTGGAAGCCGATGACTTGGCCCAAGGCGCTGAAGACGACATACAAGTACTGGTTGTCCGGCGTGATTTTCAAATCAAGCGGGAAAGCCGTCACACCCACCGGCGGGAAGATCGCCTTGGCATTGCCTGGCACGGTCAAAATGATGCCCATGGGGGTTAGATCGCCATTCGTGGCAAGCTTGTAAGCGCTGACGCTGGAGGTAATCGCGCTGGTGGCATAAGCGTAGTTTCCACCGGGAATCACCCAGCAGGTGGCGATGCCAGACGACGGCGATTTGGAAGTGATAACCGAAAGCGAATTATCCGAATTCAAAGCGTAAGACGACACGGCGCCGGAGCCGGCCTCCGATACCAGCAGCGCGCCCGAGGGAGCGAAGGCCGCGCCGAAGGGCTCAACGCCTTGGGCGGCAGTGACGACAGCATTGGTCAAGGAACCGTCTGGCGCAACGGAGAAAACATCAATGTTGCTGGTTTGGCGTTCGGTAACAATCAGCTTCGAGCCGTCCGGCGAAAAGGCGATGGTGCCAGGTTCGGTATCGAGCCCGCTCAAAGGCTGTTTGGAATTGGGGATGAACTGCAATTCGCCCCACGGCATGAGACGGAAACCGGCGGTGTGATAAGTGCCGCCGACGTTCGCAACATAAATCAGATCATTGTGCATGGTGACGCTGACGGGATTGCCGCCTTGCGTGGGCTTGGTGTCAAGCAAACGCAGGCCTTCGCTGCAAACCTGAAAGAGAGAAAGAGTGCTGGAGCCGGCGTTCACGGCGAGAAGGTAATTATGATCGGAACTCAACAGCAGTGAGCTTTCCGATTGCAGTGGATCGTTGATGCCGCCTTGGCCGCGGCCGCCGGTGGCGAAGCTGCCTACGTATTTCAAGGTTCCGGTGGCCGAACGCGAATACATGATGACTTCGTTTTGGTTCACGTCGTTGGTGGCTACGAACACGGCTCCGACGGGCGGTGCGCTGCCGTATCCACTTCCACCCGTGGCGGCATTTGCGAGCGCGGCGCTGCAGAATAGCGCGATGATTGCAATCTTGTTCATTAGATTTCTCCTATTTAGTTCAAATTGACCGGGTTAACCGCAACGCAGCCGCGGTTCCCCACGGTTGTTCGGCGTGTGGAAGGAAAAAGTCACGGTGAAATTTTGAAAATAATGCGGGTTCGGTTACTGGAGCAACCCGAAAACCGTCACGTTCGCGGCACCGCCGACAATCACCCGGCCGTCGGCGATGGTGGGAGTGATGTACTTGTTGCCGGGGCCGAGGCTGTCTCTTCCCGACCCGGCTTGGGTGGAGTTGTAGATCTCGTTAGCAAGATTCGTCGCGTCGTAAGCATGCAGCACGGCGGGGCTGCTATTTTCGACGGCCCAGAGAATGGCGTTGTTTACTCCGTTGGCCGAAATGGCGGGCGTGACGCCCGGATAGGCGAAGACGTTATTGGTGGTGGATGCGGGCTGCGAGGATAACAGAGCGGCATTCATTTTGAAAGCGCGGATACGGTCGCCCACCGCGCCATAATACACAGTTCCGTTAAACCAGGCTGGAGAGGAGAACACTTGTCCGCCCAAACTTCCGGGTATGGCCTGATAGATGGTTGTATTGCCTTGTGGATTGAACTTCCCCATGTTTTGCCGGTTGAACACATAGATGGTGCCGTCTTTGCCGGCCCCGGTGGCGAGTTGCACGACCTGCCCACTGGAAGTTACTAAGTCAGGGAGCGCGATGAGGCCGCCTGATCCGAGGTCCTCATCTTGCGAAGATTCGCTCACGGTGTTACTCATGGTCCAGTAGTCCTCCGCGGTAAATTGCCCGTTCGCAAAGTTCAGCCGCATAAAAGCATTCCCGAAATCTCCGTTGACCGGGAAACCGCCGGCATTCAGGGTTGTGTCGAAAGTGCCGTTAGCAACGCTGACGAAGACCCGGCCGCTAGCGGGGTCACCGACAATGCCGCCGCCTGAGTTCCACAGTGCGGCCTCATTGCCGTTGGGAGCAAAATTGAAAACGCCCACTTGTTGGAGTGTCAATCGATCATAAGCCATGAGCCAGCCTGTGTAAGGGCGGATGTCGCAGTGAGAGCCCCAACCCGTGTATAGAGTGCCATCCAGCAGGAGCAAACCGGGGCGGGTTTTATACTGCTTGGCATCGAAAATGACTTGGCCGTTAGTGCTGTTGTCGCCTGACCCAGGAAACGAAGCCGCAATTACCGTTGGACCTCCGAACTCTTCCTGTCCTGTTGTAATGTCCAGGGCATGCAAGCGGTGATGATAAACGCCCGACGCATCTTTGCTCATGGCCAAAAGATAGATGCTGCCGTGAAGGCCGGCGGTGAGATCAATGACAGGCGTGGCGGTGATGCCGATTTGAGGAGTAAGTTGTCCGCAGCCTCGATCATCGGAAGGGCTTTCGCCGGTTGCCAAGAGGGTGCTGTGCCAATAGACGGTGCCAGAGGTGGCATCAAAGGCATACACCGAATCGTTTTCGGTAGCTGCATAAACGATGGAACGCGCGCCCTGCCCTGGTATTGCCACTTGCGACAGGTAGAGTGGCTGGGCATCGACCTTACCATCTACCGCAACGGAGAATAGCTTTCCGAATGAGGAGGAGTTTACGTTGGTTAATGTGAGAACCGTTTCCGTCAGGTTCTGGCCGGTTCGAAGCGTGTCGTTTCGATAGGTCAAGACATTAGTGGGGGTTTGTGGCGTGAGCGTAGGTGTTGTGGGAGTTGTGGTGGTGGAATTGGAACGGCCACAGCTTAGGCTTAGGAGAATAGCAGCGGTGAGCCACACAAAGCCGATCTCCAAACGAGCGGGTGGGTGAGTCATCCTGATCGCTATTCTATCTTGGTGGTCACAGTACGTTTGCCGCTTTTTCTGATTTCTTGGCGGGCGAAAAGCTTGGCGTTGCTTCGGGCAAGCGCATCGGCCACGCTTGTTTTGAGGAAGATAGAAAGACTTGGGAGGTTCTTACTCCGTTTGCTAAGAGTCAGGGTTCGGGTGGCTTTCTCTCACACCTTAAGTC
>Ga0302319_10009385_pt1 | contig 18819 bp, 15 predicted proteins | sample Bog_T0_2_FD_203319 | JGI IMG/M metagenome (GOLD analysis project Ga0302319, IMG submission 203319) | Peat permafrost microbial communities from Stordalen Mire near Abisko, Sweden - Bog_T0_2 | ecosystem: Environmental > Terrestrial > Soil > Wetlands > Peat | place: Sweden: Abisko, Stordalen Mire... | reverse complement strand
GTCTTCAGCGAACGACCTGGGCGGATCAAGGCCGAATTCAAGGTGGACAAGGGCTATCCGCGCCGTCGTGACGATCCCGAGATCGTGGCGTTGCGGCGAGAAATTCTCGGCACGCTTGGGCTGAAGACGTGAGCGCGCGATGAATCGCCTATCCGCTTTGTTCCTTGTCCTCGGCGGCCTCGTCGTCTTGGGCTCCGCCGGATGGTGGTGGGTGACGTATAGCGACGTCATCCGATACAATTACATCAGCGCCAGCGAGGCGAGCCTGTGTCTGGTCGGCGATTCCGCGATCTGCCACCTCGCCCGAACGCTTTGCCGCAGCGCGCACCCGATCGCGGTCACGGCGTATCGCGCCGCGACTATCTGGGTCGGCCTCGCCTCGCTGTCGGCGAGCTTGATGACGCTGGGCCGGGCGCGAGACCGAACGGTGTCCTCGTCGCGCTGAGGGAAACTGAGTCCACTCAATACTTAAATTCAATCGCGCAATGCGACGAGCAGGCTATCGTTTCCACTTCGGCTGCCTCGAAACTCGGCGGCTGTTGGATAGTCTTCCTCGTTGTCACGTCGCTCGCCCAAATTCGTACGCCCGCATTCATCGTGGAGAGTGAAACCCGTGACCATCAACGTTCCGTTTCCTCAACCGACTTCGCCCGCGCCGACGTTCGATCTCGATCCCACGGCGCATGTGATCCGCTCCGACGCGGAAGCGATCGAGACCGCGAAGGCGCTCGCCGCTGAATTCGCGGTGGATGCGGCCAAGCGCGATCGTGACCGCATTCTGCCGGCCGCCGAATTGGACCGATTCTCGAAGAGCGGATTGTGGGGGATCACGGTGCCCAAAGCCTATGGCGGCGCGGGCGTCTCTTTCGCGACGCTGGCCGAAGTCATCAAACTGATCTCGGCCGCCGATCCCTCGATCGGCCAAATCCCGCAAAACCATCTCGCGGCGCTCGACGCGATCCGCTTCGCCGGCTCCGAGGCGCAGAAGAAGGTTTGGTTCACGCGTGTGCTGCAAGGCTACCGCCTGGGCAACGCGTTCTCCGAGGCGAAGAGCAAACATGTTGGCGCCTTCGAGACGACGCTAGGCCACGAACGCGATGGTTATGTCGTCAACGGCGAGAAATTCTATGCGACGGGCGCTCTGTTCGCGCATTTCATCCATATTGGCGCCATCGGACCGGACGGAAAAGTCTATCTCGCGATCGCCTCGCGCGGCGCCAAGGGGCTCACGATCGTTGACAATTGGTCGAGCTTCGGCCAGCGCACCACGGCCAGCGGCAACGTGCTGATCGAGAACGTGCATGTCGAGCCGATCGCGGTGATACCCGCCTATCTCGGAGGCGAAAATCCCTCGTCGAACGGCGCAGTCTCTCAGCTCATTCAAGCCGCCGTCGATGCGGGGATAGCGCGCGGCGCGATCGAGGACACGATCGCCTTCGTACGCCGCTACACGCGGCCATGGATCGACAGTGGGCAGGAGCGCGGCTCCGAGGACGTGTTCACGATCTCGCAGATCGGCGACCTCGAAATAAGACTCCACGCCGCCGAGGCGCTGCTGGAAAAGGCGGGGCTGGCGATCGACGGGATCATCGATCGTCCCAACGACGAGAACGTGGCCGAAGCCGCCGTCGTCGTCGCGGAAGCGAAGGTTCTGACCACCGAGATCGCGATACTGGCGACCAACAAGCTGCACGAACTCGCCGGCACGCGCTCGACCCTTGCCGAATACAATCTAGATCGTCACTGGCGCAACGCGCGCACCCACACGCTGCACGACCCCGTGCGTTGGAAATATTTCCACGTCGGCAATTACGCACTCAACGGCGTCGCGCCCCCGCGTCACGCCTGGAGCTAACGCGAACGCCGGCTTCCCGTCCCGTCATCCTGGAACCTACTGAATGTCAGCAACCCTAGCCCAACAAGTCGGCGAACCCGCGCGGGTGTTTTACGCGCCGCCGGCGCGTTCTCGTTCCGCCCATGTCATCTGCGACGACGCCGAGGCTGTCGCCGTCTCGCGGAAACTGTCGGAAAAGATCGCGGCCGGCGCGGTAAAACGGGATCGCGAGCGCGTGCTGCCGTTCGAGGAATTGGAATGGCTGTCGGACGCGGGGCTGCTGGCGATCACCGTGCCTAAGGAATATGGCGGCGCGGGCGTTCGCGCCGGAACCCTGGCCGAGGTGATCGCGACGCTCGCCAGCGCGGACGGCTCGATCGGTCAGATCCCGCAGAACCATTTCTTCATGCTGGAAGCGTTGCGGTTGCAAGGAACCGAGGAGCAGAAGCGATTTTTCTATGATCGTATTCTCAAGGGTGATCGCATCGGCAACGCGCTGTCGGAAGTCGGCACGAAAACCTCGCATGATCACGCCACGCGCCTCACGCGGGACGGCGAAATCTATCGGCTGAACGGCAAGAAATATTACTCGACCGGCGTGCTCTTCGCGCATTGGGTCGCGGTGGTCGCCAATGACGACGACAATCTTTCCACGATCGCCTTCGTGCCTCGCGATACGCCCGGCGTCACGATCGTCGATGATTGGACCGGCTTCGGCCAGCGCGTCACCGGCTCGGGATCGACCATCCTCGACAATGTCGAGGCGCATCCGATTTCCCTTATATCGTTCGCCGCCTTGTTTCAGCGGCCGACTTCGATGGGGCCGCTCGCGCAAATCCAGCATGCCGCGATCGAGGCGGGCATCGCGCGTGGCGCGCTGGCCGATACGATCGATTATGTCCGGACGCGCTCTCGGCCCTGGAAGGATTCCGGCGTCGAGCACGCCTTTGAGGACCCCTATACGATCGCTCAGATCGGCGAGTTGCGAATTCGCGTCTCCGCCTCCGACGCGCTGCTCGCGCGCGCCGGGAAATTCGTCGATGCCGCCGCCGCTGATTCGACGATCGAAAGCGTCGCCGCCGCGTCGATCGCCGTCGCCGAATCCAAGGCCGCCTCAACCGAGGCGGCGCTTTTCGTCTCCAACAAGTTGATCGAACTCGCCGGCTCCCGCGCCACCTTGCGCGAATTCGGTCTGGATCGGCACTGGCGAAACGCGCGCACGCATTCCGTGCATGATCCCGTGCGTTGGAAATATCGAGCCATAGGCGACTACTGGTTGAACGAAATCAACCCGCCTCGGCATGGAGCGATCTGACGCCATGACCCGGCAAATTCACTTCAACGCTTTCGACATGAACTGCGTCGGCCATCAGTCGCCGGGCCTCTGGGCGCATCCCCGCGATCGATCCTGGCAATATAAGGATCTGGAATACTGGACCGACCTCGCCAAGCTTCTGGAGCGCGGCAAGTTCGACGGCGTATTCATCGCCGACGTGCTCGGCGTCTACGATGTCTACAAGGGCAATCTCGACACGGCGCTGCGCGTATCGACGCAAATCCCCGTCAACGATCCGCTGCAACTCGTGCCCGCGATGGCGCTGGTGACGGAACACCTCGGTTTCGGCGTCACCGCCTCGATATCCTTCGAGCATCCCTACACATTCGCACGACGCATCTCCACGCTCGACCATCTCACTAAGGGCAGGGCGGGCTGGAACATCGTGACCTCCTATCTCGAAAGCGGCGCGCGCAACATCGGGCTCGGATCGCAGACTCAGCACGACGACCGCTATGAAGTCGCCGACGAATATATGGAGGTCGTCTACAAGCTTTGGGAAGGGTCATGGGCCGACGACGCCGTGCTGCGGGACCGTGAGCGCCGCATCTTCACCGACCCGACGAAGGTTCGGCCGATCCGCCACGAGGGCAAGCATTACAAAGTCCCGGGTTTTCATCTCAGCGAGCCGTCGCCGCAGCGCACGCCGGTGCTCTATCAGGCGGGGGCGTCGAGCCGGGGCCAACGCTTCGCCGGCGAGCACGCCGAATGCGTATTCGTGGCGACGCCGTCCAAGACCGTGCTGAAGAAGACGGTGGCCGCGATCCGGCGCAGCGTCGCGGAGGCGGGTCGCGATCCGCGCGGGGTGCTGATCTTCAATTTGCAGACGGTCATCGTCGACGAGACGGACGCCAAGGCGAAGGCGAAATACGAGGACTACAAACAATACATCGACCTCGATGGCGCGCTCGCTCTCGGATCGGGTTGGATGGGCATCGATTTCGGCGCCTATGGGCTCGATGAGCCGTTGCGGCATATCAAGACCAACGCCGTGCAGTCCTCCATTGACGCTTTCTCCAGCGCCGATCCGAGCAAGGTCTGGACGGTACGGGAACTCGCGGAATGGATCGGCATCGGCGGCCTCGGGCCGCTAATCGTCGGCGGCTCTCAGACGGTGGCCGACACGCTGCAGGAATGGGTCGAGGAGACCGATGTCGATGGCTTCAACCTCGCCTACGCCGTGACACATGAGACCTTCGCCGACATCGTCGAGCATCTCGTGCCGGAATTGCAGAAGCGCGGCGTGTATCGCAGGGACTACACGCCCGGCACGTTGCGCGAGAAGCTGTTCGGCGCGGGATCGCGATTGCCGGACACGCATCCGGGCGCCAGCTATCGCGACCTCGACGCCGCGGCGCGTCGGAGTCGCGCGGCCGCGGAATAGAAATAGCGATGACCAAGGAAATACGGCTCAACGCCTTCGAAATGAATTGCGTCGCGCATCAGTCGCCGGGCCTGTGGCGGCATCCGCGCGACCGCTCGCGCGATTACAAGCGGCTGGACTATTGGATCGAACTCGCCAAAATCCTCGAGCGAGGTCTGTTCGACGGATTGTTCATCGCCGACGTGCTCGGGGTTTATGACGTCTTCGGCGGCGATGCGCGCGCCGCCCTGACCCATGCGGCGCAGATCCCCGTCAACGATCCGCTGTTGCTCGTGTCCGCGATGGCCGCCGTCACGCGGCATCTGGGATTCGGCGTTACGGCGAACCTTTCCTTCGAGCCGCCCTATACATTCGCCCGCCGCATGTCGACGCTCGACCATCTCACCGAAGGCCGCGTCGGCTGGAACATCGTGACCGGCTATCTCGACAGCGCGGCGCGAGGCGCCGGGCGCGAAAAGCAGACCGCGCACGACGATCGCTACGATATCGCCGACGAATACATGCAGGTTGTCTACAAGCTCTGGGAAGGCTCCTGGGCCGACGACGCGGTGAAAGCCGACGCGGAGACCGGCGTGTTCACCGATCCCGACAAGGTGCGTAAGGCGGTCCATCAGGGCGAGCATTTCTGGCTCGACGCCCTACATCTGAGCGAACCCTCGCCGCAGCGCACGCCGGTGCTGTATCAAGCGGGGACGTCGCCGGCGGGACGCCTCTTCGCCGGCCGTCACGCCGAATGCGTCTTTCTCTCCGGCCCGTCGAAAGTCGCGATAGCGCCACGCGTCGCGGGCTTGCGGGCGAACGCGGCCAGCGTCGGCCGCGATGCTCATAGCCTGCGCATCTTCGCGCTCGCCACGACGATCCTCGGCGCGACGGACGAAGAAGCGCGGGCGAAGCTCGCCGACTATCGACAATATGCCGATCTCGAAGCAGCGCTGACGCTGTTGTCAGGCTGGACGGGCGTCGATTTCGCCAAGCTGGACCCCGACCAGGTCGTCCAGCACGTCGAGAACGAGGCCGGCCGCACCGCGCTCGAAAACATCACGCGCGCCGACCCGAACCGCACCTGGACCGTGCGCCAGGCGGCGGAGCATGTCGCTCTCGGCGGCCTCGGACCCGTATTCGTCGGCTCGCCGTCGACGGTCGCGGATCAGTTGGAGGAGTGGGTCGACGCGACCGACATCGACGGCTTCAATCTCGCCTTCGCCGTGCGACCGGAGACTTTCGCCGACGTCTCCGATCTTCTCGTGCCCGAACTGCAACGACGCGGCCGCTACAAGACCGTTTACCCCGAGGGAACCTTGCGCGAAAAGCTATTTGGCGGTTCGCCGCGTCTGCAAGCGCCGCATGTCGGAGCCGGCTACCGTTGGAGTTGAGATGTCGCTGGGAATCAACGGCCTCGATCATGTCGTCATTCGCGTATCCGACCTCGATGCGTCGGAGACGCTGTATCGGCGGCTCGGCTTCACCCTGACGCCGCGCGGCTTTCATGTCGGTCGCGGCAGCGCCAATCATACGGCGCCGCTGTCCGGCGGCAACTATTTCGAGTTGATTCATATCGAGCCCAGCAGCGTGCGGGACCACTTCTTCCCCGACCATCGCGGCGCGGTGGCGATCGCGTTGGCGCCCGACGACAGTCGAGCCCTCCATGTGGAAATCACCCGTCTCGGCTATGACGTCGAGCCCCCGCGCGACCTCGCGCGTCCCGTCGATCTGCCCAGGGGTGCGCGTGAAGCGCGGTTTCTCAACGCGACGCTGCCACGCATCGGCCCGGACGCCGTACGCTGGTTTGCGTGTCAGCATCTCACGCGCGACCTCGTCTGGAGACCGGAATGGGAGGGACACGCGAATGGCGCCACGCGATTGACCGAGGCGATTCTCGTGCACCCTACGCCGGAGGTGTTGGGACCTGCCTATCGCGGGCTGTTTCAGGGGCTCGTTCATGTCGAACCCGACTCTCTGCGCGTCATCGTGGGCGACGACACTATAAGCGTTCTCACGCCAGCAAAATTCAGCGCGCGATTCCCCGGCATTCCGCTTTCTCGTGACACTTCGCAAGGCTGGTTCGCGGGGGTCGCGCTACGCGTGCGCTCCACGCAAACCACCGCCGAGTTCCTGAGTCAGGCCGGCGTTCCCACGACGCGGACGCCCGTCGGCGCCGTCGTCGTCGCCCCGTCCGAAGCGGCGGGCGTATTGTTCGAATTCAGCGGCGATTGACGTAGCGGAGTCTCAAACGACTTTGGCGTGAACGCTGCGCGGCTGTCGCGCCAGACGCGCCTCCAACCAAAGGCTGTAACGCGAGCCGCCGAAGCAGATGATGAAATAGACCACAGCCGCGAAGAGATAAGCTTCATTGTAAAAGCCGAGCCATTGCGGATCCGTCGCGGCGACCTTGGCGGTGTTGAGAAAGTCGAACAGGCCGATCACGATCACCAGCGTCGTATCGAGAAACAAACCGATCCCCAAATTGACGAAAGAGGGGATGACGGCGCGCAGGGCCTGGGGCAACACCACCAGCCTCATCGCCTTCGCCCAGGAGAGACCCACCGCATGGGCGGCCTCCAATTGGCCTTTCGGCACCGATTGAAGACCCGCGCGCACGTTCTCCGCCATATAGGCGGCGATGAAGAGCACGACGGCGATTTGCGCTCGCAAGAGCTTGTCGATCGAGGCGCCTGCTGGCAACATGAGCGGAAAGAGGAGCGTCGAGACATAAAGCACCGCGATCAGCGGTATGCCGCGCACGCTTTCGATGAACGCGACAGCCATGAATCGCAATAGGCCCATGCGGGAACGCCGGGCTAGGGCTAGTGCGACCGCGAGCGGAAACGCTCCGGCGAAGCCGACCACGGCAAGGAGAACGGTCAGGGGGAAGCCGCCCCATTTGTCGGTGGCGACGGGATGGCCAGTCGCCAATCCCGACATGATCGCGACCGCGAGCGCGAGCACGATCAGCCAGACCGTGACGAGGCAGCGCCGCCAGGAATAGGGCATGCAAGTGACGAGCACGAGGCCGACGATCAGCGCGGTCGCGACGGCGGGCTGCCATTGCAGATCGTGGGGATAGAGCCCGAAGACGATGAAGCGCGCCTTTTCGCCCACGAACGCCCAGCACGCTCCGTGATGGGCGGCGCAGGCGTCGGCGTTCCCGAACCAGACCGCGTCGATGATCGCCCAGCGCAGAAACGGCCAGACGACGAAGACGAGGAAGGCGGCGAAGGCGAAGGTGATCGCGATGTTGGTCGGCGAGCCGAACAGCCTTTTGCGCCAGGAAGCCCAGTCCACCTCGACGCGGCGCGCTTGTGACAAGGTGAGCAGCGTCATCATCGCTCCTTCAGCGCGTGGCGTTGGTTGTATTGGTTCATCGCCAGCGACACCGAAAAGCTGATGGCGAGATAGATCGCGACCATGATCATGATCGATTCCAGCGCCTGGCCCGTCTGGTTGGAGGCGGTGTTCACGATGTTGACGAGGTCGGGATAACCGATGGCGACGGCGAGGCTGGAGTTCTTGGCCAAACTCAAATAGCTCGACGTCATTTGTGGAATTATGACGCGCAGGGCTTGCGGCAAGACGACGAGGCGCATGACTTGCCCTCGCTTCAACCCCACCGAGCCTGCGGCTTCCCATTGGCCTTTGGGGACAGACTCGATGCCGCCGCGAACAATCTCGGCGATACCCGCCGCCGCGTTGACGACGAGGCCGAGAACCAAGGCGGTGAATTCCGGCGACAGCGAGGATCCGCCCGCGAAATTGAATCCGCGGCGCTCCGGAAGATCGAGGCCGAAGGCGCCGAGCGCCGTCGCGACGACGGCGAGGATCACGAACGTCCCGAGCCCCGCCAACGCGACCTTGCGCCTCAGAAACGGACGCTCGCGCAATTCGCGGCGGAGGAGCAGCTCCGCCAGGACGATGGCCACGCCGAGGGCTGGATAGGCCAACCATGTCGCGTTGCCGGAAATCGTCAAGACCGGATAGAACATGCCGCGGTTGCACAGAAATATCCCCGGCAAGGGCGCCATCGCCTGTCGCGCGCCAGGCAGCGCCTGCAGTGTCGCGTTCCAGAAAAAGAGTTGCAGCAGCAGCGGCGTGTTGCGGATCGCCTCGACGTAGACGCGCACCGAATTCGCGAGCAGCGGATTGGTCGACAGCCTCGCGATGCCGAGCGTGACGCCGAGAACGGTGGCGAGGATGCACCCGACCGTCGAGACGACCAGGGTGTTGAGGAGCCCGACAAAGATCGCCTTTATGAGCGGGCTGTCCGAGGAATAGGCGATCAATGACTCGCCGATCTCGAAATTCGCGCGACGCCAGAGGAAGGCGAAGCCGGGCGTGATGCCGACCCGCGCCATGTTGGCTTCCATGTCGTGGCCGAGCAGCGCGAGGATGGCGACGATCGCCAGAAACGAAAAAATCTGGGCGACGGGATGGTCACCCAGCCAGGCCCTCAGGCTCGCGAAACCGGGCGCCGAAGCGCCCGGTCGAGTGGTTAGGTTCAATGTCACTTCACGACGCGCTCAACGGAAAGGGGGAGAATACAGCAATCCCCCCTTGGTCCAGAGTTGATTGTAGCCGCGTTCGAACCCTACCGGCGTGGTCTTGCCTATGTTGCGATCGAAGATCTCGCCGTAATTGCCGAGCTTCTTGACGATGTTGTAGGCGAATTTCGGATCGAGGCCGATCGCCTCGCCAAGCGACGGATCGACGCCCAGGAAGCGTTTGATCGCGGGATCCTCGCTGGTGAGGAACGTGTCGATGTTGTCCTTCGTGATGCCGAACTCCTCGGCCTGAATGGTCGCGTAGACCGTCCAGTTGACGATCTGCAGCCAGCGATCGTCGCCGCCGCGGATCGCGGGCGCGAGCGGCTCCTTGGACAGGCGCTCGGGGAGTAGGACGAAGTCGTCCGGCTTGGCGAGCTGGGTGCGATCGATCGCGAGATCCGATGAATCCTGCGTGAGCGCGTCGACGCGGCCCGAATCGAGCGCGGCGCGGAATTCCTTGCCGTCCTCGATGACGACGGCCTTGAAGGTCTTTTTGTTCTTGCGGAAGAAGTCCGCGATATTGAGTTCGCCGGTCGTGCCGCTTTGAATGCCAACCGTCGCGCCGTCGAGTTCCGAGCCCTTCGTCACGCCCAGCGATTTGCGCACCAACAGACCCTGGCCGTCATAGAAGACGACGGGTCCGAAGTCGAAGCCCAGCTTGAACGAGCGATTGATTGTCTCGGTGACGCCCGACAGGAGCACATCGAACTCGCCCGCCTGTAGCGCGGGAAGGCGTTGCTGCGGCGAGGACGAGGTGAACTCGACCTTGTCGGGATCGTTGAACACCGTGATCGCCAGGGCGCGGCCGAAGTCGACGAAGAAGCCTTGCCAGCGACCGCTGCTGTCCGGCGCGAAGAAGCCTGGGCTCGTGCCGACGCCCACCTTGATGACGCCGCGCGCCTTGATTTTGTCGAGCGTCTCGCCCGCGTGAGCGACGGGGGCCAGGATCGCGCCCGCGCCCCAGATCATCGCCGCCAAGGCCAGGCCTCTGCCTAGCTTGTCACCCAAAGAACGAATCATTGTCGAAATTCCTTTTCGCCCCGATTGAACCCGCGCGGGGGATCCCCGCAGTCGTTTCTCGAACGCGCCATTGCGTTCGTCGGAATCAAGTTAGGGGTTTTGAAAAAGAACGGTATATCAATTTTGTAGAATTAGACGTTACATATTCTCAACAGCCGCGGCATGCCACTCCTGCTGGCGCGAAGCGCGGAGTGCCTCCAAATATCTCAGTCAACGCGGCCGTAAAAGAGTGCGGACACGTGCCTCGCCTCGGCGAAGAACAACCAGCGTTCCGTGCCCAACCCGATCGCCGCCGCGAGGATCGCGGTCGACGCCAATGGGCAAGACGCGGAGAGCGGGGTCAATAGAATCAGGCCGATCAATGCGAACGGCGCGCCGAACAGACAGACATGGACGGAGCGGCGCAACGCGAGGGCGCGCTTTCGCGCGACCACGAAGCCCATATCCCGCAGTAAAAAATTCGCGCCCGTGTGCGGCGGATCGAACGCGCGCGCGGCCCCCAGATGCGCGAGGCCTGTAGCCGAGCCGAGGCTCGAAGTCGGAAGCGCGCGATCGATGGATCGCCAGTACGCCGCCTTGATGAGCCAAGCGGCGAAGGTGGTCGCCATCGCGAGCGCGATCGGACCGCGACCGCCAAATACCGTCGTCAGCGCGACGAGAAGCAACGCGCCGGACTGAAGCGCCAGCGCGAGATAGATCGGCGGAACCAAGGTATGGCTCCATCGGCGGATGGTCGTCAGGCTCGCGTAGATCATCGCGGTGCAAAACACGGTCGTCATCGCCATCGCGGCGCTCAGGCCGCCGAGAAGCCTGATGGAAACGTCGTTTGGCTCGGAGGATGCCCAGAGAACTCCGAACGCGGTCGCGGGCAGGAACGTGACGAGCGCGGCCAATCCTTCGCGCGACATCCAGGATGTTCGCCACCGACTCAGCGCGCGCCACGCGCGCAAAGGTCGGCCGAGGTGAAACGTCGAGGCGAACAGTCCGATGGAGATAAGGCCAAGCGCCAGCGCGACCGCGAAAGGACCGGGCGTCGGCGAAACGTCGAGCGCCGCCATGAAGCCGAGAATCGCCAGCAAGCCATAGCCGGCGCCCGATGCGGTGGTGAAAATGATGATCGACGCCGCGGGATCCATGAAATCTCTCTTGGAGTCAGCGCGTCAGCAGGGCGTCGAGAAAGTCCAGAAGCGCACGCGGACTCCTCTCCAATTTGCGCGCCGCGGTCTTGCGACCGTCGGCCGTCACGCTCCGCGGCGGAAGGTATTTGCTCGTCGGTCGATATTTCAACTCCGGCAACGGATCGAACCCGCCAAATTCCCGAGTCAATCTCGAAACGTTGGACTCCGGATCGGCGAAGTCGCCGAAATGGCGCGCGTTCGCGGGGCAGGTGGTCACGCAGATCGGCTGGCGATCCTCGACCGGCAGTTCGCGGTCATGGATGCGGTCAACGCATAGCGTGCATTTCTTCATCACGGCCTCGACCTCGTCGAATTCGCGCGCGCCATACGGACAAGCCCAGGCGCAGAGCTTGCAGCCGATGCATTTGTCGTGATCGATCAGCACGATTCCGTCATCCGCGCGCTTGTAAGAAGCGCCGGTGGGGCAGACGGTGACGCAGGCGGGCGCCTCGCAATGCAGGCAAGTCTTAGGGAAATAAACGGTGCGACCGGCCGCGCCTTCGCCGAACTCATAGCTATGAACGCGATTGGGCCAAACGCCGCGCGGGCTGGCTTGGTAGGCCTCGACATCGGACGATCTCCCGGAATGCCCGACGGAGTTCTCCTGTTTGCAGGCGACCGCGCAGGCGTGGCAGCCGACGCATGCGTTGAGGTCGATCACCAAGCCGAGTCGTTTGCGAGGCGAAGATGTCATCCGCGCCTTCCCCGGCGATGAGGCGCATCAAGCAGACCTGGCGGGCGTCGAAGCGTGGGAAATCGCGGCTCGCTGATTTCCTCGACCGACTCGCATTTTTCGATCCGCACGCGCAAGTCATACCATGCGGCTTGCCCTGTGAGCGGATCAGAGTTCGAGAAGCGTCGACCGTCGTGTTCCGCCGGCAGGAGTTCGCTGATTAGATGATTGAGCAGAAAGCCCTTGCGCGCCTCGGGGGCGTCGGGAGAGAGATTCCACGCGCCGGACCGCTTGCCGATCGCGTTCCACGTCCAGACCGTACGCGGATCGACTCCTTCCATCGTCTTGATCCGCGACTTGATCGAGGCGTGATGACTGCCGACGCGCACCCAGTCGCCATCCCGCAGCCCCAGATGTTCGGCCAGCGAAACGGCGACGTAGAGCGCGTTCTCGCCTAGGATTTGCCGCAGCCAGGAGTTGTGCGAACCCCAGGAATGATACATCGGCATCGGCCGCTGCGTGATCGCATGCAGGGGAAAGCGGGCCGTGTCGACCTTCGTTTCCTCCAGTGGAACGCTCCAGATCGGCAGCGGGTCGGATGATTCGATCAACCGGCCGCGCAATCGCTCTGGTGGTTGGATGGGGCCGTGGCCCTGCGCGGCGAGGCGGAATTTTTGGAGAGGTTCGCTGTAGAGCTGCATTACGATCGGCTCCGCGTTGTTGACGAAACTCATGTGGCGGGCGAACGCGAGATAGTCGGCGTTGGCGAATTTGTAGAATTGTTGGTTCGGCGGCAGCTCATGCCGCCAGAAGCCTTGGTTGGCGACATAGGCCTCAAGCTGCTTCGGGTTGACGGCCCCGCGTCCGAAATCTTCGCCATCGATCCCGCGAAAGCCGGCGAGCGGCCCGAGGCCTGGCGACCTCTCGTGATGGACGAGATAGTCGGCATAGCCGCCGGGATATTTGGGCGCGCCGGAAGCGTCGATCATGCCCGGCAGTTTGAGCCGCGCACCCAGATCCAGCAGCACGCTCTGAAACGCGCGAACGTCGCGATCGGGCTCGACAACGGGCTGGCGTATGGCGTCCGCGGGCCCGTTCGCGTCGCTGATCGGTCGATCCAGCAGCGAGATGCAGTCCCAGCGCTCGAGATAGGTCGTGTCCGGCAGCACGAGGTCGGCGTAGGCGACGGTCTCCGAAAAGAAGGCGTCGGAATAGAGAATGTGTGGGATCTTGTATTCGCCGTCCGGCCGCTTGTCGGTGAGCATCTCGATGACTTGCGAGGTGTTCATCGTCGAATTCCAACTCATGTTGGCCATGAACAGGAACAGCGTGTCGATGGTGTAGGGGTCGCCCTTCCACGCATTGGTGATGACCATGTGCATCATGCCGTGAATGGCGAGCGGCGCCTCCCAGGAGAACGCCTTGTCGATCCGAATCGGTTCGCCGTCGGCGTCGACCAGCAAATCCTCGGGACCCTGGGGAAAGCCGAGCGGCGCGCCTTCGAGCGGATTTCCCGGCGCGACGTGTTTGCCCGACGGCTTCTGCGCCGGGGGGATCGCGCGCGGAAATGGCGCCTTCAGGCGAAACCCGCCCGGGCATTCGATGGCGCCGAGCAGCGACTGAAGCAGGTGGATGGCGCGGCAGGTGTGAAAGCCGTTGCTGTGCGCCGAGATGCCTCGCATCGCGTGCATCGCGACCGGGCGTCCCACGATCTTGTCGTGCTTGCGTCCGGCCCAATCCGTCCATGGGATGTCGAGTTCCACGGTCTGTTCGAAGGCGACTTCAGCGATTTCCGCCGCGACGCGTTCAATCGTAGCCGCAGGCACGCCGCAACGCTCGGCGACGGCGGCGGGGCTGAACGCATCGGCCATATAGCGTTCAGCGATCCGTTGGAACACAGGCGCGGCCTTGCGGCCGTCCACCAATCGCGCTTCGCCCGCCAGCGACATCTCGACGTCCGGCGCGGTCGCGTCGACCAACCGGCCGCTCGCGGCATTGAAACCGAGCGGCCGACCGGCCTCGTCCCGCGCGAACAGGCCGTGATCCGCCGCGCCAGGATCCTGAATGACCAACCATCCCGCGTTGGTGTAACGCGCGAGATAGGCGAGATCAACTTTTCCCGCGTGCAACAACTCATGCATGAGGGCCATGATGAACAAGCCATCCGCGCCCGGGCGCACGCCGATCCATTCGTCGGCGATCGCGGAATAGCCGGTCCGCACCGGATTGACCGACACTACCTTCGCGCCCCTGGCCTTCAGTTTGGCCAGCCCCGCCTTGATGGGGTTGGAGTCATGATCTTCCGCGACGCCCAACATGAGGAAATAATTGGTGCGCTCCCAATCCGGTTCGCCGAATTCCCAGAACGAGCCGCCGATCGTATAGAGGCCGGCGGCGGCCATGTTCACCGAGCAAAAGCCGCCGTGCGCCGCGAAATTCGGCGTCCCGAACTGCGTCGCCCACCAGCCCGTCAGCGATTGGCTCTGATCGCGACCCGTGAAAAAGGCGAGCTTGCGCGGATCGGCAGCGCGGATATCGCCGAGCCATTTCGTCGCGATCGTGAGCGCTTCCTCCCACTCGATCTCGACGAACTCGCTCTTGCCGCGCTCGCCGACGCGTTTGAGCGGCTTGCGCAAGCGCGCGGGCGAATAATGATGCATGAGCCCCGCGGCGCCCTTCGCGCATAAGGCGCCCTTGTTCACGGGATGGCGACGATTGCCTTCGATCGACTCCACGAGGCCGTCGCGCACATGCGCCTTCACGCCGCAGCGGCACGCGCACATGTAGCAAGTGGTGTATTTGGTCGTGATGCGTTCATCGGCGGCGATTTCGGGGGCGGGCTTGCTGAACATGATACGAATCCCGCTGGCGCATTCGTCAGATCATCGAGGTGTCGCGAACCGCGATAATCAAATCCCGCTTCCGTCGTCGAAGGCTTCCGTTCGCGCATGCGCCTGCGTGACGTTGCTCGCCGGAGGCACGTCGCGCGTCAGCCACACATTGCCGCCGATCTGGGAGCCGCGTCCTATGGTGATGCGCCCGAGGATCGTCGCGCCGGCGTAGATCACGACGTCGTCCTCGATAATCGGATGGCGCGGATAGTTCTTGGCGAGCCCGCCGTGCTCGTCCGCGTTGAAGCGCCGCGCGCCTAGCGTCACCGCCTGATAAAGCCGAACCCGCCGCCCGATGATCGCCGTCTCTCCGATCACGACGCCGGTGCCGTGATCGATGAAGAAGCCCTCGCCGATCTCGGCGCCGGGATGAATGTCGATGCCGGTGTCGGAATGCGCCGCTTCCGAGAGGATGCGCGCGATCAGGGGCGCGCCGAGGAGATAGAGTTCATGCGAAAGCCGATGATGGATGATCGCGGCGACGCCGGGATAGCAGAGCAGCACTTCGTCGAGGCTCTTGGCCGCGGGGTCGCCTTCGAACGCGGCGCGAATGTCGGCGTTGAGCAGCGTCAGAACCTGCGGCAGCGCGGCCGCGAATTCAGTTCGGATCTCGCGCGCGCGCCGCGCGGGATCGACGCCGGGCTCCGCGGTGAGCGCGAGTTCCTGCGAAGCTTGCGCTTCGAGCGAACGCAAGGCCGCGTCAGTCGTATGCGTGACGAAGCCTTGCAGACCGTCCTCGGTCAAATCTTGTGGGCCGAAATGCCTAGGGAATAACGCCGCAACGAAGTCGCGCCGCAGCGCGAGAACCTCCGCGCGGGAGACGCGCGGAGGCGTGGCTTGCGAGCCGCAGCGGCTCGCCTCACCGACCGCGCGAACCTCGCGCAATCTTGCGACGACGCGGCCGAGATCGGATAGGCCGCCGGGAGCGGCCTCGTCGCCGCTCATATGCATTACGCGGCGATACCCTGCGCGTCGAACAGGCCTTCGAACAGCGCGGTGCTGAGATAACGCTCGCCCGAATCCGGCAAGATCACGACGATGGTTTTGCCCGCGTTCTCCGGACGCTGGGCGAGACGCACCGCCACGGCCGCCGCCGCGCCGCCTGATATGCCCGCCAATATGCCTTCCTCGCGCGCGAGACGGCGCGCGAAGGCGATCGCGTCTTCGTTGGATATCTGCTCGATCGCGTCGACCAGCGAAAGATCAAGCACGGCGGGAACGAATCCCGCGCCGATGCCCTGTATCTTGTGCGGTCCCGGCTTGATCGGCTCGCCCGCGCGGCTTTGCGTCAGCACGGGGCTGGCGGTCGGCTCGACCGCGACGGAGACGATCGGCTTGCCCTTGGTGTTCTTGATGTAGCGCGTGACGCCGGTGATCGTACCACCGGTGCCGACGCCGGAGACGAAGATGTCGATAGCGCCTTCGGTGTCGTCCCAGATTTCAGGGCCCGTGGTCTGTTCGTGGATCAGAGGATTGGCGGGGTTCTTGAACTGCTGCAACAGCACGTATTTAGGATCGGACGCCGCGATCTCCTCGGCCTTGGCGATGGCGCCGTTCATGCCCTTCGGCCCTTCGGTGAGCACGAGCTTGGCGCCCAGCGCGACAAGCAGCTTGCGGCGCTCCACGCTCATCGTTTCCGGCATGGTGAGGGTGAGCGGAATGCCGCGCGCGGCGGCGACGAAGGCGAGCGCGATGCCGGTGTTGCCGCTGGTGGGCTCCACGAGTTCCTTGCCCGGACCCAACAGGCCGCGTTTCTCCGCGTCCCAGATCAACGCGGCGCCGATGCGGCATTTCACGGAATAGGCGGGATTGCGGCCCTCGGTCTTGGCGAGCACCGTCGCCTTGGCGCCATCGGTGACGCGGTTGAGCCGCACCAGCGGCGTATGGCCGATGGAGAGGGAATTGTCTTCATACCAGTGCGACATGGCGGAGCCCTTTTCACTTCGGTTATATGATGTCAGTAAATCAATATATTTAGTATTTTTTTCTTGCGCCAGTGTTCTTGATGCCGGTCAAACCGCGACATATTTGCGCGGGGAAATCATTATGCGTGGATGGAAAATCAGGCCGGAGCCTAGAAGGGTCCCGCCTTCCCGGACGGGTCGTCTTGCGGGACGTAGTAGTTGGCGAAGGTGTCCAGCACCTGGCTTCGGACCATGTCGCGGAACGGCGCGTGCGCGATCATGCCATAGACCGCGGCCGCGCCCTGCTCAGCGAGTTCGGGATGCGCGCGCGCGATCTCGACGGAGGACGCGAGGTCGCCGAGATACGTATCGACGACATCGAGATGCCGTGCAGTGACCATGCCGTGCAAGCCGTCGGGGAATTGCAACCGATTGAGGCTCCAGCCTCGCTCTTCCATGCGGTCGCCGACGGAGAAGATGTTCAGGGCGGCGTCGGCTGCGCCATAGGCGATCAGCGGGCCTTGCGGCTTGGCCAGCATTCTCAGGCCGGGTATCGCGGCGATACCCGCGCTCAGCCTGTCCACGGCCTCGGCGGTGCGCGCTGCGAGGTCGCGATAGCCGGCGATCCCGAAATATTGCAGCGCGCCCCAGGCGGCGGCGTAGGCCCCGCCGGGCCGGGTGCCGAGCAGGGCGGGCGAGGCGAAGACGCCGCCCGGCCAGTTCTGCGACACGAACATCTGATGCTTGAAATAGCTCAGGTCCCGATAGATGATCGTCGAGGCGCCCTTGGACGCGAAGCCGTACTTGTGGACGTCGGCCGAAATCGAGGTGACGCCGGGAACGCGGTAATCCCAGGGCGGTATGTCGCGCCCGTTCATTTCCATGAACGGCAGAATGAAGCCGCCGACGCAGGCGTCGACATGCATCGGTACGCCCCGCCGCGCCGCGATCTCCGCCATGAACGGAATCGGGTCGATCGTGCCATGCGGATATTCCGGAGCGGAGCCCAGGATCATCGCGGTGTCGTCGTTGATGAGGCCTTCCAGTTGCGAGGCGTCGGTGCGCAGATCGTCGGTGAGCGGCAGCCATCGGATCTTCAGACCGAAATATTCCGCGCCCTTTTCCCAGGCGACATGCGCGGTCGTGGGGATGATCATCTCGGGCGCGCTGACGCCGCGAAGCGCTTTCGCTCGGTCGCGATAGGTCTTGACCGCGAGCAGGCAGCTTTCCGTGCCGCCCGAGGTCACCACGCCGCAGGCCGTGTCCGGCGCGTGCAGCAAGCCGGCGGTGAAGGAGATGATGTCGTCCTCCAGCTTCTTCAGGCTTTTGAACGCGAGCGGGTTCAGACCATTGGCGGAGGCGTAGGTTTGATAGGCTTTGCCGAGGAAGTCCTCGTGCGCCTGATCGAGGTAATAGACGAGACTCCAGACGCGACTGTGCTTGTAGTCGGGGTCCTGAGCGCCGAAACTTCGGAGTTCGGCGAGGATATCCTCGGGGTCGCGTCCACTTTCGGGCAGCGGCTTGTGCATACGCGTTTTCCTTATTTTTTCGCTTCCACGCCGCGAAAAGCGAGCCACGCCGTCAGCACGCTCGCCAGGACCGCCGCGATCGCGATGGCGAACAAGGCGTCATCGAAACTGCCCGTGGCCGATACGATCGCGCCCGGAACCATGCTGCCGACGACGCCGCCGATCACGAGGCTTGTGCCGTTGTAGATGCCGGTCGCCGCGCCGACATTCGCGTCTCCGGCGAGCGCCTGCACGGTCGCGTGCTCCTGCGCCTGGAACGCGCTCTGACAGAAGACCGCCGCCGCGAACAGCGTGACCAGACCGGCGAGGGTCTCGGCTCGGACAGCCAGACACAGCAAACCCGCCGCCGCGAGGAAACCCAGGCTGGCGAGCGCGACGCGTCTGTTCAAGCGGTCGCCGATCCAGGCGATGAGCAGCGTGCCGACGACTCCGGCGGTGAAAACAATGCTCAGCGGCCAACCGAGCGCATCGAAGTCGATGCCCTTGGCGCGGACGAAATAGGTCGGCAGCCATCCCAATATGCCGAATCCCG
>Ga0302319_10009383_pt1 | contig 18821 bp, 22 predicted proteins | sample Bog_T0_2_FD_203319 | JGI IMG/M metagenome (GOLD analysis project Ga0302319, IMG submission 203319) | Peat permafrost microbial communities from Stordalen Mire near Abisko, Sweden - Bog_T0_2 | ecosystem: Environmental > Terrestrial > Soil > Wetlands > Peat | place: Sweden: Abisko, Stordalen Mire... | reverse complement strand
ATGTACGTCGTAACCGCGCGTCGACAGGATCCACGTCGCCTCGATTGCCAGGTCGGCGTGTTTGTGTTCCAGGAGTCGTCCGATGAACAAGAGCTCCGGCGCCGACGGATCAGGCTCGACCAATGTGAGTTGGTCGAAATCCAATGAATTGGGCACCACATGCAAGCGGTCGCTCTTCACTCCCATGCTCGAAAGTTTTTCAGCAGTTCCGACCGACACCGCGACAATCGCGTCGGGCAATCGAGCACAGAATCGCTCCAACATCGCCGGCGCGAACCCAACCTTGCCGAGATAGGTCTCCCAGCCCTCTTTGCCCCAGACTTCGTGCCACGTAACCACGAGTGGGACTCGCCGGACCCAGGCGACGAATCGCAACGGCAGCAGTTGAAGGTACGGGAAGTGATCCGCTTCGATGACGTCAAACCTGCGAGTCAAGAGCCGCAGTGTCGAGACGGCGAAAAGCACCGCCTGCCACACCGAACGCCGGTTTCCGCGGTACAGGGGAACGCAGGGACAGAGCGCGGAGTATCTGAGTGAACCACCCGGAGATTCGACGACGTCGGGTGTCCGGTCCCACCACTTCATGGAATACACGACGACGTCCATCTCGTGCTCGGGAAGTCGGCTGAGAAGGCGGAGGTAACGAACCTCCTTGCCGCCCTTATGCCACGGATAGAGTGCGTCGGTCACCACGGCGACCTTGAGACGCTTCATCTCGAATCCTCGATAGGTGAAGTGCCGAAGGAAATCGAAGTTAACCCACGCGCGGCGCCCACTTCATTCACAATTCGACCCTGAAGTGCCGTTCGCTCCTGACGAACTCGTCGCGCTCGAGTCGTCGTGTCGTGCGAATCAGACCGGAGAAGCGACATTGTAAGACCCTACTGTTCGTCATTCCCAACGCAGTGACACGTCCAATATCGGAGACGGCTCGTGACCGTTCCGTCCCGATGTGACGTCAGTTCCATGGTCCTGCGCGACGAATGGCGAAGGTATTTTCGGAAAGTCGATCCAAACTATGGCGTTCGATCCGAATCGTCCGCACTCAGCTTTCGGACGTGTGCACCCGAGGAGTGAGGGCTCGATTGCGCTTTCCGTACGGGGTCACCGGACGGAGACGAACCTTGGCGAGCACGAAGACACATCGAAGCGCGTCGTTCATACGAATCTTCTTGCCTTCTTCCTTACTCCGGCCGACGTAGCTAATCGGTACCTCGAAGGGGCGGAATCCAGCGCGAAGAACCTCGGCACTCACTTCGGTGTCCAGACCAAAGCCGTTCTCGTCGAGTTCGAAACTGCGCAACAGTGGCATCGGCACCAACTTCAAGCAGGTGTGCAGATCAGAAATTGCAGAACCAAACATGAGGTTTGCAAGAAACGTCATCGCTTTGTTGCCGATGGAGTGCCAGAGTGATGGGTGAACCGTGCCGAAACCCGACATTCGATTCCCGTACACCACTTCGGCCCGTCCCGTGAGAATCGGCGTTACCAATCGGGGAATATCCGCGACATCGTATTCCTGGTCGGCATCGAAGATCAGAACGTGGGAACCCTTCGCCGAGGCAATGCCCGTACGAACGGCAGCACCTTTGCCAAGATTTGCGGTGTGACTGACCTTGACACAGCGAGAGTCTTCAAACTCTTCGAGAAGTTCTGCCGTGCCGTCGGTCGAACCGTCGTTGACCACGATGATTTCAAGCTCTTTGCCCGGTACGTCGAGAGACAAAAGTGCGTCCAAAACCCGGAGTATTGTCAGGTGCTCGTTGTACGAGGGAACAATGATTGAAAGCCGGAATGGTGTGAACTCGTTTGGGGAGTCGGTGAGCATTCCGGATCTCAAGCCAAGATCGCAGGGTTATTTTTCAAAGCCATCCTTCGAAAGTGCCCTTGCGCAGGCAACTCTTTCAGGTTTCACGAGCGTTGTCAAGTCAGTGCGCTTCCATTGTGAATCCGTAGAGATTCTGGCCCTGGGGCATGCATCAATAGTCATTGGCAACGACCGGAAGCATCGACCGAATCAGGCCCAATTACTCACACAAATCTCCCCGCCGGCACAATTTCGTGCTGACAGCAACATTGATTTGACGTTTTTCTCACAGTAAGAAAATTGCGTCGACGGTCGTGTCAGGTGACAATTTGGCGAATCACTTGTCTGGGAGTTGCGAAATGTGGCCCGCTGATCGCCCGGATGTCACGACCCCGCGCCGGGCCGAAGTCCCGACGCTCAACGGCCCCAAACCGCTGTTGGGTGATGACGAAGCGGCATCGGTCGCTCCGTCTGTGACAGTCCAGCCCCCGTCTCTAAAGTCACCTACGAAGTGGAAGTACTGAAACGAGACGAAACCGACGTAGGTGTCAACCGTGACTCGTTGAGCCAGATCCGTGGGTCGCCGGTAGTGAACCTGCGTTCGCCGCAGGGAGATGCGGACTTCACGAACCGCTTAAGAGCTTCCGAACACCTTTTGGAATGCCGTGAGCGACAGCGGTGTTCCCGGTCCAAGAATCACACCAATTCCCGTTCCGGCGTCGAAATACGCTTCGAAGGCGTAGTCGTTGTTGGCAACGGCGGCGCCAACGCCCTCGATGTAGCCAGGATCGTCACCTTCCGGTCCGGTGGCAAGTCCCCACTCCGGAAGACTCATGGGCTTGCCCTGCGCCGTTGCGAACGCTTGGATGCTCGCTAGTCCGTAGGCCTCGTTGTTGAGTTGAGCGAAGGTGAGGACGGTGTTGGGCGTTTCGCAACTCACGTCGTAGAAGTCGAGTCCGATGATGTCAACGTAGGCGTTACCGGGGTAGAAGTTCGAGTACGGCACACTTTGAGTGCACGCGTTGGGATTCCAGTCAATGAGAAAGTGCTCACCGGCGGCTTGGCGCAACCCGGTCACTTCATTCGCAAAGCATGTCGCCCACAGGTTCTGCTCTTGGGTCGTGTTGCCCATGGAGTCGTTTTCCCAATTGCCGTTCATCTCGGGTCCCAGGCGGATGACCGAACTCTGTAATCCCGCGGCAACGAGGTTGTCTCCGAGTTGTGTCGCGTAGGAGTCAAAGTCGCCGGCGGCGCACGACTGTTCCCATGCCAACGGGTTGTTGATGTTCGCAAGGTTGGTGGGAATCAGGTCCACTTGCAAAACGAGTTGACGAGTCTGGGGTGCTTCAGCGACCCACGACGTGAACGGCGTGCCCGGCGCGCCGGCGATCCAGGGATCCTCCCACTGGGCCCACGTCTGCGTGCCATTCAAGTACGCGAGAAGACACGTCACGTTGGAGTGGGTCTCCTGGTTGAAACTTGACACCGTTGACTGTAAAGACGCAAGAGAACTGAATCCGCCATTGGGCGTGTCGGGCTCCAGGCACTCACTACGCGACGGTCCTGCGATGATCGGTCCACCCGCAGCGGTAGGGGCCGACGGAGCTGCCGTCGTGGTGGTCGTCGGCGAAGAAGTGGTCGTCGATGTCGAAGTCGAAGTCGAGGTGCTCGTCGCAGACGCACCGCCGCCGCCTCCAGCCGCCACCGGTGCCGTCGTGGTGGTCGTCCCGGTCTGAAGTGGACGGTGACGCCGCACGACGCCCGAGTGTTCGCGGTTGGCAGTCTCCTTGGCCAACTTGATAAGTGTCGCGGTGCTCAGTGAGGACGAATTCCGCCCCGAGAACGACGACGCCGAAGCGTCAAGGCTCACCATGGCGACGAGCATGCTCGTCGTGACACCCAACGTCATCAACTTGCGCGCGGTATTCGACAAAAAGAGATGCTTCAGGGAGCCCAGGGACATGCCGTACATGCTTGTTGAATCACATCAAGGAAGCCTCAACTGAACCTCAAATAACGTGGGCGTACGGACAAATGCCCTACCGCTCAATCCATAGATCGCAGTACTCACCTACGGTCGCACGCCTCCGGCGAACCACCGCTGAAACGCCGGTATCGACAACGGCGTACGAGGTCCGAGCGGCAAGGCCGTACCCCCACTGCCCGGAACATCGAAATATGTCTCGAAAGCGAAGTCCCCACTGTCGAAGACCGAGCCGATGCCGTCGATGAAATCCGGGTCGTCCCCGGACGGTATCTTCGAGAGACCCCATTCGGGCAGACTCAGCGGCTCGTGGTGCGACTTGGCGAACGCCTCGATCGCCACGAGCCCCGCAGGCTGATTCGCGAGTCGCGCGAATGAGTACGGCGTCTTGGGAGCCGCGCACGACGCGTCAAAGAGGTCGAGGCCGATGACGTTCACAAAGGAGTTGCCCGGGTACAACGGGAAATACGCAAGGTTGTATTGACAGGGGTTCGGATTCCAGTCGATCAGGAAATGCTGACCGACTGCGCGCCGAAGGCTCTTGACCTCGTTCTTGAAGCACCCCAACCACAGTTGACGCTCGAGCGACGTCTTCCCGACGTAGTCAACTTCCCAATTTCCATTCATCTCCGCCGCGAGTCGCAGTACCGAGTTCTGCAGCCCCGCGGCAACAAGACTCGATCCGAGTTGGGTCGCGTGGGAGTCAAAATCTCCGGCCGCGCAGGACCTCTCCCAATGGACGGGGTTCTTTATATTCTTGAGGTCGGTAGGAATGAGGTCGACCTGAAGCACCAACTGTCGATCGAGCGGGGCTTCCGCTACCCACGAGGTATACCCGTACTGCGCCTCGGTGATCCACGGATGTTCCCACGTACTCCACGTCGGCGCACCGTTCAAATAGGCCGAGACGCACGACACCGAGGTATCGGTGAGCGCGTCGAATTTCGTGATGGCGCTTTGCAGCGCGGCCAGCCCGTTGCCGGAGACATTCGGTGTCACACACTGATGACGTGAAGGGCCACTCGTAATCAAACCTCCGCTGCTCAGCGTCGACGTCGAAGCGGTCGTGGTGGTCACCGTCGAGGTCGCCTGAGCGGGACCGGCCATTGCCAAGATGGAACCCGCAATTGCTATCGTCGCAATGGCGACACCAAACGTGTTTGGCAGCGAATCGGTCCTCAGTTTCATTTGCCGTCGCCTTAACTTGGAGATCATTCCGATATTTGTGAGGCTGAATCCTGCAGTCTCCTGCACATCTCATATGCAGCCACAACATACGAGCCGAGTCGTCGATTCTCTACGACCCCAAAGATTACAGCGAATCGGATGCACCAGACCCTGCACGGGCCCGACGATTTACTCGAGATCTCCGGCACAATATCGAGACAACGTGCACCGTTGCAACGAAACCCCAGAAGATTGAGGGATAAAATCATTCGATTGCGACCATTTGCTCAACGGAGGTTGGCGTCAGCATGCTCAAGAGATTCGTGCTACTGGCAAGTGCCGTACTGCTCGTCCCTCAGTTTTGGACGGTAGGTGCATTCGCGGCGCCGTCGGGCATGAAGGCAGTGACGCCGGTGTCGACGCTGACGAAGCTGGACAAAGTACTTGCAAAGTCCATAAACAACGAGAGTTTGCCGACCGATCTCGTCCCCTCCATCACGCAACTATCCAACGCGAATGCGGTCCAGGGCTCTTCGTATCTCCATCACTCTTGCGATCCGTACGTCGTGAACAGCGAAGCGAGTGATCCGGCGCCGTGCTGGTACGGTTCCAAGACTGCAAAACGGACGGTGGTGATCTGGGGTGACTCGTTCGTCGGGAACTGGATTCCTGCACTGGACCTCGCGGGGAAGGCGCTTGGTTTCAGAGTTGCTGAGTTCTCGTTCGTCGGTTGCAACACCACGTTCGTGAATCCGACCGGACCAGAGACCGGCTTCGATGAGAACGAGGTCAAGGCCTGCATCAGTTTTCACGCGAATCTTCCCCGGAGCGTCAAGAGACTTGATCCAGTCGCGGTGATCGCGGCGGACGGGGCGCTTTCATGGGGTCCCGGCGGCGATCCGGTCTTCATAGCGGGTCTCAATACGGCATTCAATGAGATGTCGACGCCGGCGAGTCATCCGATTCGAATCTTGCTCGGCACCGGACCTCACCTCTTAGAGCCCGCCCCTACGTGTCTCGCGACTCATCCCAGCAGCATCAAACGTTGTGACTTTTCGTTTTCCACGGGCAGTCCCTTAAGTGCCACCCTGGCGCGCGACAAGGCATCGGTGCAAGGCGCGAAGTTGGACTTGATACCGACGTTTCAGTGGATTTGTTTTCACCATGTATGTCCCGCCGTCATCGGAAACATCGATGTCTACGCAGACGAGGACCACTTGACGACGGCGATCAGTACGTATCTGTCGGTCTTGCTTGAAAAGGCTCTCACTCCCCTACTCAGCGCTAAATCGTCCTAAGGGTCTTGTCGTGAACTCGGGGCGCCGGTTTTGAACTCAAGCATCCCCAACGAATCGGTCAACACATCCGACGAGCAGGCCGTCTCTTCGGGCGACCGTGTCCGAACACTCGAGGCGAACAACTACCCGGCTGAGTTCCGTCCGGACATCCAAGCAGTACGGGCACTCGCCGTCATTCTCGTCGTCTTGTACCACGCCAATATTCCGGGAGTTCACGGCGGCTTTCTCGGCGTCGACGTCTTCTTCGTGGTCTCCGGCTTCGTCATCACCAACGTGTTGTTGCGTGAGAAAGCGTCGAAAGGTACAACCTCGATTCCCGGGTTTTACGCGCGCCGAATCCGTCGAATACTTCCGGCCGCGACGGTCGTTCTCATCGCCACCGTCTTTGCGACGTATCACTGGCTGAGTTACATCACCGGTGCCATCAACGCGAACGACGCAAAGTACGTGGCCGCCTTCGTTGGGAACTTCCACTTCGCAACGATCGGCACGCAGTACTTCAGTGCTGGTCAACCACCGTCCACACTGCAACAGTTTTGGTCGCTCGCGGTTGAAGAGCAGTTCTATTTGGTGTGGCCAGTTCTCTTTCTGATACTCACGTTGCCGTGGAGAGCGTTCTCGTCCGTCACGCGCTTGGTCAGCATCCTTTTACTTGTGATCGCAGCATCGCTGAGTTGGTGCATCATTGAAACACGCCAAAACGAAGTCTGGGCATTTTTCTCCCCGCTCACGCACGCCTGGGAACTTGCACTCGGCGCACTTCTCGCCGTCGTTGGCCCTCACCTTCGTGGGCGCAGTCCTCGAATAGGCCTCGTCCTCGCGTCGGTGGGTGCGATCGCGGTGTTGGCTTCGACCTGGTTCTATTCTTCGACGACCCTGTGGCCCGGTACGGCCGTCATCGTGCCCGTCGTCGCGACCGGATTCATCATCGCCGGCGGCTCGTTGCGTGGTCCGGACAGTTTCGGGCGCCTTGTACAATTCGCACCCGTTCAATGGTTGGGGAACATTTCCTACTCCCTGTACTTGGTGCACTGGCCGGTAATCGCGATTGCGACGCAGTACGCGATTGCGCCACTGCCCCTGCATAGTGAGGTCGAACTCGTGGCACTGTCGGTGCTGTTGTCCGCGGCGCTCTACTACGCAATTGAGAATCCGATTCGCAGATCACAGTGGCTGGCGAAGCGCCGCCTGTTGACATTCGTATTCGGAGCCGTTTTGATCGGTCTTTCCTTTGCCGCGATCTATTGGCATTTGAGTCACTACTGATCGGTCGCGTGAGAGCCGCAGATCAGTGGCAATCTATTTTCCTTTAGGTCTGATCGAAGTGGTTTCGTTGCGTGAGTCCGCTGCACCTACTTCAACGCCGGTGCCATGAGTTGCATGAGCGCCGTCGAAATGTACTTCGAATAAAACTTGCTCATGTGATACTGGTCGAAGTGCGTCAAGAAGGTGCCGGCGGGCGTTGTAACTGTCAACGGGCAAAGTTTGCTCGTGCAGAACAACGGAAGAATATTGATCAGCGGAATGTGAAGTTTCTCAGAAGCGCTAATCAATCCCTGCGAGATGCCAGACTCGAGAACGTACTGTGGGCTCAGTAGGCACGGAATCACGTCCTTGCCATGAACGGTGAGGCAGGTAGTCGGGGTCATGGGATTCGTCGTCGTGACGTTGTACTGCGGAACTTCAGAGAGCAACACAATTTTCGACCGGCTAGGCCTCAAACTAGCCACGACGGCGGCCATTTCATTCTCGTAATCGGCGGGTGTGGTGTTCCAATCTCCGTTGCTGATTTCGTTGGTGTCCCCGGCTAGGACGATCACGGCGGGATGAATTGAATTCGCGAATTGGACCTCTTTTGACCTCACCGAGATGCACTGGTCAATCGTCATTCCCGAACTCAGTGTGAAGTTTGACGTCCCGCTTGGTTCCCACGGCGGACAACTGGCCTCTGCCAAGAGATACACCTTGTAATCGTTGGCCTTTCCGATTTGGTTCATCGCCGAAAGCCAGCTCGCCGCCTGGGAATCGCCGAAGAGGAATATCGACCTCGTTGCCTTTTTGTCTCCCCACACGCACTGGGTCGCTGGGTTTCTCGCAAGTGACTTTCCGTCTGAGTAACAGGGGTGCGTCATCGGCAGCGTCAGTCCATCGCTTACCTCATATTGGAGCGGTGGGGTCGTCTTCATCAGATTGGGTGCCGCTCCGATCTTCACTGAATTGGATATGTAGCCTTCCAACTGAGTAAGGGTCAGCGCCTTCGTCGACGTCTTGTCGGCGGCTAGTTCATCTGCGTGCGCGAAATCCCCTGTCGCAAGAATCAGCGACGTAACGACCAAGACGGGAATCAATAGCCGACGCAGGCCGCTCCGAGAGTGTGCTCCTCTCAATGTCCTCATTGCGATTCTCCTGACAACTCGGTGTCGGTCCGCACTGCGTGAATTCTCGGGCGTAGTGGCTGAGACGTCAGCAAGTCTAAGCAAACGAACGACCCGCCATAAGGGCGCTCGAGTGGCTCATCAATCGTCAACGGATCTCGGTACCGGAGCCACGACGATACAGCGCTGCGACCTGGCCCCGGTGCCTTCGAAGAGTGCAAGGCGGACCGACTTTCGCGGCAACATATAGGAGTGAAGAGTCTCGGTTTCCCGGCGGGGAGTTCCATTGTTGCCTACACGGCGCGGGAACGGCCCGACCTGTGGGAAGACGCTCGATCATTGTTTGGCGACGTCTGGCCGGAATATAACCTCCACGCCAACGACAGTGCCGCCTATTTTGGCACGCTGTTCCCGTTACACGCGCATCTTCAGATCCTCTTTTTCGACCAGGCCACCGACGACGTGGTGGCGCGGGGTCGGACGATTCCGTTTCACCGGGACGGAACGCTCGAGGATTTGCCGACGGGCATCGACGCCGTAGGACTGCGAGCGGTCGGAGACTCGCGCTCCCCCAACGCACTCTCGGCATTGGCCGCCGAAGTGGCGACCCATCGTCAAGGCGAAGGTCTGAGTCCTCTGTTACTTCAGGCGATGTCACGAGTGGCGCGTCAGGCGGGATTCGAAGCCATCGTGGCTCCCGTTCGTCCGAGTTGGAAGGATCGCTATCCGCTCACACCAGTCAATCGCTACGCGCATTGGAAACGAGTTGACACCCTTCCCTTCGATCCATGGCTACGAGTGCATGCGCGGTTGGGTGCGACCATCTTGCGACCGGAACCGAAGTCGATGCGGATCGACGGCCCCGTCGACGATTGGGAACGGTGGACGGGAATGACGTTCCCCGAAGATGGCGACTACGGCTTTCCCTTCGGTCTCTCACCGCTTCGCGTGAACGATGACGTCGGCTTCTATTGGGAGCCAAACGTATGGATGCTGCACGAAGTCAGTTAGGCCAGTGCAGGCAATGGCCTGATAGAAATCAATGATGAACGACAACGCTGATTCGCCTGGCGACGCGAACCCTTCGGGCGATGCGACAGAGAATCTCACCTCACCCGCTAAAACACCGCACGCCGCTGAAGTTGACAAGGCGACGTCGTCGAGTGACGCGTCGGGCGTCGACTTCAACCCTCTGCCGACGTCACGTGCCGACGTCGTCCGCCGTGAGAGGGCCCTTCGACGCGTGGAGAGCAATAGGACGATACCTTCGTGGGTGAAGAAGATCCCCTGGCTCATCTCCTGGCCGTACATGATCATGCGAAGGCACGACCCCAACTACGAAGAGCACTACGAGCATTGGGAAGAGCAAGAGCGCCGAAACTACGACGAATGAGGACCGTAGTATTCGCATGACCGTCCTTGCCGGGGACCGGATTTAAGCATCGTGGGACCGGTGAGACTGCAACGCGGTGAGGCCTCATTCATCGAGAGCATTCTCGTGTCGCTCAATGAACCGCTTAGGAGTGCGGAACTGTATATCGAGCGAACAGGTGAAATCCAACGAAGACCCAGAGCAGTATCAGGATTGCCCGACCAGTAATTCGACTTTCGATGATGGCCGTGGCCCGATCGAACGTCGCAACGCCATCGGGACGAAGTCGCCCGACGGTGTCGATGAGTACACCGACCATGAACAGCGCGCACCAGATTCCCGTCACCAACATCTCACGACTTCCGGACATGGAACAGCCGCCAGTGACGTAACAGCGCGAAGCCTCCGGCGAACAACCATGTCAAGCACAAGAGAGAGCGCTCCCATCGCACTGCGAGGATATGGTCAACCGTCGTGCTCAATGTGGGAACGTCCGCCGATCGCCCGCCTAGGAGCAATCCAATTGTTTCGAGCGCAACCGCTGCCGTCAGCAGGGCTATCCACGGTGCCACGCTCAAGAGAGTGGTGCCACGAGCTTTTCGAAGAAAGTACTCGTTGACTTCGCTGTGATCAACGGACAGTCCACCCATCCGCACGTACGCGACGACGAACACGACGCAGGGAGTCGCAACTAACAGACAGGAAAGCGTTTTGAATGGCGCTGCGCCGGCGACCACCCAGGCATAACCGGCCATGAATACTACGGCGACGTGCGTGCTCTTCATTTGTTCAGATTAACGACGACGTTCCCACTGTCACGAACAACGTCATAGCGAAAAAGTGCAGACGACATCACTGCCTGCGGAGGTCTGCGTCCCTACCCAGAAGCACAGCAACTGTCCTTTGCAACTGGTCTGATCGCTGGGCGCACGAACGACGGCAGTTGTAAATTGACTCTCGGCTCGCGTATTGGACCCAGCGAGTTGGTACAACCGGAGCGAACTCATGCGCACATTGATCTCTATGACCTACGTCTACTCCGTGAACGCCACCTCAATGAAGGACGGCACTGAGGACTTTCAGTTCATCAGTGAAATCCCGGATGACGACGCCCAGGAGGAGGACATACTCTCCTTTCTGGCCGGGGCCGAGGTGTACATCATGGGTCGGGTCCTCTACGAGGAGTTCGCCGCACATTTCCAAGGCAAGACCGCGGCCGATCACCCCTTCGCCCCTATCTACGCATCGACCGACAAAATCGTCTTCTCGCAAACTCTGGAGTCGGCGGAATGGGAGCGCACGACCATCAACCGAGGCGACCTCGTCACCGAGGTCGAGAAACTGAAGAGCGAGGGTGATGGCTACATAATCGTGACCGGTCGCAGCGGTATCACCCGGACACTCTTACATCACGACCTCATTGACGAGTTCCGGATCACGGTCTTCCCGTTGTTGTCAGGACAGGGAACGAGGGAGTTCGAAGCCGACGTCGTCGGGGAGTCCAAGCAGCTTGAACTCGTGTCCTGCAAACCCGGCACCAACGGCGTTGTCGTCCTTCACTACCGGCGGCGACGCTAACTTCGGAGGTCCGAGGAGATCCGTTTGCAGCCCGGTAGCGGCGCACGTACGTGGCGCCATCCGAGCTGACCAAGCGATGATCAAGCAATCGTGGCACACTGGTCGGACCGACCTCGACGAGAGCTGGCTCGTGAAGAGATTTCGAAATGTCCTTCTCCGATCTGTGACCATCGGCGTAATCGTCATCGGTTCGGGTGCCATCGTTGCCACAGGGTTGTCGGCGTCGCAGGATCGCACGACGAAGCGGATCGAATCGATTCGACTGACCGTCCCGTCAGGTAAGGGTGCGCAATTCTCCTTGGAGTCACTCGCAAGTTGTCAGATTGGCGATGCACTTCTTATTGTCAAGAACGTGGGCACTCGTCCCGCTCGTATCACGGGCGTCGCGATGGACGTGCCGAGCGTGGCCAAACCAACGCGGGATGAGACCAGTTACCGAGTTCAGGCAATCAGGCCCGGAGCAACGACGGGTGAGATCGCATCCAGTTTCAGGCTCGCTGCAATTCCACGGTCGACTCTTTCGTACGCCATCGGTGCAGTTCTGAAGCCATTCACAGTGAGCAGACGATGGTACGCGATCATCGCGCGGATGAGCGTACGAACGCTCCATCGTCATGGGTGGCTAATTCGGGGAATGTTAGTTTCCATTGTCCAAGGCAAAACGACGTCGCATCTCTTCTTTCCCCAGGTCGTGCGACTTCCAAAGGACTCGTGCTGATGGGCACTCGGACAAGCGATCTGACTCTTGTGTCGGAGGTCCGATACGACAGTTACGTCAATCCTCGCGACGTGAATCACCGCCTGCACGGAGGATCGTGGGCAACGAGGAGTTCATCGTGGATCCTGTCAACAACCGGTCCTTTGTGCTGACTCGTGTCGCCTTCGTCTGCGCGATGCCGATGGAGGTCATTCCGCTCAAACGGAAACTTTCACTCGAGAAGACCAAAGTTGGTTCGCTCGAGGTCTACGCCGGCTCGCTCGGCGAACGCCCAGTCGTGGCAATCGTCACGGGCATCGGCGGGGTGCTCGCCGCTCAAGGCGTCGAGCGTCTTGTCGAAGCCCTGGACATCGGGGAAGTCGTCGTGGTCGGCATTACCGGCGCCATCGACAACGAGACTCCAATCGGCACACTCGTCCGGCCGGCCGTGGTCGTCCACGGACCCACCGGCACCGAGTACAGGCCCAAGAGATTCGGCGGGGTCATTCCGAGAGGCAAGATGTGGACGTCCGACGAACTCATCACGGACCTCGATGTCATCGCACGTTTGCGGACCGACGGCGTGATCGCTTTGGATATGGAGACGGCCGTCATCGCTGAGATCTGTCAACGGCGCAGCATCCCCTGGTCGGTCTTTCGAGCTGTCAGTGACCAAGCGACTGAAGTGAGCCTGGATGACGAGGTGTTTCATCTCATCAATCGGGACGGCACATTCAATATCAAGAGGATTGGTGCCTTCTTCGTAAAGCACCCGGGACGCTTGCCAGCACTACTCCGCATGGCCAAGAACGCAAGGCTGGCAGCGGAGCACGCCGCGGCGGCGGCCGTCAATGTGCTCTCGAACGCCTCGCTCCATGCACCGTTCTCGCCCGACACGTAGGTGCGTCCTACGCCACGGTTGAACGCTCTGGGTGTCAGGGCCACAGCGCGACGGAAGTGCGACGCTCTCACTTTTGGCAACGTTGAGCAAGATCATGCTGCCACACGTCGTTAACATCGCAGGACGACGTGGACAGATCGTCATCCGGGCAGATGCGTCTCACTCCGGTAGACCTTGCACAGTGCCGAGCGCTGGTTGGCGTCCAAGTCTGCGTCGGGGTGCGTGTCGGGGATGCGACCTCTGCCGGCGTCATTGTCGTGGCTCGGAGGGAGTTTGAGGTAGCCCTTCCCCGCGGCCGCGATTAACTCTTTCATCGTGCACATTGGACTCGCGGAACTCCGACCGCACCCCGTCAAGAACAGTGAGCTCGCGAGGAGCGCAACCGTCAACAGCATCGCCCGAACGTCATGACGAACTCTTGGTTTGCAACGCACTGGCTCACCTTTCCCCGATGTATTCACACGCAAGGCCCCGTCACTAGCACCCACCAGACCCGGCCCACCTAAAGGTCTTCGGCAATTGCGGAACGCCGGCAGCCCTTCGGCTGGAACTCGAGGTGATGAAGTAAGGGCTCCCTCAACCTTTCAATAGACGCCGAAGACAGACCGTAGCAACGCATCTTCAACCGTGCCAACGTGCGCCGCCCCATTCTGGAGTGGCAGTCGATCCTTTCAATTGCAGCCCGCACGTGGGTGTCAGGTCTGGTGCGGTCGATGTTGCTCAGTGACGTCGATTGGAATCTCGTAGATGCCGCGCAAACTAATTCGGACCGCACGACTCACTCACGGGCACAACATTCTTCATGGAAGGTCCCGGCGATCCGAAGAACATCCGAGCGATCGAGGGACGTCGACTCCCCAACGCGGCAAGACCGATCGAGGGCGAGACTCCTTCGAGCGACATCCGGAGAAACGCGATCGTGGTCGTTGTCACGACGCCAAAGGCTGATCGGTCAACACCGTCAAACGGGGGGAGGTGGTGGGCCGTTTGCAGTTCGAGGAACCACTTATTGGATTGGTGGATGCCGTCGTAGAGTTGGACCCCAAAACGCATGGGATTGCATTGATCGGCCAGACTTTGGACCACCAGAAGATCTGGTCGACTGGCTTCAGTGGCGTATGACTGGGACGTATCCTCGGCCCCGGAAAGGATGATCACCGCTTTGTAGGAGAGATGTGACCTGAGGCTCGCATAGTTCACACCCTGGGGATCATCACCGTGGTCGTACGCCAACATGCCAACGGCTTCAGCACCGTCTGAATGTCCGGCGAGTGCTACTTCCGAAGAATCGACGAGTCCGTTCACGATGTGACACCCCGTCGACTCACCCAGTGATGCGTCAAGAACGGACTTGGTGACGAACGTGATGTCCCCTGGTTCATTTGCGAGGTCGCCCTCTGTATTCGTGCCGTGCTGGGCGACAACTTCGGCGGCGTTCTCGTCCGGAAAGATCGGCGCCACGACGACGAATCCTGAGCGCACCCAAGCGTCCAAGAGCGCCGCGTACCTATCGGGCGTCGAGTCGTAGCCGTGAGCGAAGACGACCATCGGGTAACCACCAGTTCGAGGTATTGCCGTTGCTCCAGCGGATTCTGGCGGTTCTCCGGAACGGCGTTGTATCGGGTATCTGATTTCGGTCACCAGCCGTCGTCCTCCGGCCATGACCCGGTAGGGCGTCGTCGAATAATTCAGCGCAGATCGCGACTGATCAACGAATGTGCAGCGAGCGATGCCAACCCCGAAAAGTGGAGTCGGTGTTGATTGACTGCTCTGGCCCGATTCGGCCCCTATCGGATCGGCAGTGACCATAGAAGCGACGAGTACAAAAACCATTGCCACCATGAAGTGATGGACCACCGTGCGACGATGGGACTTGCCCGAATGATTACTAGTGGTCAGATTCATCGAGTTTGGCTCTTTGGTTCATTGGGCGATCGGCGTCCAGAGCCGGAGAAAGCACTACCGAAGGCCGCCAGAGATGCTGCACCGACGGCGATCCTGGACCCCGTGAACCGATTCACATCGGCAACATTAGGTCTCCAATCTCACTTAACGGACTGAGACTGTCTACGAGGTTGGTATCAGGGGCCTCAGTTAAGAGCACGTGCGAAATTCAAACTCTCTTCGATGATCGACAGAACCACTTCGAGTTCCTCTTCATCTCTCGGTCCGTAGACCATGATCTCAGTTCCGAAGTCGCCAAACGGGTGAGCTTCACCCCAGCCCAGTTCGCAAACTTCGTTCGCACGTTTCAATGGCAAGCAAAGGTGGGCGCTCGTGTCCGTCACACCATGAATATGGACCGGTTCGAGCGGCTCTCCGGGCGATAGTGAGGTCTCTGGTGCGCTCACCGTCTTCTTGCCTGTCAACAGAAGAGCTCTCGATGGCGCCGGCGAAACGGAACTATGTCCTTCAACAACTCCATTGAACTGTGACGCCCTTGCAACTAACTCACCCCAGAGAGCCGGCGACGAGCACTGGCTTATCTGTCGGTGAGGACCTTCGTTGGACGTTTCAGGTCTCTCACCTAAACGAGATTGAAGATGTGGCACGTAAGCAAACTACTTAACGCCGAACGTCATACTCCGCTGTCGTCGGGGACCCATTGCCGTCAAGATAGCGAGGCTGACCAAGAACTGGCGAGAATTCATGTGCAGAAGGTAGCACCCACTCTATGCGCCGACAACCGACAACGACAGTTCACTGGTGCAACGTCAATCAAGCCGTGCCAGAGTTGTTGTCGTCTTAGTTTGAAACCGGGTCTCCCAGTTTTTCGCCGTTTCGCGTATCACGCAGTGCCCGGTCGATGGCGACTGCGAAGGCTACAACAATGAGACTGACGGCTCGGAGAGTCCCTTCAGTCGGCCAGGACAGCAGGTGAGTCGCCGGCCGTCCAAGTGTGAAGGGATGGGTGACCGCGTTGATGGAGATGTAGACGACCAGGGTCGTACCCGCAGCGACGAGCGAACGCGCCACGACGGTGATTAACAATCTGATGGCTCCCGGCGCGCGGCCGTCGGTCGCCGATTGCCCAATGACCCCGTATGAACGTTTGAGGTAGCCGCTGGTGGCGAGTCCGACCGTCGCAACGACGAAACTTGCGATTCCTACCGAGTCGATTCGAAGCCACGCTAGATGGCCCACATACGGATGGGAGAGATCCCTGGGGCGAAAGCTACCAACGAGGAACGCGCTCAGGGCTACCAGTGCGCTCGAATACGCCAGTCCGCTCACCCCGCCTTCAATACCTCGCCGAACTTGATCGCGGTTCACTTCCGGAGAGCTTCTAGGCGCATAATGAGATTTCAGGTCCTCCGAACTGATCGGTGACCACAGCCTATGGCGACAGGTACGGGACCTCCTAAGCAGGAACGTCAGCCGAGGGGTCACACGTTCCGTAGCGTCATGTCAGCCCGTAACGAGTTCAATAAGGTGGCCTGGCAAGGGAGGCAGAGAATGCCCGACGTGACAAGAGTGCAGACCCGCCCTGGCGAATTGAACTAGGGAGTGTTTGACGCGCGTCGAAGGCACTTCTCGCTGACGAAACTGATTGACATCAAATGGGCGTACAGCAATACTCAACTGATGCCCGGCGACATGATCATATTGAACGGCCCCAGTAGCGCCGGGAAATCGTCACTGGTCAAAGAGTTACAGCAGTTGTGGCCACACCCCCTCTTCGCCACGGGCACCGACGCAGTCATCACTGGCTGGCCCGACAATTTTGTCCTGGATCATGATGAGTCGGACCCGGCAAAGGAATTGGAAGCTCTGCGCATCGTGGCCGGCCTCGGCCCCGCACCTTCGTGGGTCCCGAAGATGAGTGACACGTTCCTCACTATCAGCCGACATGCCCATGAGTCATGGGCCGCGATGAGCCAGAGCGGAGTCGACGTGGTCGTCGACCACTGCATCATCGAGCCGAGTATTCGAGAACACGCCCAGAATGTGCTGCTCGGTGCGTTTTGGGTCGGCGTCACATGTGACGTCCAAGAGTTGGTTCGTCGAGAAGCCGCTCGCGGAGACCGCTACGTGGGCTTCGCCTCTGGCACATCCGCCATCGTTCACCTCGGCATGGACTACGACATGGTGATCGACACGACCTCGACGCCACCCGAGGAGCTGGCGCGACAGGTCTTCGACGCGGTGCGATGTCGTTGACGGGGGCCGTCTCGAAGCATTCACCGCATCACTTCACGAGATGTGGGAACTCTTTCACTGACTGGTGTCGCAGACCCGACGTAACGACTGTCACCCGACATTGACGAATAGTTGAGTAGGCGCGAGGCGGTCTCTTCCCGTCGCACACTTAGAGAGAGTCAAGTATTAGCGCGCCAACATCCGATGGGTTTTCGAGGTACGGCAAATGAGCCACTCCCTCAAGGGAAACGAGTTTTGCGCCTCGTATAAGTCCCGCAACTGATTCGCTCCGTCGAATCACGTGCATTGCATCGAAGGAGCCACAAGCAACAGTCGTGGGCATCGAGAGCTCTCCGAGGCGAGACCACGCGTCCACAGCACGATCCGAGTTTTCAGGAACAAAGTTGGTGAGTGCCGTAGCGTTCATGTCGAGCACCAAATCTCGAACGGAACCAGAGACCCTGCCCTCATGTTCGCGGGGACCATCGAGCCACAAGCGAACTTCTAAGCGGTTGACCTCGTCGATATCCCCAAGTTCGTCGGCGCGCGTTATCAACTCGTCGATCCTCTCAGTTTCCGGGTCGACGTCTTGGTCTCTCGTCGGTGGAGCACCACCCACCGCTGGTGCAATGAGAATTATCCCGTTGACACGATCAGGTGCCACGACCGCGGCTTCTAAAGCCAACTTTCCGCCGGCAGAACTGCCGACGAGCCACGTTGACTCCATCGCGAACAGATCCAACACCGCGAGAAGGTCGTCGAGATGCGTAAAAGGTTCATTTCCCGGCAGCGACTCCCCAAATCCGCGTCGATCGTAAGCGAGAACGGATGCGAAGTCTGCGATCTCCGGTATCAGGGATCCCCAACTTCTACGGTCGGCCACACCAGCATGAAGAAGGACAACTGCAGGTAGTTCCTTTAGCCACGACTCTCCGACAAGTTCGGTGCCGTCCCGTGGAACCACAAAAGTTTTGCCCATGACGAAGAGTATTAACCAAGAAGACATTCTCTACAAACACTGGGATTCAATAGACGCAGGCGAATTCGAATATTTGGATGACGTCGGTGTCCCCACGCAGCAGTTCTGCTGCCAATGACTCGCGGCTCACCGGAGATTCGCCACTCCAACCTCGTCAGAACACGAACGAAGTCAGCGAGACGCAGTGACGAACGAGACCAGATGTCTCGTGAATTCAGGGTCCTTGCCCACCGTCAGATGGTTCCCATGCACAACCTCGAAACGAGCTCCGGGTATGCGCTTCGCAACGGTTTCGGGCGGTCCCGCCAGGGTGTCCTTGTCCCCGGTCAGCACCAATGTCGGCACCGCGATCGACGAGAGTTCGGCGTGCTCACCGCGGTCGGAGCGTTGGCACGCGGCCAGGGCCAGCCGGTCCGACCCGGTGCTGTCAGCGAATGCCCGAAACGCGCGAGGAATCGGCTCATCGATGCTCGAAGGGTCATCGGTTTCCAAGGCGTCGGCGAGGGGGTTACCGTTTTGAGGC
>Ga0302319_10009382_pt1 | contig 18824 bp, 12 predicted proteins | sample Bog_T0_2_FD_203319 | JGI IMG/M metagenome (GOLD analysis project Ga0302319, IMG submission 203319) | Peat permafrost microbial communities from Stordalen Mire near Abisko, Sweden - Bog_T0_2 | ecosystem: Environmental > Terrestrial > Soil > Wetlands > Peat | place: Sweden: Abisko, Stordalen Mire... | reverse complement strand
GATTGCGCTTGTCGAGTTGAGGCTTCAATACGGTGGCGTCGGTGGGGAAAAATCCGTACGGACCCAGTTCGGTACCGGTGTAACCGGCCGCAACCATCTCGTCGAGCATTTTCTCGTACGACTGATTCCATGATGGCCCGGGATAATCAAGCACACCCCAACTATCGGGCGCACACGCGAAGTGAAATTGCGATGCTACATCTGCCATAAGATGACCTCGAATGATGACTCTGTGTCTTCGCTACCAGCCACAAACTTTGGAGTTAGTTCGGATACACCGTTGATACGAAATACTCGTTTGGTTTGTGGTAATAGGTCTTGGGAAAAAAGGTGGGGGACTGGAGAGTCCCCCGTAGCGGAGTCGCAGCGTACCCCCTCTAAAAATTTAGTTTCACTGACATCTGACCGGTACGCGGCAGTTGCGAAGTTTGCGTAACCTGCCCGAAGGTGCCCGATAAGATGCCGCTTGGTGTCGCGAACTGCGCGTGGTTGAAGAAGTTGAAGAAGTCGGCCCGGAACTGCAAATTCAAACGCTCGTTGAGTTGAGTATCTTTGTGGAAAGCGAGGTTCCAGTTGTTGACTCCTGGGCCATGGAAAAATGTCCGCCTGGCGTTGCCTTCTAGACCGATGGCGGATGGGGCAAACGACGTGGGATCGAAGAAATAATTCGCCGGCAGCCCTCCGTTGTACCCAGGGAAGGTTCGTTGAGTTCGTGCGTCAAAAGTATGTAACGGAGCCACCTGATCAGGAGTATCCACTGGTAGTACGATCGGACCGCCAAAAGCGGTTCCCAACAAGGAATGATCATCGGTTTCCACCAGGGTCACCGGAAGTCCGGTGGCGAAACTGGTGATTCCGCTGATCGTCCAACCGCCGGTGAGTTTCTTCGGACCGCCTAATAAATCGAGGGGGAGCAGGTAGTTGTAGCTGACCACAAAGTTGTGAGTGGCATCGAAGGCCGATAAGCCTCGGCTCAGATTGGGGTTGATTGGATTGAACTGCTCACCGTATCCCGACGAAGTATCGAGAGACTTGCTGTAGGTGTATGCCAGCAACGTCTGCAGGCGGCCTGAAGTATGGCGGAAGTTGATCTGCGCCGAGTTGTAGGAAGACTTGCCGGCGGTGATGAAGTAGGAATCGTTCCCGATGGGAACGATGGGGCCGAGAGTTGGGTCATTTACGCCAGGGAAATTCTGTCGCGTGCCGATGATCTTCCCACCACCAACCGGGGAGTAGACGCCATTCTCTCCACCTGGGCCGCAGGTAGGAGTATTTGGAGCAACCTCGCTCGCCTGACTAACACTCAGACATGTCGCCGGGTTCCCTGGATTCGCGGACTTCGAGGAAAGCAATCTGTGTCCCTGCGTACCGACATAGCTGACGGTCAACAGATCTTTGCCGGTGATTTGACGCTGCAGAGAAAGTTCATAATTCTCGGCATAGGGGAGTCGGTTTCCGTTATAGAACGCAGGCGAACTGCCGACCGTACCGAAGGCGCCGTAGAAATCTGCCAGTGTGTCATAGGGAGGTAGCTTGTCCGCGGGATTCGTCGGAGACGGATGCTTCGGTGGCGCCGCAACCGGAAATATCTGGTTCTGAATTGGAACACCCAACGCGCGGTTGATGAACGGAGCGGCGAAGGTAGAGCCGTATTGCCCAGTGTAGTCGCCGAAGGGGGCATCGCCGATTTCGTTGAAGTCGGTCGCACCTTCGAAGGCGGAATAAGAAATGGTGTAGCCGGCCCGGATGCTGGATTCGCCCGACTTGCCAAGAATTTTGGCCAGCCAACCCTCATGGTCACCGAAGGAATAGGCCAGTCCAAAGCGAGGGCCGAAGTTATTCCAGCGCGTCGGAGCCAAAGTACGGGGAACGTGGGGATCGCCGGGGAAGACCCATCCTACAGGTGAACCGGGAAACACAACCGACTGCTCGCCCGGAATCAGCGTCTGAATTTCGTTGTACTTTTCCCACCATGGCGAGCTGACGTCGTAACGCAATCCGTAGTTCAGCGTCAGATTCGACTTAACGCGCCAGCTGTCCTGGCCGTAGAGGCCGAAGTAGAAGCTCCGTCCATAGGATGGGTACGACTGGCCCTGCACGTAAGAACTGGGCGCGCCGAGCAGGAAGTCGGCGAAATCAAGTCCGGTCTCGCTAGTGCCACCGTTGAAGTTCGTGCCGAAGAAAAAGTTGCCGTTGGCTACGTTCGAGAGGTTCTCCTCGAGTTGGTTGAAGTGAAATTGGCCACCGAACTTAATGGTGTGCGTGCCCAGGACTTTGCTGAAGTTATCGAGCACCTGGTAGATGTTATCGATCAGGTCGTTGGGCCGGCTGGGCACGCCGATGACAAAGTTGTTGAAGTCGATTTCTGGAACTCCTTGAACGCTCGGCGTTCCGACGAAGATACCTGGGGCGCCGCCCGCCCCTGAGTCAAATCCAAGATTGGCCAGAGTTGTTCCGGTTCCACCGAGGGGCCGATTGAGGGTGGTATTCAAGCGGAAATACCCGAGCCGAAATTCGTTGACCGTGGTGGGGCTGATCGTCTTAGTATCGCCAATGTTGATGTTGTAGGTATGGCCCTTCCCATCGATGGAAAAGCCCGGATAGAGCGGTGCGTTTCCTGACCAGTAAGGATCGACGCGATTAAAGCGGTCGAAATAGAAGTAGCCGGATATAAGGCCGAATCCAGAGTTCGCGTCCACGCGCCCGCTAAATTTGTTGTCGGTCAGATTCACTTTGCCAGCGCTGGTGGAATAGCTGCCGTTGGCGTTGTTTGCGGGCAGAATGTAGGGCAGCAGGTTGGCGGAGATTGGCGAGAGAACGCTGTGCGTCCCGGTAATTGGAATCTGCGCGTTGGGGAAAACGCATTGCGTCGAGAGGGTGCAATTGACCCCGTACTGTGCCTTGGTTATAGGGTTGTAGTCAGTGGATTGAAAGTAATAGGGCTCGCCCACGGAAACGGGATAGTCGAGCTCTGACGAAAGCTGGATTGGCCACGCTGTGCCCGGTTGGTTGTTATTCACCGTGGCGGGCACTGGAACCGGGTTGCCACTGTTTACTCCGCTCAAGACCTGAAGGGTTGCAAAGTCATCGTTGGCGGCTGGCCCGGAAAAGTCACCCGATTCCTCGGCTGTGCTGGGAGCTTCGTTGATGGTTTCCGGGTGAGCCTGGATTACTCGATCGCCCTGATAGTCAGCAAAGAAAAAGATCTTGTCTTTCTTGATCGGACCACCGAACGTGCCTCCGAATTCGTTCTCGTGATAGGCGCCGCGGTTCCCGACATCGAAGTAGTTCTTGGCGTTCAGATCGGTGTTGCGCAGGAATTCGAATACATTGCCGTGCCACTGGTTAGTGCCCGATTTGGTGACTACGTTGATCTGGGCTCCGGCGTAGTTGCCGTATTCGGCGTCGAAGTTGTTGGTTAGAATCCGGAATTCTGCGATCGAATCAAGGTTGGGGATCGCGCCCGCGCCCGAGTAGCCCACCTCTTGCACGAGAACTCCATTCAAAATAAATCCGTTGGCCGATTCACGCATTCCGTTCACGGAGAGCGCGCCAGAGTTCAGGTCGCCCGAGACCTGCGGCACCGCGAAACCAGCAGAGATGAACGAACCGGCATAGGCGCCGGTCATTCCTGAGGCCTGCGAAATCACTCCCGGTTGTAGCGCCAACAAATCGGTGTAGCTGCGGGAGATTAGAGGAACGTCGGTCATCTGCTTGCTTTCTATGACCTCGCCCATCTGGGAAGAAACAGTCTCCACATGCAGCGCGTCTGCGGAGACTTCAACCACAACGTTCGTTTGCCCAATTTGCAGATTCGCATCCACGAGTAGGGCGGAGTTCACGTCGAGCGTCAGGCCCGTCTGCCGGTAGGCCTTGAAGCCCTTCTGCTGGAACTCGATCGTGTACTTTCCGAGGGGCAGCGATTGGAAGGAATAGTAACCCTGGGCATTGCTGGTCTGCGTTTCGGAAACATCGGTGTCCGTGTTGGTGGCAGTCACGGTAGCGCCGGGAACGGATGCGCCACTGGCATCCTTAACCGTGCCTGAAATGCTGGCCGTCACGCCAGCGAAGAGTTGCCCGCAAATCAGCAAGGCAAATACGAACAGAGGAACGACTTGCCGCAGCTTGGATCCTGTTGGGTACATAGTCTCTCCTGGGTGCGGGAACCTGCATCTGTCTTGAGTAGCCAGACAGATGCGGAACTCCCGTTGAAATTCGCTGCTGTTTTGCCTATGCAGTTCGGACCTGGAACCGCACCCACATCCCAATCTAACCGCTTATTGCGTTCCTCGGCTTATAATTTAGCCGTCGCCGCTTTGTCAAGATGTTTCGCGAATGCGAGCTGTAGGACGGGCAGAGTGCTGGAGAATAAACGGTTTGGATTCCGTGGAAAGATTCTCTGCTCCACAAAGCCGTTAATGATCAGCGGCCGTTGAGCCGAGACGTTGAGTCGTCAAGGACCCTGGCGCGACCATGGTATCGTTCAACGTTCAACGCGAACCCTACCGCAAGCAGGGAAGCCACTTTCTTAGGTTTGCTGATGACACGGGCTCTTCGCGATCAAGTCGCTTCCGCTGGGGCAACGGTCGCAAGATCCTGCGGAAAGTATGCGTCAAACATTCGCACCAGATGCTCGGCCAGTTCGGATGCCTGCATGCGAAGTTCTGGCACAGCGATGGTTTCCCAGAGGAACCCTTTTCTGGCGGGACCAACGACAAACAAGGCAGCCGATGGAGCACCTTCGGAATCAATCAGAGCGCCATTTGCGTCCACATCGAGGCCGAGAAATAGCGGGTCGGGTCTCGCGAGTCCATTGGCGAGTAGATTTTTGATCAGGGGATCATCGATACGTCTGCAATCCGTCTCTGGGCCCGTGCAATTGATGACACGATCAATCTGCAAGGTGCGTTGTGCCCGAGTCTTGCGATCTCGCAAATCGACTTCTGCGTGATCGGGAAATTCTCGATAGTTAGTGACGCGACCGGCGTGGATGGTGGCTTGTCCATCTTGAACGAGTTTCGCGATGGTATCGCCGATCTCGGGAGCGACGCGGTGCCGGTGCACCTCCCAATAGGCTCGCGCGTGCCGCAGAAATCTTCGGCGTTCGGTTAATGAAAGGCATTGCCAGATGTTCTGCGTTACCGGACGCAGGCTATCGATGACTTCGCGCCAGTCTCCGCCCGAGAGCTGCGATGTCCTGATCTGTTCGCGTACGAGGCCGACGAGACCTCGAATGTTTCGCGGACTTTGCTCATCCCAGAATTGGGGCCACTGTACGGCCTCCCGGTGTGTCTGCGGCATAAGACCTCGCCGCGAGAGAATGTGAATGTGTCCTGCGAAGTTTTCCGATTTCAGAGAGACTGCCAGATCGACGCTCGTGAGACCGGAGCCGATCAGCAGCACACTCCCCGTACTGGGGATCTCGCGCAATGCGGCCTCTGACCACGGGGAGCGAACGTATCGCTGGCTGTCCGCCGAGAGCCCTGGGATCTTCAGGTTGGCAGGCGGAAAGTTGCCCGCCGCGAGCACAACGAATTGAGAATCCAAGGTACCGCCATTAGTCAATTGCACTTCGATGTGGGACTGCCGCTGTGTAATCGACGACACCTCGCCGTGAACCCACTGAAAATTGCCGGCCCCTTTGCGGCCCGTAATTTCTTCGAGGATCGATCCGATATAACGGCCGTAAAAGGCGCGAGGTAGGAAGGATGTCGCTTGAACCGGAGCCCCAAAATTCGCTTGCGCCCACCGCAAGAAATGATCGGGTTCCTGCGGCAGGGCACTCATGCTGCCGGCAGGAACATTCAGCAAATGGCACGAATATTTCGTACGGTAGGCCACTCCGCGGCCGGGTATGGATCCTTTATCGACCACGGCTACGGACAGGTTCGGAGCGCGCAGCAACAGTTGGACCGCCGACAGGGTTCCACTGAACCCGCCTCCGACAATGACAACATCGAACTTAGCGTTACTCAAATCCTGTGCCCTTCCCGATTCTTACAATTGCAATTACTGCCGAACCTGTCCGTCGCCGATCACCTCATATTTGGTGGATGTCAGTTCGGCTAATGCAAAAGGGCCGCGGCAGTGCAGTTTCTGCGTACTGACTCCCATCTCGGCTCCGAAGCCGAATTCTCCTCCGTCGGAGAAACGCGTCGACGCGTTCCAGTACACGGCGGCGGAATCGACTTGGCGGAGAAAGCGGCGGGCGTGTTCCTCGTCCTGGGTAATAATGGCTTCGGAGTGCTTCGTGGAATAGCGTTCGATATGCGCGATCGCTTCGTCCACACCCGAAACAACTCGGATCGCGATACACAACCGCAGATATTCTTCCCCCCAGTCGGACGCTTTGGCAGGCACTACAATCATTCCATCCGCCAACTGGAGAGTCGTTTCGTCGCCTCGAACTTCGACGCCGCAGCCGATCAGTTTTTTCACGATTTGTGGGATATATTTCGCCGCGATGCGCTCATGCACCAGTAGCTTCTCCGCCGCGTTGCAGACAGACGGACGTTGGGTCTTGGCGTTGATCACGATGCGGTCGGCCATGTCAAAATCGGCCGACTCGTCCACGAAGATGTGGCAATTGCCAGCGCCAGTTTCAATCACGGGAACGGAGGCGTTCTGGGTGACATAGGAAATCAACTCCGGTCCGCCGCGGGGAATGACAACATCGACCAAGCCTCGGGCCTGGATCAGTTCGCCCACCGAGTCACGACTACTCGATTCGAGCAATTCAATGGCGCCTTCCGGAACGCCAGCGACCTGCGTCAGAATTTCTACCAAGCGCTGGTTGCTGTGGGCGGCTTCTTTGCCTCCCCGTAATACGACCGCATTGCCGGTCTTAAAAGTAAGTGCGACGGTGTCGACGGTGACGTTCGGCCGCGATTCGTAAATAATGCCGACGACCCCAAGGGGGACCCGAACTTTGCGGATACGCAATCCGTTCGGACGGATCCATTCTGACAGGGTCTCGAAAGTTGGATCGGGGAGTTTGGCCACATCGCGTACTCCTTCGGCCATCAAGCGAACGCGGCCAGCGTCCAGCAGAAGTCGGTCGCGCATGGCTCCGACGAGTTGCGAAGCTGAGAGGTCGGCGCGATTGGCTTCCAGAATGCTTCCGGCGTTCGCTTCGATGGAATCCGCCATCAGCAAGAGAATGCCGTTCTTTTCCGTCGTGGAAAGCCGCGACAATCGCGACGAAGCCTCTCGTGCGCGCAGTAATTTGTCGCGAGTGGAAAGGGAAGTAGTCACCATGGCCGCCATTCGAACCGACATGGTTTCATGACGCTCCGCGACGAGGAGGAAAGTAAGTACCGATCTTGCGTTCGACGGCCCACGAAATCGCGTGAGCATGGTGGCCATTCACGATGGCGACGTTGACTCCCGCCTCGCTGGCTACCCTGGCGGCGCGAAGCTTCGAGCGCATTCCTCCCGTGCCCAACTTGCTCTTGCCCTCGCACATGGCTTCCATTTGCGGGGTCAGTTTTCGTACAGTGCGCACGAGGCGGCGGCGCTTGCCGTTAGGAAGGTAAAAGCCGTCAACATCCGTTAGAAGAAGCAGCCAGTCGGCTTTGACCGCGGTGGCCAGCAGGGCACTGAGTTCGTCGTTATCGCCAAAAGCGCCTGCTAGCTCGCGGACGGATACCGTGTCATTCTCATTGACCACCGGAACCACGCCGAGTTTAAGCAATTCATGGAGTGCGTTCTGCAGGTTTTGGTAGCGCACCGGGGAAGTGAAGTCGTCGCTCGAAAGCAGCAACTGCGATACAACTTTCTTGCCGAAGAACAGTTGCTGATACGTGTGCATGAGCGCACTTTGGCCAACCGCAGCGCAAGCCTGCATCAACGGTACGCTGCTCGGCTTTTCAGTAATGCCAAGATTGGCCATGCCAGAGGCGATTGCCCCTGAAGTGACGATCAGGTATTCGTGACGCGAGAGATCGAGTTGGTCAACCAGCGTTCGCATGCTGATGGTGTCGATCCGCCCTCCAGGGGCGATCAGGCTGGTTCCGACTTTGACGACGAGACGCACAGTGTAATTAATCTAACAAGTCTGGCGTGGTTTGGGCAGAGCGCCGAGGGTACCCAGCTCGCGCGGCCACCGTTACTAAGGAGTCGACGGTTTTTCACCGGAGTGGTCCTCTCCGTTCAGCCGCTCCTTTTCCCCATCCGGTGCTAATCCCCACTCCCTCAAAGGCTTACATTGACCTCGGGGTGCATCTTTCGATACCCTTGGAGCATCTTTTCCGTTAGCATAACTGAAGACGTTTACCCTATGTGGGTGGGGGATGCTGCTTGGCTGAGACTAAGAATTTGCACACAAAGACTTTGTTGCTTTTGAAGCCTCGTGGATTTTGCGCCGGGGTGGTGCGAGCGATCGATATCGTCCGGATCGCGCTCGAGGCTTTTGGGCGTCCAATTTATGTGCGCAAGGAAATTGTCCATAACCGGTTCGTGGTGGAAGAACTGCAGCAAAAGGGTGCAATTTTCGTAGATAGCGTAGACGAGGTTCCGGAAGGTGAGCGTGTCATCTACAGTGCGCATGGCGTGTCTCCAGAAGTGCGCGAGGCAAGCAAGTTGCGCAAACTCCGTGTGATCGACGCGACCTGTCCTCTCGTCACCAAGGTTCACGTCGAAGCCGTGAAGTTTGCGAAAGAAGGCTATTCGCTGATTCTCATCGGCCATCGCGACCACGACGAAGTCATCGGAACGCTCGGCGAGGCGCCAACGGTGACGCAGGTAGTGGGCTCTCCGGCGGAAGTCGCCTCCGTAACTTTGCCAGATCCCAACCGTGTTGCGTATCTTACGCAAACGACGCTGAGTTTGGATGAGACGCGGGACATTATAGGGGCACTGCGCAAGCGCTTCCCGAATATCAAGGGTCCGGCCGCTCAGGATATTTGCTATGCCACTGAAAATCGGCAAGTTGCTGTGAAGCACGTGGCATCGGATGCTGACCTGCTGCTGGTTGTGGGCTCCGATAATAGTTCGAATTCGAAGAGATTGGTGGAAGTCGCCCGAAGTTTGGGCACCGAGGCGCATCTAATTGATGACTGCCGAAATATTCAACCGCAGTGGTTGGATGGTGTCAAAACCGTCGCGTTGACGGCCGGTGCGTCGGCTCCGGAACACCTGGTCCAGGAAGTGGTGGAGTATCTCGCTGGCAAGGGTTTTGGCGACGTGCAGGAGTTGGAAATCATGCCGGAGAATGTGCGCTTTGGATTGCCACCGGAGATCGTGGCAACAATTGCCGCGGCTCCGGCTGTAGCCTTGGAAACGTAGCGGAGTGGACTATTGATGGAAGAAACTTCCCCCACGAGTTCGGCCTCTGCGCCGCAGATGCGATTTGGAAAGATTGACGACCTGGGCAGCCGGGTCGCCATAGCCGTAGATGCCGCGCGCAACTATCTCTTTTCTCAGCAGCACGAAGAGGGCTACTGGTGCGGTGAACTGGAAGCTGATACCACCCTCGAGTCCGATTACATTCTGCTGCACACGCTGCTCGGCACGGGCAATCAGGCTCGTTTCGACAAGGCGGCCCGCTACATTCTGAATCATCAGAACGAAGACGGCGGCTGGAGCATCTACGCCGGCGGTCCTTCGAACATCAGCGCTTCGGTTAAAGCCTATTTTGGATTGAAGTTGGCCGGGTTTACCGCCGATCATCCCGCGTTGGTGCGCGCCCGCAAGAAAATTCTCGAGATGGGTGGCGTGACCGAAGTCAATACATTCACCAAGATCTATCTCTGTTTCTTTGGACAATACGATTACGACGCCGTTCCCGCGGTCCCTCCCGAGATCGTTCTCTTCCCGAACTGGTTCTGGTTTAACATCTACGAAATTTCCTCGTGGTCGCGCGCCATCCTCGTGCCACTTTCCATCTGTTACGCCAAGAAGCCATTCAAGAAAATTTCCGACGAGATGGGAGTGGAAGAACTTTTTGTCGGGGGCCGCGACAAATCGCGGATGCATCTGCACTGGGCGAAGAAATTGATTTCATGGCGCAATTTTTTCCTGGTACTGGATCGCCTCACGCATTGGGCGGAGCGTGTCCACATACGTCCGCTGCGTTCGCTGGCGCTGCGCAAAGCCGAGAAATGGATGCTTGAGCGTTTCGAGATGAGCGATGGTTTGGGGGCGATTTATCCCTCGATGATGAATGCCATCATCGCGCTGCGCTGCCTTGGATACTCGGTGGATGATCCCCAGTTTATTCGTGCCATGGACGAGTTCGAGAGATTAGGGATTGAAGAAGGCGATACGTTCCGCATGCAGCCTTGTATGTCTCCCGTATGGGACACGGCGTACGCGCTCTTTGCTCTGGGCGAGGCGGGAGTGCCGTCGACAGATCCAAGGATGGTGCAGTGCGCCGACTGGATTTTGCAGAAGCAGGTCCGCAAGCCGGGTGACTGGAAGATCAAGAATCCGAAAGGCGAGCCGGGCGGCTGGTACTTCGAGTTCAACAACGAGTTTTACCCGGACGTGGACGACACCGCCATGGTGTGCCTGGGATTGAGCCGGGTCGAACATCCGAACGGACGCTATCAGGCGGAGTCGGTGCAACGGGCCATCGATTGGGTGTTGTCGATGCAGTGTAAGGACGGCGGCTGGGCCTCGTTCGATAAGGACAACGACCGCATGGTCTTCCAATACGTGCCATTTGCCGATCACAACGCCATGCTTGACCCTGCGACCGTAGACATTACCGGCCGTATTCTGGAGTGTCTGGCGACATATGGATACGACCAGAGTCATCCTGCGGTGAAGCGCGCGCTCAAATTCATTCGCAAAGAGCAGGAAGCCGACGGCAGTTGGTTTGGGCGCTGGGGCGTGAATTACATCTACGGCACAATGCAGGTGTTGCGCGGATTGGAAGCGATGGCAGTCGACCGTAACGACCCCATGGTGCAGCAGGCGGCGGAGTGGATGCGATCGGTGCAGAATGCCGACGGGGGCTGGGGCGAGACAGTTGGATCGTACGACGATCCCAACCTTCGCGGGCAAGGCGAGAGCACTGCATCGCAGACGGCATGGGCCATCATGGGGTTGCTGGCTGTTGGCGACACGCGCAGCGAATGCGTGACGCGAGGCATGGCGTATCTGTTGCGCACGCAGGGCAAAAATGGCTCATGGGAAGATCCTTTCTACACCGGAACCGGCTTTCCCCGTGTGTTCTATCTGAAATATCACATGTACAGCGAATATTTCCCTCTGATCGCTTTGACCACCTATTCGAAAGTGATGGCAGAGAAGGGTAGTAGTTAGCCGTTAGCTATTAGCTCTTGGCGTTTAGCAAACCGATTTCGTGGGCAGCTTTGGCGGAGTCCGATGCGGGCAGTGATCGGCTGGGAGCCGAAAGCCAAGCGCCAAAAGCCAAGAGCTAAATGCTAGCTTTTGTCACTGGGGCAACGGGATTTCTGGGCAGTCATGTCGCGCGCGTTCTGGCGGACCAGGGGGCTGAGTTGCGGCTCCTGGTGCGGCCGACGAGCGATCTGCGGAATATAGCCGACCTGAATGCTGATCGAGTGGTTGGCGACCTGCGCGATCCGGAGTCGATCGAGAAGGCGCTTGCCGGATGTCAGGTTGTCTTTCACGTGGCCGCCGACTACCGGTTGTGGGTGCGCGATCCGAATGAGATGTATCGTTCGAACGTCGAAGGGACGCGCAGTCTGCTGGAAGCGGCGGGCAAACGGGGGATAAAGCGCGTGGTCTACACGTCGAGTGTAGCGACGATGGGTTTCTCCTTAGCGACCAGCAGTAGCAATCCGGCGGACGAGCAGAGTCCGGTCGGGATTGACGACATGATCGGCCACTACAAACGATCGAAATTTATGGCGGAGCAGGTGGCGATCGACGCTGCAAAAAGCGGGATCGATGTCGTGATCGTAAATCCGACGACGCCGATTGGAGAGCGCGATATCAAGCCGACCCCGACCGGAAGAATTGTTGTGGATTTCTTGAAGCGAAAATTTCCGGCGTACGTAGAGACAGGATTGAATCTGGTGGACGCGACGGAATGCGCCCGCGGCCATGTTCAAGCCTTGGAGAAGGGAAGAACGGGCGAGCGCTACATTCTAGGTGGAGAAAATCTCACACTGAAGCAGATTCTGGACCGTCTCGGCGCGATCACGGGATTGAAGTCGCCGACTGTGAAACTGCCGTACTTTTTTGCGTTGGCGACGGGAGTGGTGAACGAAATGGTGACCGGCCGCCTTTTGGGACGTGAACCGCGGGCGACGATTGACGCGGTGCGCATGGGACGCAAGATGATGTTTGTGAGTTCGGCCAAGGCGGAGGGGGAATTGGGCTGGAGAACGGTTCCGGTTGACGCGGCCCTGCGGCGCTCTGTGGACTGGTTTCGTGGCAACGGATATGTCTAGTGTCGTCAAGATCAGGATCGCCATTATCGCCGCGATGGAGCGAGAGGTGCGCCCTCTTGTCCGGAGTTGGAAAGTCAGGATGATTGAACATGGCGGACGAAGCTATCGCCTTTTTGAAAACGGAGAGACTGCTGTGATTTGCGGCGGTATCGGGGCACAAGCAGCGCGTCGTGCCACGGAGGCGATCATTGCAGAAGTCCAACCGGAATGCGTCGTTTCGGCCGGCTTCGCGGGAGCGCTGGACGACACTCTGAAGGTGGGTCGAGTGTTGGGGCCGCGCACGGTGATCAATGCCGCAGACGGCGCACGAACCGAAATTCCCACAGGCGAAGGCGTGCTGGTAACTTCTTCGGCCATGGCAGGCAAAGATCAAAAGATTCGTTTGGCGAAAGCTTATGGCGCGCACGCGGTCGATATGGAAGCAGCCGCAGTGGCGCAAGGAGCCCAGGCGAGGGGAGTCGGCTTTGCCGCTGTAAAAGTCATTTCGGACGCAGCCGATTTCGATCTTCCGGCGATGGATCGTTTTGTGGCGAGCGATGGAAGTTTTCAATCCGGTCGATTTGCGTTTTATCTTGCGCTACGCCCCTGGCTGTGGGCCGCGACCATGGCGCTGGCACGGAATAGTTCCAAAGCAAGCGATGCACTTTGTGATGCCCTAACTCGTCATACGATTCAGTCGGATTTGGCCAGCAAAAAGAATGAAGCTGAGTCGTTCGCTGCCGCGCTGAATCCAAGTAACGTTCCGCCACAGTCCGTCAGCGGATATACGTACGCGGCCGTGGAAGTTCATACTAAACAAACACACCAGAGGTAATAAGACGATCCGTATGGCGATTGCGCGCTCGTCAACACTAGCTGTCGATAAGACAACGGGGATACTTGGGCACGAGATTCCTTCGACAATGAGTGCCGCAGTGTATCGCGGTGTGAATGAGGTGAGTTTGGAACAGGTCGCTGTTCCGGAAATTGGGCCGCGCGAAATCCTGGTTCGGGTTCACACCTGTGGCATCTGCGGCACAGACCTCAAAAAGATAGCGACCGGCTCGCACTCCGCCCCGCGCATTTTTGGTCACGAGACATCGGGTGTGGTCGCCAAGGTCGGAGAAGACGTTAACAAGTTCCGTGTCGGCGATCGAGTCGTCGTCTTTCACCACATCCCTTGCGGCGAATGTTATTACTGCCACCACAAGACTTTCGCTCAGTGCGCGACCTACAAGAAAGTGGGATGTACGGCGGGTTTCGAAGCGTCCGGCGGAGGATTTGCGGAATACGTTCGAGTGATGGATTGGATTGTTGAGAAGGGCACGGTCCACATTCCGGACGGCATCAGTTTCGAGCAGGCCAGTTTTGTCGAGCCGGTAAATACGTGCATCAAAGGTATTGAGACCCTGAAATTGCAGACCGATGAAACCGTGCTCGTGATGGGGCAGGGTCCGATCGGCTTGATTTTGGCGACTTTGGCCCAGCGGGCGGGGGCGCTGGTGATTACTTCCGATTTGCATCCTGCGAGGCTTACAATAGCTCATAGCTTCGGCCTAACACATTTGGTAGACGCTTCGAAGGCAGATGCCGGACAAACGGTGCGCGAAATGACCGAAGGGCGCGGTGCGGACGCTGTGATTTTGGCGGTCGCTGGCAGTGCCTTGATCCGGCCTGCCATCGATGCCACCCGTCCGGGAGGTCGTGTTTTGTTGTTTGCACAGACGGTGCGGGGCGAGGTGACGATTGACCCGGCTTCTGTGTGCGTGGACGAGAAGACATTGCTCGGGTCGTATAGTGCATCTGTCGATTTACAGGAGGAATCGGTGCGGTTCGTAATGAATCGTGAAATGGATCTGGAACGGCTCATCAGCCACCGTTTCCCGCTGCAAAATAGCGTGGAAGCGCTCAATCTGGCCGCCCATCCTCGACCGGACTCGATGAAGATTGTCATCCAACCGGGCAGCGATGGGGCTCCCAGCACACGCCGTTCGGGCGAGGCTGGGTGGAGCACGTGGGAAGGACATCAACTGTGAATGGCAAGATGACGGCCGCCGTTCTTTACGGCAAAGAAGATATCAAGATTGAAAAAGTGCCCATACCGCGTGTGGGTGAAGGCGAAGTTCTGGTGAAGGTGCACGTCGCCCTCACCTGTGGCACCGATTTGAAGGTTTATCAGCGCGGCTATCACGCACGCATGATTGTGCCTCCAGCCCTGTTCGGTCATGAATTGGCCGGCACGGTTGAGGAGGTCGGCGAGGGTGTTCGTGGCTTCAAGAAGGGCATGCGGGTGGTCGCGCTCAACTCCGCTCCTTGTGGCATGTGTTTCTATTGCTCCAAACACCAGTTGAATCTTTGCGAGGATTTGCTGTTCAACAACGGCGCCTACGCCGAGTACATTCGCATTCCGCGCCGGATTGTAGAAGCGAATATGCTCGTAGTGCCCGGAAATGTCAGTTTTGAAGATGCAGCCATGACCGAACCGCTGGCTTGCGTTCTGCGGGGCCTGCATGAAACGGGAGTGGAGATTGGTGATACCGTGGCTGTCATCGGTGGCGGCCCGATTGGACTGATGTTTGTACAGGTGGCGAAGGCTATCGGATGCAATGTGATCGCTGTCGTAAAGCGCGATTCGCAGGTCTCTCTGGCCCGCAAAAAAGGCGCGCACGAAGTCGTGCAGATTTCGAAGGTCAAAGACCCGGTCGAGGCGGTTCGTGAATTGAGTCCCGAGCGGCGTGGCGCGGATGTCGCGATCGAAGCCGTGGGTCGTCCCGAAGCATGGGAGTGGGCAGTACAAATGGTGCGCAAGGGCGGAACCGTGAATTTCTTCGGCGGATGTGCTGCCGGAACCAAAGTGCAACTCGATACCAACCGTCTGCACTATTCAGAAATCACGCTGAAGGCGACTTTCCATCACACTCCCGAGACGGTGCGCCGGGCCTTTGGTCTGATCGCAGAGAAGAAAGTTTGCGGTAATGACTACATCACCGGAGAAGCGCCGCTCTCGCGTTTGCAGGATGTGCTGCGCCATATGCTGAACCGTAACGGAGACATCAAAACCGCGATTATTCCGGGTCATTAGCAGCGTGTGGCGTAAAGAAGCAGGAGTGGTTCTCGTCCCATGTGCCGCGAGGACCTCGTGCAAGGAAATTTCAAACCCAACGTCCTGCGCTCTGCCCAGGATGACAGATAACAATTGAGCGACCTTTTGATGACGACTGCGACCAGCCATCCGCCAACTGAGCCACCTACCTCTGGATGGAGTGCGTTGCCGCCCGAGTACGCGATCCCGGAGCGTGCGCCTTCGGAAGTTGAGGCGCGCGAATATTGCCGCCGTCTGGCGCGCTCGCATTACGAGAATTTTTCGGTCGCATCCTGGTTTCTCCCCGAACGCCTTCGGCAACATTTCTTCAACGTCTATGCGTACTGTCGAATTTCGGACGATCTTGGTGATGAAGTCGGAGACACCACTGCCTCACTGCAATTGCTCGATCAGTGGGAGGCAGAGCTGAATGCTTGTTACGAAGGTCGTCCGCGGCATCCGGTGTTTGTCGCACTCGCCGAAACCGTTCGTCGATTCGAGATTCCGAAACACGAGTTTTCAGATTTGCTGACCGCGTTTCGCCAAGACCAGCGGGTTGGCCGTTACGAGACATTCAACGATTTACTGGGATATTGCCGTAACTCGGCGAATCCGGTCGGCCATCTCGTACTGTATCTCTGCGGCTACAGTGATGCCGAACGCCAGCAGCTTTCTGACTACACCTGCACCGCCTTGCAACTGGCAAATTTCTGGCAAGACGTCAGTGCCGATTTCGCCAAGGGGAGAATCTATCTCCCTCTCGAAGACTTGCGCCGCTTTGGCGTTGCCGAAGCAACGATCCGCAGCGACGAAAACACTCCGGCCTTTCGCGACATGCTCAAGTTTGAAGTCGAGCGGGCTCGGGAATGGTTCGCGCAAGGCATGCCTTTGATTGCGAAAGTGAATCGCGAACTAGCTGTCGATCTCGATCTCTTCAGTCGCGGCGGACAGGAAATTCTTAACGCCATCGAGCGTCAGAATTACGCGGTGCTTGGCCGTCGCCCCGCGATATCAGGAACGCGCAAGCTTGCATTGGTCGCGCGTGCCGCGCTTGGGAAGCTGCGATGAGCACCGCCGTGGGAAACGCTCCGGTCCAATTTGCACCGACGGCTTCACAGCTCGAAATGGCGTACTCCGTCTGCCGTAGCATCGCACGCTCGGCGGCCAAGAATTTCTACTACGGATTTGTCGTGCTGCCGCGCCGAAAGCGCAACGCGTTGAGCGCCGTCTATGCGTTCATGCGGCGATGCGACGATATTGCTGATGACACCACCTTAGGCGCGAACGATCGCCACAATAAACTGGCGGACTGGCTCGACAAAGTTCATCGCGCACTCGCTTCTCAGCCTACGGATGATCCCGTGCTTCTGGCGCTTACGGACGCGCAGCGCGTGTACAACATTCCAATTGGGCTTCTCGATCAGCTTGCTTTCGGCACAGCAGCGGATCTCGAAGGCAGCCAGAATGAAGCAAAGGGCGCGCCTCAGATACGGTACGAGACGTTTGAGGAGCTGCGGCAGTATTGCTACGGGGTGGCATCCGTGGTTGGGCTGGTTTGTATCAGGATTTTCGGATATCGCGATCCCGCCGCCGAGTCGCTTGCCGAACAGTGCGGCCTGGCATTTCAGCTGACAAACATTATTCGCGACGTTAAAGAAGATGTCGCGATGGGCAGAGTCTATTTTCCGAGAGAAGATCTGGCGCAGTTCGGCCTCTCACCCGCTGATTTGGCGCCCCAGGTGGACGCCGCGCGGGTACGCCCGCTTCTTGCTTTCGAGGCCGATCGCGCTCGCGAGGGTTATCGCTCCGGAGAAGAACTGATCGCACTGGTAAACGAAGACAGCCAGCCGGCGTTGTGGGTTCTGATCACAATCTACCGTCGGCTACTCGAAAAGATTGCCCTGAAGCAGTACGACGTTTTCAGCGAGCGCGTGCGATTGACAGTCCCCGAAAAGCTCAGCGTCCTCGGAAAAGGAATTCTCAAGCGCCTGGTTTAGTGCCTCCTGATGCCGCCTTCCATAAATCCTACAGTTGCAATCGCAGGTGGCGGATTGGCTGGTCTCGCCGCAGGGTGCGCTCTTGCTGAGGCCGGATTTCGCGTAACCTTGTTCGAGAAACGGCCATACCTCGGTGGACGTGCATCTTCTTATCAGCATCCAGGTACCGGCGAAGTTGTCGACAATTGCCAGCATGTTCTATTGGGCTGCTGCACCAACCTGCTTGACTTTTATCGTCGCGCGGGCGTCCAAGACAAGATCCGCTGGTACGAGAAGCTGACGTTCCTGGAGCCCGGAGGCCGCGCCTCGGTCATTGCTCCGTCCGCGCTCCCGGCTCCGCTGCACACAGCTCCGTCATTCCTGAAAGCAGAGTGCCTGAGTTTTCGCGACAAGCTGGGCATCAGCCGCGCTATGGCCGTACTCGCTCCTTTTGCTCCGGCCGATCGGGGAGAGTCGTTCCTTGACTGGCTCAAACAACACGGCCAGACGGAACAAGCCATCGACCGTTTCTGGAAAACGATCCTGGTGAGCGCGCTCAACGAAGAGCTAGATCAGGTCTCCGTTCCTTACGCCGCCCAGGTCGTGCGCGAATCGTTTCTGAAGTCTCCCGCCGCGGGCCGCATGGGAATTCCAACGGTCCCCCTTACCGAGCTCTACACTACAGCGGGTGATTACATCCGAACACGCGGTGGAGAGATTCAACTTCGTGCAGGCGTGGAGTCGTTTCGCTCCCAGGGCTTTGAAGTCTTTGTCACCGCCAACGGACAGGAGCAGAAGTTCGATTATCTTCTGCTTGCTGTTCCCTTCGATGCACTGGGACGCATCCTGCCCGAAACTCTGGCCGCCGGCCCTCTTCTGACAGCTCTCGGTAACTTCACGACGTCTCCAATTACGGGAATCCACCTCTGGTTCGATCGCCAAGTCAGTGACCTCGATCATGCCGTGCTGCTTGATCGTACGATTCAGTGGATGTTTCATAAATCCCGGCTCATCGACGCTCGAAAGGCGGACGCTCGAAACGCGGAATTGCAGGCCGATGGCGGTGGGAGCTACATAGAGCTGGTGGTGAGTTGCTCCCGGAGCTTGGTTGAGAAGTCGAAAGCGGAGATTGTCGAGTTGGCGATCAGAGAGGCTCAAGAATTCTTCCCTGGAGCTCCAGACGCAATCTTGCTGAAATCTACCGTGATTAAGGAAGTCCACGCGACTTACTCGCCGCGACCCGGAATCGAACAGTATCGACCGAAACCCGAGACCGCATGGCCGCGCGTGTTCCTGGGCGGTGACTGGACGGCGACCGGCTGGCCCGCGACGATGGAAGGCGCTGTTCGCAGCGGATATCTTGCGGCTGAGGCGCTCGCCCGGTTCGCCAACGGAAAGAGCACT
>Ga0302319_10009381_pt1 | contig 18824 bp, 14 predicted proteins | sample Bog_T0_2_FD_203319 | JGI IMG/M metagenome (GOLD analysis project Ga0302319, IMG submission 203319) | Peat permafrost microbial communities from Stordalen Mire near Abisko, Sweden - Bog_T0_2 | ecosystem: Environmental > Terrestrial > Soil > Wetlands > Peat | place: Sweden: Abisko, Stordalen Mire... | reverse complement strand
AGCGGCGGGGCGCGCTCTTTTCGAGACGCAGTCCGGCGGCATTCAGACGCCACGCCTCGACTTCCTTTTCGCCTTCGAAACCTGGTTTGAAAATCACCGGCAGAGAAATCTCACCGTGGCTGAGCAATCCCTTGGCCAGGTCCATCGCGCAGACGGAATTGTCCGGTCGCGTCAACGACCCCAGGGCGCCTTCCACCCTGATGCCGGGGCCACGGTCGGCGAAAAACTGCAGCCGCGCCTGACCCGTCGCGGTATCGACCACAATGTCGCAGTGGCGGTTGCCGGTTGCGGCGGCATCGTGGATGTCTACCTCGATCTGTTGGGCATCGTTGTATCGGATGACAAAGATCTGGCTGGATCCCGAACCGCTGTCCGGCGTAACCGAAACGCCGGGCGAAGGCGGAGTCGGAGCAACGGACGGAAGTGCCGCCGCGGGAGCGCTCGCGACAGTTGCGGGCGGAATGCGCGCCGCGACGGAGCGAGCTTCTTGCGCGGTGCCGGATGCGGCCGCCGGCGCAGGCGAGGGTGGCGCGGGCGAAGGACGCGGCGCGGACGCGCCTGGCACGGTGGTCGATGGCCGCTCGACGACCGCGGGCCGCCGGTTTGTCACCGACGACAGGATCGCGATCGTAGTGAAGCAGGCAACGCCCGTGGTAAACGCGAACGCGAGCCACTTATAACGCGCGAACCAGTTGCGTACCGGCACAGCAACCGGATCGCCGCTGGCAGCATCCTCCAGGGCGACAGCCAGGTCGCCCGCGGTTTGGTAACGATTAGCCGGGTCCTTCTCCAGACAGCGGAGGCAGATCGCTTCAAGGCCGGCGGTGACGGCGGGGTTCAGACTTCGCGGCGGCGCGGCCTTTTCTTCCAGAACCATGCGCACCGTTTCGGCCTGACTCGCCGCACGGAACGGCGGCTGCCCGGTCAACAACTCGTAGAGGATCGCGCCCAGCGAGTAGACATCGGCGGTTGCACCCAACCGATCGTCACGGCCCGAGGCCTGCTCCGGCGGCATGTAGGCGGGCGTTCCGACCACGGAGCCTCCCGACGGGACCTCCATATCTTTTTCCAGATGCCGTGCCAGGCCGAAGTCGGTGATATGCGGCCGGCCGGCGGCATCCACCAGCACGTTCGATGGTTTCAGGTCGCGGTGTAGAACGCCTCTCGCGTGGGCATACTGGACGGTCTCGGCAAGCACCCGCACATACCGCGCGCATTCCGGCGGCGACAGCGGACGTTCCCGCACCAGCGCGGCCAGGCTCGGGCCTTCCACGAAATCCATGGAGAAATAATGCAGGCCGTCGAACTGGCCGACTTCATGGATGGCTACGATATTCGGATGCTGGAGACCTGCCGCCGTCCTGGCCTCGCTGCGAAAGCGCACGATCTCCGCTTCCGACGCCAACAAGCCCGGCCGCATCATCTTCACCCCTACGGTCCGGTCGAGACTCACCTGTCTCGCGCGGTAGACGACTCCCATGCCACCGCGCGCGATCTCTTCGAGCAGTTCATAGTCTCCGAAATAATTCAGTTTCGGAAGAAACGGGGCGAGCGCGCGGCTGGCGCCATGCTCGATCGCCATTCGCAGCAGACAGTTGGGGCAAAGGCCGGATGGTGCATCTCCGGCGACTGGCGCGCTGCAGTTTTCGCACTGAACCGATGTGGCCAAAGTGCCTCCTCACTCCCGTCTAACAAAATCTCGCGGCGGTTGTTACAGCACCGTCAGCAAATAACGGAGTTCTTCGGCGACGGCTTCCGGATCGGCGGGTCCGGCAAGCGTTTGCGCGGTTTCGTTCAGCAGCAGGTCCCGAAAACGCCCCCGCATCCGGTGCACCGCTACGCGCGCGCTGACTTCGCCGATCCCCAGCTCCGCGGCCATCCTGGCGTACTGGCCGGGGCCATGGTCGCCCGTCAGGTACTGCTTCATCAGCGCGAAGGCGCGGCTTTTTCCCGCGGCACCGAACTCGGACTCCAGACGCGCGGTCGCCCGTTCCAGCAACGCCAGCGCCCATTTGCGTTCGTATATCTCTTCCGGCGTGGCCGATGTGGAAGTGCCGGCGGCGTACAGCTGCTCCGCCCCGTTCATGTCTTCCACGCTCAGGAAATTCGCGGCGCCGCCTCGTTTGGCCGCGCTGTCGCGACGCCATTCGTTGGTCAGAAAGTTCTTGAACGACGCCAGCATAAACGAACGGAACTTGCCGAACGCAGGGTCGACATGGCGCAGGTAGTCCTTTTCCAGCACATGCGAGAAGAAGCCCTGAGTGAGGTCCTGCGCGTCTTCGACGGAGCGACCCTTCCTTCGAACGTATGCGTAGAGGGGACGCCAATAGGCCGCGCACAGCGTTGCCATGGCTTCATCCGCTCCGGGCGAGCCGTGATCGCGCGCGGCGAGGATGACGCTCCATTGGGTGGACAGGAAACCGCCAGGCGCGGAGGCCGACTGAGGGTACATGGCGAAATTGTACGCCATACCCTGTGGGGCAGGCGATCCTGTCGCCGGCCGTGGGCAGGGTTGCGCGGTTGTAAAGTCAATGTAAGATGGAAACGCCGATGGCCTTTTGCCTGCTCTTACTGACGCTGCTGGCTCAGGACCCGGCCACCTTTCGCAGCGACGTCGCGCTGGTGCGGATCGACGCCGAGGTTCGCACCGAAACCGCCCCGGTCAGCGACCTGCGCCGCGACAGCTTTCGCATCACCGACAACGGAACCGAACAATCCGTCGCTTACTTCGCGCACGAAGAGCAGCCGATCGACGTAATTCTGCTCTTCGACACCAGCCTCAGCATGCGCACCGTGGTAGCGCGAGTAGCCGAAGCAGCCCATATGGCGTTGTCCGGACTGCGCCCCGGCGATCGCGTGGCCATCATGGCCTTTGACCACACCACCGATCTCGTCGAGGATTTCACCGGAGATTTTGCCGTCGCCGAGCGGGCCATCTCCGGCAAGGTGCTCCAGCGCAGGAACCACTGCTGCAGCCCGATTCAGTCGGCTGTCGGCGCCGCCGCACGTCTGTTTCTGAAGCAGCACGCTCTGAACCCGCAACTTGCCAACCGCCGGCGGGCAATCATAGTCATTACAGACGATCAGGGCACCAGCGTCCGGCCCGCCACACTGGGCGACCTCCAGGAGGCGGACGCCCTCGTCCTCGGCGTGATCGTGAGCCGCGGGCCGAGGATCGGGCCCCTGGCTTTCTGGTATCGGGGAATTCGCGACTTCGCAGCCAAAACGGGAGGATACATGCTGAACACACGCGATGCGGCGGACGGAGTGCGCGAGACGCTGAACCGCCTGCGCATGCGCTACAGCCTCTACTACGCGGCGCCGCTGTGTAAGCCGGGCGAAGCGCGCATCGTAAGGGTGGAGTTGACTCAAGAGGCAGCAGCCCAACATCCAGGAGCTATTGTGCGCGCCCGAACCGGCTACTTCGCGCCCCTGTAGTTGTCGCCTGACGCGACCTCTTCTAAAAAAGTGTTGGCGCCTGAAGCAGCTGCTTGACTTTCGCAGTGATATACTGATATATATCACTACGAATGGATCTTTTCGTCAATCCTTCCGGTGAGCTCTCCATCTACCGCCAGATCATGCGGCAGATCACCGAGGCCATCGCGGGCGGACGTCTGATTGCGGGCGAAAAGCTTCCGTCGCATCGCGATTTGAGCGAGCAACTCGTCGTCGCTCCGCTCACCGTCAAGAAGGCTTACGACGAACTGGAGGCGCTCGGATACATCGAGACGCAGCGCGGCAGGGGAACGTTTGTCTGCGCCCGTTTGCCGCGCATCGATCCGGACGATCAGAACGATCAATTGCGGGAACGCGCCCGCCAGCTGCTGTCGCAGGCATATCTGGCGGGGCTGCGGCTACCCGACGTGGAAAAAATGCTGAAAGACGCCGACCGGGAGCTGACGGGCGGCGCGGCGGCGCGCAAGTTCAACGACAACGGAGAAAAGGTAAAACAATGACATCTCTCGAATTTACGAACATATCGAGGTCCTACAAAAAGGGCTTGCCCGTGCTGGACGGCGTGACCTTTTCCGTCGCACCCGGCGAAGTGGTCGGCCTGCTGGGCCGCAACGGCGCGGGCAAGACGACGCTGATCCGCATCGCCATGGGGATGCTCTTTCCACATTACGGTTCGGTCCGCGTGTTCGGCCTTTCGCCCACCGACGACCCGGTTGCGGTGAAGAAACGCGTGGGCTACGTTTCGGAAGACCAGGTATTTCCGGGACGTCTGACCATCGCCGAACTGATCGACTTTCACCGCTATCTGTTCGCGCAGTGGAACGACGTGCTGGAACGGCAGTTGCTCGACCGGTTCGGGCTGCATACCGGATCGAAGATCAAGCAACTCAGCAAGGGCGAGGCGCGCCAGGTGGCGCTGCTCTGCGCGGTGTGCCATCGGCCGGAGCTGCTGATTCTCGATGAACCGGCCGGAGGACTCGATCCTGCCGCGCGGCGCGAGTTTCTGGAAACGTCGATACAGTTGCTGAATCGCGAGGGCACGGCGATTCTTTTCTCCTCGCACCACATGACCGACGTGGAACGGATCGGTGGCCGCGTGGTTCTGCTGGACAAAGGTAAAGTCCGCCTGGATCGCGATCTGGACGTGTTGCGTGAGGAAACCTGCATGGCGATGGTGCCGCGCGCATGGGCGTCCGAACCGGCGGGCGTCGAAGCGATACCGGGATGCCTGGGTGTGCGGTTGGTGCTCGACGAATGGCATGCGGTTTTCAACGGCACGCCCGAGTCGGTCCACCGGAGCCTGCAGCAATCGCTGGGCGCGTCGAACATCCGCTGTGTGAGTTTGCCGCTCGAAGAGTTGTTTATCGAACTGGTCGGCGGAGACCGGAAAGAGGTTGGTGCCGCATGATCCGGCAGTTGATGAAGCTCGATCCCGCGTGGGTGTGGCTGCCTTTCGTTTTGCTGGCAGGCATCTTCATTTGCGCGCTGGGTGGCAACTTCGCGTTCTGGAACCTTGTGCTTGCCGCGGCCGTGATTGCAGCCGACCGGCAGGCGGACCCGCGGCTCTATGCGGGACTGCCTGTACCGGTGCGCCCGGTCCTGGTGGAGCGGACTCTTGCGTTATTGGCGTTACTCTGGCTGCCTCTGGCTGTTGCCGGATATTTTCTGGTTGCCCGACGGGATTCGGGCGTGAGCGTTGGGTCGGTGGTGGCGCTCGGGTCCGCGATCACGCTCGCCTCGGTGTGGATTCAGACAACACGAATACAAGGGCGCAATGGTGCCTCGTGGTTGCCCATCATCCCGTTTTCGATCTGGATCGTGTACACCGGCAGCTGGCCCCTGCACTCCGGCTTGCCGGATTGGGGAAGCCGTGTGTTCCGGGAGACGGGCCACGCGAGCGTTGCGATTACGGCGTTTTGCTGGCTTTTCACCGGCGCTCTCTTACTGCGGGCGTTCGTCGCGGCGCCGGCGTCGTTCGCGGTGGAGGATGCCGTACCCAGCCGTGCCGTGAGCGACCGGCCGCGACGATCGGGCCGTGTGTACCCGAGCCCGCGCATTGTCTTTTCGCTGACCTACCTGTGGTTTCTCTACTTCCTGCTGGCGATGCTGACCGGGCTTGTTTTCGACACGACAATCGTTGCAGGCGCCTTTCTGGTCACTTCCTGGAGCTCAAACTCCCGGAACGTCCGATGGATGTCAGCCCTCCCGGTACCTCCGGGCGCACTGGTGGCCGTGATTGCGCTGCCGGCGCTGATTGCGACTGCCGGGGGCTATGCGTTGGGTGTCCGCCTTTCAATGGCGCGGCTGCCATGGCTGAAAGCGGTACTGCCTCCGCATGTCTTCCAGGGACTGCGTGGCGAGATCCTCAGCGTTATTTCGCTCGCGGCGGCCCTGATGCTGTTCACGCTTTTCTGTATATGCGACGACTGCCGATGGAGACGGGCGATGAGCGGGGGGAGGCTGCTCCTGTTCGCTGCCATTGTGCCGTGCGCGGTGCTTTTTGCAAGACAGAACTACGTGGCGCAATGGGCTTCACGGACGCTGCCGGCCAGCTTGCCTGCCGCGGTCGCGATCGCGCTGATTCCCCTTGCGCTGATCTACTGGGCCATCCACGTCATGTTCCGTCAACTGGAATTTGTGGACAAGCCCGCACCGGGAGATCCTGCATGATCTGGCAACTGATGAAGCTCGATGTGGCATGGCGATTTGTGATCCGGACCACCATCCTGTTCAGCGCGTTTGCCGCGTTATGGCACTTCTTCGCCGGCGGCAGCGACGGCCCGGCGTCGACGCTGTTGTTGATGTGCTTCGTCCCTTTATTTTCCCTTGGTGTTACTCCGTTCGTACAGCCAATCGACACACGTTTTCATGCAACGCTGCCTGCTACGGTCCGCCAGGTCTTCGCGGCTCGAATGCTTTCCGCTTTAGCTCTGCAATGGCTGCCGCTCGTGACGGGCGCCGTCATTCTCATCGTCCTCGGAGGTACGGGAATGTCGGGGATGCCGTTGGGGACCTGGTCGGTCGTCACTTGTATCGTGCTGGGAGTCGAGTGCGCCGGCATCAGGGGATTGTCGGTGCGGGAAGCACTGCCTTTGGTTGCTCTGCCGGTCCTGGTGTTCGTCCTGAACCTGATCGTCGTTGCCTGGGATTGGCCGTTGCAGAACTCCTTTGCCTGGACTCTGACGCTTGTCTGCTGCTGGATGGTCACCGCCGCAGTGGTCGTGAAGACATGGAATATCGTCCCGAAGTCTTTTCAACTCGCGCCCGCGGAACCGCCGTCCGACGACCCTGAACCGATTCCCTTGCACCGGGCCGCTACCCACGGCGCGCCGTGGAAACCCGTGCTGCGGACTCTCCTTCCTGTGCGGGGCCTCGAGTACCTCGTTATATTCCTGGTGATGTGCGTCGTCCCCTTGCCGCTCTTCGTCGTCTTCCAGACCTCCGAGAACTGGACGTCTGCCCGCCCCCTCATTCGCTGGATGGTTGCGCTTCCCGTGCCTCCGCGCGCCGTGCTGGCAGCGGTCGTGCTGCCCAGGATGCTTTCCCTTACCTGCGGATATCTGGTGGGCATCAATCTTCACTTCTCGATTTTCAATTCGATCCGGACGGCCGACGCAGGGCTCAGAACGCGGATCGTCGCCGTGTCCTTCATCGTCGGATGTTCGATGCTGGCGAACCTGTGCGCGCTTGGCTGCGACACGCAGAGGGTCCGGCGCGTGCTGCCGGCCGGATACTGGCCAGCCCTCTCAACGGTCTTGTTCATGGGCGCCGGGATGTCTCTGTTCGTGTTGCAGGCCAAGGCCGGTATCGATACCATGCAGTGGATCTCGTCGGCGCTGCCCGCCAGCCTGGCCGGGATGGCCGCTGTCTTGCTTCTGGTCCTGGGAACGATCCTCCGGGCGCTGGACGCGACATTCCGTCAAGTGGAGTTGCCAGGCAAGCCCGGGCCGGGAGAACGCTCATGATCGGGCGGCTGATCAGGCGCGACCCCGCGTGGCAGTGGTTACCCCCGACTGTCATCGGCTTCTGTGCACTCGTTCCATTCGACCATTTTCTGGCCATGTCTAACAGCCACCCAGGGACGACGCATCTCGGTGTCTCGTTCGCGTTCCTGCTGTTCGTGATTGGCATGGCGACCGCATCGCAGCAGAGCGAGACGAACTTTCAGTCGATTCTGCCTGTCACGGTGCAACAGGTGTTCGCGGCGCGCATGATCTCCGTCACCGTACTGTCATGGTTACCGGTCGTGGCGGGAGCAACGATACTCGCAGCGCTCGGAGACTCCGCCGTTTCCGACCTGCCGTGGGGAATCTGGTCCGTCGTCACCTGCATACTACTGGGGGTCCAGTGTGCCGTTATCCGGGGATTCAGAGTCCGGACATCTCTGCTCGCCATTGCCTTACCGGTCTGGTTCGTCATCTCCGAGATGCACGAGTCCTTCGACGTGGACTGGACGTTCCGGAATTCCTTCGCCGGAAATCTCGCCTTCGCCTGCTGTTGGTTGGTCGCCGCGGCGCTGATCGTAAGGACATGGCGCGTGGTTCCGTCGTGCTTTCAACTCGCACCAGCCGGCTCTGCGATCACCGGTTCTGTACCGATCGCGGCCGATCCGGCAAGCACTCGCGGCGCGCCGTGGAAACCCGTGCTGAGGACCATGTTTCCGCTGATGGGCACCGAATATCTGTTTAACTTCCTTGCGATGTGTTTCATGCACTCGCCACTGCTGTTCTTCCTGCTTCTCGGATCGGGCCAAAGCTGGACATCCGCCCGCATGCGCCTCCGCTGGATGCTCGCGCTCCCCGTGCCCCGGCGCGCCTTGCTGGCAGTCGTCACGCTGCCCGGGATGCTGTCCATGATCGCCGGATATCTGGTGGGAGTTCATCTCTCATTCATTCCCGGCCAGAACGCCGAAACAGCGCTCAGAACGCAGTTCGTCACCGTGGTCATCATCGCCGGATGGTCGATGCTGGCGAACCTGTTCGGACTTGCCGGCGACTGGTATCCGTTACGCCGTGTGCTGCCGTCAGGGCATTGGTCCGCCGTATTCACGATATCGTTCGTGGGCGTGGGGTTGGTCCTGATGATCCGGCACATCACCGCTAACTTCGATTCCGCACTCGAGCCCGTGCGTTGGCTTTCGTCGGCTTTCCCCGTCAGCCTGGGCGGAATGATCGCGGTGTCGGTCGTCGTGTTGGGCGTGCTCCTTTGGGCGCTGGACGCGGTCTTCCGGCAAGTGGAACTGGCGGATAAGGTGATCACCGGAGAACGCTTGTGACAGTACACCCCCTGGATTTGTTTTTCGCGGACGAGGCGCCGCCGATCTGGCAGTTGATGAGGCGAGATCCGCTGTGGCGCTGGTTGCCGTGGCTCGCACTCGGGAGCGCGGTGTTTTGTCCGCTGTGGCAATGGCAGGCCCCTCGCGGGACGGGGTTCGACGGACAGATCGCGGACCTGATCTTCCTTTCCGTCTTCTCCGTTCTCGCTTACGCTGCCGGCTATGGCGTGGCGGCACAGCAGGATGACAGCGGCTTCCAGTCGGCATTGCCGGTTACCGCACGGCAGATCTACCTGGCGCGCACGCTCTCCATGATCGCGGCGCTCTGGATTCCGGCCGTTTCCTGCGCGGCGGTATCTTTTGTCGCGGGTCTGGCGCCATCGGCGCCCTTTTTGACGCTGGTTGATTTCGTGTCCGTTTTCACGCTGGTGATGGCCGGGTTTCAGTCCGCCATCGTTCGCGGGCGCAGTGTGAGTTCGCTTGTGATTCGTGGTTCGTTCATGTTCTGGATGGCAGGCGCCGGAGTGTTCTTGTCGTTCGCCTTGCCGGACTGGGCGTCCGGGGAGAGTGCGCGTGTCTGGTTTCTCCTGCCGGCGATCTGCTGGTTGTGCATCGCTGGAATCGTTCTCACCACCTGGCGCGCGGTTCCGGAATCGTTTCAGACCGCGCCGCTGAAGGCCTCCTCGCCAGCCGCGCGCCCGGCGATACGGAAGCCCGCGGTTGCGGCCAATCCGTGGATAGCCGTATGGCGCTCGTCCGTTCGTGGTGGCGCGTTCTGGGTCCTTTACTGTTTCTTCGCGACAGCGTTCACCGGATCTCAGCAGATAGCGCTCATCATGGCCGTGTCGTTGTGGATGTCGTTTCGCCAGCGCGGCCGGTGGCTGTCGGCGCTTCCGGTGCCCCCGGCCGCTTTTCTGACCGCCATGCTCGTGCCGTACTTCCTGGCGATCGCTGGGGGATACCTGGTGAACGTTCACATCCCGCGGTTCACGAACACCGTCGAAAGAGGAATCACGATTCGCGCTTCACAGGAGGGTTTTCTCGGGCACTGGCCCACCGAAACCCCGACCTGCCGGACGCTGAACATTCTCCCCGCGCCGGAATTCTGGGTTCCCGTAAAGGCGGGCAACGCGCCCTTGATCCAGGCACCCTGGGGCGAGACCTTTCAACCGCCTCTATCCCGGCGCTTTGGACATAACATTTACAATCCTTACGCCGTGGGCTGCGCCAACAGCGAGCGCTTCTTCGACTGGCAGTTCAGCCGTGCCACCCTCGCGTTTTATGGGCGGTCGATTCCTCTCCGGAAATATCCGACCGGGGACACCGTGGACTACCCGATGGTGATCACAGGAACCCGCACGCAGGTCGTCAATGTAGCCGAAATCGGCGGAGTCCTCATTCTGGTGACGCTTATCGTGATGGTGGGCGACTGGTATCGCTTCCGCCGTCTCCCGCAGCGAGTTCGGGTCACCGTTTATGTTTTGGCCGGAACCGTCGCAGCCGGAGCCTTTATCTGGAGTGAGAGCGAACGCTTCGATGTCGTCCAGTGGCTTTCGTGGACCCTGCCTGCCAGCCTGCCTGCCACGATCGCCGTTGCCGTCCTCGTTCTTGCCGCCCTGTATTGGGTGACGTACAGGCTCTTCCGGCAACTCGAATGCACCGACAAACCCGGCACACCCGTACCCTGATGCGAAAATGGAGAGTAATGCCTGACCTCACGTATCAGGGGATTCGCACGCATTGAGTACGGTTCCCGCCGGCAGCGCCAAATGGCTGCCGAAACTCTTCCTGAGCCTTCAGGACTACTCCGCCCACAAGTTCGGCCAGGATCTCGCCGCCGGTGTCACGGTTGGCCTGGTCGCGCTGCCTCTGGCGATGGCTTTCGGCATCTCCTCCGGCGTAACGCCGCAAGCAGGCCTCTACACCGCGGTCATTGCCGGCTTTCTGATTTCGGCCCTGGGCGGATCGACAGTGCAGATCGGCGGCCCCACTGGCGCGTTCGTCGTGATCGTAGCCGGCATCATCGCCAAATTCGGCATCGGCGGACTGGCCGTGGTAACGCTGATGGCCGGCGCGATCCTTGTGGTGATGGGCGCGACGGGTCTCGGTTCCGCCGTCCGCTTCATTCCCCGCCCCGTCACGATCGGCTTCACCAACGGCATCGCGCTGCTGATCGCATCCACGGAAATCAAGGATTTCTTCGGACTGAAAACGCCCCCGGTGCCGAGCGAGTTCTTGCCGCGCCTCGGCATGCTGCTCGAAAACGCCGGCAGCGTAAACGGGGGCGCCATCTCGGTCGCCGTGTTTTCCCTCGCCGTGGTGATTCTTCTGCCACGCTGGACACGGCGGATTCCCGGATCGATCGCCGCTCTGGTGATCTGCACCGCGGCCAGCGTGCTGTTCCACCTGCCTCTGGAGACAATCGGCACGAAGTTCGGAGGCATTCCGAGCGGGCTGCCGCCCTTCGCCTTGCCCGATCTTTCCCATGTGAAGATCGTGCCCCTGATTCCCGCGGCCTTCACCGTGGCGATGCTGGCTGCGATCGAAAGCCTGCTTTCCGCCGTGGTTGCCGACGGCATGTCCGGCGACCGGCACAACTCCAACGTGGAACTGGTCGCGCAGGGCATCGCCAATATCTTCTCGCCGCTGTTCGGCGGTATTCCCGCAACCGGCGCCATCGCCCGCACGGCGACCAACGTTCGCTCGGGCGCAAAAACGCCTGTGGCGGGAATAGTCCATGCGCTGACTCTGCTGGTGATTCTGCTGGTCGCCGCGCCTGTGGCGAAATTCATCCCGCTGGCGACGCTCGCCGCCGTCCTGTTTGTAGTGGCGTATAACATGGGGGAATGGCATGAGATCCGGGTGATTCTGCGGCTCTCGCGTGCGGATATCGCCGTCTGGGCCACCACGTTTGCGCTGACGGTGCTGGCGGATCTGACGGTGGCCGTCGAAGTAGGAATGGGGCTGGCGGCGCTGCTTTACATCCACCGGATTTCGGAAACCACCAGCGTGACGCCGGTCACGGAGGACTATCTGCGCGCCGGCTACGCGCATATCCTGCAGGATAAGCAATTGCCTCCGTATGTGATGATTCTGCGCATCCACGGCCCTTTCCTCTTCGGCACGACGGAGAAACTGGCCGAAGCGACGCAGGATCTGACGACCTTCCCGCCGGTGCTGGCCCTGCGGCTGCGCAACATGACGGCGCTCGATGCGACAGGTCTCTATGCCATCGCGGTTCTCGCCAGGCGGCTGCGGGAATCGGGCCGCACTCTGCTGCTGTGCGGCGCGCGCGATCAGCCGCAGACGCTCATTGCGGAATCTTTTCTGGCGGACGAGATTGGCCGGGAGAACATTCTGCCTCACGTGGATGCCGCGCTCACCAGGGCCAAGGAAGTGTACGAGGATTTCGGGGGCGTTGGCGGCGAGTTCGCCCGCGATATGAGCGGCGCGCCCGTCTGAACTGGCAGCGGAACACGCGAGGAGCCTGTTGATTCGCAGATGTAGAGCAGGCCTTGGCCTAATGGCACTTAGTCGTCCGTTTCAGAAGTTCGCTAACGTATTTTCGAGTACCGCTCCCTCGCGGTCGCGGCTCTGAACGATGCCGCATACGGAGCCGCAACCGCGAGGGATCGGTACGTGAGAGGTTACCGACGGGGGACATGGGTAACACTTTAGACCAGCGACATAGGTAGCAGATAGCTTCCGGACCACTATTGTCCAAATTAGACGGGAGCCACTTGGGCTGGGTACGGCCGCAGGGAGGAGAAAGAGATGCAACCGAAAGCGGGAGTGGAGAAGCTGCTGGCGCAGGTGGCCGAAACCGACGCGGCGGAAGACGCGCTGCAGAGGTCATAGCCGTTGAATTTGGGCAGCGTGAGGTCGAGGATCACAAGTTCCGGCTCATGCTCGCACACCGCCCCGGTAACCCGCCTCGCCGTCAGTTGCCGTCAGGATCTCGGTGAGCGTCGAAGCGGAGTTTGTCCCGAAGACCGCACAGGATGGCGGGGTCGTCTTCGACGATGAGGATGCGGCTCATATGAAATTCCCTTCGCGTTTCTCGTGTTATTTTGAATGCAGGAGTCCCGATGATCACCGAACATAACCTGACCAAAGAGCAGTATCAGGCGATGCTGGAGATGCTGGCAGGACTCACGCCCGCCGAGCGGGCACTGCTGGAAGATCCCGATGTCATCACGGAAGACGAGGCGGATATTATCTGGTCCGACCGCGCTATGGCGGAGGACGGCGGATCGGTTTCGCTTGACGAGGTTCTGGCCGAAAACGGCATCCCGCGCCGAAGACGAAGGGCGTGACCGGCTGGACGGTAGAACTCAGGCCGGCTGCCCGGAAATACCGCGAACTGGACGAAGGTCCGAAACGAGATGCCGCCGAACTGCTTGCGGATCTTGAGGAAGATCCGACTCTGGTTCCGGCCATCGAACTGCGAGCGAACCCCGGCACGTGGCGAGTTCGATTCCATCATGACCGTTACCGGATGATTTACCGGGTTGCGAGGGCTCAGAAGCGGATCATCGTCACCCGCATCCACCCGCGCCCGACCGCGTATGAAGGTATGAGGCGCTGAGGACGAACGAGATTCTTGAAAGATACGGATGCGGCTCATGAGATTACTTCGGTTGAGCGGTTTTGGCGGACACGGCAGGGGCCGTCGCCTGCGGTTTGGGCTCGAAGTTCTCCAGCATCCACAGCTGCAGGGGATCGAGGACGTCGGCGATGATCTTCCGCCCGTCCGGGCTGACCCACATTCCGCCTCGCATGCTGGCGCCAGGGAAATCGCCGAGCCGCTCCGGCTGACCGCCTGATGCAGCGGCGCGGAAGAGCCCGTTCTTCCCCGCGGCATCCCTGCCGTGAAATACGCGCCATTTCCCGTCCGGAGAGACCACTTCCTGCGCGAGGTCGGTTTGGGCAAGAGGCTGTTTCCAGTCGGCGCCCGAATCCGGCCGGACCGAAAATATCCCACCATTGGACCGGGCATTTCGGATCTCACGCCCATATTCCAGAAGTTCTTCCTGCGGAGGAGGAGTGGTAAGCGGTTCCGCGTGGCCGGTATCCGTGGCAATGGAGAGCCAGTGCTGCCCGCCGTCAGCCCAATGCCTGCAAAGGAGTGTCACGTGCTGCGCCGACCAGACGCAGTTGTCCCCGACATCGCCACGATAGAGCTCCCGATCCTCACTACTGGCGAGATTATGCAGATGGAGAACGCCGTTCCGGAGTTGCCCGGCGGCGTCATCGTTGGCGACGTACGCGAATTGAGTACTGTCGGGGGACCAGGTCGGGCGGCGCATTTCCGCGTTGCCTCCGGCTAATGGCAACCTTTCCCAATCGATGGAACCGTTCGCCGAGTTCAGCGTTCCCAGCCAGGATGCATATTGACCGCCGGGCGGAGTCGACTGATAGATGAAAGCTCCGCTCGCAAGGGTTCTCCCAGCCTCGAAGAAGGGATTGTAGGGCTGAAAAGCGCCGTAGCGAACCAGGACCGGGTCTCCCTGCTTGAAGCCATAGTTGACGGGAATCAGGTAGAGCCCGTCCGCGTTAGCGTCGATGCCGTCGACGATCAGGAAACGGCCGTCGCGCGTCCAGTCGTCCACGAAGCCGCGCCCCGACACGATTTGCGACCCACCATATCCCTGAGTCGACATGACAGAGATGCCTGGCGCCCCACGGTAGGCGATGTATTGTCCGTCGGGAGAAAGGCGGTATTGGGATCCGTTCATATTGGCGATTTTGTGAACCGAGCCGTCGGCCACGGAAACCTGTATCAACTCGGGCGCCGCGTGAGGCACCGACCTGCACAGCAGCACCGAGCGGTTATCCCAGGCGATCTCCGGGTTACAGCCCCAGGCGTCTTTCCAGTCTCCGGGAAGCTCGCGGAAACCCGTGCCGTCCGTCTTCACGAAAGCGAACGTTTCCGTGTTGTCCGGCCTGACCAGCTGCATGAGGACCAGCGAGAAATCCCGCGAGGCCAGAAGCGAATTCACCTTGCGATCGCGGTTTTTCAATTCGAGAACGACGCGCTTGCCGGTCCCTGCGAGGTTGCTCATCGTCACCTCGCCCGCCTTGTTGTTCCAGTCTATCTTTCTGCGGCCATCGGTCTGGTAGGCGACAAAGGCGGAACCGGTGGACAGATTAACCCTGCTTTGGGTCATCGTTACCGGTGCGGGCGTCGCGGGACGTGCTCTCTCGTGCAACGCGACAAGCCTGGCGTTCGCTGTTGCGGCCGGCTCGCGCTGATCCTTGTAGTCGTGCGCGACCTGCTCGTACAGCTTCGTGGCGTTGTCCTGGCCGAGCTTTTCGTAGCATTTGGCCTCCGCTACAAGTGCCCTCGCCGCAAGGGCGCGGTCCGAGGCGAATTCCTTCGCGACGCGCTGGTAGAGCTTGATCGCCTCTTCCAGGTTCCCCGCCGCGCGCTCCTGGGTGACGGCCTTCTGGAACAGTTCGGCTCCGGCGTCGGCGGCAAAGACGGCTGTGCCGATCAGCAGACCCGCGATTAAGACTCTCAGCTTCATGTGAAATCTCCCTTCGGCTACGAGAGTGCGCTTTTCCGGAGAAACAGTCGTCACGGCAATCCCCGGACGACGCAAAGTTATTGCAAAGATTATGTCATGGAATTGTGGGGCGTTCGGGCTTGCCGGCGGTTCAGTGTGCCGGTCAACGCGGTTCGGTGTGACCATGACAGGCGATTCGTTTATATTCAAGGTCGGCGAGATGGCTCAGGAATACATTGAAGGGCGTGGAGGCGGTTGTCTACCAGTTCCTGCAGGGTGAAACTCCAGAGGGAATCGTTCAGTCGTTCCCCTCGCTGTACCTATTGCAGGTGTATGCGGGAATCACATTTTATCTGGCCCAGCGCCCCGAAATCGACGCATACCTGAAAACGGGGTGAGGCCCGGTTTGAAGAACTGGCCCGGGCGTCGCGTGAGGCGAATCCGCGCCTCTACGCCAAACTGAATTCGGCCAGGCATGCCACGCCCGCGTAGGCGGCATACGGCCCCGATTTCAGGCAGACGGAGATCTGAACGCCAAAATCAACTCCGGGCTTTCGACGTGAGCCGTCTCTCGACATCCGGACTGCCAGGGCTGCCGGTATTCCCGGTGCTGGCTGAGATCGACTTCACCAAGGGAGTTCACGGCTTGAATTATGTCCCATCGGGAGCCACGTTTTTGTCATGCCACAGCCTGAAGCCCGTTTTTCGCCACCAGCGCGAGCAGTTTCAGTGAAGCCCCCTGCGGGTGCTTTTCGCCGCGCTCCCACTGGCTCACCAGGCCGGTCGTCACGTTCAGATAACGCGCAAAGACCGCCTGGCTCGCTCCCTCGCGAAGTCGAATCGTGCGAATCTCCCGCGGTTCCAGCGGCTGCACCGGCGTGAGACACAAATCGTCGAATTCGCGCATCGTTCGCTTGCCCATGATGCCACTCGAATGGAGACCTTCCGCTGTCTCGTGGATCGATGCCATCAGCGGGCTACGGTATTGCTTTTTCATCGCAAATCACCTCCATCAGCGTGAGATTGCCGACCGCTTGTCTGAGTGCCTTGTCGTCGTAGCTGAATAATTCGGCAGCAAGCTTTCTCAGCGCCGCGAGTTCGTCCGGGCCGACATTGTCCTTCTCGTTCTTTGCGAAACCGTGAACGAATACAGCCCTTGCTCGTGCACGGTAAACAATCAGTGTCCGAAAACCACCAGACTTCCCTGGCCCGGCCGCGCGATCCTTTGCTTGATCACACCGCCTCCAAGATCCGCCGAAGTCAGCCCTTTGTCGGCAACCCTGACCGCCCCGCAGAGGGCGGCATCGTCGATCCCGGCTTTCCGTGCAAAACGCACAAATGGCTTCGTCTTGAATATTTGCACGCGCTTTCACTGCAAAGCCCCCAACCGTTTGAATATAGCACTGAGTATTATAGACAGCGCGTCACGGCACGAACTTATATCCCACGCCGTGCACCGTCCTGATGTGCTCCGGTTGCGCGGCGTCGCGTTCGAGCTTGGCGCGCAGTCCGGCGACGTGATTATCCACGGTGCGGCTGGACGGATACTGCTCGTATCCCCAGACGTTGTTCAGAAGATCGTCCCGTGTGACCACCTGGTTCGCGCGCGAGGCCAGATAGCGCAGGATGGCGAATTCCTTGCGCGTCATGTCGACCGGCTCGCCGTTGCGGCACGCTTCGTAACTGCGGAAGTCGATCTCGGCGCAGCCAAAACGCAGATCGTCTGGCAGAACGGGCGTGCCCGCAGGCGCGGGCTGGCTGCGCCGCAACAGGGCGCGCACGCGGGCCATCAGTTCGCGAACGGAAAACGGCTTTGCCATGTAATCGTCCGCGCCGAGGTCGAGGCCCAGCACCCGATCCGCTTCTTCGCTTCGCGCCGTGAGCATCAGGACCGGCGTCTGGATTCGTTCGCCACGCAGCTTGCGGCAGAATTCGAGGCCGCTCATGCGGGGAAGCATCAGGTCGAGCAGGATCAGGTCGGGCTTGCGCTCGGCCTGCAGGCGATAGCCGGTTTCGCCGTCCGCGGCGGTGATCACTTCGTAGCCTTCGAAGCGCAGGTTGTCGGCCAGTCCGCGCAGAATGGCCGGGTCGTCTTCGATAGCGAGAACAGTGGTCATGCATGAGCCTCTATCGGAATCAGAATACAAAACGTGCTGCCCGATCCGGGCGCGCTTTCCACTTCCACGCGCCCTCCATGGGCCGCGGCGATATGAGCCACCAGCGTCAGGCCCAGTCCCGTTCCCGCAATCAGGCGGCTTTCGTGCGAGGGAGCGCGATAGAACTTTTCAAAGATGCGCTTCTTCTCTTCGGGCTCGAGCCCCAGCCCCCGGTCCACAACCTGGATGACGGCGTTTCCGTCGCGGGCGGCGACGCGCAGGTCGATCTCGCGCGAATCCCCCGAATATTTCATGGCGTTGGTCAGCAGGTTCAGAATCGCCTGCTGGATGGCATCGGAGTCGACCTGCAGTTCGGGCAGATCTTCGTCGGCCGAGAAGTTCAGATGGAATCCCTGCTGGGCCAGTGGGAACTGCATGGCGCGAACGGCCGATCCGGCGACATCTTCCAGACGCGTCGGGCGGAGCCGGTAGATTTTCCTGCCCTGTTCGATCCTGGAGAAATCGAGCACATTATCGACAAGGCGGGCCAGGCGTTCGCTTTCATTGACGATGGTTTCGAGGTATTCCGACCGTGTGTACTCATCGCGGGAGCGGCCCGTGGCGAGCGTCTCGGCGAACATGCGGATGGCGGTGAGGGGAGTCTTTAATTCATGCGAGACGCCGGCGACGAATTGAGAACGCACTTCGGCGATGCGGATGTCGCGGTTGACGTCGCGCAGAAGCAGATAGCCGCCGAACAGAGCAGTCCCCAGCACCAGTGCGAGTCCGGCTACCCAGATGCCGATCGGCAAACCGTTGTTCGCGGTTTGCTGCATACGGGGATCGGACCATTCGACGTCAAGGCCAGGGAAGGGGTCGCCCAAAGCATCGGCTCCCGCCATCCGAGTCCCGAATCGGACGCCGGGCGGCGCGACCTTCGCCGACGACACGGCCAGAACGAACCCGGGTAGTGGCGGCTGAGGAGCGGCTATGGTCACGAGCCATTGATCATCGCCATAGGGTACCCAGGCCGATCCCGAGGGCGCGCCGACCGCCTCGACACGGGCGCGCACTCGTTCGAAATCCCTGGCGAGCGCGGCGGCTTGCTCCATCTCCGCAATCCGTTGGGAGATTGCCGTGGATTGCGTAACGGGAAGCGAGCGAATCAGATAGAGTTCCGGAAGCGTCAGTAACCGGTCTCCATTGCGCCCGATGACGTCCACCGCAGGTTGTTGTTTTCCTGCCACCAGACGCTCAAGGGCATAAAACCGATAGCCGACACCTTGTTCGTCCCTTGCATCAGCCGGAGCGTCGAGCATGGCCTGATAGAGCCGGAACGCTTCCTCGTTCTTGCCGGACTTGGAGAGTACGCGCGCCAGGAGAAGGCGGGCTTCGGCAACTTCCGATGGGCTGGCAGCAGAGGCCAGAGCCAGACGATACGCCGCCACGGCGCCCGCCTCGTCTTTTTTGGCGAATTCCGCGGTC
>Ga0302319_10009379_pt1 | contig 18827 bp, 19 predicted proteins | sample Bog_T0_2_FD_203319 | JGI IMG/M metagenome (GOLD analysis project Ga0302319, IMG submission 203319) | Peat permafrost microbial communities from Stordalen Mire near Abisko, Sweden - Bog_T0_2 | ecosystem: Environmental > Terrestrial > Soil > Wetlands > Peat | place: Sweden: Abisko, Stordalen Mire... | reverse complement strand
TTTTATGAAACCTATTTCCTGTTTGTTTTGCCGTTGAGCTTCATCATGGCGGCGCTGGCAGGTCTGGTTTTGGAACGTACCGTGATCCGGTTCCTCTATCGCCGTCCGCTCGAATCGCTGCTCGCCACCTGGGGCGTTTCCCTCGTAATGCAGCAACTGTTCCGCATGGTCTTCGGCGCCAATAACGTCCAGGTCAGTTCGCCGCGCTGGCTGCTGGGTCATTTCACCCTGGATGACGTTTCGTTCGGCTACAATCGCGTGTTCGTCATTGCCTTTGCCGTGCTGATTATCATCGGCACCTGGCTCCTCCTGACCAAAACCCCGCTCGGCCTGCTCATCCGCTCGGTGATGCAAAACCGTGACATGGCCTCCTGCCTGGGCGTGCGCACCGCGAGGGTGAACATGATGACCTTTGCCTTTGGTTCCGGCCTCGCCGGTCTGGCCGGGGCATTTCTTTCACAGATCGGCAACGTTGGTCCCAGCATGGGCCAGCTCTATATCGTGGACAGTTTCATGACGGTGGTCGTGGGCGGTGTCGGCAGCATCGTGGGTACTGTGTGCGCCGCGGTGGGCATCGGCACGAGCGATCAAGTGCTGCAACAGGTCACCGGTTCGCCGGTTTCGGGCAAAATTGTCGTGCTCGTCTGCATCATCCTGTTCCTCCAATGGAAACCCGGTGGCTTGTTTTCCATCCGCAGTCGCAGCCTGGATTGAAATTTCATGCAACGCAAAACTTCGAACCTTGAGCTCTGGATCGTGCTCGCGGTGGCCCTCGTGGTCATCATCGTGCTGCCGTGCCTCAACGCCTTCACTCCCGACGGCAGCCGGCTCCACGTCAGCAATTTCACCATCACCATCTACGGCAAATATCTGTGCTACGCCATGCTCGCCATCAGCGTCGATTTGCTCTGGGGCTACACGGGTTTGTTGAGCCTCGGTCAGGCGCTCTTTTTCTCCCTCGGCGGCTACATGATGGGCATGTATCTCATGCGCATGATCGGCGATCTGGGCCAATATCATCAGTCCATTCCGGACTTTCTGGTTTTCCTTGGCTGGAGCACGCTCCCTGCGTTTTGGAAACCATTTGCCAGTTTTCCCTTCGCGATGCTCATGGCCGTCTTGTTGCCCGGCACGCTCGCCGGAATTTTTGGCTACCTGGCCTTTCGCTCCCGGATTCGCGGGGTCTATTTTTCCATTCTCACGCAGGCGCTCACCTATGCCGCGTGCCTGCTTTTCTTTCGCAATAGCCTGCTGCTCGGCGGTAACAACGGCTTCACCGATTTCAAATTCATCCTCGGCCATGACCTCCGCGAGCCGGCCACGCAGCGCGGTCTGTTTGTCAGCTCGGCCCTCGCCTTGCTGCTGGTTTATCTGGTCTGCAAATGGCTGACCACAACCAAGTTCGGCCGGATCCAGCGCGCCATCCGCGACAGTGAAAACCGCGTGATGTTTTCGGGTTATTCCACCGCCAATTTCAAGCTGTTCATCTTCATCCTCGCCGCCGTCATCGCCTCGCTGGCCGGCGTCCTTTACGTCCCCCAGGTCGGCATCATTAACCCCAGCGAAATGGCCACTGATAAATCGCTGGAAACCGTCGTCTGGGTGGCCGTCGGCGGCCGCGGCACGCTCGTGGGGCCGATCATCGGCGCGTTCGCCGTCAACGCGTTGAAGAGCTGGGCCACCCGCGCCTATCCCGACCTCTGGCTGATTTTCCTGGGCACCATGTTCGTTCTGGTGACGATTTTCATGCCCAAGGGTATCATTGGTTTGCCGGCGCAACTGCGCGGGTTGCTCAAAAAATACCGGCCGGGAAAGCCGAATGGCGAGCCGGCTCCGCTGGTCACGGATGAGGAAATCCTGCCCGCAAAATCCAAATGACCACCCCGCCCCCCAGACCATTCGTGCTCACGCTGGAAGGCGTGAACAAAACCTTCGACGGCTTCAAGGCGATTTCGGATCTCAACTTTTACATGGACGAGGGCGAGTTGCGGACCATCATCGGCCCGAACGGTGCCGGAAAAAGTACCATGATGGACATCATCACCGGTCGCACCCGGCCGGACACCGGTAAGGTCGAATTTGGCCGGGACACTGACCTGACCACCCTGAACGTCCCCGAGATCAACCGCCTCGGCATCGGCCGGAAATTCCAGACGCCGTCGGTTTATATCCATCACACGGTTTTTGAAAACCTCCTGCTCTCGCTCAAAGGGCCGCGCGGGGTGTTCGCTTCCCTGTTCTCCCGGACCACTTCCGAACAGCGCGACCGCATCGACGCCGTGCTCAAAACCATCGGCTTGTCCGCCCGCGCCGAAGACCTCGCCGGCTCCCTCTCCCACGGCCAGAAACAATGGCTCGAAATCGGCATGCTGCTGGCCCAGGACCCTAAGCTCCTCCTGGTGGACGAGCCCGCGGCCGGCATGAGTGACGAGGAAACGCACAAAACCGGCGAACTGCTGTTGAGCCTCGAAGGCCGGCACAGCATCATCGTCATCGAGCACGACATGACCTTCGTGCGCCAGATTGCCCGCAAAGTCACCGTGCTGCACCAGGGCCATGTGCTGTGCGAAGGTACCGTGGATGAAGTGCAAAATGATGAGCGCGTCAAGGAAGTTTATCTCGGCCGCAAAAAGAAAAATTAGACCGCCATGCTGAATCTCAACCACCTCAACGTCAGCTATGATGGCTCGCGGATTTTGCGCGGGGTTAACCTCACCGTGGCCGATCATAGCCTCGTCTGTCTGATGGGCCGCAACGGCGTCGGCAAGACGACGACGCTCAAATCCATCATCGGGCTGGTGCGGCCGGAAGCCGGTTCCGTGCAGCTTGACGGAGTTGATCTTTCCGCGATGAAACCTGACCAGCGCGCCCGCTCCGGCATCGGCTATGTGCCGCAGGGAAGGGATATTTTTCCTCATCTTACCGTTTGGGAAAACCTCAAATTGAGTCTCGTTATCCATGGCGCCAAAGCCGGCGGAGAGGTCGACCGTGTGTTGGAACTTTTCCCCATCCTCAAGGAGTTTTTGCAACGCAAAGGCGGTGTGTTGAGCGGCGGCCAGCAGCAGCAATTGGCCATTGCGCGCGCCTTGCTGACCAACCCCAGGATTTTGCTCCTGGATGAACCCACGGAAGGCATTCAACCCAATATCATAGATCTGATTGGCGATACGCTGGTCAAAATCAAGCAGGAGGGAAAAATCAGCATTCTTTTGGTGGAACAATATCTGGATTTTTGTGTGAGTGTTGGCGACAGTTTCTACATCATGGATCGTGGCGCGATCGTTGCCGGGGGGCCCATCGCAAATTTGAACGACGACATGATCAAGAAGCACCTGACGGTTTAAATGTGTTGAATCAGCCAGCTACTGCTGCCGTGTCAGCCGGCCACGCCAGACTCGAAATTGAAAATGTCTTCGGGCAATGCACGGTCACATCCGCGCTCTGCCGCAGCCCCATGAAATTGCTCACCCCGGTTTCCCGCGGACCCAGCGTCTGGGCCTACACCAGTAATTTTGGGGGCGGATTGGTGGCCGGGGATGAAACCAGTCTTGAACTCGCGCTGGGCTCCGGCACCTGCTGCTATGTCGGCTCTCAATCATCCACCAAAATCTATCGTAATCCCGCCGGCCTCGACTGTTCCCATACCACTCAGGCCGCCCTATCCGCCGGGGCGCGTCTCGTATTTGCGCCGGAACCAGTCCAGGCCTTTGCCGGGTCCCGTTATGTTCAGCGCCAGGCATTTCATCTCCAAAACCACGCGGGCCTGGTGTTGCTGGATTGGTTTACTTCCGGGCGGGCGGCCCGCGGCGAACGCTGGAATTTTGCGCACCTGGAAAGCCGAAACGAGGTTTTTTACCAGGGGGAAAGAGTCTTGGTGGATCCCGTGCGGCTGGGCTCTCCGGCGGCGCCGGCGCAGATGGGACGCTTCAATTGCCTCGCTTCCTTGCTCTTGCTGGGCGTTCCGTTCCGGCCGCAGGCCGAGGCCTTGTTGCAATCCGTCGCCCGGCTCACCGTGCCAAGGAACGCTGGCCTGGCCTCCAGTGCCAGTCCGCTACGGCAGGGCGCGCTTTTACGCATCACCGGTGAGGATGTTGAAACCGTGCGACGCGCAATTCACGCGCATTTGTTTTTCCTCCGGGATATGCTCGGGGATGATCCCTGGTCGAGAAAATGGTGAACTAATTTGAGTTATGCATTTGTCGCCGCGCGAAATTGAGAAGCTGATGCTGCACAACGCCGGTTTCCTGGCCCAGAAACGACTGGCCCGCGGCCGGACGTTGAATCATCCCGAGTCCGTGGCCTTGATCGCGGCCGTCATTCTTGAATTGATTCGGGATGGCAAAAGCGTGGCTGAGTTGATGGATCTGGGGCGCCAGTTATTGGGCCGCAATCAAGTCATGCCAGGCATTCCAGAAATGATTTGCGATGTTCAGGTGGAGGGCACCTTTCCCGATGGCACCAAGCTCGTCACGGTGCACCACCCGATTGCCAGTGAGAACGGAAACCTGGCCCTCGCCCTGCATGGCAGCTTCCTCCCGGTGCCCGATCTCAACCTTTTCCCACCCTCTCCCCCGGATTTGATCCCCGGTTCCATGGATATTTTACCTGGCGAAATTGAATTGAATGTCGGGCGCGCCACGGCCGAAATTGCCGTCACGAATCTGGGTGATCGCCCCATTCAAGTCGGCAGTCACTACCATTTTATCGAAACCAACGCGGCGTTGCAGTTTGACCGCGAAATCGCCTACGGCATGCGCCTCGACATCCCGGCAGGCACGGCCGTAAGGTTTGAACCCGGGGAAACCCGCACCGTCAGGCTCGTGGCCATTGCCGGTAAAAAAATAATTCGCGGCGGAAACAACCTGGCCGGCGGCAAAGTTTCCAGTGCGGGTCGGAACGCTGCCTTGAAGCAGGTCAAAACGCATGGATTCGCCAATCAATAGCCTCCCTCCCGGGCCTCCCGAATATCCACTAAAGCCATTTATGTCGCATAAAATGCAACGCTCCCATTACGCCGATATGTTTGGGCCAACGACCCGCGACAAGCTTCGCCTCGGCGACACTTCATTGGTGCTGGAAGTGGAAAAGGATTTTACGGTTTATGGCGACGAATGCAAATTTGGGGGCGGCAAGGTCATTCGCGAAGGGATGGGGCAAGCCGCCGGTGTCGGCGCCAAAGATGCCCTCGACTGCGTCATTACCAATGCCCTCATCGTTGATTACACCGGCATTTACAAGGCCGATATCGGAATCAAGGACGGATTGATTTCCGGTATCGGCAAAGCGGGTAACCCCGATGTCATGGCCGGCGTTGCCCGGGGCATGGTTGTTGGCGTAACGACGGAAGTAATCGCCGGCGAGGGCCTTATCGTGACGGCGGGCGGCCTCGATACTCATGTTCATTTTATCTGTCCGCAACAGGCCCATGAAGCCATCGCGGCGGGTTTGACCACCATGGTCGGCGGCGGCACCGGACCCGCCGTGGGCTCTTGCGCCACCACCTGCACCCCTTCCCCATTTTATATCCGCGAAATGTTGCAGGCCGTCGACTCCCTGCCCCTGAATTTCGGTTTCACCGGCAAAGGGAATACCGCCCTGCCTGCGGGCCTGGCCGATCAGATCAAGGCCGGCGTCATCGGCTTGAAACTGCACGAGGATTGGGGCACCACACCCGCGGCCATTGATTGCTGTCTGGGAGTGGCGGAAGACCATGATGTGCAGGTGACCATTCATACGGACACCCTGAATGAATCCACTTTCGTGGAAGGGACCATCGCCGCTTTCAAAGGGCGTACCATTCATACCTACCATAGCGAAGGCGCCGGGGGTGGTCACGCACCGGATATCATCCGCGTTTGCGGCCAGGCAAATGTTCTGCCCAGCTCAACCAATCCGACCAAGCCGTATACCGTCAACACCATTGATGAACACTTGGACATGTTAATGGTTTGTCACCATCTGGATCCCAATTTGCCAGAGGATGTGGCCTTTGCCGAAAGTCGTATCCGTGGCGAAACCATCGCCGCCGAGGATATCCTCCATGATCTTGGCGCCATCAGCATCATGAGTTCGGACTCGCAGGCGATGGGTCGCATCGGCGAAGTGATCACGCGCACCTGGCAAACCGCGGATAAAATGAAGCAACAGCGCGGCCGATTGAGTGAGGAGGGTGGTGACAACGACAATCTCCGGATCAAACGCTACCTCTCCAAATACACCATCAATCCGGCCCTTGCGCATGGCATGGCCCATCTGGTCGGCTCGATCGAAACCGGCAAACTGGCGGATTTGGTGTTGTGGAAGCCAGCCATGTTTGGCGCGAAACCAGAAATGGTTGTCAAAGGGGGCTTTATCGCCTGGGCACAGATGGGGGATCCCAATGCCAGCATTCCCACGCCGCAACCGGTATTCATGCGGCCAATGTTCGCCAGTCTTGGCCGCGCCATCGGCGGCATCTCCATCGCGTTCGTCAGCCAGATCGCCCGGCAACTGCGCATCGACAAAAGCTACGGTCTCACCAAGAAGATTGAGGCCGTCAAGGGCTGCCGCAAACTCACCAAGCACGACTTGAAATGGAATAACGCGCTCCCAAAGATCACGGTTGATCCGGAGACTTATGAAGTGCGCGCGGATGGCGAATTGTTGACGTGCCAGCCGGCAAAAATTCTGCCCCTGGCCCAGAAATACTTTTTGTTTTAACCGGCCGCGCCATAAAATATCGCCTGATGAATGATACCTCGCCGCCTCCCGGGCGATTGGATTATATCCTGTGGCAATTGGCGGACTCGGCCTTTCCCACCGGCGGATTTGCCCATTCGAACGGACTGGAGGCCGCCTGGCAGCATGGGGAAGTTCGCGGCCGGGACGAACTGCTGTCCTTTGTCGAAGCCAGTTTGGTGCAACTCGGTCATGGTACGTTGCCGTTGATGCTGGCTGCCTTCGACGATCCAGCCAATTGGACGGCCGTGGACGCATTTGCCGAGGCGTTCCTGACCAACCATGTGGCCAACCGGGCAAGCCGGCTCCAAGGCCGCGCCTTTCTTTCAGCGATGGAAAGGATTTTCAAGCCGAAGGTTGGCCAGGCGCCCCCGCCAGCTATTTCATTTTGCCATTATGCACCAGCCTTCGGCGCCTGGATGCCGCGGTTTAATCTGCCCAGAACCTCGGCCATCCGACTGTTTTTTTTCAACCACTTGCGCAGCACGCTCGCCGCAGCGGTTCGATTGAACATCGTTGGTCCCATGGAATCCCAGGCCATGCAATACAAGCTTTCCAGCCAGGTCGAACAACTAGGCATGGAGTGCCAAACCCTCGGCTTGGATCAAGTAAACCAGACCGCCCCACTACTGGACTTGTGGCAGGGCGCACAAGATCGACTCTACTCCCGGCTATTCCAAAGCTGAACTCTCCTGGCCATGGCACCCCAAAATATGAAATTTTTTTATGTTAAACCTACTCTGCCTGCATTTCCACGCCCACGACGGCAATGGCCATTCTCACGAACACGCCGATCATCCCGGCCATTTCCATGAGCGGGAGTTACCGCTGGATCGCGATTTTAAACGGCGGGCGTTTACGGTCGGGGTTGGCGGGCCAGTCGGCAGCGGTAAGACTGCGTTGATGCTGCAGCTCTGCAAGAGCTTGCGCGAAAACTACAGCATCGCCGCCGTCACCAATGATATCTTCACGAAGGAAGACGGCGAGTTTCTGACCCGACATCACGCGCTGCCGGCCGAACGAATCCGGGCCGTTGAAACCGGCGGCTGCCCGCATGCCGCCATTCGCGAGGATATTTCCGCGAATTTATTGGCCCTGGAGGAACTGCATGCCGAATTCAGCCCCCAAATCCTGCTCCTCGAGTCCGGCGGTGATAATCTCGCCGCCTGTTTTAGCCGCGAACTCGCCGACTTCACCATCCAGGTCATCGATGTCTGCGGGGGCGACAAAATACCCCGCAAAGGTGGCCCTGGCATCACCCAGTCTGATCTTCTCGTGATCAACAAGACCGACCTGGCCGCCGGGGTGGGCGCCGATTTGACCGTCATGGAACGGGACACCAAACGGGTACGCGGAAACGGCCCCTTTGTCTTTGCCCAGGTCAAACATGGCGTCGCCGTTCCCGAGATCGTCTCCCACCTCATCCACGCCTGGCAGCACGCCACCGGTAAAAAACATTCTCATCCTTGAGTCAATTCGGAAATACTGCCGCCGCGCCATGTCCCCTCACCTCCTCTTCATCCCCAAACATCGCGCATGCCTCATCACCGACGGCGTGCGCCAATTCCTGCACGCCTTTCGCCCCGGACGGAGCTTGATTAGTTTTGGGGTTGGTTTGCTACCACTACCTCACACCTCGTAAGACGCCTACAAATTCCCAATCAGCGTGGCGCCGGAATCCAGCGCCAGCTCGGGCGTTCAATGGCAACGGGCAGATTCATGAAATGCAGTTTAGGGGCTTGGGATCGACCAAGACTGTCGAAGGGGAAAATTAAATCAACGAACCGCTGGTTCGTTGATTCAAAAGGCCCTTGTTGATTATCACGGGCTTGAAAAAATCTGTTGGGCGGTTAGGCTAGTCTCAATCAAAAAACAGGCGGTCTTTGGTTCAAAAAGCAGCCGGAGCCGCCGTTGGCTCTGGTTGTACCGCCGATACAAGGCACGGCTTTTTGTCGGCGGTGGCACTTCTTTCGACGTTACGCGAACTAACTCAATTTTATGAATCCCGACCTGCTCAAACCAAAAATACGGACCGACGGAACCGCGATGGCCTCGTTCATTCTTTCATTATCCGCAATTGATTAAGGCCCGCTTGGGTCTATTCCGGCCATCATTTGTGGTCACGTTTCCCGTTCCCGCATCCGCAAGAGCGATTCGTTGGCTGGAAGTGGGCTTGCCACGGCTGGGCTCGTTATCGGTTACACTGGCCTCGCTTTGTCTGTTGTCGTTGGGCTTTACGTGTTTATGTTTTGGAGGTCATATTACAACGGAACGGTGAGATAATTCAGTTTCTTGGCAATGCGCCTGACCTGGTGGAGCACACTTCTTTCCTTGATCCCCAGCACCGCCTCAACATTTGGCGTATTTCCAGTGCCTTGTTTTTCCCTCCGCCAGCCACTCGATGGCCGTGGCGACGCGTTTGGCACGTGTTTCAGGCCGTTTCGCCTCCGCAATCCACTCGGTGTATTCCCGGCGGTGACTCGGGCTCAATCCCTTAAAAGTGTCCGCTGCCGCCTTGTTCCTCTTGAACCCGCGGGTGAGCTCCACTGGCACTTTCAACTCCGGTTTCCTGGCTTTGGGGTCCGGACCCGGTTTTTTCACCCCCGCCTCGTTTAACCGCACCGCTTCCCGCACATACTTTACAATCGCCGAATCCTTCGGCAAATCCTGCACGCTCCTCAACCGCCCGAATTGCCCCATTCCATCACCGCTGACGGACTCAAATTCGGGATGCGCCGCGGCGATTAACTGGCGATTCCAAAATCCGAGGGAACCATGCGCCTTGAATGCCGCCATGTGGCAGACCATCCCCTTATAAGTGAAAAACGGCATGTTCCATTTGATGGTCTCCTCCACTTGCGGACAGGCGAAGTGGACCAATTTGCGCAGATGCGTGAGGATCGGGCGGGCGAACTCCGGCGCCTCCGCAATATATTGGTCCACGCGCGGATTTAAGTTGGTCATAATTCTGCCCTTCACCCCTGAATGGATTCAACCACCGCCGCAAGCTGGTCGGCGCATTGCCCCCAGCCCTTGTGAAAGCCCATTTGCTCGTGCTTCTCGCGGTCGGCCACCGTCCAATGCAGCACCCGCGCCGTGTATTTGGTTTTGCCGTCGCCCGCCTCTTCAAACGTCAGAACCACCGTCATAAACGGATGCGCCGACGGCTGCCATGCTTCGGTGTAGGCGTTGGTAAAGACAATTTTCCGGTTCGGGACGACTTCAAGATAGACTCCAAGACAGGGCATCTCGTTACCCTCAGGGCTGCGCATTACGACCAGGTTTGCGCCGCCGGCACGCACGTCAAGTTCGGCTTTCGGTGTCGTCCAAGGTTTGGGTGCGAACCATTGTTTGAACAGGTCAGGTTCGGTCCACGCACGAAAAACCTTTTCGCGCGGCGCATTGAAGATGCGGGTCAGGACAAGTTCGCGGTTGTCGGAATTGGCCGGGATTGACATGCGAATTTAAGGTAATCGTTTCGGTTAATGTCTGGCAATCATGTTGTATTTCGAGCCGCCGTCGCTGTCCTTCCTAAACATGACGGATGAGCCGGACGAAAAATGACACTTCCCGACACTTTTTTTCAACCTCAAAGAGTACGTATTAGTCAATGGGCCAGAAGGAATGGACGGCCTTGAGCGCTTGATTTTGGCTGCTGGCAAGGCGGCGAGGGAGGAGCATCCCCGCAGCCGGGCTGTATCCCGCTTTACGTCGCACCGGTGGCGAATGGCGGGGTATGCAAACCTCCTGGCGTCAGGCAAGCCAGACCTGGTTGTGGCGCTCAATGGCTGGCTGGACACCTCAAAAAACGTCGAAAAAAGCCTTAAATCAATCATAAATGCAGAAAAAATGACTCTCGACCTTCATTTGTACTTGAGACTTTAATATAAAAGTCGCACCTTTATTACATGAAACCGATTCAATTCGAGTGTCCGATTGACAACTTTCCAGGTTTTCGAGCGGATGCGGTCTTGGGCGACACCGTTTACGAAGTGCTCGTCGAGTCTAGGGACGCCAGAAGGCTGCGTTCCGCCTTGATGGAGATGTCTCGGATCGCCTCCGCGAAAAAAGTGAATCGCGTGGTTTTGGTGCTGGAAGAGCCGGGCATCACTATCTCCCGTTTGCATGGGGAATGGGATGGGGCAGCTTCAGTGATCCGGCCGGATTTATTTGGGCGATTATCCATGGTGATTCGTCAATCTGGTAAATGGAGCGGCATCCCGGCTGCTCCGAATGCCAGTGAAGAGCCCGTGCTTGAAGAAATCATCCAGCATGAAATTGCCATGCGACCAGCCAGCTTGAATCGAAGTTCAGAAGCTCGTTACGATATCCTTCGCATCCTCATCCACCAGTGGTTGCTCGGCAAAGGGCCGATCACCATTGGTTCGCTCATGGAAATCTCCGGGACCAGCCATCCCACAGTTTCACGAGCGCTCGAAGGATTTGATCATTATCTGAAACGTCATTCCGACCGTAGTGTTGAATTGAGATCGTTTCCCCGTGATGAATGGACTCGATTGCTGGCGGTTTCAGATGACATTCGCGGCACAGTGCGTTTCGCTGACCGATCGGGTCAGGCGCGCTCGCCGGAATCGTTGCTTCGCCGCCTGCGCCAACTCCAGCGGCAGGACATCGCGGTCGGTGGCGTATTGGGCGCGAAACACTACCAGCCATCGCTCGACCTTGTTGGCAATCCACGCCTCGACCTGTCAATCCATTCCGGGCGTAAAACCCCGGACCTTTCATTTGTCGAGCGGCTCGACCCTGGCCTGGAGAAGACGGCCCGGCGCGACGAATCACCAACCTTGGTGATTCATGCCATTCGTCGTGCGGAGTCACTTTTTCAACCCGGTGCGGACGGGCTCCCTTGGGCCGACCCGTTGGAATGTCTTCTCGATCTGCACGAAATGCGTCTCGAATCCCAGGCGCTGGAGTTTCTCAATTCCTTTCCCGCAACCAAAGGCCGCCCATTATGAGTCAGGACGCCAGTGCTAAATTGATTTCGCCCAGTGCCGTGCTGAAACAAGTTGCCGAAACTGTCCCGCTAGACTTCCGGCAGAACATCATCATCGTGGGTAGCCTCGCGGCCGGCTATTACTTCTTTGGCGATAACCCGAAGCTTCAAGTCCGAACCAAGGACGTGGATTGTCTGCTTTCGCCGCGCATCAACGCCATCCCCGCCGGTCAGGCCGTCACCGACCGTTTGTTCGCGGAAAAATGGCAACTGCGCACCGAAGGCGACTGGGTCAAACCGGGCAATGCCAGCACACCAGTGGGTGATCTACCCCTCGTTCGACTTCATCCGCCTGGTTCGTCGGAGTGGTTTATTGAGTTGCTGACCGTTCCTGAATCCGAATCCGATCTGGATCGCAAAGACATCCGTCTGGTTACCACTCAAGGCCATTTCAGTCTGTGCAGTTTTGGCTTTCTTTCACTCGCCGAATTTCAGCCCATTGCGACGCCGTTTGGCATTGCCATCGCCCGCCCCGAAACCATGGCCCTCGCCAACTTGTTGCATCACCCTGTCATCGGTCGGGACACCATGAGTGGTTTGATTGCCGGGCGCAGAATCAAACGCAGCAACAAGGACCTCGGACGCGTCCTCGCGCTCGCAAGACTGGCGGAAGCCAGGGAAGAAGATTCCCTGCAAAAATGGCCGGAGGTCTGGGCGGCAGCGCTACAAAGCCGTTTCCCCAAAAGTTGGCGCAAACTTGTTCCTCCGGTCGGCGCGGGTCTGCGGCAACTCTTGCGGCCCGAGAATGAATCGGATTTGGAGGAGGCTCACCATACCTGTGCCAACGGATTGCTGGTTTCACAATCACCCACGCTCAAGCTCCTGCAGGTCACCGGAGAACGCTTGATTCAAGACGCCATCGAGCCGCTCGAAAAACTGGCTCAAACATCATGATGTCGATGACCACGACATTTGGAAGAACCCGGATTCAATCATGGACCGCCTTCGCGGGCGAGTTCGGATGGAAGCGTGATCCTTTCTCGTCTTGCCAAACGCTCCGCCACCAATTAATAAAACTATATGCGCCACAACCATGGAGTACCAGGTGGCAGTGACGCAAATGATGTCGCGAGCAGAATGGATTGAAGTCCTGGCGATTGTAATCATCGCCCCCGCGAGCTGGGTGGCGTGGCCATGCCTTCCTGCGCCCACCCCGCTCTGGCTGGTTGTCCTGTGCGTCTCCGCCTGGTTGCTGTTGCAAAGTCTGGCGCGCGATGTCGCCATCCTGGTCCGTTCCCGTCGCGCGCCAACCCCTGAGCCTGGCAGGGAAGCCCAATGCTTTTGCCTGGAATCAACGGTCGGTTTGACGGGGGTGATCGCCGGCGCCGTCCTGGTCGGCCTGGGCTGTTCCACCCGGGTGAACATCAGCCACGTTGCCTTTTCCCTGGCCGTCACCGCAACCATGGCCTTGTGCTTTGGCATCAAGGACCTGGTGATTACCTGGAATCCTCTGGGATTGCGTAGGGACCAAGACCATTTGAATCTCATCGTCCGCTGGAAAAGCAAAGCAAAATGAATGGCTGAAAACCACACCTGATGTGTCGCTGCCTGGCAAGCCTGGCTTCAGCACTCACCCATTGGATCATCCGCTCTCCCAGGCTGGGTTGCCGCATTCGAACCGTCATTTCAAAATAAAAACCGAAATAGCTCCTGGATCTTCCGCTATGGACCGATGATAGAGAGGGTGGAAAAGCGGCTGATTCAGCCATGCCGCTGGATTCGCAACCAGGTGAATACGGGTCAATTGGGTCAATCATCAAAAATAAAGCTGTGTTCGACGGCCAGTCCGTCGCCGGGAAAATCCTCAACGAGGTGGGCAGCAACAGCAGCCGGTTGAAATCATGGCGGGCGTGTTTGTTCGCGGGAGTGGTGACGGCGACTACGCTGGGTTTGCGTCTGGCGCTGGCCGACCAGTTGAAGGACCGGCCGACTCTGATCGTTTTTACCTTGCCGATCCTGCTCAGCGCGTATGTGGGCGGGCTGCGCGCCGGATTGCTGGCCACGGTGCTGGCTTATTTCTCAGCCAGCTATTTTTTGTTGCCGCCGTTCCATTGCTTCCGGGTCGTGTCCGTGGTTGACCGTTGGGATTTATTTTTCCTCGTATTTGCGGGTGTCGTCATCAGCCTGCTCAACGAGGCGCTGCATCGGGCGCGCCAACGGGCCGACCAGGCCATTCGTGAGCGGGCGGCGAAAGATCGCAAGCGCTTTTTTGCGCTCTCGCAAGACGTCTTGTGCACGCTGGGCTTCGACGGCTATTTCAAGGACTTGAACCCGGCCTGGGAGAAAACGCTGGGCTACACGAAAGCGGAGATTCGCGCCACGCCGTTCATCGAGTTCGTTCATCCCGATGACCGGTCCGCCACGCTGGTCGAGGCGGAGCAGGTGGCGCGCGGCAAGGCCCTGATCGCGTTTGAGAACCGCTACCGTTGCAAAGACGGTTCGTATCGCTGGTTTCAATGGAGCGTCACGCCGGTCATGGAGGAACGGGTGATGTATGGCGTCGCCCGCGATATCACCGTGCGCAAGCAGGAGGAATCCTCGATCGTCAAGACCGGGGCGTTGCAGAACGCTATTTTTAACAGTGCCAATTTTTCGAGCATCGCCACCGACGCCAAAGGCGTCATTCAAATTTTCAATGTCGGCGCCGAACGGATGCTGGGCTACACCGCGGCTGATGTGCTGAACAAGATCACCCCGGCCGATATTTCTGATCCGCAGGAAGTGATCGCGCGGGCCAAGGCGCTCAGCGCGGAGATCGGCACCCCGATCACGCCGGGCTTTGAGGCCTTGGTTTTCAAGGCGTCGCGCGGGATCGAGGATATTTACGAGCTGACCTATATTCGCAAGGACAAGAGCCGGTTCCCGGCCGTGGTGTCCGTCACGGCGTTGCGCGACGCCCAGGATGCCATCATCGGCTATCTGCTGATCGGCACCGACAACACCGCGCGCCAGCAGGTCGAAGAGGAGCGGATGAAGCTGGATCAGCGGCTGCGTGACCAGCATTTCTACACACGGTCGCTCCTCGAATCCAGCATTGACGCGCTGATGACCACCGATCCGCGCGGCATCATCACCGACATCAACAAGCAAATGGAGGCCCTCACCGGCTGCACGCGCGACGAGTTGATCGGCGCGCCGTTCAAGAGTTACTTCACCGATCCGGAACGCGCCGAAGCCGGCATCAAGCTGGTGTTGAGCGAGAAAAAAGTCACCGACTACGAACTCACCGCGTGCGCCCGGGACGGCAAGAAAACCGAGGTTTCCTACAATGCGACGACGTTCTACGACCGTGATCGGCGGCTGCAGGGCGTGTTTGCCGCCGCGCGCGACGTGACCGAGCGCAAGCGTTTCGAGCAATCACTGCAGGAAGCCAACCGGATGAAGAGCGAATTTCTCGCGAATATGTCGCATGAGTTGCGCACGCCGCTCAACGGCATCATCGGCTTCACGGAATTCCTGATTGATGAAAAACCCGGTCCGCTCAAGCCGAAGCAAAAAGAATATATGGGGGATGTGCTCAACAGCGCTCGGCATCTGCTCCAGCTGATCAACGACGTCCTCGATCTCGCCAAGGTCGAGGCGGGCAAAATGGAGCTGCATCCGGAAATTTTCCCGGTGCTCCAGGCGGTCGAGGAAGTTGCCGCCGTCATCAAGGGCATTGCGAATAAAAAGCGCATCGGCGTCGGCATTGAAATCGGGGCGGGGCTGGACGCCGTCATGCTCGACCAGCATAAGCTCAAGCAGGTTCTCTACAACCTGCTTTCCAACGCGGTCAAGTTCTCTGACGACGGCGGTCAGGTCGATGTTCGCGCGCAACGGCTGGACACACACGAGCTTGAAGTGCAAGTCCGCGACACCGGCATCGGCATCAAGGTGTTGGACATCGACCGGCTTTTCACGGAGTTTGAACAATTGGATTCCGGCACCGCGCGGCGCTTTGAAGGCACTGGCCTTGGCTTGGCCCTCACGAAAAAAATCATCGAGTTTCAAGGGGGACACATCAGCGTGAAAAGCGAACTGGGCAAAGGCAGCGCGTTCACCGTTGTTCTGCCGTTGGTGACCGGAAATGAGGTGGCGGCATGAGCGCGAAAATTCTCGTCGTGGACGACAACGCCACCAACCTCAAGCTCGTCTCGGACCTGCTCGAGTTCGAAGGCTATGAAATTCTCAAAGCGGCGGACGCCGAGGCGGCGCAGGTCGTCCTGGCGGTCTCGCTGCCGGAGTTGATCCTCATGGACATCGCCTTGCCGGGCATGGATGGACTCACGCTCACGCGCAAACTCAAGGCGGACGCGAGCACGAGCCATGTTCGCATCGTCGCGCTCACGGCTTTCGCGATGAAAGGCGATGACCAGAAGGCGTTTGACGCCGGCTGTGACGGCTATATCACCAAGCCCATCAACACGCGCACGCTGCCGGCGCAGGTGGCCGGATACTTGACGCATAAAACAATCGTTCCAAAAACTGAAACATGAAAATCCTGATCATCGACGACGACCCGACGAGTTTGAAACTCACCAGCGTCAAACCCATCAATACCCGCACGCTCTTGCAACAAATCGAGGAGGTCGTCGCTCGCAAGTCAGAAGTTTCCGCCGCGCCAATCCGCCTATGAGGATCCTCATTGTCGACGACATCGCCACCAACCGGAAGTTACTGCGGGTGACGCTTGAAGCCGAGGGCCACACCACGCTCGAAGCCGCCGACGGCGTCGCTGCTCTGCACCTCCTCGACCGCGAAATGGTGGACGCCATCATCTCGGATATTCTCATGCCGAACATGGATGGTTTTCGGTTCTGTCATGAATTACGCCGCAACGACCGCTTGAAGCACATTCCGTTGATTCACTATACCAGCACCTACACCTCGCCCGGTGACCAGCAACTTTCCCAAACGGTCGGGGCGGACAATTATCTGACCAAACCCGCTTCCTCTGTAGTCCTCCTGCGAACGCTCGCCCTGGCCATGTGCCACGCGGGCGAGCGCAATGCCTCGGCGTTGAAAGCATCGGACACGGCGTTTGTCATGAAGGATTACAGCGTGGTGCTCATCAAAAAGCTGGAAGAGAGGAATAAGGAACTGGAGCAGACCATGACCGAACTGCGCCGGGCCCACGAGCGCATCCTGGACTTGAATTGCGATTTGGAATGCCGGGTCAAGGAACGCACCGCCGAGTTGGAGACCACCAACCACGAGCTGTCCCGCGCGCTCTCCGAAGTCAAACAATTGAATGCCTTGCTGCCGATTTGCAGTTACTGCAAAAAAATTCGCGACGACAAGGATTACTGGCAATCCGTTGAGGGCTATATCAGCCAGCATACCGACTCGCATTTCAGCCACGGCATTTGTCCCGATTGCTTTGAGCAACACGTCAAACCGGATCTCGCCGGGCATGGCATCACGGACATCTGAAGGCCGCCTCACAGAAACACAACCCATGAATATCCTTATCGTTGACGACAACACCACCAATCTGAAGCTGATGCGCGCGCAATTGGAGGCCGAAGACCATGAGGTGGCGCAGGCACAGGATGGGGTGGAGGCGCTCGCGCTGCTGGATCGTCAATGCGTGGATGTGGTGATTTCCGACATCCTGATGCCGCGTATGGATGGCTACCGCTTGTGCCACGAAATCCGCAAGAGCGACCGCCTGGCCGGGCTGCCGACGATCATTTACTCCTCCACTTTCACCTCGCCGCAAGATGTAAAGATGGCCCTCGACGTTGGCGCGGACAAATATTTGAGCAAGCCCGCCTCGGTCGAAATCATCCTCGCCGCGCTGCACGAAGTTATGGCCAAGTCGCACGCCACGCCGGACGCCGGTGCCTTGGCGGAAGTCGAGGTGCTGAAGGAATACAGTGAGCGGTTGGTCGGGAAGTTGGCGGACAAGAACAATGCCTTGGAACTGGCCAATGCAAAACTCAGTGCCACCCGCGATCAGTTGGCCCATTTGCTCAAACATAGTCCGGCGGTGCTTTACTCGTTGGAGATGGTGGGGGACCGCATGATTCCCCAATTGATTAGTGAAAACATTACCCGTTTGCTCGGCTTTACGGTGGCAGAATCATGCACTTGCGATTGGTGGGCGAACCATCTGCACCCCGAGGATCGCGAACGTGTGATGGCCGGCGTGCCCGAAGCCATCAAAGGCGGCGCTTGGAACATCGAATACCGCATCCGGCACAGGGCCGGCCATTACCTCTGGGTGGAAGACAAGCAACAGCGGGTGCGCGTTGCCGAAGGCAGGCCGGTGGAATTTGTCGGCGTGTGGACCGACATCACCGAGCGCAAACTGGCGGGAGATGCCCTGCGCGAAAGCGATGAAAAATTTCGGCAGATCGCCGAAACCGCCCAAGAAGTCTTCAGGATCACTGACGCGACCATGCACCAGATGATCTACGTCAGCCCGGCTTACGAAAAAATCTGGGGACGCACCTGCCAAAGCCTTTATGAATCTCCCCGCACCTGGCTGGATGCCACTCATCCCGAAGACCGTGAACGGGTGGTCATTGCGGCGACCACCGGCCTCTCCAAAGGTGAATACAACGAAGTCTATCGCATCGTCCGGCCGGACGGTTCGCTGCGCTGGATTCACGACCGGGCGGTTCCCTTGCGCCATCCCACGGGCGAAATCTACCGCTATGTCGGAACCGCCGCAGACATCACTGAGAACCGGAAGTTGGAGGATGCCTGCCGGCAGGCGCAAAAGATGGAATCCATCGGCCAGTTGGCCGGCGGCATCGCCCATGACTTCAACAACATCCTGACGGCGATCGTCGGCAATCTCCATCTGGCCAGGTTGGACGCCGCCGGGCAGCCGGCCGTCCTGGATTCGTTGGAGAACATCTCCAAGGCCAGTCAGCGGGCGGCCGAACTGGTCAAACAAATCCTGACCTTCAGCCGCCAGGCCAGACCGGAGCGCGGACCGGTCAGGCTGAACGATGTCGTAATCGAAGCGCTTAAACTCCTGCGCTCCAGCCTGCCGGCCACCATCCGCATCGAAACCACCCTGACCGAAACGCCCGTCGTGCTGGCCAACGCCACCGCGATTCATCAGGCGATCATGAACCTCGGCACCAACGCCTGGCACGCCATG
>Ga0302319_10009377_pt1 | contig 18829 bp, 17 predicted proteins | sample Bog_T0_2_FD_203319 | JGI IMG/M metagenome (GOLD analysis project Ga0302319, IMG submission 203319) | Peat permafrost microbial communities from Stordalen Mire near Abisko, Sweden - Bog_T0_2 | ecosystem: Environmental > Terrestrial > Soil > Wetlands > Peat | place: Sweden: Abisko, Stordalen Mire... | reverse complement strand
AGTAGCCATAGCAGAATGTTCACCGACGAAGCGAAGTAATCGCCTCGCGGTTCCGCATGTGTTTGAACACTCAGGGGCATTCCGGGTGACTGGACCCAAGGCGGCAACCGTGGCCCGGAATCTCGCTTCTCGACCACCACCGAAGTAGATTGCAGGATCGGCATAAGCCTTTCAATGATTGTCGACGTCCTACAGTCGCGCGGCCCCAGGATGCACACCGTCTCCAGATCCGCAGGTGTACAGCGGGCTCTGAATTCCAGCGCATAGTGCCGCACAATATTTCGAATGCTGCGAAAAGGCCTTTGCAGGCTGCGCAGGGCTAGCGCAGCGCGAAGCGGCCGGATGCAGGCGATTACTTTTGGGCGGTCGCCGTCAATGACCGAATCCACCAACCGGGTTGCAACCTTCAATCCAAATTGCGGCCGCAATGCGTCAACTGTCTCAAACCTGGCTGCTGCAAATGTACGCTGTGCTTGCGGGAAGTACTTTTCCTTCAGCGTCCTTCCAAGGAGCAAGCCAGCAAACAAAGAGATGATCGCCTCATGGACCGGATGCGGCACAAAGAAGTTCAGGTTCCCTGCCCGGTGCGTCATCGCCGCTTGCAGCACCCCATCGATTTGCAGATAGGGGATACCCTTCCAGGTCAAGGTCAAGTAGAAATCTACCTGCAATGCGCGCGCTTCCGGCGCTACAGAAACACCTGCCAGAAGCACACTTGCCACGTAGTGACGCTCAGCATAGCCAACGATTCGAATCCCTTTAATTGAGCGAAGAGCGTGAATGGCGCGCGGCAGGTCGGTGCGAGGAATCAGTAAATCCAAATCACGGCTGTTGTTGTTGGCAGGAAAGCCCTCATAATTGCGCAAGACGTGAAGACGAACTCCTTCCTCGCCAAGCGAATGAATAAGCGCCGAGAGAAACTCACCAAACAGCATAGTCTGCGGCGCGAGCGGCGGCGATGATGTTGCTTGCATTTCACTCCCGGTTCGACGCTTGCAGAGTCAACCCATCCGGTGGGCTACAGCAACTGGGGCAGAGGCGGCATCGCATAGAAGCTTATGAATGGCTGAAGTACCGTCTGGCACGCGCGATTATCTCTGCAGGATGGAGCACCGCAGCCACAAACAGGTGGCGCGCGGCAGCGATGTACTCGCCATCCAGATATCTTTGCCCGGCGATTCGCATGTGCAGTCTGGAAGTGTCCTTGCGATATCGGCGCAGGCGCACCCAAATATCCTTCGTATGCGCGAACCGGAACTGATCCAAAGTCAGTTCCGGAACAGACTCCATGCGTCGCATATAGGAGTCTTCTGCCCACCGTCGCTTTTCCTGCATCTCGGCAAACAGCCTGTAAGTATTTGCGCTGCTGTGAAAACGGTAGGCGGCCACCGGCTCGCGCAGGATCAGCACTGTGCCCGCCTGCGCCAGGCGAAGTTCCAAATCCCAATCATCGGCTGGATAATACGCCTGTCTGAATCCACCGGTCGATCGAATCGCCGCTGTTTGCATAAACATAGTCGATCCCAACAGGCATCCGTCTTTCATCGGCTCAAATTCTTTCACTTCGCCTGGCGCCATGACAACCTTGTCCGCATTCGACCAGCGATGTTTGCTTCCGAATTTTGTCGTGTAAGCGAATAGACCAATCGCTTCAGAGCGATCCTTCATCACCTGCAATTGGCGCTCTAGCCTCTGAGGAAAGCTGATGTCATCCTGGTCGCAGCGGGCAAGCCATGGCGCTTTGGCCTCTGCTATGCCAACGTTCAGCGCCTCGCAAAGCCCGCCATTCTTCTTCTGAATCAGCCTGATCCGCTCGTCGCGGAACGAGCTGACAATTTCGCTCGAGTTATCCGTGCTTCCATCGTCGATTGCAAGTAACTCAAAATCCCCGAAGGTCTGGGAAAGCAGCGAGTCAAGTGTCTCAGAGAGAAATGCCGAACCGTTATAGATCGGCACAATGATGGAGACTTCTGGGCATTTCATGAAGGTTTACCGGCACTCGGGTGAACCGCTAGCCCTAGTTAGGGGTCTCAAGGGTTCGTAGCAATTCCTGAAGCTTGATTTCTTAAAATGAACGATTGAAACGCAGGTTCCCTTCGACTGCGCTCATAGGGATGAAAGGGTTAGTGGGGCGGTGACGAAAAGCCAAAGCAGGTCCCTCGACCCCGGTGAAGTACGCTGCGCTCAGGATGACAGATCCATTGCCGGCATAAGTTCTCGAAGCTATCTGCACGGCCGCAGAAGCTTGTCTTCACCTCTCCGGTCGGACACAGGAAATAACCCAATACTTTGGAATTCGAGACACTGATTGCTTTGGCATCACCTCAACATTCCCGCCGTTGCTGTATAGATTGTCTTTGAAGACGCGCGCCTTGGCTGTGCCGAGGATGCGACAAAAGGACTTGACACAAAACTGAACAGGCCAAAAAACCAGCCACCAGGGCAGGAATGCCTGGCCATAGCAGGCTTTGATTTGGAATCGCGTCGACAACAAGCCCATCAATTCGCGCCCCGTGTATTCGCGGACATGATGGGGGTTTGCGGGGTGCCTCTGAAAGAAGTACATTACGGAAACGATCCGCCTGTCGGGGGTGGAGACCAGGAAGGCGCCACCGGGCCGTAGTATGCGCACCATCTCATCGAGGTAGGCGTCGACGGAGGGCAAATGTTCGATTGTTTCAAATGAAATAACGACATCGAATTCGTTGTCTGAGATCGCGGCCAGGTCTTGAGCATTCGCTACGATGTAGGTCACATTGGGTTGGTTATTGCGCTCAATGCATAAATTCACTGCGTCTTCCGAGATGTCCATGCCACGCACGCTTCGAGCACCCGCGCCTGCGAGCATCAGGGCGCCATAGCCAGTTCCGCACGCGATATCGGCAACCTGTTTTCCCACGACCAGTTGCTTTGCAAAGCGATAACGCGCCAGGTGTTCATTTTCAATCAGTATATCGTAATCGCCCAGCGTAAGCCGCTCGCTTGTGGTTTTCATCATGCCTCGCCGGTTGGTGGACTCGAACTGAGAGTCGAATTGAGTTAGTGGCCGGCAGTCGCCCGCTGGCAGCCATTGTTATTCGCAGAACGCCCAGCCTGGGGCTTGTTGAGATCCCAAGGAATAGACCTATAGCCCAGCCAATTCGCATTCAAGCATTCGATGAACTACATCTCTCATTTTGATCTCCGCTTTCCAATTCAGGAGGCGAGCGGCCTTTCCTGGATTTGCGTAACTTTGCATAATGTCCGTTGGACGCAGCAAGGTCTGATCGTAATCCACAAATTCTTCCCAGCCGAGTCCCGCGGATTCAAACGCGCATTCCACAAACGACCGAAGAGAATGACTTTCACCAGTCGCAATGACTATGTCTTCCGGAGTGTCATGCTGCATGAGCAGCCGCATCGCCTGAACATATTCAGGCGCCCAGCCCCAGTCGCGGACGATATCGATGTTTCCAAGCTTGATTCTCTCGGAACTTCCTCGCACGATGCGCGCGACGCCCGCGATCACCTTGCGCGTCACAAACCGCTCGCCGCGAAGCGGCGACTCGTGATTGAACAAGATTCCGTTGCATGCAAATAAACCGTATGCCTCGCGATAGTTCGACACCAGCCAGCAAGCTGCGGATTTCGCCGCCGCGTAAGGGCTTCGAGGGCGAAACGGAGTTTCTTCCGTGGCCCCCGCAGGCCCGGTATCGCCAAAGCACTCGCTCGATCCCGCGTTGTAAAGCTTGCTCTTCGCCCCAATGAATCGAATCGATTCCAGCAGGTTCAATGTCCCGGTACTCACGCTTTCCATCGTCTCGACCGGCTGTTCGAAAGAGAGCGATACTGAGCTTTGACCCGCCAGGTTATACACCTCATCCGGCCGCGCCGCGGCCAGCGAATTCAATACGCTGCGAAAATCGCTGAGCGAAGCAGAGATCAGATGAACGCTATTCAGCACACCGACGCGCTCCAAGCGGTCGAATCGCGCTGAAGCGACGTCCCGAGAAGCTCCCCAGACCTCATAGCCAAGCCCCAGCAGGTGCTTTGCAAGATATGCTCCGTCCTGCCCGGATATCCCAAAGATAAGAGCTCTCATCGTCCGGCTGCAAGCCTCGCGTAGACTGCGTGGGTCTGCTCTGCGCACCTGTCCCATGAGAAGCGCTTCGCGCGCTGCGTTCCTTCTAAAATCAACCGTCGCCTCTCATCCGGGGATTGCGCCACCTTCAGCATCGCATTGGAAAGACTATGAATGTCCTCCGCATCGCAATACATAGCCGCATCCCCGGCTACTTCAGGCATGGAGCTGGAGGCATTGCAAACGATCGGACAACCGCACTCCATCGCCTCGATAAGAGGAATGCCGAAGCCCTCATAGAGAGATGGATAGACAAACGCTTCCGCTGACGCATAATACCGCGACAGAAGATTGTCGTCTCCCTCTACTAACTCAACCCGATCCTGCGGAATTCCAAGTTCGCTTCTTCGCTTATTCTCGCCCTCGCTGAACTGCCCGCCGCCAAAGCACACCAATTTATGCGTCTTGAACAAGAGCGAAGCGGCGAACGCCTCGAGCAAGCCATCAAAATTTTTGTAACCCGCGCGAGCCCCAACATAAAGAAAAAAAGGATCCTTGACAGCCAGGAGCAGATGTTGAGGGGCGGTCAAGGATGACGCCAAATGGATTACGCTCACTCTCCCCTCTTCTATACCATAGATTCTCATTAAATCGGCCCGCGTGCTTTCCGAAATGCAGATCAAGTGATCGGCGCGGGCAAACGCAGTTCGCCTGAGACTCATCGTCCCGCTATTCTTTGGAAAGTATTGCGGAAATAATTCGTGGGTCATGTCATAAACCGTGATCACTGTCTTCGCCGACGCGCCAGAGGTTCTTCTTCGCGAATAGTACGTTTCATGTGCTATGTCCGGCGCATATGCTTGACACAGCAAACGGGAAACGCTGGAGTCAAACAACTGCATGACCCTTGGAGCCACTCGACCTTCAACGTTAACGGGAAGGCCGAACACTGGAATCACATCCGCCTTGGCGGCCAGCAACTTGTTCCGATAAAGTGGCGCGACGATTCGAACCGTAGTCCCCGGATAGCGATGAATTCGCGAGGCAAGTTCGACGAAATAGCGGGAAACGCCTCCGTATTTCGGCCAAGCAAATGCCTGAAAGTCATAGCAAATCCGCATTCCACCTCTCATCAGCCGCTTATCCTGGCGGATTACCTCTGTGTAGACGACCGTATCTTAGGCAAGAGTTCTGCATCTTCCTTATGAAGAGCGCAGATGTCAAAGTAGAAGACCGCAACCCCATGCCGCCTGTTCGAGGAAAGATATTTATCCAGGTCGCTAAAGATGTTAAGGTTGCTCGCATCGCAATGGAGGAGGAAGTTCCCGAAGTTGTCGTAATAAATGAAGTCGGAGTAGCCGACGTCAACCAGTGCTTGAATGGCCTCAAGACCGCCGCCTGGCTGGTCGGGCCGGAGATGCGGATCGTACTCAAAGAAAATGACGGGCTTCGATTGTTGGATGAATTCAAGGGATTGCCTGATAATGTCGAAATCAAATCCCTCCGTATCCGTCTTTAAAAGCTTGGCGCCGCCAAACTCAGGATGATCTGCCAGGATCGCCCGCAGCTCACGAAGCTTGACCGATCCGCCCGCATCTATTGCCTGCACCAGGCTTGCGTTGCGCCCGAGGTCGTCGGCTAAGTCCAAATTCGCAGTCTTCCCATCTGGCCCTACGAAGCTGGGCTCAATCACGACCCCGGGACCGAGCCGGGCGACATTTTCTTTTAGAACGGGTAACATCACCGGATCGCCCTCAATGCAGAGCACAGGAATCTCGGCGGACTCGCGAATCACCGCAGCCGTATCGCCGGCGTTTGCGCCGATGTCTATCGCATGCAGCGCGGGGTACTTGGCTTTCAGCACGCATGCGATCTGTCCAAGTGCAGTGTCATAGAGGTGAAACGAACGCCTGTAGCCGAGCCAGTGGCTATTCGCTCCAAGGCGAATCCGGTACCGGCCTATTTGAGCGTATTTCGGCTTCCAGAGGCGGCGATAAAGCAACCTAGCCGAGCGAGCGGGGTGCAGGATGTGTGTAAGCCGGATCATGGTTGCTTCCTGTCTGATTGCTTCGCCAGATCGATGTCGGGTTAGGAACCGGGTCGCCCGTCGATCGAGGCGATGGTTCCGCTGTCGGCGCTTGTGAAATTCGCTCCCCGGCCGCTGCTTTGGGGCAATGGCGAGGATTAAGTTTCTCGCCTGCTCATTGACTCATGATCGGAATCTGCCAGACTCCGGCGCTTTTGCCATGCGTTCAGCAATTGCGAAGCGCTCTGGCTGGTGGCGATGCGGAATAAGAAGCTGCTCTTCCGCGCGACCGTGAACAGATGATATGATCCCCGCGATAGAAGGTTCCGTCCGAACCGTTGAGCGATGGAGTGAAGAGCGTCTAAGGTATAAAACGACACATGCTGACCATGATTCGGACCGTAATACCACCAATCCGAGACCTTGGGCGCGGGCTTTGGCACTAATGAGGTGGAGACAAAGACGTTAGGAGAAAGACTCATCATTCTAGATATCTCGGCAATTGGATCCACCAAATGCTCAAGCACTTCGAAGGATGTCAAAAAGTCATAAGTCCTGCCTTCTTCATGCTCGAACCCGCCGGCATAATTATTCGAGGCATGAAGGTCGTACCACGAGAATTCGAAACCTCTGTCTCGCATGAGGCGAACAAAGATGCCGTGCCCAGCGCCGAAATCCAAAGATCGTTTAGCTCCCGGATGAAGCAGATTGAGGACCGCGTTCGCTAATTTTTGGTTTGCAAGGTTCCTCGCCAGGATTCCCGTGTCCAGTCTGCTTATCGCAGTTGAATATGCTTCTTTTAGCCAGTAAGGCGTTTCAGTTTGCAGAAAACCGCACCCCGCGCACCGGAAATACTTGACGTCGTACTTGCGCAATACTTGGGCTTCATCGAAGAACTCCGACCGCATTCCGCAAATCTTGCATTGCGCCACTGCCACCGTCGGATTATCGGTCGCATTCATCCGTGGTCTCCTTCGACTGGTGGACAAGTATCCCCCCGCTATCTCTGTCCAGTCGCGTCATCTTCTCCCAGCGTCAGTCCTGATGGAACTGATTCCGCTCAGCTACAGTCACCCGCTCTGGGCTCCCACTTGCTTGTCGACCAAAATCGGAAACCGAAAAGCTTGGACGCCTCAACAATGCGTCCAGATTCACGAATTCCTTTGGCCGATCGCAAAGCGTAGTAAAATAGCTGCTCTTTTGCGAAGTTATTAATCGAGATCCGAGAAATAAGAGTGACCGCAGGTTATCGACTAATCTGAAGGTGCACCCGTCATGGCCTCCAGCCACTCTTTGCTATAAACCGATTCCAGATCGCCCAGCCTCATGGTTTCGCCAGTCTCAACATTGACCACCGGCAATGCTGAGATATGTTTGAGCCGTTCCAACCCGCTGAGATAATTCAAATTCCCAAGTTCGTCTCTCGATTGGCGGAAGAAGGATGGCAGCGCCTGGATATTCTTGAGCGAAGTGTCCACGAATCTCTTTGCATAGTCTTCGCGCACAAAGAAGGCATCGTTGCCTGCGGAGGTTGTACCTACGAACCGATACCCCTTTTTGACGGCCAGCGAACGGAGCGCTGCGATCGAAGCCCCGAAGTATAAGTTGCTATGATGTGCCTTCGTGAAGTTGAAGCTGCTGTCATAGGGCGTGGAGATGGGGTAGACATCCCCAAAGACCGCGTTGTATTCACAGATGCAAATGATGGGGCGGACGATACGAATAGCTTCCCATACCCAATATTCATTCCCGTCGAGATCGATGCTTAAAAGGCCGATATCACCGCCAAAGCCGGCACTTGAAATCAGGTCGTTGATGTTCTCTCTTGTTATGAATGCGGACCGAGCAGTGAGATCGTGCTTCCAGGCCAGAGCATCCTCTTTGACGGCATCGACCATAGACGATCCACCGTCCATGATAAGGCCGCGCCAATTGCGATTCTGCAAAAGAAATCGAGTGTTGGCTTCGCGGTAGGTTTCTACTCCGAACTCAATGAAAGATTGCGATATCGAAGGAATATCGGCGCGTTCAATTAGCCAATCGATCATTCCGTCTTCGCCCCACTGCGAGTTCACTTTGAACTCGGCATCGTGCAGCGTGGAGATGACTTTCTGGGATCGGACCTGCCAACTCGCCATGCGACCCAGGAGTTGATGGCTTTGCATCGTCCAATTGCGCGTGTCTCCCACAAGCCAGGACTTGAACAATTTCGCCGCGCTATGAATCGATTTCTTCACAAACCTTTTCTACCTCCCGGCTCGCGTTCTTCAAAGGTGTTGCAGCGCCGGTAATCTCGCCCTTTGCAATCCACACGCCGCTCCTAGCCGTGCCGGCGCGAAATTGAACCAGTGTTCCCTGTTCTGCTCATGCCAAGTAAGCTGCCGTCTCGGGACTTGTTCCCATCTTCGGCTCAGCCAACTTCTTAAATAGATTTCGAATCAGGACAAGGCATGTTGGCAGCGTAATTAGCAGTTGCGAAATAATCGAACCCAAGCAGACTCCCATCACGCCCAGCCGGCGCGTGAGAAAGATCGAGAGGGCAAGGTTGCTCAGGCTCGCGAACACAGAGGCGATGGCCAGCATCTTCAAAACTCCAGCGCCGTTGAGCAGCATGCCAATCACGACGGAGACTGTATAAACCACTCCCCAGACCGCCAAGACAACCAACAGCGACGTCGGAGCCTGCAAAGATTTCCCCACGGCAACTCTTAGAATCCAAGGCCCGGCAAGGGCCAGGATTGTGTATAAAGGGAGCGAAATCGCCAGCGTAACGCTCAATGAGGCAATGAAGACTCTGCGCACCCAGGCCACGTCTCCGCGAGCTATCGCCTCTCCATAAGCGGGCCAGAGCGGGGCGCTCGCCATGCCTATCACCATGGATACAAAGCTGAACAGCTTTTGCGGCACGGCATACGCGGCGACTGCCGCTGCACCCAACACCTGAGCGATGACAATGTTATCGGAAGTAAATGAAACCGCCATCGCGCACTGCAAGACAAAGAACATCAGGCCGAGCTTGAGGATCTTGCTTGCGGCCCTTCCGCGATAGGCGTGCCATGAAGGCAACAACCAAGGATGCTTACGAAACAGAACCCAGCCATTCAGCACATTTGCAACGGCAATTCCAAAGGTGGAGGCAAAGACCAGCAATGCCAGGCTGCCGCGCAAATGAATGACGAGCAACAATGCGAGCAGCGACACGATATTCCCCGTTGCACCCACAATCTGGGAAACATAGCCCTGCTGCAGGCCGGTTTGTGCGCGCGTCACCACGCCCAGCGGGATGCTCACCACAAACCAGCAGTAGAGCACCAGGAATGCCCTGGCCCCCGCCTCGGCAACTGCCTCGGACTTCACGTTGAATAGCCGCATCCACGGCACAAAAGGATAGCCGGCCGCTCCAGCCACGGCAAGGACGGCGGCGATGCCCAGCATCATCACCAATGCGCTCGTGACGTACTCCCGCGCCAGAGGGCGATCGTCTTTCCCATAAGCCTCTGAAACGGCATTGATCAAGCCGTTGCCGATGCCAAAATCCGCAAAGCCCATGGCGAACATGATGGAGACCAGCACCATCCAGATCCCGTAGGTCTCCGCGCCAAGGTAGCGAAATGTCAACGGTACTGAAATCAACGACGCGAGAAGACCGACAGCTCTTGCCGCGCCTGCCGAGACCGTCGTCAGCGCAGCGCGACGAAGCCGCTCTTTCGAACGCCCCCCTGAAGTCAAGGTATCGAATGGCTGCAAGCGAAAAAGCGATGGCAAGCGCCTGATCTGTTGAAAGATGTTAATCGCTCGGCCCTCTTGTGCCTTGGCGGGATTACGGCACGGCCGCCGAGGCAGATGCCGAAAGGATCCGGTTGTGTTAGAGAACCTTGCCGCGATCTTCCTCTCGGGCCGAACGTCGCTACTTCACGCCCGCAGCATAAACGGTGGCCAACGTAGCTTGTTCGATGATACTTATCCCGGTGGTGCCGAAAATCTTCGCCTTGCTAATGGGCACATAGACGATATCCTGCGCTTGCAGTTCGAGCGGCGTCTGCGTCCCCTTTACTATGCCGTCATACGAAAGGGCAAAATCCAAAACGGTCCCGTCGGCGTTGCGCCGAATCACTCGCAAGCCTCCTGTCTTGGCCAACAGAAGCGTTCCGCCGCTGAGCGCCAAAGCCTCGCCAACATTCAGCTTCCCATCTTCCTGCATCAGGTAGCCGCCAGGCCTGTTGACTGCGCCCAATACATAAATGATGCCTGCTCGCGGGACAAGGATTGTGTCACCCGGTCGCACCAGAATGGATTCAGTCTCACGGTTTGTCTCACTTCTCGAAAAAGGCACATCCTCCTCTGGCGCTGAGTCATCCCCGCCATGGCGTATCTTGATGCGCGCGCCTGCTATTGCAGTGAGGCCGCCGACCTGGGCAAGAATGTCACTGAGTTTGGTGGGCGCAATCACCGTCACTCGGCCCGGACTGCTCACTTCCCCGAGCACAGTTACATACTGACCGGCGTATTGCTGCACATCGACGCTTACTTGGGGGCGCGTCAGTACCTCGTCCTGCTTGAGAGTTGCTTCAAGAAGCCTTGCCACCTCCGGCGTCGTCAATCCCTGTACTTTCACTTTGTCGCATAGAGGAAGCTTAAGGTCGCCGCGCGGGTCCACCCGATACGCATCTGTGAATTCAGGTGTGTCGTAGACAGAAACGCTCAATAAGTCGCCAGGTTCGACGCGAAGTTGCGAGAAGTCCTTGGGAAGGACGATCGGCCCCGCACCCTGGGCTGCCAACCCGACTTTTGCGCTGCCGGAGGAGCCAGCGCCTGTTCCGGATGTCGCCGGCGACGATATGGACTGCGCTCCAGTACCCTGCGCAATCGCCGGCACAGCCACCAGTGCGGGATGCAATGCAATACCGGCCAGAAGCAAGCAGGCGCAACTGAGAGTCCGGCTACTTTTCACCGTAGTATTTCTCCACGTTGTATCCATAAACGCTCCGATATTCGCTGGCAGACATATCCACTGCCTGAATCACCATGCCGAGAAGATGTATCCGGTTGCGGGCAAGAATCTGCACAAAACGTCGCAATGCCTTCCGGGAAGTCTGGCCTGATCGCAGCACTCCGATGGTCCCATCGCAATGGGAAGCGACCTGTACCGGGTCGGCTACCGGCAAAACCGGTGCATTGTCCACCAGCACCAGGTCAAACCGCTCCCGCGCGGTTTGTAGAATCTTTACGATTTCTCCCGACTCCAGCAACTCCGAGGCAAGGGGCGTGCTTTGGCCGGCAGACAACAGGAATATATTAGGCACCACCGAATGCGGCTGCAATACATCGTCAAAGGATCCAATGCCCGCCAGCAAATTCGACAACCCCTCTTTACGCGACACGCGGAAGAGCACGTCTTGCCGCGGACGCCGAAGATCGGCGTCGATAATGAGCACCTTCAACCCGGTGGCCGCGAAGGCAATACCCAGGTTGTAGATCGTGTACGATTTGCCTTCGCCGCCCAGCGCGCTGGTAACTGCCAGAAGCTTCAGCCTGCGCCCAGCGCCGGAAAGGGTAAGCCCTGAGCGCAAACTGCGCAGAGCCTCAGCGGTGGCGCCGTCCGGGTCGATAAGGAAAGCACTCGATTCCGCCACTAGGGGGCCATCCGTTCGAGTCCTTGCGTCCCTTTTGTGAAACGGAATCAGGCCGAGCACCGGAACGTGAGTCAGTTCTTCTACCTGGAAGCTATCCGCAACGGTGTCGTCCTGGCTTTCCAGCAGGTACGCCAGCCCGATTCCCAATACAAAACCACCGAAGAGACCAACCAAAGGGAATAGGGTGCGCTTCGGAATCCAGGGATTGCCCGGGGGACGCGCAGGGTCGGCAACCGTCACATCCACAGCACTGCTGCCGGAGTCGATGTTCGTTTCCTGCAGCTTGCCGTAGAGAAGGTCGTACAACTCCCGGCTGGAGCTGGACTGCTCCATGAGAATTCCAAGCTGCACAACGTCGTCGTTCATCTTGCTGGTTACTGCCTTCTGCTCATCGAATATTGCCTTCAGATCCTTCTCGTTCTGCTCCGCCAGGGTGAGATCGTTCTTGGCCCGCTGCTTGATCTTCTGCATCTCGGTATGAAGTTGTTCGTCAAGTGACTTCAATTGAATTTGTAACTCGAGCAGGCGGGGGTTCTTGGCGCCGTACTTTGCCTGAGCATCGGCATACGCAACCTGAGCCGTCGCCTCCTGCTCGCGCAGCGCATTGAGAACCTCCAGGCCATTGCCCTGGGAGATCACTGTCGAACTGGCGGCGGTGGGAAGAGAGCTGGATGCTAGCGAGGAGATCACTTCCGGATTTTGCGTCTCGGTCAGACGGTAAATGGCCTCGTCGCTCAGGCGCACGGCTTCAGCCTGCGTTACTTCCTGGTTCAATGCTGCAAGGCGATCGAGTTCCGGTATGCGCATTCCGCCACCGCCGCCACCGCCGCCGCCGCCAAGCCCCGCAGGAGATGCAGACGCCGCCCCCCCTCCTCCAAGTGTGGCGAGACCCGGCATCGCCGATGAGAGATTGTGCGTATGCTCGAAGTCTGCTACAGCCTGCTCGGATTTTGTTACCTGATCCGACAGGCCGCTCAACTGGTCCTCAAGCCACTTCGACACGTCCTTCGATGAGGTAAAGTTCGAGCTGAGGAGATATAGCTTGTACTCATCGACGATCTGGTTCGCAATATTCGCCGCCTGCACCGGGTCCGTGCTGGTGTAGGTAATTTCGATCAAACGCGAATTCAGTACCTCTTTAACCTTTAGATTGGCCTCAAAACCTGCAATCAGGTTTTCCCGCCGCTTAGCCGGCAGAGCTTCCAGACTTACAATGGGTCCCGCTTCTCTCTTCGTGAACAAGCCTCCTTTTCCGGCAAGGCGGAGCATTCCCATTTTGCTCATCACATTCAGCGCGATTGTCGAGTCTTCTATGACCGCGGTTTCGGTCTGCACCTTGACCTTCAGCTCGTCTGCGCCGCCCGTCGCCGCCGAGGCCAGGTCGGAGAGTGCGCTCACTCCGGTGCTCTTGTTCTCATTGAGTTCGATTGTGGCCGTGGCTCGGTATTGAGGAGTCATCGCAATCGTAACCAGGATCGCCGCCAGCAAGCCGAAGATCGCACAGCCTATGACAGTGCGCTTGCGCTTGAAGGGAACAATTGCCAGTTCCCTGAGAGAGAAGTCTTCCTCAGAGTCGAAAAAATGCTCTCGCTGTACGGGCAGACCTTCCGGTCGGGCGCTTGGGTTTTCGTTTTGATCGGTCAAGTGAGTATCTTAATCTCGCGACTTCGGCTGGTTGTTTTTTACCCTACAGCATCATACAGGATCGTTCCCTTGGAGCAGCTTGCTGAATACAACACGATCGCTATAGATGATGTGCGTGGTTGAGCAGAATTCCCCTTCCGGTCGATCGGTTCCGATTTGATGGATCACCGTCTGAGTATCCTGGGAAAATAAGGCTTAGCCATAGAGCGGAACTCATCGAATTGGCTGATGCACTCGATTGCGTCTTTCGTATGGTTCCTTCGTCGATGACTGAACTTGATCCACGACGACAACTAAATGACTCCAAGGATTCCCCAACGATTCGGCCGCGCAATTCTCGCCAAGGGGACAAGCCCGAACCTGGTTACGAACCCGTCCCCGCCAGCACCACGGCGATGGTGCGCATCAGGATCTTGAGGTCAAGCCAGATGCTCCAGTTATCCACGTAGGTAACATCCAGCGAGATGTAGTTATCGAACGACGGGTCCTGGCGCGCCTGCACCTGCCACAAGCCGGTAATTCCCGGCATAACATCCAGCCGACGCAGGTGGCTCAACTTATACTCGCGCACTTCGCTGGCCAAGGGCGGCCTGGGGCCTACGATGCTCATGTCGCCGCGCAGCACGTTGACAAACTGCGGCAGCTCGTCCAGCGAATACTTGCGCAGAAATCTTCCCAGCTTGGTGATGCGCGGGTCGTTGGCGATCTTGAACAACACGCCGTCGCGCTCGTTCATGTGCATCACGTCGGCGCGGCGCTTGTCCGCGTCGCGCACCATGGTGCGGAACTTGATGCAGCGGAACACCCGCCCCTTCTTGCCCAGCCGCTCGGAGAAATACAAGACTGGCCCGTGCGAATCCAGCTTCACCGCCAGCGCAATGGCCAGCAGCAGCGGAGATAGAACGACAAGAGTCGCCGTGGCCAGCAGCATGTCCATGCCGCGCTTGAGCAGAAGGCCGATCTCCGGCACATGACCGCTGTGCAGCGGAATGGTGGGGAACTGGCCGATGTATTCGATGGGCGAGTTCCACGCCAGGCCGTCGTACATGTCCGGAACCACGCGCAGGTCGACGCCGTTGGCCATGGCCTGCTCCAGCACGTCCTGCACAATGCCCCGCTCGCACGGAGTGGTAAAGAATATCTCGTCCACAAATTGCTTGCGCGCGCTCAAGAACATGGTGTCCAGCGTGCCCACCACGTCTCCCGAGCTGGCCGCAAAACGCGAACCCGAGCCGGGAAAATCGATGAACCCCTTGAACGTGTAGCCCAGGTGCCGGATGCTCTCCAGATGATGGCGTAGCGCATGCGCCTCCGGCCCGGTGCCCACGATCAGCACATTGCGCGTGCCCACGCCGCGCTCGAACTGGCGGTAGATCAGGATGCGATAAATCAGCCGCCGCACGCTCAGCAAAACCGTCACCAGCGCGATGGTGATCAGCACTACGGAACGCGAAATGTCTTCGGCGTGAATCAGGTAAAGCGTGCCGGTAAGCAGCAGGCCGGAGTAAAGGCAAGCCTGCACGCTCAAATTCTGCTCATGCAGAAAACTGGTCAGCCGGATGGGCGTATACAAATGGATGCGCCGGCTGGTCATGATCAGCGAGATGGTAAATACGCACAGCAGCGCCAGCAAAATGCCCATGGAGCGGCCGTGAATCAAGGTGCCGTGCCAGAACCCCTTCACTTCGTCCACCGGAGTGGTGTGAAACTTGTACACCATGGCCAGCGACACCGAAGCCACAACCGTGATCACATCCAGAATGATCCACAATCTGCCTTTGCTCGACGTGATGCGCAGCAGACCCCCGATCGATCTCTCCTCGCGGCGCGGCGAGGTCAAAGGAGAACCGGATACTCTCTGCCAGAATTCAGATGTCGCCATTTGTTACCGCAGACCTCCGGAATTCAAATCTCAGGAAAAAGGGAATCGCAACCCGATGAAGCCGGGAATTGGGCAGTTGTCCAGTGCTAGGTGGACTTGATTTGTTGGTTTCTTACTTAGGGCTTAGGGTTGCCTGACTTTTTTGAGGTAACCCGACTGGTTTCAGCCGTGATCTTCGTGGCTTTCTTGCTCTGCATTCAGCACTCGACTTGAGCGTTGCTGTTCAGGGTGCCTGGAATCCGGAATCATCGGACCCAAACATCCAATGAAATATGCTTACACAGCCGGGCCGATGTTGCCCGGGACTGAACCGCACCAACCAAGACCAAAGCGAAACCCAGGTTCCGAATTCGGAAAGGCTCACTGACTGAGCCCAAAGCCGATGATTATAAATCGATTATACAGACTTGAGAGCAATCTGAGAACTTCAATTCTGGACCTTTGTGCGACCCGGAGTTGGTTCACGGGCTGGTTTCAAATCCCTGAATCTAAGCATAGTCACGAGGTACGGGTAATTGGCAAGCAAAATCGACAGTTACCATGGTTACTAAATGACAACTGTCTTAGTCCAAAGGTAATACGTACGCATCCAGCGCCAAAAATTGCTGAATATGCGGCTCGGGGGAATCCAAAAATCCCTTCAAGGGACCAAAGTAGCTGGCCCGGCCCTGATCGAGAAAAAGCACCTGGTCGGCGAGCTTTTCGGCAAAGCGCATGTCATGCGTAACCACGATGCTGGTGAAGCCCAGTTGACGCTTGAGGCGCTGAATCAGATCGCCCAGGCGCCGCGCAATAATGGGGTCAACCATGGTGGTGGGCTCGTCGTAGAGCACTACCTCCGGCTGCGCCGCCAGCGCCCTGGCAATGGCCACCGCGCGCTTGCGGCCGGTGGACAGGCTGGCCGGAAATGCGTCGGCCACGTCTTCGGCGCCGACCATGCGGATGAGGCGCTCGACAATCTCGATGATCTGGTCCTCGGCCAGGCCCCCGCGCTCGCGCAACGGGAAAGCCACATTCTCCCGCACGCTCAGCGAGTCAAAAAGGGCGCCATTCTGGAATACCATGGTGACTTTCTTGCGTACTGTTCGCATTTCCTCTTCGGTGAAGGCGTTGATCTCCTCGCCCTCGACGCGAATCGAGCCTACTTGCGGCTTGAGAAAACCCATCAGGATGCGCAGGGCAACCGATTTCCCGACGCCGCTTCGGCCAAGGATGCAAAGCGTCTCACCCCGCTTGACGAAAAAGCTCACATTGTCAAGAATCTTCCGGTCGCTGAGCCAGATGGAGACATGGCTGAAGGAGATGAACGGCAAGCCGGCATCCTCGGCAGGCTGTGCGCTCACGTCCTTGTCGGCTGCAGTGAGCCCGGCCAGCGTCTCCGCGATTTCGGGAATCAGCGCCTGGGTGACTTCCGGGTTGGGTAGTGAATCGGCCATCTTCGTATCATCAGCTTACGCGATCTGCGCCTGCGGAATGAACCTCAGCGCGATGCAGATCCTCGGCGGTGTTGACGTTCAGGAACCATCGCGCCGCCGGCAGGCCACGCGGATGGAGGATCTGGCCGCACTGAACGAGCGGTTCAACGGGGATCACTGTCACTGCTTCGCCCAGGTTCGCCGCGGCGGCCTTGAACGCGGAGAAGCAGCCGCCGCGACCAGCTTCCAGTTCCCTTAGCAGCACCGGCAACACGGCATGATCGAGCACGGCTGGAAAGGTCTGAGCGAATCCATTCACCGATGCTACGGAAATTGCGCTTCCTGAAATCCTCGCGCGTTCCAGCAAATAGCGAAGCAGCGACGCCGGCAAGAAGGGAAGATCGACGGAAATGAAAACCGTCCATCGCGCGGCTGTTGAGGCCAGCGCGGCACAGATGCCGCTCAGCGGCCCCTGGCCGGGCCGGTTGTCCTCAACCAGCGGCGCAAAGGCCGCAAGCTCGGGCTGCCCCCCGGCAATCGACGCCGTCAGCCCCGCTCTGCGTAGGATGCCGAGCGCATGAGCCACCAGCGGCTTGCCATTCAGCAGAACGAGAGCCTTATCCGCGCCCATGCGGCTTGACCTGCCCCCGGCCAGCACAAAGCCGACGGCGTCCGGCCGGTCATTGTACATTTCAGTGGGCATATCGTCTTTTTGGCAGTAATCCCGTCTATAGAGCGTCGGCAGAAACCAGTTCATCGCCTGGATCGGCTGGCCGGTCGGGGGCGCTGCGCAGAATCTCCAGGAAATCCACTTTCTCCGCTCCCTGCGATCTTCGTTTGAAGAAAGCCTCTGCAGTCTCCACCGAACTGATCTTTTGCGCTACGGCGAGTGAGACCCACTGGTTCAGCGAAACGCCATCTTCTTCGGCCAGCTTTCGAGCCGCATTTCCCAAGGAGGGAGGCAGCTTGACCGGAATCGCTGCTCTGTTCATTTCGGCACCTCGCCTACGAAATTCGCGGGACTCACAACACGCAGGCTAAACCGCTCTCCCTGTGACCGGCTGCCCCATCTTCTCATAGTTGCAACTGATTGAGGCTCGATATTCCCAACCGTCAGTCGTAAATCGGCCTAGAATAGCTCCGTGTACGAATGGGATGAAGCCAAGCGCGAAGCGAACCTGCGGAAACACAGGCTCGACTTCCGCGACGCCTACCTAGTCTATGACCATCCGCGAAAGATCACATTCCGGCTACAAAGAGGAGCGGAAGCGAGATTCCAGGACGTTGCACTGGTAGAAGTAGCCGGAAATGTCCTATCATTAGGTCTACACCTTACGCGGCCAGAACGTACGGGTGATTTCGTTCCGGTTCGCTTCGCGGAGGGAACGGAGGGTCTATGGAATTCAAAGGAAATCTCCCTAGCGCAGAGCCGAGCTTGTCGGATTGGAAATGGGTCAAAGAGCAGATCGCTGCCGACGCTCCAGTTCCCTATGACGCCAGCGACCCCGACGACGGCCCCTACGATCCCAACGACGATGCCGCCGTAGACCGCTTTCTCTCCGAGGCGAATCGAATCGATCCGATTCCAACGGCGAAAGACCGGAAGGCCGCCAAGGCCTCCTGATTCTGGAGATACTCCCAGCGTTCGTTCCCCGGTCCGAAAACTCGGAACTGGGCATCCGGCAGCTACCAGGTTTATAGAACCTCGGCAGACGCCAGTTCATCGCCCGGATCGGGTGCGCGGTCGGGGGCGCTGCGCAGAATCTCCAGGAAATCCACTTGCTCCGCGCCCTGCGATTCCCGTTTGAAGAATGCCTCGGCGGTTTCCACCGAACTGATCTTTTGCGCTACCGCAAGGGAGACCCGCTGGTTCAGCGAAACGCCGTCTTCTTCGGCGAGCTTTCGAGCAGCATTTCCCAAGGAGGGAGGCAGCTCGACCGGAATCGTTTCTATGCTCATTTCAGCACCTCGCCTTCAAAACTCGCGGAACTCACAACGCGCAAGCTAAACAGCCCTCAAAGTGACCGGCTGCCCCATCTTCTCATAGAAGCAACCGATTGAGGTTCGTGGATCCCGTTCCCAGCCGCAGAAAAAATCGGAAAACCGGGGCAGCCGACGATTGGTCGAAGTTTAGCGTAAAATGATGCTCTGGACAGCAAGGAGTTGCCA
>Ga0302319_10009376_pt1 | contig 18832 bp, 30 predicted proteins | sample Bog_T0_2_FD_203319 | JGI IMG/M metagenome (GOLD analysis project Ga0302319, IMG submission 203319) | Peat permafrost microbial communities from Stordalen Mire near Abisko, Sweden - Bog_T0_2 | ecosystem: Environmental > Terrestrial > Soil > Wetlands > Peat | place: Sweden: Abisko, Stordalen Mire... | reverse complement strand
GTCAACAACGCGGTCAACATGGCCGTAAGCAACAGAAACCGCAGCGGCACAACGATTCTGCATGCCGATCATGGCACCCAGTTCACGTCCTGGAGCTTCGGGGAGAACATGCGGCGATGGGGCCTGCTCGGCTCGTTCGGCACCGTCGGCGATTGCTTCGACAACGCCGCCATGGAATCGTTCTGGGCGCGGATGCAGGTCGAGTTGCTTAACACCCGTAAATGGGCCACCACCATCGAGCTTGCCGCCGCCATGGCCGACTACATCGACAACTTCTACAACGTCGAACGCCGTCACAGCTACCTCGGTAACATCAGCCCCACAGAGTTCGAAACGCTCTGGACGTCCACCTATTCGATCCCTCAACTCGCATAACCACGGCTCGAAACGGCGGGGACAGATCAGTTGGACTCATTCAGTGGGAACACGCCAGGTTACCGTCTTTGTAACTGCTCGCCATGATTCAATGCCCGTATGAACAACCCACAGCCGTGGTGGCTTACGTGGCCGGTCGCCGAAGTGGCAGCGACTATCCTCCCCTGCTTTTCGTATAAACCGCATCAGGACCAGCGGATTGCGATGTACTCCGTTCTCAACTGGTTTAAGACAGGCTCAATCAGCTCCAAGGGTTACACCGTGAGTCCGCTGTCCGGACCGTTCGAACATCCTGATTTTCGCGCCATCGCAGAAGCGATACAGGTACTCGAACACGCGGGGATGCTTATGCGGACTTTTGGTGGTGAATGGTCCAATCTCGGATTAACCCGGCTCGGGATGCACGCATTCCAGACCAACACCGTGCGTCAGCATCTCGGCCTCGGCGACGCGCCGCCATCGGCCTGAGCCGCTCCTGTGTCCATGCGGAAGACCTCGACGATTTCTTCAGGAGAAAGCGATATGACCTTCCGTTCGAGCGGAAGCTGGCGTGACTCCAAAGCACCGGTGGCACAATCTCGGTCTCACCACCGCCCCGCCCATCCGGTGGCGTGGTTGGCAACTTCCACCGCAGCGGCGAAGGCCGCCAGATCGTTAGATGCTGGCTCAGGCATGACGGAGTTCTCTAACCTGCTTCGTGGTATTTCTACTTGTTGACGGCGTCAACCACAGAAAGCGAAATCGCAGGTAACGAGCCGGACTGAACGGGAACGAGACGTAACGAAACCGCAGTTCAGTATGCATTTTGCCTGGTAGATTCTCGGGTTCGATTCCCGGCAGCTCCACTTAGAATCCGCTGGTCAGGGCCTTAAATATACCGGACATTCCGGTCATCCCGGTGACTGCGGTGTGCTGGGCGCTGACCGTGTAGGCAGGTTGCCGCGGAACAACGCGCACTATGGGCAGCGACCGCATGTTCCGGCCGCCTCTCGATGCTACGTCGCGGTAACTTCCCGGATTTGGTTGCCGCCGGAGCGTTTCGCGTCATACATTGCGGCATCGGCGATGGCGATCAGATCGTCGACCGTCTCGCGGCCGAGGACCGAGACGGACTTCAGAGGAAGGCGGGCGACTCCCACGCTGGCGGTGATGCCGAACGGCATGGCCGCGACGGCGTTTCGCACAGCTTCGGCCCACCCGTTGATCTGATCATCGCTGACGATATCGGCGATGCAGAATTCCTCGCCCCCCACGCGCGCGACGACCGCACTGTCGCCGCTGTGCTGACGAAGGACATTGCCAACCGCGATGAGCGCCCTGTCGCCCAATGCGTGGCCGTATGTGTCATTGACGTTCTTGAAGTGGTCCAGATCAACCATCGTCACGGCGAGACACCGGTCGGTGGCAAGTGTGTGTGCGGCCACCAGGTGACCGGCCGAACGATAAAACCCACGCCGATTGAGCACTCCGCACAGAGGGTCGACATCGGAGTCCATCACGTCGATACCGAGGAAATGCACCAGCGTATGGCTGACGAACGGCACAGAGACCTCTGCGGCAGTAATTCCCATAAATACGCAGGCGGCTCCAACAACGTCGCCGCTACTGGCGGACAGTTTGATCGCCAAAGCCAGTGTCGTGGCTGCTGCGACGGCCAGGGTCAGGAGCAGAAGAGTAGCCCTATGGAAGAAGGCAACATATCCAGCCAGCATGGCAAACGTCATACATGCGATCAGGCCGAATAACGCGTCAGAGTAACTCAGGCAGACAACGGCCGTGGAGGCAACGGCAGTAACGGCGTAATAGATCGATTGCCGCCGCGTCGGCCACCGGCGCGCCCAGAGCAAAGCCACCGTCATGCACCACGCCACTGACAGCAGCACTGCGATGTACGCCACCGCGCGGCCAGGACCAGCGGGACTCCACGTCATGGCCAGTGTGATCGCACCGAGCGTGGCGGTTGTTGCGGCGACGAACAAACGGACGAACTTTTGCAAATCCCGGGACGCCAGATAGCCCGTGAGCCAGTCGTAATGGTCGGGTTGGCGCCACCACACCGCCAAGCGACTCACTCCGCCCGCCATCTCGTCGGGCGACGGTGCCGCTCTCGTGTTGACAGCCCGGAACCGCCATGAGTGACCCTCACGGCATCCTGGTTCGCCATCAGCCTCCCACGAGTTGCTGGCATCGGTCGCCCTCAGCTAAGGGCGTTAGCCTTTCCATCAGACCACAGACTATCGTTGGCTAATAACGCTGACCGCAAGGTCACAGGCCGCCGAAGCGACAAGACCTCGCTCACCCGTTCGGCAACCGTGGTTCCGACGTAGCCGCGCGCGTTGGTCTCAGCCTCAGCCTCAGAGTCAGTGACGTGCTCGCCGCGCCGCCGGATGCGCCGCAACCGGTGAATACTGGTGAAATCCACCAGTTCCTCTCGGACCTTCCCGAGTAATCCTCGGCCACGGGGTTCCGGCTCAGGGATGGCGGCTCACACGCAAACCCCGGCGCAGTCTGCGTGATGTCAGGGACGACTTCGGTCACAACACCCGCCCGCGCCCGTCCCATTGGGCGGTGCTGTCGCTGTTCAGACGATTCAGCGGCGACGGCCTCATCCGGGTTGTCGCCGTTGACCCCCATGACGGTGGAGGTTGGTCGGGTGCCGGTCTCCGCGATGCCGCTTTGAGTGCAGCTCCACTCTGGAGTAGGGGTTAGCGGACGATGACCCTTGACGCCGTCAAGACTCGAAAACGAAACCACAGGTAACGAGCGGGAACGAACGGGAACGAGACGTAACGAAACAGCAGTTCAGCATGCATTTTGCCTGGTAGATGCTCGGTTTCGATTCCCGGCAGCTCCACTCGGAAGTAGCTGGTCAGAGCCATGAGCTCTGGCCAGTTTTCTTTTTCATCAACATCTCATCAACATCTGGCGGTTATGCTGCCGATATGGCCGATATGGCATCGCTTCGCAGTGGCAAACGCAGAGACGGAAGTGGCTATGTGCAGGTGCTGTACCGGCTCAATGGCAAGCAGTCTTCGACGTCATTCGAGGACCTCCCGTCGGCGACGAAGTTCCAAAAGCAGGTCGACAAGTTCGGAGCTGCCAAGGCGTTGGCCAGGCGCTCGGCGTAGTCCTCCGCTGCCGATGTATTGGTGAAGGTGGGGTTGTTCGACGGCCGAGCCGGTAAATGTGGCCGCGTGTCTGTGCTGTCATTTCCAGATTTCCCTAGAAGTTGGGCAGTGGTGGGTTAGTAAGAGGCATCGGATGGGTGTTATCCCACGGGCAATAAGCAACTTCGGAGATACCCGCGACGAAGGCGGCATCGGATATCGACAAGTCGGGGTGTTTCCGTTGAACCCATTGCACCCCAACCACGGCAGTATCCTGCCCCGTAGCCAGAGCCTGATCCATGGCCCTGCAAACGGCGTGAGCATCGGCGATCGCGCTGCCCGGGACTCCGTGCGAAGGGGGAAGCCCGGCGTGCCGCGTCATCATGTACACGAAGTAACAATCCGGATCGCTGCGCGGGTCCGGAGGAAGACCAACCTGTCGACCGTCGAGACCGGGGCAGGTGACCATGGGAGCAGACGAGGTCTGACCGTGAGCCTGATCCGCCAAGGCGTCCGATTGCTGCCTGTGGATCACTATGCCAGCGAAAACAATCAGCCCGATCACGCCAACCACGGCCAGAACGGCCACCAGGATCCATGCTCCTTGTGAGGAGCGGCGTCGGGGCGGCGGAGGATCCAACGGCCGATAACCCGGCGGGTACGTCGGGCGCTGAGGTGGGTAGTACGGGCGGTAGGTCATTGCGCGTCCTCCCTGGGCGATTTTGGACACCGCCGGTCGATTGGGCAGGTGCTAGATGTAACCGTGCTCCTCACCTTGCGCTTGCTCGTTATCGACCGACAGGGGGCTTGGACTCGTCGCGAGGAGCCTAAGTGCCCCGATATGGCGGCCAGAGGAGAGTGAGAGTTGGCGTTCGGGGCATTACGTCAGGCCGAATGGCCCTTGCGCGGGCACCACGCACGGGCGGAACGTGATGCGCTCGTCATCGCGCAAGGATCGACGGTGCTGAGCAACGAGCCCATGCTGGAGTACTGGTCTCTATAGCCGATGGGTGCGGGGCCATACGCGGAACCCTAAGGGCGAACGCGGCGCCCGCAAACAGGACTGTTCGCATTCCGAGCATCGGACGTGCCTGCCGCGTGCCGGTGGCAGGATGTGCATGTGACCACGACAACGCTTTCCTGGGATGTGGTGCCCGTCGACAAGCCGGACGATGTCAACGTCGTGATCGGGCAGGCTCACTTCATCAAGACGGTCGAGGACCTGCACGAGGCGCTGGTGGGGGTGGGCTCGTCGCTACGGTTCGGGCTGGCCTTCTGCGAGGCCTCCGGGCCACGGTTGGTTCGCCGCAGCGGCAATGATCCTGACTTAGTCGAGCTTGCGACGCGCAATGCGCTGGCCATCGCCGCCGGGCATTGCTTCGTGATCTTCTTGCGTGACGGGTTCCCGGTCAGCATCCTTAACCCGGTCAAGGCGGTGCCCGAGGTCTGCACGATCCACTGCGCCACAGCCAATGCGGTTGACATCTTGGTCGCGGTGACCCCGCGTGGCCGTGGCATTGTGGGCGTCGTCGACGGACAGATGCCCCTCGGGGTGGAGACCGATCGTGACCTGGCCGACCGGCACGACCTGCTGCGCGCCATCGGTTACAAGCTCTAAAGGGGCGCGAGCGGCACGTCTGCCCCAGGTGGCCGCAGCTCTGCGGACTGCCGAGACGTTCGCGCGGCCTATCCGGTCACCGTTTCGCGGTTCAAGTCCGCGTTGCGAGCTGCCCAGTCCGTTGAGCCCTCAACAGTGCGGTGGTTAACCGTAGGCTGGGAACTCCCCGAGAGAGGTGCTGGCGATGGCCGCTTACGATCTTGCCGCGTTGTGGGAGGTTCACTGTCGGTACGAGTTTGAAACGCGGGACGTGGACGCCACCATGTCCACCATGGTGGCGGAACCCTATGTCAACCACATCCCCACCATGACCGGTGGTGTCGGCTTCGAGAGCTTGCGACATTTTTACGCGCACCATTTCATCGGGGTGAATCCTCCCGACTTCGAACTCCTCCCCGTCAGCCGCACGGTCGGGGAGAGTTCCCTAGTCGACGAGTTCATCGTCCGCTTCACGCACACCACTCGGATGGACTGGATGCTGCCCGGCATTGAGCCCACCGGACGCGCAGTGGAGATTCCGACAGTGGCCATTGTGCAATTTCAGGAAGACAAACTCGTGCATGAGCACATCTACTGGGACCAAGCCAGCGTGCTCGTTCAACTCGGTCTGCTCGATCCCGACGGCCTTCCCATTGCTGGGGCCGCGACCGCGCGCAAAGTGCTTGACGTTTCCCTGCCCAGCAACACACTGATGAATCCGTCGCAGTAGGACGCCTGGCCCACGGTTACGAGCTTGTCTCCAAACAGACGAGTTATGAGGCTCTCAAAACTCTGTGCCGGAATCACCTCGAACGCCGAGGCCTCCTCGTGGAGTGTTTAACCGCCTATTCTCAGAGCAACCTGGAACCGCTGGGGTCCGGGATCGGCGGAGGGTCGGATGACGGCCATAGCGGCGTGCCGGACGTGTGGCACTGAGCCTTTAGAGAACGCTCGGTTTTGTCACGGCTGTGGCTCACCAGTCAATGACGGCGATGCCCGGGCGGAGTACAAGCAGGTCACGGTCGTCTTCGCCGACGTGGTCCACTCGATGGACATCGCGGCAATGTCGCCCAGATAACTACGCGCCTGCATGTCGGCGCGTGATGACGCAGGCTGGGTACGGGTTTAGACCGGTTTACGATTTGATCTCGTTTGAGTGACCTCCCGCGCTGCTGACCTCTAATTGCTGCCGTTGAGGGACAGACTCGTGTGGCACCGACATGAAGGAGTGATCACGTTGCTGATCAATGCATACCTGTGCGCGTCGGGGATCACCATGGTCGTCGCCTTTGTCTGCAAAAGGTTTTGCCATCAACTCACGCCGCGCCTGCTTATTCGCGCATCACTTGGTGTCCTGGTTGGTGCGCTGTGGCCGCTGCTGATTCTCGGGATCGTCGCATTCGGCGGTGTTGTATTGCTTGCCAACGTGCAACGGGCCACCAACCCCTACCTGTCGGGCGCGGCCCAGATGCAGGAGAACAAAGCCGGTCGCAATCAACCCGATGACGCCGACCGGCGACCCATCGTTGCTGCGCCCCGTTAACCCCCACAGGGGTAAGCGTTGAGGTCGATGTATGGGCGGTAGTGAGAAGACCGCGATGCTGCTCGACGAGCTGGCCGCCCTCGCCCCCGCGCAGCGACGCAAGGTGGCCATGTTGCTGAAGAACGTGTCAGAGACCTTCGCCGAGGTACCCGACGGCAAGACGGCCTCGCATGTCCTCGGCGTGCTCGCCCACCTGCTCGACCCGGCCTGACCACCGGATGATCTGTTCCGAAAATGGTCGATTACGGCACGAGCCCGGGTGGCCTCTTGACGGTTGCGTTTTCCCATGACTGGCTATGCCGAAAGTATGTTCCGGAAATGCCTGCTAAATGCACTGTGATGCTGGAGGCGCACGCAAGATATTGGCGACAGCGCCCTGACATAAACGTAGTGCGGCTTGTCCGTTCAGAATTGCCACGGCTCCGGGTCGCTAGTACCCAAGATGTGGGGGCTCGTGGGGTTCTTTGCGGTCTTTCCGCCCCCTAGGGCCACCCGCCAGCGAGGGCCTAAGTGCTCTATCGCTGGACCAGCCTGCCAGCTTGGAATGTGCAGATGAAGGCAGATTCGCCTCCGAGGCGCTAGGGAAATGAGCTGACCGAGGGTGAACCGGACGCTTGGCAAACAAAGCAACCGAAAAGGAACCCCGAACTATGAAGAATGTCATCGCTGCGGCCGGTATCGGCGCAGCGCTCATCACCACCCCTGTGGTGGCGGCCGAAACCGCCTCGGCTGATCCTGGCCAGAACTGCAAGAGCGAGTGGAACACCATGTATAACGTGCCCATCGGTGTCCGAACGACTTGCTTCAACCCAGACGGCAGCTATCAAGTGTGTACATCCCTCGGGACGGACGGTAAAGGACCGGGGACGTGCATGAGCTATCCGGCTCCCCCTCAGATGGGGGGACAGCCCACATTCAGCCCGCCCGTGCCGGGAATGCCGCCGCCGCCGGCACCGTAACCGTCAAGTACAAAGACCAGAGCACCAAGGACCCTTAACGCGTTACCGATCCCGATCGGGGACGGCAGCCGCATGGCTTCTGACCGCGCCGCTTCCCCAGGCGTGCTCGACCTGCCGATATTGTGCGAGCACTACCTGGGCGGCTCCGAAGACTTCCTGACAGCCCTGCTCCACCTGATGGTGCCGCGCTTGCGACGACCCGGGAACAGTCCCCAAAAAGCTCTCAAGTGTGCGGCGTGGTGAGCCGTGGCGAAGTCGTCGCTCTTACTACTCTGAGGGCGACAGACTGTGGGGGCACCGCGACCGGAGAAAGGACGCGCAACGTGAAAATCTGCAGCCCGGCGAAGAAACGGGTTGTCTTGGCGCTAGGCGTGGCCGCCGTGGCCGCACCCGGCGTCTTGTGTTTCGGTGCGGGAAGCGCCCGGGCCGACACTGCCGGTGTCCAGTTCCAACCGGCAACGCTGAACAACATTCCAAGTCTGCGAGTCACTGTCACAGACACCAGCGGAAACGGGAGCCCCGGCACATACGGCTCCTGCGCGTTCAACGCCACCCCGGCGCTGGGGACCATGGACATTCTCCAGGGCATCGGCACTCCAATGGCCCCGCTCAGCCAGACATTTCAGCTGAACCAGGGGGGCCAGCAACAGTTGAACTTCGCGCCCGATCTCCCGACGGCCACGCTTTGGAACGTCACCATAACCTGCACTGACCCCGTCCAATACCAAACCGGGACTATCTACAAGCAACCGATGCCGTTCTGACCACTTCGCCGCGAATGACCGGAATCGCCGAGAATCGTCCGGTTGTCGCGGGATTTTCGATCGTGCCAATCTACTTGTCCCACAAGCTCGTTAGGCAAAGATTGGTGTCGTAGGTCAGTCAGCGCTATACGACAGAAAAAGATCCATTCAGCAAGCCGATCCAGACGCCGAGGATCAAGCCTCCCAGCTATAGCGACGTCGCGGCGTTCCGCAAGCGCCTCGGGTTTGATGTCTCTTGCTGGTGACCTTGGATTGTGGTTTGGGGCGTCAGGAGAGCGTTGATGCCATCAACACCCATCGCGTATCCGCAGGTCATTTCGCGTCGGTTTACGTCGTTTCGCGTGCTTGAATTCCGCGTTTACGCAGCTCACGCCAGTATTTGGGCCGGTTTCGATTCCCGGCAGCTCCACTGAGAAGGGCCGAAGATCAGGCTCGTGTAGAGGTCACGGACCTGTCGGCAGCGGTTCCACGCGCGGGCGTCCCTGCGCTGCATCCGAAATTGATGGCGCCAATGCGGCAGTGACAATCCAAGGCGAGCAGGTGGTTCGAGTCCACCGAGAAATCGTTGCGGTTGACACGAGTCTGGGGGATAGCGCCTTGGATATCCGCTCTGAACTGTGCAAACGGTCCGGTCGGCCGGTGGCGACCGCCGCCTAATTCCGGTACCGAATGGAGCACTGAGGCGCACATGCTTGGGTCAAACGGCTCTATTGGGGGATGAGGGTGAGGCGGAACCTGATGCCTACAGCCCAGCGCACGAGCCCGAAGCCAGGCGACTGCCTTCATGGAACAAATGAGTCATGACCACTGAGATTCCCAACCAAGTCGCGGGGCCCGGAGCGGTTTTGCGCACCAAATCGGTGGGACTGCCGGCGTTCAGCCGAGCCGTCGCGCAACCGCTCCGAGGCGTGGGGGGATTGTTCCTGATGTCGGCCGACGCGGTGAGGTTCCTCTTTCGGCGGCCCTTTCAAGCGCGAGAGTTTCTGGAGCAGTCCTGGTTTGTCGCGCGCGTCGCACTGGTGCCCACGCTGTTAGTGGCGATCCCGTTCACGGTTCTGGTCAGCTTCACCCTCAACATTCTGCTGCGCGAACTTGGCGCAGCCGACTTGAGTGGTGCGGGGGCGGCCTTCGGTGCGGTGACGCAGATCGGCCCGCTCGTGACCGTGTTGATCGTGGCGGGAGCCGGCGCCACATCGATGTGTGCAGATCTGGGTTCGCGCACTATTCGTGACGAGATCGACGCACTGGAGGTCTTGGGAATCAACCCCGTTCAGCGGTTGGTTGCGCCGCGTATGCTCGCGTCGGGTTTGGTCGCCCTGCTATTGAACAGCCTTGTCTGCATAATCGGCATTCTGGGCGGCTACGTCTTCTCGGTGTTTGTCCAGGACGTCAACCCAGGTTCGTTCGCCGCCGGCATCACGGTGCTCACCGGAATCCCAGAGTTGCTCATTTCGGGGGTCAAGGCGGCCTTGTTCGGCCTGATCGCCGGCCTGGTTGCGTGTTATCGGGGATTGATGATCACGGGACGCGGCGCACAGGCCGTGGGTAACGCCGTCAACGAGACGGTCGTCTTCGCCTTCATGTCGCTGTTCGTTATCAACGTAGTCGGCACCGCAATCGGCATCCAAATGACGGCCAAGTGACGGAAGGACTGCCGTGACGCTGCAAGCCCTCAATCCTCGGGTATTCCGTGAACTCGAACGGCCAATCACCACCCTAGGCCGAATCGGTGACCAGACAATGTTTTACGGCAAGGCGCTCGCCGGCGTGCCGTACGCGGTGAGGTACTACACACGTGACATCGTTCGCCTCACCGCCCAGATCAGCATGGGCGCTGGTACTTTGGCGATGATCGGCGGAACCCTGGTAATCATCGGGTTTTTGACCCTGGCTACGGGCGGCACGCTGGCGGTCCAAGGCTACAGTTCCCTGGGCAATATCGGCATCGAGGCGTTGACAGGATTCTTGGCTGCGTTCATCAACGTTCGCATCACTGCTCCGATCGTCGCCGGGATCGGCTTGGCGGCCACGTTCGGCGCCGGCGTGACGGCGCAGCTGGGCGCCATGCGAAGCAACCAAGAGATTGATGCGCTGGAAGCCATGGCCATTCGGCCGATTTCCTTCTTGGTCAGCACCAGGATCGTCGCCGGGATGATCGCGATCACGCCGTTGTACTCCATCGCCGTCATCCTTTCGTTTCTCGCGAGCCGCTTGACTACCGTGTTCCTTCTAGGCCAGTCATCAGGGCTATACGACCACTACTTTTCGACGTTCCTGAGCCCAACCGACTTGTTGTCGTCGTTTCTTCAGGCCATCCTGATGGCTCTCGCAATCCTGTTCATACATACGTACTTCGGCTATACCGCCACAGGTGGACCGGCCGGTGTCGGTCTTGCGACAGGCCGCGCGGTGCGCGCATCGCTCATCGTGGTCGTGTCGATCACGCTGCTCGTCTCGCTGGCGGTCTACGGCACAAGCGGCAACTTCAACTTGTCCGGATAGGAGGAAGGGCATGAGCAGCAAGGAGTTTGATCATCGAAGCGCTTGGGCCTCAAGCGCATACGGTTGGAGATACCGACTCAGGTGCTCGAGCCGATCCACATCGGCGCCCAGTTCGGCGATGACCCCGACGTCGACCACGTCCGCTCCGTAATGCAGAGGGCTCTCGACCGACTGGGCCGCCAGCGCCGGTTCCCGGTGTTGGGCTGATCACTTGTCCGGGCAACATCGACCCTGGCATCCGATGGTCAGCGGCGGCCCTTTGTCGACCGTGGACTCGATCAAAGTTGACCGCGGCGTGCAACCGCGTCGCGAGATGCGAAACGTCGATACCAGGCAGCGTGTGGAGGAGCGGACGACACTGAGGAATTCGCCCGGCCCCGTGTTGACGGCGTCAACACCTTTCGCGTATCCGCAGGTCGTTGCACGTTGTTTCGCGTGTTTTCGCGTCGTCAAATCCAGTGTTTCCGCAGGTCACGGCATTTTATGTGCCTGGTTCGATTCCCGGCAGCTCCAGTCAATATCTGCAGGTCAGAGGTGTGATCCAGATCAAGTTTGGCCAGGACGGCGGCGTCGCTGATGTCGATGTCGATGTCGATGTCCTTGGTCGCGGTGAGCAGGGGCCCAGAATGCCCGATGAGGCGCGCGCGAAGACGTTCTTTGGCAACGACGTGACGACGAGCAATGGGCCGAACACTGGCCCTGTGGTAACGAATCGGCCCACCTGTGCCAGGGTGGAGCTGTGACGGGTGTTGCGGACATCCTTGAATGGGCCAGGCAGCAGGTCATCGCCCGGGTCCCCAAGGCGGATCTGGACCAGCGCGACCCGGACTACATCCGAGACCAGTTGCCCGGCCTTTGGATGCTCGCCTCGCTGTACTTCCGGGCCGACGTTCGTGGACTGCATCGCATTCCTGCGGAAGGGCCGGTGCTGCTGGTGGGCAACCACAGCGGCGGCAACGTTCCCGCGGACACCTTTGTGTTCACCCTGGCGTTCTGCTCCTACTTCGGTGTCGAGCGACCGTTCTACCAACTCGCGCACAACCTCGTCGCCATCTACCCGCTGTTGCGTGGGCTTCGCAAGTTCGGCACCGTGGCGGCCAGTCGCGACAACGCCCGGCTGGCGCTTGAGTCCGGCGCCGCCGTGTTGGTGTATCCCGGTGGCGACTATGAGGTGTACCGGCCATCGTGGCAGCGACACGTCGTCGAGCTCGGTGGCCGCAAAGGCTTCGTGCGACTCGCCCGCGAGACCGCCGTGCCGATCGTTCCAGTGGCCAGCGTCGGTGGCCAGGAGACGGCGTTGTTCCTCGGACGCGAGCAGTGGCTGGCCAGACTGCTGATGCTCGACAAGGTGCTGCGGCTCAAGAGCGTGCCGATCTCCGTGGCGCTGCCGTGGGGCTTGAACATCACCGACTGGTTAGGCCACATCCCACTGCCGGCCAAAATCGTCATCGAGGTGCAGGAGCCGATCGAGGTCGACCACGACGACCAGGCGGTGTACGACAAGGTCGTGGCCAGTCTGCAGACCGGTGTGGATCGGTTGGCCGCCGAACGTCGATTCCCGGTGATCGGCTGATGCGCGTCGAACGCCGGATCATTGTCAACGCGGATCGCGACACCGTGTGGAAGGTGCTCGGTTCCCCGGACTGCTACCCGTCTTTGCTACCTCACCTGGAACGGTGGGAGACCATAACCGAAGGCCCACCGCGGGTTGGGTCGCGCTACGCCGTGCTGTGGAAGATCGGCTCGATACCGGTGGGTGGCATCGCCGAGGTGGTGGAGTTCGAGAAGGCGCGGGATCTGGCCTGGATCAACATCACCGGCGTTACTCAACGCGGCCGGTTCCGGTTGCGCGATGCGGGGCCGGGACGAACCATCGTGACATTCCGGCTTGCCTACCACTCAGACGGCGGGCTGCTCGGCCTGATCGCCGACCGCATCGCGGCTCGCCAAGTCGGCCGCTCGCTCTCCGAGAGCCTGAAAAACCTTCAGCGCCTTGTGGAGTCATAGACCAGACGCGCCGAACCGGGCGAGTTCGTCCACCCTTAGACGCATGGCCTACTGAGATCCCTTTTGCCGCTGGGTAGTTCGCGGAATCATAAGCTCGCGGTCCTGGACGGCGTCGTGCCAACGGCCGGTCGCGCGGCTGCGGTGGCGGTGGGATGGTCTGGCGAGTTTGAGGCCCAATTCGTCGGGCGCGGTCGACGGTCTGTCCCGGGCAGAAACCGCGTGCGGCTCGTCGAAAAGTCGTCAATCGTCGCACTCCTGTGTAAACAGATCGACCGCCGGCCTCCGAGCTTGCGCAGCGCCCGGATGCTGAGCGGGTGGCCCGCCTCGCCCGGGCACCGGTCGGATCCGAGCAATGACCGGAGCCGGCGCTCTCGGAGGGCGGTCTGTCGGCGACGCCTGAAAGATGACCCCGTGTCGAACCCCACCCGTCGAAAACGGGTCAAAATTCAGCCGTCGTTGACAGCGGTCGTAAGCGATTCGAAGGACAACGCCCGTACCTGGCCCGGCGCGACAACGATGGAGGCCGACCGGTGTAGATCAAGACGCCGAAAGCAGACCAGCGGCTTCCTCTAGTTCCTTCAGCGCGGGCTCGATCGCGTCCGCTAGTTCGTCGATGTCATCGGCGATCTCGGGTGTGGTGACGAAGCCGAAATCCACGAACCCGTTGTAGCTCAAACAGGTGATGTTCAATGCCACCTCGAGCATGACCGGTCCGAGTGGTACTTGCTGCTCTACGACTGCGCCGGCCAGGTAAAGGGGGAAGTCGGGGCCGGGAACGTTGGAGATCACCATGTTGATAGGAGCGACGTGGCCACCGATGTGGCTGGCCGTGTAGGCCCTGGCGGCGAGCGCCAGCACGCCGGGCGGCGTGGTCTCCGTCAGACCCATGATCTGGTGTGCGGTAAGCGCTTTGGCCATCTCCTTGGCGCCTCGGGAGTTGCCATAGATGTTTTTTATCCGCTCGGCGGGGTCGGCAATTTCGGTGCCGAGGCTGATTGTCATCGAGCTGATCTGGTTACCGATTTCTCTGCTCTCGCCATGGGTTGAGATTGGAATCTGGGCGACCAGCGGCCGATCGGGGAGCTCACCTCGGTCTATTAGGTAACGGCGCATCGCACCGGAAACGACCGCCAGCACCACGTCGTTGAGCTTCAGGCCGAATGCGCGCTTGACCGCCTTCACCCGATCCAGTGGCACTCTGCTGCTGCTGATTCGCCTCTGCGTGGAGATTTGGGCGTTGAAGCGCGTTGTCGGTGCCTCGAAGAATCGAGGGGGTTTGTTGGCCAGCCCGCGCACGGCCAGCTGTTGAGACAGCGTTTGTTGAGCGATTCGCAAAAGGCGGTATGGCGTCCTGACCACCACGTTGAACACGCCGCCCAGCGCCCGCAGCTCGAACGGGGGAATCCCACGTGTCGACGAGGGGGCGCCCTCGACGGCGGGGCGACGCGGTCGAGGGCTGATGTCGAGCATGATCCCGCTCAGACTGGTGCCCGACACACCGTCGACGAGAGCGTGATGCATCTTCGTCAGGATCGCGACACGACCATGCTCCAGACCCTCGATGAACCACATCTCCCAGAGCGGCCGGTCCCGGTCGAGCGGATAGGACATGAGACGTCCGACGAGGTCCTCGAGTTCGCGACGTCCTCCGGGCTCGGGCACTGCGATCCGCCGGATGTGATAGTCGATGTCGAGCTCGCGGTCCTCGACGAACCATGGCCTGTCGAGTCCCAACGGCGCCCCCGCCACTCGATAGCACAGCTCCGGCATCTCCGGAAGGCGAGAAGCGACAAGGTCCTTGACCGCGCGGAAGCAGAAATCCGGCACGTCGGACGGGTCGCAGATCGTCAGTCCGGCGCCATGCATGTGCCAAGCGTGCGTCTCGGCGTACCAGAACGCAGCATCTACGCTCGACAGCCGCCTCATGCTGACAGCGCAGAGCGGGCAGGTCGCGTCATCGGGAACACCTCTCCTCCGGACGCAACAAAACGGGCTCGAAAACCCCGTGCGCGGCCACGTCCTCTTGATTCTTCGACCAGAGCCCGTGCGCGGCCAGAGGACAAGGTCACTTGGCGCCGGCGCAATAGCAAAGAACCCCTATCGACACCCCGCCTCGACCGTCGTTTCGTTGCCGACGATCTTTGCGGCGTGGCCGTCGACACCGCGAGATCGCTGAGAGCAGACCGCTAGGCCTATTCGGTGCCGGTTCAGTTGCTCCCGCCACCGGACCGCGGGGGTCCGCTACCAGCGGGGAGACGGCTTCGGCGTGTTGACGGGCGTCAACACCTGTCGCGTCTCGGCAGGTCGCGTCACGTCGTTTCGCGCAGTCAAATCCAGCGTCTCCGCAGGTCAAGGCATTTTATGCGCCTGGTTCGATTCCCGGCAGCTCCACCGAGAAAGCACTGGTCAGGGGCACAAGCCCTGGCGATTTCTCTTTTTCCGTCAAGATCTCATCAACATTTGTTGGTTAAGCCAACCCACAACGGCCGCCGTCAGGACTGACGCGCCACGATCACCGGGATCTTGGCCCTGTTGACCACCGCCGCCCCGACCGATCCCAGCAACCTGCCACTGAACCAGCCGCAGCCGTGGCTGCCGACCACAATCAGTTGCGCCCGTTCAGACGCGTCGATCAGCCAACGTGCCGGATCGCCAATTTCGACTCTGCGACGGATCGCCACGTCGGGATAGCGTTCGTGCCAACCCGCCAGCCGTTCAGCGAGAGTCTCCTCCTCCTCGGATAGCTGAGCGTCCCATTTGGAGTCTTGGAGCAAGCCCTTGGAGCCGGAAACCCGGGGATCAGTCCAGGCGTGCAAAGCCACTAGGCCGACACCTCGTCGGGAGGCTTCCTCAAATGCAATAGCAGTCGCCGCTTCTGATGCCGGTGAGCCGTCGATGCCCACCAGCACCGGCGCCCTTGCGGCATTGCCGATCATGGCTTCGCCATAGTGGATCACGGCGACTGGGCAGTGCGCGTGGTAGACCAATGCCGAACTCACCGAGCCCAGGAAGCTGCGTGCCAACACGCCGCCATGTCCCTGGTAGCCGACTACCACCATCTCGACCTCTGCGGAGAGGCCGACGAGCGTCGGGACGGTGGCCGAATTGAACACCTTGCTATCGATCTGCACTGGACCGCACTCACCGGTGCTCTCCTCGGCGATCTCGATCGCCGGCTCGATGAAATCGCGTGCCCGCTGTTCCTGCCATTGCCTGGAGCCGGCCAGCGTGGCGACCTCGAACCACTCCGGTAAGGGGGCGTCGACGACATGGACCAGAGTGAGCGGCGCATTTCGCAGCGCCGCATAACGGGCCGCCCACCGGACGGCACCGAGCGCCGCTGCTGAGCCATCAACGCCTACCAAGATCGCGCCACGTGGTGGTTGCCACATTTCAGTTCTTTTCTGATTCGGCTATTTTCCCACTGGCAGGATCACTCAGGAAGGCCGTGAGTGTCAGGGCCGAAGAGATGCAAGCCGAAGGACCAAAGGCACCCATTGCACCGCCTAACGCATTCTGGCCGACGCGTCGACGCTTAAGGCCACAAAGGACATGTAGTGAACGCCGCCGCGGCGCAAACACCGGACAGCTGGCACGCCACGGCGGTGTCAGGGGGTGTTCTGGCCGGGAGTGCCGGCAGAGGCGGTAACAAAGGACTTACCACCGCTGCCGCCGGTGTCGGTGGTGCCGCCGGCTCCGCCGTCAATTTTTGGGGTGATGCCGGGGTTCTGGCCGCCCGCACCGCCGTTGGTACCGCTGAGACCGGCGCCGCCGTCCGTCGTGGTCACGGTGGTGTTGACGTAAAGCCCGCCGGAGCCGCCGCCACCGCCGGTGCTGAGTCCCGTTGTGTCGCCTGCCCCACCGATGCCGCCCTTCGCGCTGACCTGGGCACTGGTGATAGTGAGGCCGCCTTGACCACCGGCGCCGCCGGCGGCGCCGTCGTAGCCGCCGCCTCCGCCTCCGCCGCCTCCGCCGGCAAGGTCGCCGACGTAGTTGGCGACGGCACCGCCGCCGCCTCCGCCGCCGGCTCCGCCTCGTGAGCCGTTAACGCCAGAAGCAGCGCCACCCGCGCCGCCCAAGCCGCCGCTGCCGCCGGCGGCTCCGAACAAGCTGCTGGGGGTGTCGGTGCTGATGGTGATCCCGCCGGCGCCTCCCGTGCCGCCGACCCCGCCGTCGCCGCCGGTGCCGGCGCTGCCGGTGCCGGTTGTCCCGGCGTGGCCGCCGAAGCCACCGGCGCCGCCGCCGCCGCCGCCACCGCCATAGACGATCGTGTTGGTAGCCGCGAAGGTGGTGTTGTTGTCGCCGCCACGGCCGCCGGTGCCGCCTTGGCCGCCGGTGCCTCCGTTGCCCATGGTGCCGCCGTTGGGCGTGCCGCCGCCAATGCCGCCCTGGCCGCCCTGGCCACCGGCGCCACCGAGACCGCCGCTGCTGGTGTTAGCGCCGGTGCCGGTGCCGGCAGAGCCGCCGTGGCCGCCGATACCTCCGGCACCGCCGGTGCCGCCCATCCCGGCCGTGCCCCCGCCGGCACCGCCCGCCCCGGCCGCCCCGCCGGTGCCGCCGGTGCCACCGTTGCCGGCCGCCGCCCCGTCGCCGCCGGTGCCTCCGTTGTTGCTGCCGCCCAGACCGCCGGTGCCGCCCTGGCCACCGGCGCCGCCGTCCCCGCCGTTGCCGCCGCCGACTCCGCCGATTCCGGCGCCGCCGATACCGCCGGCGCCGCCAGTGCCGCCTTGGACACCATCGGCGCCCGCGATGGGTGTCGCTGAGGTGGTGCCGGTCGTCCCGGTGTCGCCCTGGCCGCCGGCTCCGCCTACACCGCCGCTCCCGCCCAGGCCCGCGTGCCCCGCGGCGCCGATCAATCCCGCACCGCCCCCGGCACCAGCGGCCCCGCCCGTGCCGCCGGTGCCGCCGCTACCGGCGGACAATGGGCCCATACCCACGCCGCCGACTCCGCCGGTGCCGCCGACGCCGCCGCTTCCGCCGGCCCCGCCATTGCCGAACAACAATCCCCCGTGACCACCGGCCCCACCGGCACCCCCGTTACCGCCGTTGGTGCCCTGGACCCCCACCCCGCCGGTCGTGCCGGCCACCCCCGCCCCGCCTGCCCCGCCCGCGCCGCCAGCACCGAACAACGTCGCGTCACCGCCGCGGCCGCCGGCCTGCCCCGGCGCACCCGAGCCGCCATTGCCCCCGTTGCCGAACAGCCAGCCACCGGCCCCGCCGGCCTGACCTGTTTCGTTCCCCCCATTGGTGCCGTGACCGAACAGTGGGCGCCCTGTCAGAGTTTTCCATGGCGAAAACACCAGGTTCGGCAGTTCCTGCTCCAGCGTCTGCAGCGGAGACGCACTGGCCGCCTCCGTAGCCGCATACGCCGCCCCCGCACCTGTCAGGGCCTGCACAAACTCGGCGTGAAACGCCGCCGCTTGCGCGGAAAGCGCCTGAAACTGCCGGGCGTGGTCCGAAAACAGCGCCGCGATAGCCGCTGACACCTCGTCACCGGCGGCCGCGACAACACTCGCAGTGGCCGGCGCGGCCACTGTATGCGCGGCAGTAATTGTCGAACCGATGCTGCTCAGATTTGTCGACACCGCCGACAATGTTTCGGGGGCTGCCACCACGAACGACATCGCAGTCTCGCTCTCCGCCGCCGAGCGGCGCTGCCCCCTTGCGGGATCGTATCCTTACCGGCGGCTCTTTTTAAGAGTTGACTTCGTATGAAATAAATTGTGGCGGCGCCAAATACTGGCGAGGAAAAAGGTGTCCGCGATGACGCCACTATTCCGCCCTCTGGTCGGCCGCATCGCTCGGCCGTATCCGGTTCGATTCCCGCCAGCTCCACCAAAAAGCCACTGGTCAGAGCCCTAAACTCTGGCCAGTTTTCTTTCCATGCTTAGCGCGACTTGTCATGCCAATCTCGCATCTTCAGTTAGGCAGTTTTTGCGAACTGCTCACTGAATCTTCGGAGTGGGCATAAGCTCCCC
>Ga0302319_10009375_pt1 | contig 18834 bp, 14 predicted proteins | sample Bog_T0_2_FD_203319 | JGI IMG/M metagenome (GOLD analysis project Ga0302319, IMG submission 203319) | Peat permafrost microbial communities from Stordalen Mire near Abisko, Sweden - Bog_T0_2 | ecosystem: Environmental > Terrestrial > Soil > Wetlands > Peat | place: Sweden: Abisko, Stordalen Mire... | reverse complement strand
GCGTCCGGATCAGTGGTTCCATGACGGCGAACCTGTGCTGGCCCGTGACTGCACGGCGTCGTTGCGGCGCTGGATGAAGCGCGATCCGGGTGGCGCCACCCTGGCCGCTCGGCTCGACGCGTTGGAGGCACCGGACGACCGGACGATCGTGCTGCGACTGAAGAAAAAATTTCCCGCGCTGCCGCAGTTATTGTCGAAATTCCAGACCGCCGCGATCATGGTGCCGGCGCGGCTGGCGGCGACCGACCCGTTCAAGCAGATGCCGGAGACGATCGGCAGCGGCCCGTTCCGCTTCCTGACCGATGAATATGTCATCGGCAGCTTCGCGTCGCTCAGGCCATTCGAACGCTACGTGCCGCGCAATGATCCGGCCAGTTTCACCGCCGGCGGCCATCGCGTTCTGGTGGATCGCATGGAATGGAAGATGATCCCCGACGCAGCGACCGCGGCGAATGCGCTGATCACCGGGGAAGTGGACTGGCTGGAAATGCCGTTGCCTGATCTGCTGCCGATGCTGAAGGGATCGCCGAACGTGGTCACCGGGCGGCTGGATGACTGGGGTCTGATCAGCCAGTTGCGGCCGAACCACCTCAATCCGCCGACCAGCAACGCGGCTTTTCGCCGAGCCTTGCTTGCCGCGATCGACCAGCGGGAGGTGATGGATGCGGTGATGGGAGACGATAAGGAGGACTCCATCACGCCGATGGGCTTCCTCGCCACGGGCAATCCGGAGGTGGATCAAGCGGGACTGGATGCTCTCATCCACCGGCCTCGTGCCGATCAGGTGACGGCAATGCTGGCAGAAGCGGGCTATACGGGGGAGCGGCTGGTGCTGCTGCACACCTCGGACCAGCCGTTCTATAATACGGCCTGCCAGGTGGTGGCTGCGCAACTCAGCCGCGCTGGCGTGGCCATCGACGACGAGGTGATGGACTGGGGCACCGTCCTGCAGCGGCGAGCGAGCCGAGAGCCTCTTTCCAAAGGCGGTTGGTCGCTGTTTATCAGCGTCACGCCGGTTCCCGAGTATCGGGATCCGCTGCTGGCCTCGTTGCTGCGCGGCAACGGTAAGGACGCCTGGATCGGCTGGCCCGACAGTCCGCGCATCGAGGCGGCCTATAACGCCTGGCTAGATGCAGACGACGCCGCGGAGCAAACGCGGCTGGAACGGGAGGTTCAGCTTGCCGCATTTGAATCGGTCCCGTTCATTCCGCTGGGCCGCTACATGCCGAGTGCCGCCTGGAGCAGCGCGTTGTCGCACCCGCTTAAGGGCCCGGCACCGGTGTTCTGGAACGTCAGCAAATCGTAGTGTGGGTAAGGCGACCCAGGGTAGAGGGATCGCAGTCGGCGCCCGGTTGCGGCTTGTCGCCCAGCAGTTGCCGTCCTAGGGTTTCGTCCGACCTCAAACGGACGCAGCGGTCACCCATGAGCACACTCGAACTTGTCGATCCCGAATTGCGCGATGCGCTGGCGCTGTGGCCTCGGCTGCCGCTGACCGCCGATTCGCTGACGCAGCGCCGCGCCGATTTGCTCACGCTCAGAGGCGCCGTCCCGCAACCGGATCTGCCCGATATCACGGCCGGCGAAATCCGTGTCGAGAGCGCGTTTGGCGCAGCGCCGATCCGCGTTCTGACCTATCGCCCGGTCAAGTCCGGCAAGCCACTGCCCACCGTCGTACACATCCATGGCGGTGGCTTCGTGATGGGCGCTCCGGAGATGAAGGATGTGGAGAACCGGCTGCTCGCGTCGGAGCTTGGATGCGCGATTTATTCGGTGGATCATCGGCTCGCGCCGGAAGCGCCGCACCCGGCGCCGGTGGAGGACATCTATTCGGTGTTCGTTTGGCTGCACGCGAACGCCGGCCCGCTCGGTCTTGATCCCGCCCGTATCGGTATCAAGGGCGAAAGCGGCGGCGGCGGTTTTGCGGCCGGCGCCGCACTTTACGCCCGCGATCAGAAGGGGCCGAAATTCGCCTTTCAGCATTTGATCTACCCGATGATCGACGACCGCACGGCGGTGCGCACGGACCTGCATCCGCATGTCGGCGAATTCGTCTGGACGCAGGCAAACAACTATTTCGGCTGGCGTTCGCTGCTCGGCCGGGAGCCAGGCGACGCTGACGTCTCGCCTTACGCGGCGGCCGCGCGGGCAGCGGATGTGTCGGGCTTGCCTCCAACCTACATTTCGGTCGGCGGTCTTGATCTCTTCCTCGAAGAAAACATGATCTATGCGGACCGGTTGAGCCGCGCCGGGGTGCCGGTCGAGTTTCACATGTATCCGCGGACGTATCATGGCTTTTACCAGGCCGCGAATGCCCGCGTGACCAAGCAGGCCGAACGCGACAATCGTGAGGCTTTGCGATGCTTGCTGCACGGATGATGCAGTGCATGGACCATGGACGGTATGTCGTGTTGCATCGGGCGGTGTCGCTCCCGTGGATTCCAGGACAGCCCGCGATAACGTGATTTCTCTTCAATTAACCAGTCCTTAACGCGACCAGCGATACTCTACGGTTCCCTGGCCCGGAGCAGCCGAATGAACCGTCTCATTACCCGCTTCCCACTCGCCGCATGGCTGATTGTCGGAGCCTCCTTGGTGGTCGCAATCGGCCTCGGAGTCGTCGTTTGGCGTGCCGACACCCTGATGCGCGCCTTCGCCATGGAACGCTTCCAACAGCAATTGCGTGACGACAGCCTGCTCCTGCGCGAACGGATAAAGGATTTCGGCCCCGTGCATGTCGAGGACGGCAAGCTGTTCGCCGGCAAGGCAGGAGCCGCCGAGTTCCAGCACCTGGTCGACCAGACATTAAAGACCATCGACCGCGACGGTGCGGTCTACCTTGGCAATGTCCGCGTCGCTTCCTCGGCGGTAAAGGCGGACGGTACCCACCCGGTCGGCGAAGCAGTCGACAATCGCCAAATCATCGACCCTGTTCTCAAGCAGGGTCGGGAGACCTTCTTCTTCAGAACTTTGTCCGGCACGATCAACGTCGTCTCCTACCAGCCGCTGCAGGACTCGTCGGGCGCCGTCATCGGTATGGTAACCTCGGGCGGCCCGATGGCTTTCGTCGACACCATGGCGCAGCAGCTGCGGTCGGAGCTGTTCATGAGCGCCGCTGCCGTGGTCCTGTTGGGCCTCGGCCTGCTCTGGGTGATCATCCGCGCCAGCTTGCGACCGCTGGGCAGACAGGCTGCAGTGTTGCGCGCCCTGGCCGAAGGTCGCACGGACCAGACCGTCCCCGGCCTCCAGCGTACCGATATGCTGGGAGACATTGCTCGCGCCGTCGTCGTCGTGCAGCAGGCCGTCGCGCGCAACCGCTCGCTGGAGGCCGAGGCCACCGCAGCGCGCAGCCAGGCTGACGCCGCAAAACGCGCGTCACTTGTCGCAATGGCAGACAGGATCGAAAAAGAGACTATTGCGGCGCTTGAGACAGTCGTGGCTCGGACGGGCGCAATGATGGTGACCGCAGACGAAATGAGCGGGTCGGCGACGCGGACTGGAAATTCGGCCCAAAGCGCGACGGACGCCTCCGCACAGGCGTTGCTCAACGCCCAGACGGTGGCGAGTGCAACCGAACAGCTCACCGCCTCCATTCACGAGATCAGTGGCCAGGTGGCTCAGTCCACCGCAGTGGTCGGCCGCGCCGTCGCCGCCGGCAGCGAGACCCGCGCAACCATCGAGGCACTGAACGAGCAGGTCGCACGCATCGGTACGGTTACTGACATGATCGGCGAGATCGCTGCCAGGACGAACCTGCTGGCGCTGAACGCGACGATCGAGGCGGCGCGTGCGGGCGATGCCGGCAAGGGCTTTGCCGTTGTCGCCTCCGAGGTCAAGGCGCTCGCCACCCAGACCACCCGCTCCACCCAGGAGATTTCCCAGCACATTGGCCAGGTGCGCAGTGCAACCAGTGCCTCGATCGCAGCGGTGGCTCGGATCGAGCGGACCATCGGCGAGATCAATGCCATCGCCAGCACGATTGCCGCGGCGGTGGAGCAGCAGGGAGCCGCGACCGCAGGGATCGCCCGTAATGTTACCGAGACGGCCGCGGCGGCCGACGAGATGACCAATCGTACAATGGAGGTCTCGTCCGAGGCCGAACAGACCGGCAAGCGCGCCGCCGGCGTCCGCGAGAACGTCGCAGCGCTGAACAGCGCGGTCGGGGAACTGCGCCAGACGTTGATCCGGGTCGTGCGCACCTCCACCGCTGAGGTCGATCGGCGCTCCTCCGATCGGCAAAAGGTCGACCTGCCGTGCCACTTGAGCGTTCCTGGCCAGCCTGCGTATTCCGCGCAGGTCGCCGAAATTTCGCAGGGGGGTGCGCAGGTCCGCGGTGCGCCATTGCTGGAACCGGGCAGCCGCGGGACGCTGCAACTCGCTGGCTTAGCGTTGCCTTTCGTCGTCCGCAGCTCTGTCACTGACGTGATGCAGGTCGCGTTCGAACTGGACGCAGCAACAGCCGCCAGGTTTGCCCCCGCCCTGCAACGACTGACGATGAGCCGCGCAGCCTGAGGTCCGCGAATAGGCTCCCGTTACAAAACCGGGGCGCACCACGGCGCGTCTCGCCGCCGCTCGTGGTAAAACTGCATATCGGCGTCGGCGGTGTCACGTGGGCCGTCAGCGGCGAGATCGTCGCCATTCATCGACCGAGGGCGGCATCAGGAAGCCGGTCAGGCGGGCGGCGGGCGGAAGTTCGTCATGCGGCGGCATCCGGTGGAAGCCGCGAATCGACATTACGATTCTGCCACGCATGGCGAATGGCGTTAACCGGCCGCTAGGGTGGCTTGAAGGCCGGCAGGCGCGTCCGGTTCTTGGGGCATGGGTTGTTTCAGAGCGTTGGGCTAGCGTGGGTGGCCGGTTGCTTTGACCGGCCTGGGTGTGGTGTCTCAAAGGGTCCGACGGTGCGATGGCTCACTGTTCCTGCAGATCGGCGGCGTTGCCCCGCCGCGGGTCGATTTGTCGGTTGCAAGACCGTTCTGGCGAGCCGCAACGACCCGGAGGCGGGGCTGGGGCGGGGGTGCGACGGGCTTGATATGGCAGCGGTTCGGGCGGGTCTTTCGGCGGATGGCTGGCGCCGATTGGGGCGGGCGGGTGACGCGGCGGCGCAGGCCGGGATGGCGCGATGAGATGGTTCGGCTTCCTGTCGCGGCGACGCGGCAGGCCGAACGAGGCCGCGGCGGCGGAGCCTGGGGTTCGGCCACCGGCCGGGATGGATTTCCTGCTGGCGCAGGCTGGCCGGCTGGATCGCGTCCCGGAACCGGGGGCGGAACCCGGGGGCGAGGCGGCGGGGCGGGACCCGGCGGATCGGGCCGGCGCGGCCGCCGAGCCGGCATCGCTGGAAAGCCTGCTCGCGGCGGCCGAACAGGCGCAACGTCAGTCGGACTGGGCGGTGTCCGAAGTCCTGTGGCGGGAGGTGCGGGGCCGGTTTCCGCATGTCTGGTTCGCCTATGCCAATGGCGCGGTCGCGCTGTGCGGCTTGCAGCGCGCCGAGGAGGCGCGGCAGGTGCTGGCCGAAGCGGCGGAGCGGTTTCCGCAGGAACCTTCCATCCCGCAAGGGCAGGGCGCGCTCGAAATGGGGCTGGCGCTATGGTCGGCGGCCGAACGGCACTGGCGCGCGGCGCTGACGTTTCCGCATCGGGCGTGGTGGATATTCTCCGAACTCGCGCGCGCGCTGGAGGAACAGGGGCGGGTGGCGGAGGCCGAAGCGGTGCTGCTGGAGGGTCAGGCCGAGGATCCGAACGAGCCGTCGCTGTTGATGAACTATGCGCGCCTCGCCTGGGTGCGGGAGGACTGGGAAGCGGCGGTGTACCGCTGGGCGGAGGCGAACCGGCGGTTTGCGTTCTCGGAGCCGCGCGCCAGCGGGCTGTACCAGGCGTTCATGCGACTGGCCGAACACGATCCGGCGGCGGCGGAACGGGCGCACCGGGAGCTGGGGCTGGCCTTGCCCAACGAAGCGGCTGAGGACGGCCGGCGCACGCTGATGCTGCAATTCGAGAGTCTGGGCGGGGCCGGACCGGATGGCGGCTGCGAATTCGGTGGCAACCAGCGCGAGCATGGTGCTGAACCGCTGGGTCTGCTCCGCTGGGCGACGGTGACGCCGGAGGCCCTGATCGCCTGCCTGCACCGGCGGTTCGAGGAGTATGGCGAAGCGGACACCACGACGGTCGTTCCACACGACGAGATGTGGGAGATCGTTGACACCGCTTTCGGCACGTCGATGCACAGTTTCGTGGCGATCAAGGACGTGCCGCAGGCGCGGATGGTGGCCCTGGCGCGGAACCGGATGCGCTACCTGAAAGAGAAGCTGATCGCCGATCTGGAGAATCCGGAGAAGATCTTCGTGCTGAAGGTCGGCCACCGGCAGCTGACCGCGGCCGAGACTGAGGCGCTTGGTCAGGCTCTGCGGTCCTATGGTCCGGGGGCGCTGCTGTGCGTCTGCCCGGCCGATGCGACGCATCCGGAGGACTCGATCATCAGTGCCGCACCCGGCGTGTTCGTCGGATACATGGACTTCTCCGGCCGTTTGGACGTTTTCCAGCGGCATGACCGGTGGCTGGTGTTGTGCCGCAGGATGCTGGAGTTGCGTGCGGCGCAAGGGGGTATGACTGCGCTGGCGCAGGAGGCCACGCGTGCGCCGGCGCAGCCGGGGCCGCAGCCGGACGTGGCCGGCTTCGGCTGATACGGCTTTCTCGCACCAGGCCGCATGCGCCGGGTACTGTGTTTGGTAAGATCCACGCCATTTGCGACTCTGGCACTGGAGGATGGCGATGGCAGTCCACGAGAACGACAACACCGACGCGCGCGTGCTCTCGACCTGGACCTTTCAGCAGATCGAGCACGGACTTTACGTCGCCCTTGCGGTGCTGCTGTGCTTGACCGTTCTGCTCGCGCTTGGCGGGGCCGCCTTCACCTTGTGGACGGGTCTGAGCGACTGGGCCGGGACGGAGTCGGTCTTCACGGTGATCGAGCGGCTGCTGGTCGTGCTGATGCTGATCGAGATCCTGCACACGGTTCACGTCTCGGTGCGGTCGGGCGCGCTGACCTGCGAGCCGTTTCTGGTGGTCGGGCTGATCGCCTCGATCCGGCGCGTGCTGGTGATCACGCAGGAATCGTCGCAGGCCACCCAGCACGGGGAGATGTCGGACAGCGCGCAGAAGCTGTTCTACACCTCGATGATCGAACTGGGCGTGCTTGCGGTGCTGATCCTGGTGATGGTGTTTTCGATCTACCTGCTGCGCCACGGTCATGCGTCAAACAGCCCGCCGGGCAAGTGAGCCGGCCGACTGCGGCGGGATTGGTTCAGCCGCCGAAGGTATCGCGCCATTGCTCGATGATGCCGGGGATACCCTGGGCGATTTCCGCCACCGTCAGCGACAGGACCGGCACCTGGTCCAGCGGCTTCTGGCCGGAGGTGAGCGCGACGCCGGGGTGCACCGGTTCGCCATGGTTGGCGACGGAGAGCCGGGAAAAATCCTCGCTCATGAGCCATTCCATGAACAGGCGCGCAGCGTTGGGATGGGGCGCGCTGGCGATGACCGAGGACGGACCGATGCAGAGCGTGGCGCCGTCAGTGGGGTAGGCGGGGGCGATCGGGTTGCCTCTGTCAACCTGCTGGAAGGCGGTGTTGCCGGGGGCCGGGCCGACCAGGCACTCGCCGGCGTTGATCAGGGTGACCGGATCGTTGCCGGAGCGGCCGACGCGCGGATTGTTCTTCGCCAGTTTCTCGAAGAATGACCAGCCGTAGGTCTTGGTCAGCGCCAGCGCCCAGATGCCGGTGCAACCGCTGAACGCCGGATGGCCGGTGGCGACGCGGCCGTTCCAGCGCGGCTCCAGCAGATCGGTCCAGGCCTTCGGCGCGGCGTCCGGCGCGACCTGCTGGCTGTTGGAGATCAGCAGGTGGGCGGTTGCGCTGGTGGGATACATGAAACCGGGATCGGCGATTTTGGCGAAGGCCGGCAGCAGAGAGGCGGCGCCGGCCGGAGTGTAGTCTGCCAGGGCGCCGCGTTTCTTAAGGGCCGGGTATTGCGAGATGTCGGTCGAGCTGAACACGTCGCATTGCGGCGCGCCGTTTTTGAGGTCCTGCAACAGGCGCTCATAGGCGACCTGACCGGTGGTGCGGATCACCGCCACAGTCACGCCGGGGAAGCGGGCGGTGAAGGTGCGGCCCATGTCCTCGGCGGTCTGGGTGTCCACCTGGGCGATGTACCAGGTGACCGAACCTTCCCGGCCTGCGGCGTCGATCAGGTCGGGGGTGATGCTGGCGGCGTGGGCGGGGAACCGGGCAGTGGCGGCGAGGGCGGCGGTGGCGGCCAGGATGGCGCGTCTGTTCAGCATCGTGCAATCCTCAGTTACCGAACGTATCCCGCCACTGCTCGATCACATCGGGCAGGTCCCGAGCGATTTCGGCGGCGGTGAGGGTAAGGGTGTTGATCTCGCTGATCGGTTTCACGCCAAGCAGCGGTTCCGCATCGGCGCGGACCGGTTCCAGCGACCAGGTTCGGCTGGCGTCGGCGTAATCGCGGCTGAGCAACCAGTCCATGAACAGCCGGGCGGCGTTGGGATGCGGGGCGGCGGCGAGCACGGCGGACGGGCCAACGGTGAGCACGGTGCCATCCGCGGGGAAGACCAGGCCGATCGGATTGCCGCGGGCGGCCGTCACGGTGGAGGTGCTGGCCGGGCCGGTGCCGACGACGCACTCGCCGGCGTTCAGCAGGGTGATCGGATCGTTGCCGGAGCGGCCGATGCGCGGGTTGTTGGCGGCCAGTTTCTCGAAGTAGCTCCAGCCGTACTGGCGGCGCATCGCCAGCACCCACTGGCCGAAATAGCCGCTGAACGCCGGATGGGCGATGGCGACGCGGTGGTTGAATTTGGCATCGAGCAGGTCGGTGCAGCGTCGGGGGATATCGGTGCCGGACACCAGGTGCGTGTTGTAGATGACGATCTGCAATGAGGCGTTGGTCGGATAGTAGAATCCGGGTTCGGCGAGGCGCTGGTAGGCGGGGGCAAGCGCGCCAGCGTTCGATGGCTCGAACCGCGCGAGCGCTTGGCGTTTCAACAGGGCCGGGTAGTGGGAGATGTCGGTGGAGCTGAACACGTCACATGTTGGCGTGTTGTTCTTCAATTCCTGCTGTAGCCGTTCGTAGGCGACCTGGCCGGTGGTGCGAATGACCGAGACCGCGATCCCGGGGTGGCGTTCGCTGAAGCGGCGGCCAATTGCCTCGGCGGCCTCGCCGCTCATTTGTGCGACGTACCAGGTCAGCGTCGCTTCTGCCCGCGCCGCCGGTTCCAGATCGGTCCCGCCCGCCTGGGCGCGCCGGGCGACGAGCGTCGCGGCAAAGCCGGCGGTCAGACCGCGGCGTGTTATCGCCGTCATTGGTTCCCCTCCCAAGATCTGGACTCAGGCTAGGGGATGCGCGGACGCATGGGAACCGGGCCGGGCGGGGCTATACACCGGCGCCCGAAGCATCAACCGTTTTTCGAGCGGCGGGCGCCGGGTAACCGGCTATTACAGCAGAAAGACGGCCATGCCGATCAGCAGCAGGATCACGAAGATCACCACGCCGACCGTGGCGTTGGTAAAGCCGTGCCACATTTTTTCGCGGTCTGCGGTCAGCGCTTCGATCGATTCGGGGCCGGTGTAGCGGGCGGGGGCGTGAGCCATGGTATCCCTCGGGCAACAGGATTGTTTCAGCCGGTTTTATGCCACGGCGGCGGCCTGCGACAAGGGGCGGAGCATGGGACGATTGGGGCGAGGTCAGCGCTTGATCACGAGGCCCTGGCCGGTGGGCAGCGGCATGACGCGGTAGCCGCGCTTTTCGAACCAGGGGTCCTCGGTGAGTTTCTGGCGGCGGTAGGCCATCGCCCATTCGTAGTCGTCGAGGATGATGATCCCGGCCGGGACGACGCGATCGAACAGCGCATCGAGCGCGGCGACCTCGGCGGTGGCCTGGTTGAGATCGATGTGCAGGTAGCTGATGCGGTCGGGCGACCGGCTGGCAAAAACGGCAGGGATTTCGCCCTGCACGATGTTCACCTGCGGATAGGCGGCAAATTTGGCCTTGATCTCGTCGGCGAGGCCGGGGCCGTGGTCGCGCATCGGGTGATGCTCCATGCCCGGCACGTATTCGAACAGGTCGTAGCCCCAGAAGGTGCGCGGGAATTCGACGCCGCCGAGGTAATCCACCACGGTCTTGATGCCGACGCCGCGGTAGCAGCCGCATTCGACGAAATCGCCGTCCAGGTGCACGGCGTGATAGGCGGCGCAGGCCAGGACGTAGCGGCGCCAGACGATGGCGAAATCGGAGTCGCAATCGACATTGTCCTGCCAGGCCTTGACGAAGGGCAGGTCCTGGAACATCGAATTGTTACGGCCCCAGGTCAGGAAATTGTCGGCGAAATGGAACGCGGGCTCGACCTGTTCGGTCACGGCCCTGGCCAGGTTGGTAATGGCTTCGCGATCCTCGACGCCCCAGAATACCGGGAAGAAGAAGTTCTGCACGGTGCCGAAGTCGGGCGGCGTCAGGGGGGGGAGGTTCATTTTGTGCCTCGTAAGGGTCCGCGGACCGTTCGCGGCGGACCTTGGCAGGGAATGGTTAACGAGGCGTAAACGCGTGAGCGCGGCCGGTTACCGCTTTATGACGAGGCCCTGCCCGGTCGGCAGCGGCATCACGCGGTAGCCGCGGGCCTCGAACCAGGGGTCTTCCGCGAGCTTTTGCGGCCGGTAGCGCAGGGCCCATTCGTAATCGTCCAGGATGATGATTCCCGACGGCACAACGCGGTCGAACAGGGCGTCCAGCGCGGCGATTTCGGCGGCTGCTTCGTTCAGGTCGATATGCAGGTAGCTGATGCGTGCGGGCGATTGGCCGGCCAGAACGGTGGGGATTTCGCCCTGGACGATGCTGACCTGCGGATAATCGGCGAATTTGGCGCGGACGATGCCGGCCAGGGTGGGGCCATGGTCCGCCATGGCATGATGCGCCATGCCGGGGGCGTGCTCGAACAGGTCGTAGCCCCAGAACCGGCGCGGGAAAGCGGTGCCGCCGAGGTAATCGACCACCGTCTTGATGCCGACGCCGCGATAGCAGCCGCACTCGACGAAATCGCCGTCCAACTGTACGGCGTGACAGGCGGCGCAGGCCAGGATGTAGCGGCGCCAGACGATGGCGACATCGGCGTCGGAGTCGGAGTTGCTCTTCCAGGCTCTGACGAAGGCCTTGTCGTCGAGCATGGAGTTGTTGCGGCCCCAGGTGAGCAGATTGTCGGCAAAATGATAGCCGGGGCGGACGCGCTGGGTGACGATTTTTGCCAGGCTTTGCACCAGATCCTGATCGGATGCTCCCCAGAACACCGGGCAGAAGAAACTCGGCGCGGTCTCGTCGGTGGGCGGCGTGAGCGTGGGAAGCTCGATCCTGGGCATACCGGCGGCTGCCGGTTCAGTGGGTCCGAACCAGGGTATGGGGTTGTTCAGGCGGGACGCCGGGTCCGGCGTTTTGCCGAACCGGCCGGCGGCGAAGGCGGCGAGGGCGGCGGGGTAGATTGCGTGCTCCTGCCGCAGGACGCGCCGGGCGAGGTCGTCCTCGGTGTCGCCTGGCAGGACCGGCACCGCGGCCTGGGCCAGGATCGGGCCGGCATCCATCTCCTGCGTCACCAGATGGACGGTGCAGCCGTGCAGCTTCACCCCGGCCTCGAGCGCGCGGGCATGGGTGTGCAGGCCGGGGAAGGCCGGCAGCAGGCTGGGGTGGATATTGAGCATGCGGCCCTGCCAGGCCTGCACCAGGAACGGGGTCAGCAGGCGCATGTAGCCGGCGAGGCAGACGATCTCGATGTCCGCTTCGCGGAGCGCGGTGTCGAGCGCGGCCTCATGCGCGGCGCGGTCGCGGCCGAAGTCGCGGTGGTCGATCGCTTGGGCGGCAATGCCGGCCTGCCGAGCGGTGGCGAGGCCGGCAGCGTCGGGGCGGTTCGACAAAACCAGGCTGATCGCGGCGGGAAACGCGGGGTCGCGCGAAGCGGCGATCAGGGCTTCCATATTGGAGCCGCGGCCGCTGATCAGAACGGCGGTGCGGCGTTTCACGCCAGCCAGCGGTCCGGATGGTCGATCCGCACGGCGGCGGGGCCGGCGCCGGCTTCGACCACGCCGATGCGGCTGACGACCTCATCCTGGGCTTCCAGCAGGCTGATGGCGGCGTCGGCGTCGGAGACGACCAGCGCCATGCCGATGCCGCAGTTGAACACGCGCAGCATTTCGTCGTCGGCGACACCGCCGGTGCGGGCCAGCCAGCCGAACACCGAGGGCGTCGGCCAGGTGGCGGTCAGGGCGGCGACGGTGTTGTCGGGCAGCATGCGGACGACGTTGCCGGGCAGGCCGCCGCCGGTGATGTGCGCGGCGGCCTTGAGCAGCCCGGCGCGGTGCAGAGCGAGGACCGCGGCGACATAGATGCGCGTCGGCGTCATCAGCGCGTGCGCCAGCGTTTCGTCGGGGGAGAACGGCGCGTCGGCGCCCCAGTCGAGGCGGCTGGTCTCGACGATGCGGCGCACCAGCGAGAAGCCGTTCGCATGCACCCCGGCACTGGCCAGGCCGAGGATGGCGTCGCCGGGCGTGACGCCGCGCGGCAGCAGGGCGCCGCGCTCTGCCGCGCCGACAGCGAAGCCGGCGAGGTCGTAGTCGCCGCCGGAATACATGCCCGGCATTTCGGCGGTCTCGCCGCCGACCAGGGCGCAGCCGGCCTCATGGCAGCCGCTGGCGATGCCGGCGATCACCGCGTGCGCCTGCTCCCCGGACAGCTTGCCGGTGGCGAAATAGTCCAGGAAGAACAGCGGTTCGGCGCCTTGCACGATCAGGTCGTTGACGCACATCGCCACGAGGTCGATGCCGACGGTGTCATGCAGGCCGGTTTCGACGGCAATTTTCAGCTTGGTGCCGACGCCGTCGGTGGTGGAGACCAGGATCGGATCGGCGAAGCCCGCGGCCTTGAGGTCGAACAGCGCGCCGAAGCCGCCAAGACCGCCCATCACGCCGCTGCGGCTGGTCGCCCGGGCCAGCGGCTTGATCATCTCCACCAGGGCCTCGCCGGCCTCGATATCGACTCCGGCGGCGCGGTAATCCAGACCGGTTGTCCGGCGCGGCGCCGGATGCTCGCTTTGGTGATCCGCGCTCGACATGGCAAACCCCTATAACCCTGGCCGCGTGGTAACTGGAGAGATGACACAAACCATGGGCGGGCACCGGATGGCAATCCACCTGACGACGTACCCATCGGAGGCGGCCTGCCATGCCTGACGGTTTGCCGGCCAAACCCGGGAAAACCGCATCCCTGGTCAATCTGGCCAATATCATAACCTTCGCCCGGCTGTGCGCCGTCCCGCTGGCGTTCTGGCTGGTGCTGGCGCACCGGACCGGGGAGGCCTTCCTGCTGTTCGTCGCCGCCGGCGTGTCGGACGCGCTGGACGGGTGGCTGGCGCGTCGCTACGGCGGCAATGCGGTGGGCGCGCTGATGGACCCGGTGGCGGACAAGGCGCTGCTGGTCACCATGTATATCACGCTGGCAACGACAGGGGTGATACCCGACTGGCTCGCGATCCTGGTGGTGTTCCGCGACCTGCTGATCGTGGGGGGCGTTGTCGTGCTGGCTGTGCTAGGTCATGCAGTGACGATCCGGCCGCTGGCGGTCTCCAAGCTCAACACGGTGATGCAGATCCTGCTGATCGGTGTCACGCTGCTGCAAGCCGGGTTCGGTTTCGGGATTCCGGGACTGGCCGCGACGCTGACCTGGGCGGTGGTGGCGACGACGCTGGCTTCGGGCGCAGCCTATGTGTGGAAGGCGGCGCGTGGCGATTGAGATGGGAGACCAGATGCCGGCAGCGGACCAGACTCAGCTTCTTGCCGAGACCAGGACGGAGGCGTTGCCAGCCGCAGCGGTTCCGGCGGCAGCGGTTCCGGCCGCAGCGGTGCCGGCCGCATCGGTGGTGCCGCACGGCAAAGGCTTCCAGTCCACCCGGACGCAGCGGTTCGCGCTGATCATCGGCCTGCTGGTGGTGTTCTGGCTGGCGCTGCAACTGTTCGCCTCGGTCCTGGCGCCGTTTGTGGCGGCGGCTGTACTGGCTTACGCGCTGGACCCGGCGGCAACCAAGCTGGCGAAGCTGGGGCTGCCGCGCGGGATCGCGGCGCTGCTGATGATCCTGGCGGTGATCGCGGCGGTACTGCTGTTTGCGCTGCTGCTGTATCCTCTGGTGATCGTGCAGGTTGGGCTGCTGGTGAACCGGATTCCGCAATATGCGACGCTGCTGCAGGGCTGGGCGCGGGAGGTGCTGACCCATTTGCAGGCGAATTTCGGCCCCGACGTGGTGAACGACAAGCTGCGCGATCTGGTCAGCGGCCAGGCCGGATCAATGCTGAGCATCCTGCTGTCCACGGTCACCGGCCTGATCGGTGGCGGATTCGCCATCTTTAACCTGCTGTCGCTGGCGGTGGTTACCCCGGTGGTGGGCTTCTATCTGCTGCGCGACTGGCCCCGCGTGGTGGGGATGATCGATTCCTGGCTGCCGTACCGTTACCGGGAGGTGATTAGGGCGCAGGCGAAGGAGGTCGATCGCATCCTGTCCGCCTGGGTGCGTGGTCAGGCGCTGTGCTGCCTGTTTCTGGCGCTGTATTATGCGGCGGGGCTGACGGTTGCCGGGCTCGACCTGGGCCTGATCGTCGGCCTGATGGCCGGGCTGCTCTCGTTCATTCCGTATGTCGGGTCGATCACCGGCGGGGTCACCGCGCTCGGGCTGGCGCTGGCGCAATTCCCGCACTGGCGCGGAGTCGCGGTGATCGGCGCGGTGCTGGTGGTTGGGCAAATCCTGGAAGGTTACGTGATCTATCCGCGCTTCCTCGGCGACCGGGTGGAACTGCCGGCGGTATGGGTGATCTTCGCCCTGTTCGCCGGCGGCGCGGCGTTCGGCTTCCTGGGCGTGATGCTGGCGGTGCCGGTGGCGGCGGTGATCGGCGTGCTGGCCCGGTTCTGGGTGCGGCGGTATCTGGCGAGCCCGCTGTACCTCGATCCGCCGACCGCGCAGTGATGGCCGGTGAGCCCGCGCAACTGGTGCTGCCGTTTACGCGCAGGCCGGGCTACGACGCGCGGGATTTCCTGCCGGCTGCCGCCAACCGGGAGGCGCTGGCCTGGCTGGAGGCAACGTGGCCCGACCGACGGCTGGCGCTGTGGGGGCCGGAGGGGTGCGGCAAGTCGCATCTGCTGCATATCTGGGCGGAACGAACCGGCGCCCAGATGCTGACCGGCCCGACGTTGACGGAGCAGGCCCTGGGCGATGTGGCTGGCATGGCGCAGGACGGCGCGCTGACGCTGGACGAGGCGGATCGCGGCGGGGCCGAAGTGCTGCTGCATCTGCTGAACATCGCCCGGGACCGGGGACTGCGATTGCTGCTGGCGGCGCGGTCGGCGCCGTCGCGCTGGCCGGTGGCGTTGCCCGACCTGTCGAGCCGGCTGCGCGCGGTCGCCGCGGTGGAGATCCGGCCGCCGGACGATGCGCTGCTGGCGGCCTTGCTGACGCACCTGCTGTCGGACCGGCAACTGAGTGTGCCGCTGCCGGTGCAGTCCTGGCTGCTGACGCGGCTGCCGCGCTCCCCGGCGGCGCTGCGGGCGGCCGTCGTGCTGCTGGACCGGGCGAGTATGGAAACCGGACGCTCGATCACGCGGACGTTTGCGACGGAGCTTTTCAGGGGCGGTACTGATCCGGGACCACTGTAGCGCAATGACCGAGGTGCACGGGGATGGGGTGGTGTTGGGGCCGGTGTCCGCATGCATCACCCTGTGCGCTGCCGCGCGCTGAACGGCTTGCCGGTTTCGCCAACCCGGAATTATCCGCGCGCCACCAGCAAGCCGCTATGCCCGCCAATGAACGTCGGCCGATCCAAAGCAGCACTCCCCTGCCCCGCCTTAAAGACGGAACCTGCCAGCGCATTCCGGCGCTGCGCCGCCTTTCCGCAATGAAGCGAACCCGTCGATTGGGCGTTGACCCCGCGCGCCACGCTTCATCGGCGGTGGGTCGGCGGCCCGGTGGCAAACAAGACCAACGGCCAAACCAACCCAGGGCCTGATACGCGCCTTCGTTGTCGCCAGAACAGTTGGCAACAACGGCGGCTGGTATAAGGTGCCGGCCTGTCGCGCGAAGGAACCGTACTGATGGTGCTTAAGGCCGATGCTGCAGAGGTGATCGATCGGCCGGCGTTACCCGGCGGCAAGCCGGCCGGCGCGAAATCCGCCCGGCCGAAACCGCATGTGCCCACGCTTGTGCCCGCACCTGTGCTGGTGCCCGAACCTGTATCGGTACCTGTGCCTGTGCCGGCCGAACCCGCGGTCAGCCTCGACAGTCCGGAGCGGTTCATCAACCGGGAGCTGTCCTGGCTGGATTTCAACCATCGCGTGCTGGAAGAGGCGGAGAATCCGCGGCATCCGCTGCTGGAACGGCTGCGCTTCCTGTCGATCAGCGCCTCCAACCTCGACGAGTTCTATTCGGTCCGGGTCGCGGCGCTGATCGGGCAGGCGAAGGCCGGGGCGACGCTGGTTTCGGCCGACGGGCGCACAGCGGCGCAGCAACTGACGGATATCAAGCATCGCGCCGAGTCGCTGCTGGCCGATCAGCAGCGCATCCTCAGCGAGCTGCTCGATCTGCTGCGCACCGCCGGGGTGGCGCTGTGCGGCACCGATTCCCTGTCGGACGACGACAGGGTCTGGCTGGATGCGTGGTTCATGGAACGCATCTTTCCGGTGGTGACGCCGCTGGCGGTCGATCCGGCGCATCCGTTCCCGTTCATCTCCAATTTCGGCCTGGTGCTGGCGCTGCATCTGGTGCGGGAGGTTGACGGCATCGGCATGCGCGGGCTGCTGCCGCTGCCCAGCCAGGTGGACCGTTTTGTCAGGTTGCCGGCTGGCGGGGCGGCGGAGCCGACCCGCTTCATCCTGCTGGATGATCTGGTTGTGCTGTTCCTGGACCGAGTGTTTCCGGGGTTCCGGCTGGCCGGCCACGGGCTGTTCCGGGTGATCCGCGACACCGACGTGGAGTTCGAGGAAGAGGCCGAGGATCTGGTGCGGTCGTATGAGACGGCGCTGAAGCGGCGGCGGCGCGGCGTGGCGATCCATCTGGAGATCGCGGCGGGGATGCCGCCGGAGCTGCGCGAACTGGTGATCGACGAACTGGACGTGGCATCCGACGAGATCCACGATGGCCAGCGGCTGCTCGGGCTGGCGGACATGCGCTACATGATCGTGGACGACCGGCACGATCTGCTGTTCGCGCCGTATACGCCGCGGTTTCCCGAACGCATCCGCGATTTCGGCGGCGACTGCTTTGCCGCGATCCGGGCGAAGGACATCATCGTCCACCATCCGTATGAGAGCTTCGACGTGGTGGTGCAGTTCCTGCGGCAGGCGGCGCAGGACCCGGCGGTGATCGCGATCAAGCAGACGCTGTACCGCACCAGCCGCGACAGCACGATCGTCAACGCGCTGATCGAGGCGTCGGAGGCCGGCAAGTCGGTCACCGCAATGGTCGAGCTGCGCGCGCGCTTCGACGAGGAGGCCAATATCCGCCTGGCGCGGCGCATGGAAGCGGCCGGCGTGCAGGTGGTGTACGGCTTCACCGGGCTGAAGACGCACGCGAAACTGTCGCTGGTGGTGCGGCGCGAGGCGGGTGCCATACGTTCGTATGCGCATTTCGGCACCGGCAATTATCATCCGATCACCGCGCGCATCTACACGGACCTGAGCTTCTTCACCACCGATCCGGCGCTGACGCGGGATTCTGCCCGGCTGTTCAATTTCATGACGGGCTATGCCCGGCCGGAGATCATGGAAGAGCTTGGGTTCAGTCCACTCACCACACGGGTCAAGCTGCTGGCGCTGATCCACCGGGAAATCGGCTTCGCGCGGGAGGGCAAGCCGGCGGCGATCTGGCTGAAGATGAACAGCCTGACCGATGTCGAGTTGATCGACGCGCTGTATAAGGCGTCCGGCGCCGGAGTGAAGGTGATGGCGGTGATCCGCGGCATCTGCTGCCTGCGGCCCGGGGTGCCGGGCCTGTCGGACAACATCCGGGTGAAGTCGATCGTCGGGCGGTTTCTGGAACACGGGCGCATCTGCGTGTTCGGCAACGGCCATCCGCTGCCCAGCCGGCACGCAAAGGTATTCATCAGTTCCGCCGACTGGATGGAGCGAAATATGGACTGGCGGGTTGAAACCCTGGTTCCAATCCACAATCACACTGTGCATGCACAGGTGCTGGACCAAATCATGGTGATCAATCTGAAAGATTCGCTGCAATCCTGGGAACTCAACCCCGATGGAGGCTGGACGCGGGTGGCGCCGGGGAAAAAACCGGTTTCGGCGCATGATTATTTTATGACAAATCCGTCGCTGTCGGGGCGTGGATCGGCGCTGCATGGCCCCTCGGTGGCCTCGCCGGTGGTGCCGACGCGGCGGCAGGACCGGCTGATGCAGGACTGAGCGTATGCCGTTCGCTCCGCCTGTCCCGTTGTCGCGCTGCGGCGTGGTCGACCTTGGTTCCAACTCGGTCCGGCTGGTGGTGTATGAGGGTCATACCCGCAACCCGATGCCGATCTTCAATGAAAAGGCGGTGCTGCGGCTGGGTCGCGGGCTGCAGTCGACCGGGCGGCTGAACGAGGACGGCATGTCCCAGGCGCTGACGGTGATGCACCGCTATCATGCGGTGGCGCGGGCGATGGGAGCCGAACCGTTCGAGGTTCTGGCCACCGCGGCGGTGCGGGACGCGGCGAACGGGGCCGGATTCGTGGCGGCACTACGCGCGCGGCTGCCGGGGGTGCCG